>OLNH01000098.1_pt1 | contig 84784 bp, 84 predicted proteins | sample 1643101 | NCBI WGS metagenome assembly OLNH01 (sample SAMEA3136758, study PRJEB25190) | human gut metagenome | biome: human gut; feature: human-associated habitat; material: faeces | place: Austria | collected 2013 | reverse complement strand
GGCTCCCTGAAACCTACTGATGAAAGTCAGCAAGGCGCAGGGTGCCTACCTCATATCTGATGCAAATGCCAGAGAAAGTTTCTTATGTAGTCACAGATCCAAAAGGAACAATCATCATTGAATGTGGAAAGATGTTATCCGAAGCAGGATACAGAATTAAGGTGTTAAATACCATTAATTTTAACAAGCCCATGCATTACAATCCGTTTTATTACATTCGAAGTGAGAAGGATATCTTAAAGTTGGTGAATACCATTATTGCAAATACCAAAGGTGAAGGCGAAAAAGCGACAGAAGATTTCTGGGTGAAAGCAGAACGACTTCTTTATACGGCACTCATTGGTTATATCTGGTACGAAGCTCCATTAGAAGAACAGAACTTTGCGACTCTTCTGGAATTTATCAATGCCAGTGAGACCAGAGAAGATGATGAAGAATTTAAAAATGCTGTAGATGAAATCTTTGAAGAATTAGAAGCAGAAAATCCCGAGCATTTTGCAGTAAGACAATATCGAAAATATAAGCTTGCTGCAGGTAAAACAGCGAAATCCATCTTGATTTCTTGTGGTGCTCGACTTGCGCCATTCGATATTGCAGAACTTCGTGAACTTACAAGTTACGATGAGATGGAATTAGATATGATGGGCGATCAGAAAACAGCAATGTTTGTAATTATCTCGGATACGGATGATACGTTCAACTTTATTGTGGCGATTATGTACAGTCAGCTTTTTAATCTGCTATGTGATAGAGCTGACGACTATCACGGTGGACGACTACCATACCATGTCAGATTGCTGTTGGATGAGTTCAGTAATATCGGTCAGATACCAAAATTTGATAAGTTAATTGCAACCATACGAAGCCGAGAAATCTCAGCTTCTATTATTTTGCAGTCACAGTCCCAGCTAAAGACGATTTATAAAGACGCAGCCGAAACAATCATCGGAAACTGCGACACAATGTTATTTCTAGGTGGTAAAGAAAGTTCAACATTAAAAGAAATTTCTGAGACTTTGGGAAAAGAAACCATTGATCTTTATAATACTTCCGATACCAGAGGAAGTAATCGTTCGTATGGATTGAATTATCAAAAAACTGGTAAAGAGCTGATGAGCAGAGATGAATTGGCAGTTATGGATGGTAATAAGTGCATCTTACAGCTTAGAGGCGTACGTCCGTTTTTAAGTGATAAGTTTGATATCACTAAGCATCCGAGGTACAAGGAACTCTCAGATTACGATGATAGAAATGAATTCGATATCGAAAAGTATCTGGAACACAAATATGCTGTTCCGGTAACTGAAAAGATAGATATGTACGATATCGAAGTAACAGAAAAAGAAATAGTAGCTTTTGAGGCTGAGGAGGAAAATGACAATGTGGATTAATCCATGTGTATCAAAAAAAGAGTTATTTTATTTATTAAAGTTTGAATCAATGGAAGAAGATTTTCTTCCGTATATCAGACATTTGAGAAGTATTTCACTTCGCATTAAGGAGAAAGAAAATAGATTAAGCTTTCTGAATCTGGTGGATAAGATTTATGAACGCTGTGATGATGAGTATCTGAAACAAAATGAAGATTATATTTTATCTTATCTGTATGTAGATGAAATGGCTGAATTCACAGTGCATTTGTCCTATTTATTATTAGAAATCAAAGAAGAATAAGAAGAATTCGATTCCCGGTCCTATGGATCGGCTTTTTTATTTTCAGGAGGTGTTCATGAAAGTACGAATTAGATCACCCGGAATGAAAAACGGAAAACAGAAAATACGAAAGGAAGGAGGTAGAGCATATGGCATTTTTTCAGAGTGCAATCACTATTTTACAGACACTTGTTGTAGCAATTGGTGCAGGTCTTGGTGTCTGGGGAGCGATTAACCTTATGGAAGGTTACGGTAATGATAACCCTGGTGCAAAATCTCAGGGTATCAAACAGTTAATGAGTGGTGGCGGTGTCATCCTCATCGGTACTCAGTTGATTCCACTTCTTAGTGGTTTGTTTTAGTAAGGAAGGAGAAGTAATCCATGTTTGATCAGATTTTTGACGCGATTGAAGTGTGGATGCGAGATCTTCTGACAGGGATGATTAATTCCAACCTGCAGGAAATGTTCACGGATGTTAATCAGAAAACAGGTGAAATTGCAGCGCAGGTTGGACAGACTCCCCAGGGGTGGAACGGTAGTATTTTTAGTATGATTCAAGGATTATCGAATTCGGTAATCCTTCCAATTGCAGGAATCATAATCACGTTTGTTCTTTGCTATGAGTTGATTAGTATGCTCACAGAGAAGAATAATATGCACGACATAGATACTTGGATGTTCTTCAAGTATTTTGTGAAAATGTGGGTTGCTGTATATCTGGTAAGTCACACATTTACGATAACAATGGCTGTTTTTGATGTGGGCCAGCATGTAGTAAGTGCTGCATCGGGACTCGTCACGGGAAGTACAGCTATAGATATTAGTTCAGTTTTAACAAATTTGGATACAACCTTAGAGGCGATGGAGATTGGACAATTAGTCGTGTTGGCGTTGGAAACCCTGATAGTCAGTTTCTGTATGAAGATTATGTCCGTAGTAATAACGGTAATCATGTATGGACGTATGATTGAGATTTATCTTTACACATCAGTCGCACCGATTCCGTTTGCCACAATGAGCAACAGAGAATGGGGGCAGATTGGAACAAATTATTTCAGAGGACTCTTTGCACTGGCATTCCAGGCATTCTTGATGATGGTATGTGTTGCAATCTATGCAGTATTGGTGGCAGGTATCCAGTATTCAAGTAACTTGAGTTCTTCATTATTTGGCGTAATGGCTTATACAGTTGTTCTTTGTTTTAGTTTATTTAAGACAGGATCATTAAGTAAGTCGATTTTTAACGCACATTAGAAAAGGAGGTTTTGAGCAATGGCATATGTCAGTGTTCCAAAAGATTTAACGAAAGTAAAAAATAAAGTAGCATTCAATCTAACGAAACGTCAGCTCATTTGCATCGGCATTGGAGCTGCAGTTGGCATTCCATTCTTTTTTCTTACAAGAGATGTACTGGGAATGACGAATGCAATGACAATCATGGTATTCTTGATGCTTCCGGCATTTATGTTTGCCATGTATGAAAAGGATGGGATGCATTTGGAGGATATTTTAATGCATGTATTAAACGTCAAGTTTTTCAGACCATCCGTTAGAACTTATGAAACAGAAAACTATTATGAAACCGACTTGGAAACATCTGAGTCAAAGAACGAGAAGGGAGGAAGTACGAGTGGCAAAAAGAAAAAATAAAGTGGATAGAAAAGCACAGAAAAAGAAAGAAGAGAAACGACTTTCGGTCCAGAAGACCATTCGATATAAGGAAATGGGGCGTGATGGTATCTGCAGAGTGCAGGGAAAGCTGTATTCAAAATGTATTCGCTTCTATGATATTAACTATCAGTTGGCTCAGAACGAGGATAAGAATGCAATCTTTGAGAATTGGTGTGATTTCCTAAATTATTTTGATAGCAGCATTCAGTTTCAGCTCAGCTTTATTAATCATAAGAGCAGTATGAAAGAGTTTGAAAAAGTAATCCGTATCAAACCCCAGAATGATGCTTTTGATGATGTCCGTATGGAATATGCACAGATGCTGAAACAGCAGCTTGCGAAAGGAAATAATGGATTAGTGAAATCTAAATTTATCACATTTACCATTGAAGCCGATAATATCAATTTGGCAAGACCGAAGTTAGAACGTATCGAGTCTGATATTTTAAATAACTTTAAGGTTCTTGGTGTTCCAGCATATCCGCTTACAGGAGAAGAACGTCTGCAGATTCTGTATGAAACATTTAATCCGGAAAATATGACAGATTTTAAATTTGATTATAATTCTCTAGTGAAATCAGGACTTACTACAAAGGATTATGTAGCTCCAACAAGTTTTGTTTTCAAGGATGGAAAAACATTTATGATGGGAAATACCATTGGTGCTGTTTCTTATCTGCAGATTTTAGCTCCAGAACTGACAGACAAAATGTTAGCTGAGTTCTTGGATATGGATAAGGATTTGATTGTAAATCTTCATGTACAATCTGTAGATCAGATGAAAGCAATCAAATTAGTAAAGAGTAAGGTTACAGATATTAACCGTATGAAAATTGAAGAGCAGAAAAAGGCGGTCCGTGCAGGGTATGATATGGATATCATTCCATCAGACCTTAACACCTATGGTGGGGAAGCGAAACGTCTTTTGGAAGATCTACAGTCACGAAATGAGCGTATGTTTTTAGTAACAGCGCTCTTTTTAAATACCGCAAAGACAAAACAGAGTTTGGAAAATGTTGTATTTCAGACTGCCGGTATTGCACAGAAATATAACTGTGTGCTGAGAAGATTAGATTATCAGCAGGAAGAAGGACTTATGAGTTGTGTACCTTTAGGGGTAAATCATGTTCCGATTAAAAGGGCACTTACCACAACGAGTACAGCAATCTTTGTTCCGTTCACAACACAGGAATTATTTATGCCAGGGGAATCTCTTTATTATGGTTTGAATGCACTCAGCAATAACATGATCATGGTGGATAGAAAGAAACTTAAGAATCCGAATGGTTTGATTCTTGGTACCCCAGGTTCCGGTAAATCATTTGCTGCAAAAAGGGAAATTACCAATGCCTTTTTCGTTACAGACGATGACATTATCATTGGAGATCCGGAGGGAGAATACTATCCACTAGTTCATGCTCTGGGTGGACAGGTTATCCACATTTCACCAACAAGTAAAGATTATATCAATCCAATGGATATCAATATGGATTATTCAGATGACGATAATCCGCTTGGCGTGAAATCAGATTTTATTTTATCCCTCTGCGAGTTAATCATGGGAAGCAGAGATGGAATTGAAGCAGAGGAAAAGTCAGTAATTGACCGATGTTTACCACTTGTGTATCAGAAGTATTTTTCTGATCCGAAACCAGAGAACATGCCGATTCTTGGGGATTTGTATAATTGTCTTCGAGAACAGAAGGAACCGCAGGCACAGAGAATCGCCACGGCACTCGAAATCTATGTAAATGGTTCCTTAAAGGTATTCAATCATCAGACAAATGTGGAATTAAATAATCGTATTGTTTGTTTTGATATCAAAGAGCTTGGAAAGCAGCTTAAGAAGTTAGGGATGCTTATCGTTCAGGACCAGGTTTGGAACCGAGTAACTATTAATCGAAACGAGCATAAGTACACTAGATATTACATTGATGAATTTCATCTTCTTTTGAAGGAAGAACAGACTGCAGCATATTCGGTAGAAATCTGGAAGCGATTCCGTAAATGGGGCGGTATCCCAACAGGTATCACTCAGAACATTAAAGACCTTCTTGCCAGTCGAGAGATTGAGAATATCTTTGAAAATAGTGATTTCATTTTGATGCTGAATCAGGCTGCAGGTGACAGACAGATTTTGGCGAAGCAGTTAAATATCTCTCCATATCAGTTGTCTTATGTGACAAATTCCGGTGAAGGGGAGGGGCTTTTATTCTATGGAAATATTATTATTCCATTTAAGGATAAGTTCGATAAGAGTCTGAAACTCTATACTCTCATGAGTACAAAACCGCAGGATATCGAGGAACGAAAGAAGCTGGAGGCGATGCGATAATGAAACGATGGATATCAGGTGTCATCATCATTCTGTCGGTAATCCTGATATCTGTCAGTTTTTACTCGTTGATGGAAATATATCAAGAGGATAAGGAAAGTGCAGAAGCGTTTGACACCATCCGACAGATATATGAAGAAGTCGACAGCACCGAGGAAGATGATGATTCACAAAATATTGTGGAAATTAATCCTGGTCTATTAGCTCTTCATGAACAGAATTCGGATTGCATTGGATGGATAAAAATTGAAGGGACAGCGATTGATTATCCAGTGATGTATCATCCGGAAGAAGCAAATTACTATCTTAGAAGAAATTTTGAGAAAGAATATGATGTAAGTGGAACACCTTATCTGGCTGAGATTTGTGATCCAGAAAAAAGTGACAATCTGATTATTTATGGTCATCACATGAATGCTGGAACAATGTTTGCTGATTTGGATAAGTATAAGTCAGATAAGTATTATCAGGAGCGTCCACTAATTACATTTAGTACTTTACATGGAGAGGAAGAATATCAGATTATATTTGCTTTTGCTACACCGGTTTATACGAAGAATGATTTTGAATTTTATAAGTTTGAAAAGGCAGATAATCCAATAGAATTCTACGGATTTGTCGATAAGTGTAGAGAAAAATCAATATACGACATCGGGGAATCTGTAGAGTATGGAGATAAGCTGATTACTCTTTGTACTTGTGAATATTCGCAGAAGAATGGAAGGATGGTTGTTATAGGAAAGAAAATTACAGAATAGAAAGAGGTGAAACTTTGGCAAAGAAATATGAAGGGACAGATAAGAAAGTCTCAAAGATGACCAGAGAAGGTCTTACAGAAGAAAATTTAAGAGATGGTTCTGTTTCTGATATTAGTTCTAAGAGCAGGGACAGACCGATTGTAAAGTCCTCTGAATTTGTTTTAGAAAGAGATAGGTTAAGAACAGAAAGTGTTGATGATACTAAAGCACATAAACAAAGACAGAAACGTATACAAAAGTATGAAGGAAAATTCAAAGAGCATGGAATGGCTCCAGAAGATAATTTCATTAGTGAGCAGAAAGAAATAATTCACAGGAAAAAAGCAACAAAAAGATTGACTGATGAACAAGCGAAAACCGGAAAACTTACATTTGAGAATGCAGAAAGTCAAATGGTAAGAGGAGCCGGAATGGGAATTGGTCGTGCAGCTACCAGTGTTGTTGCAGGTACGACATCTGCATATGTACATGGGAAATTATATCAGGAATCAGATGATAATGCTGCTGTTGAGGGTGCTCATACGGGTGAATTGTCGGCAGAGATTGCAACGAAGAGTCTAAGACAATCACAGATTCGAAATGCACGCGCAAAAGAAAAAGTAAGCCATAGCGGATATCAGCTAGATGATATGCCAGAAAACAAGTTCAAATTTGGAAATCCAGAAAGCCTGGATCCAAAAGAAACAGCTAAAAAGGCTAGCGTAAAAGAAGAACAAAGAAAACTTCGAAATCGATTTTGGCAGAAAAAGAAATATAAGGAAGCTTATCAAGCTGCTAAGGCAGGTAAAAAAGCTGGAACAGTTGGTGGTGCTCAAACAATTGCCGGTATTGATAACATGACAGTCAAAGCAAAGATTGCTGTGAAGCAATTATTTGCGAAAAACAGGCCTGTGTTTATTGGTATCGGTATTTTTATGCTCTTGTTTATGCTGATTGCAGCTTCTCTAAGCAGTTGTACAGCAGTTATTCAGGGTGGCATGTCTGCGGTTGGTGTTTCAACAACGTATGCAAGTGAGGATGAAGATATCTATGATGCAGAAAATGCATATTGCAATCTGGAGGAAGCATTGAACAGACAGATTAATAATATGGAATCGATACATCCAGGATACGACTCGTATGTGTACAACGTAAGTGAAATTGGTCATAACCCATATCATTTAATTTCGTTTTTGAATGCAAAATACGGAGGATTTAAATTTGAAGATGTGGAAGCAGAAATTCGTAACCTTTTTGAAGAGCAGTACAAATTAACTACAGAAGGAAAAACTGAAACTAGCACAGAGACCGATCCGGAGACTGGAGAAGAAATCACGGTTACAAAGAGAGTGTTATATGTGACTTTGATTGCCAAAAGCTTTGATGTCGTTGCGAGAAATAATCTAACAGAAGATGAATTGGTAATTTATGATACTTTGAATCTTACATTAGGAAATCGTGATTACTTGTGGGATATTCGAACAATTTCTAGTGCAGGCGGTATGAGTTATGATATACCACCGGAAGCACTGACAGACGCTAGATTTGCCCGAATGATTAGAGAAGCTGAGAAGTATCTGGGTTATCCATATGTATGGGGTGGTTCTTCGCCAAGTACAAGCTTTGACTGTTCTGGATTTGTGTCATGGGTTATCAATCACTGTGGTAATGGATGGAGCTATGGTCGACTAACAGCAGATGGACTTCGTGGTATCTGTACGTATGTATCGCCATCTCAGGCAAAACCTGGAGATTTGATTTTCTTCCAGGGAACTTACAATACTACGGGAGCAAGTCATGTTGGAATCTATGTCGGCGAGGGAATGATGATTCATTGCGGAGATCCAATCTCTTATGCCAATGTGAATTCATCCTACTGGCAGAGTCATTTTATGTGTTATGGACGATTACCATAAAGAAAAGGAAGGTGAAAATGTGAATCGAAAAATTAAAAAGTATCTGGATGAAATTGATAAAACAGAGAAAAAGATCGAGGAACTGCAGCAATACTTGAAAGGAGTACGTGCTGCACTCAAGGAAGAGGAAAACAGTGAGATGATTAAATGTATCCGTGGTATGAAACTGCAGGGAAAGGATCTTTTCAATTTACTCAATGGAATTCAGGATGGAACAATATCATTTGTAGCAAACGGGGAGTCAGAAGAAGAAACTGGCTCCTTTATTTATAACGAAGAAAGGGAAGAAAGAGAGGAAGTAAATTATGGTGAAATGGAAGAGTATTAGTAAAAAGTTATTCATGATGATTTTGTCAGTGATGTTGGTTTTCAGTACACAGATTACAGCGTTTGCTTATACGGATACTTCAGCAGAAACTTCAGTATCTGAAGAAAAAGAAAGTGAAACCGAAGAAGTTCTTGAAGAAAATCACACAGATGACACATTTTCAGTAGCAGGAAACGGGGAAGTGTTAGATGACATTTCCGAGGATTCTTCAAAAGAGTTTTTGACAATTACAACGAAGAATAACAATACATTCTACATTGTGATTGACCGAAGTTCGACTACAGATAACGTCTATATGTTATCTCAGATTGATGAAAACGATTTGAAAGAATTCGTTGATACAGAAGAGGAAGCTGATAACAGTGGTGCAACTGTGGTGTTAGATGAAACAAAAACTGAGGAGAATACTGCAGAAGTAGTAGTGGATGAAACAGAAGAAGAAAATTCTGATACTTCTAATAAAGGTGGAATGCTTGCTATTCTCGCTGTTGCTGCAGTAGGTGTAGCTGGATATTACTATTTTAAATTCCGTAAGGACAATCAGGACGATGATGATATTCCAGATGAAGGAATGGAAGTTCCTGGAGCTGAGGAAGAAAAAACTGTAAATGAAGATGATGAAGCTGCACAGCAGGCAGAATCTTAGAAACAATATTGGAAACTTTGGGGAGCTGGGTTGTATAAGGCAATCGCAGCTCCCTTATAAGTGAAAGGAGTTGAAAGGAAAATGTATTTAGTAATTGCAGAAAAACCAAGTGTATCAAGATCCATCGCTGAGGTGATAGGAGCAACAAAAAAAGAAGAGGGATATTTGGAAGGAAACGATTGCATCGTAAGTTGGTGTCTTGGACATCTTGCAGAATACGAAGCCCCAGACGCATATGATGCAAAGTACGAAAAATGGAATTATGAGGACCTGCCAATCATTCCAACAGAATGGAAACTTGCGATATCTAAGGATAAGCGAGACCAGTTCTATGTTTTAAAGAAGCTTTTAAATCGCCCAGATATCAAATATGTGGTCAATGCATGTGACGCTGGACGAGAGGGAGAGTTGATTTTCAAGAGAGTCTATGATCTTTCCGGAAGTAGAAAACCTGTGAAGCGATTATGGATTAGTTCCATGGAAGATTCAGCTATTGTGAAAGGTTTTCAGCAGATGAGGGATGGAAGTGAATATCAGAATCTCGCAGAGGCAGCAGTCTGCAGAGCACAGGCAGATTGGCTTGTCGGTATGAACGCAACCAGAGCTTACACAAGCAAATATTATAAGAAGCTGACGGTTGGACGTGTACAGACACCAACACTTGCACTGCTTGTGGAACGTAATGCAGCAATCACAAATTTCAAAAAAGAAAAGTACTTCAATGTGGAATTAGATTGTGATGGTTTGATGGTTGAAAAACAGAAAATTTTTGATGAAAAGGACGCCTCTTCATTGGTTACATCCTGTCAGGGAAGTAATGCAGTTGTAGATCAGGTGATTGCTACAGACAAAACAATACGTCCACCGAAGCTCTATGATCTTACAACTTTGCAGAGAGAAGCAAACCGTCATTATGGATTAACAGCTCAGCAGACACTTAATGCAGCTCAAAACTTATATGAACAGAAGCTTATTACCTATCCTAGAACAGATAGTCAGTTTCTTACAGAAGATATGGAATCGACTGCAGGAGAAGTTATTCGTCAGATTCATGCAAAATACAATTTACTTGGTCCATTTGATGAACCAGGAAAACCAAATATTGCACTTGTCATGAATAACAAAAAGGTATCCGACCATCATGCAATTATTCCAACAGCAGAATTATTGGAATGCAACCTTGAAGCGTTGAAGGAGCATGAAAAGAAAATTCTGTTTTTAATTGCAGTTCATATGGTAGAAGCTACAGAGCAGAATCACATTTATACAGAAACAGAAGTAACTGTGAAATGTCAGAATGAGTTGTTTAAAGCAAAGGGCAAAGTTGTAAAGCAGATTGGATGGAAGCTTTACGAGGAGTGTTTCAAGAATAAGGATGGTCTTGCTATGGAAAATCCAAATGATTTTGAAAAAGATCGAATGCCGGATGTTCAGCCAGAGCAGATATTTTATAACGTATCAGCTAAAAGAACGGAACATTTTACATCACCACCAAAACAGTACAGCGAAGATACACTTCTGTCAGCTATGGAAACTGTAGGAAATAAAGAATTTGATGAAGATACTGAAAAAAAAGGCTTAGGAACGCCAGCTACTAGAGCAGGGATTATTGAAAAGCTAGTTCATTCACAGTATGCAGTCAGAAAAGGAAAGCAGATTATTCCAACAGAGGACGGGAAAATACTGATTGAGATTCTTCCAGATTTCTTAAAATCAGCAAGCATGACCGCAGAATGGGAGAATCAGCTTCTTGAAATGGAACGTGGAAAGATTCAGTCAAACCAGTTTATGACCGGTATTAAGAATATGATCACCATGATGTTGAATGGTTGTGACGTTATTCCAGATGAAGAAACAAGAAGATTCCAGTCTCTTGAGAGTATTGGAACTTGTCCGGTGTGCGGAAGCCTTGTTTATGAAGGGAAGAAGAATTTTTACTGCAGTAATCGAGAATGTAATTTTGCACTTTGGAAAGAGAATCGTTATCTGGAAAAGATGCAGAAGAAAATCGATAAGAAAATGGCTGCAGAGCTTTTGAAAAATGGACGAGTTAGTGTGAAGGATCTGTATTCTGTGAAGAAAAATATGTATTTCGATGCAGACCTTTTGATAGACGCAAATGAAGAACGCGTGAATTTTTCTCTGGAGTTTCCAAAGAAAACAAGCCAGGGAAAAGGAAAAAACGATAGGAGGAAATAAATTATGAATTTTGAACAGTTTGTAGAAGATGTAAAGGCAGAGATTAAACATTATCTGCCAGACGAGTTTAAGGATGCCCAGATTGATATTTTACAGCACAATAAGTTGAATGAAAGCTATCTTGGGATGACGGTTAGAAAAGATGACCAGACGATTGCTCCAACCGTGAATTTGGAGCATTACTATGAAATGTTCCAGGCGTTTGATGAGAATTTGGACATTGTGATGCAGCAGGTAGCAGACCTTGTAACATTAAAGCCAATTCATCTTGATTTGAGTCTCTTTACCAATTATGAAGTGGCAAAAGAGCATTTGTTTATCCGTGTTTCAGATGCAGAAAGAAACGGTGAGCTTTTGACAGGATTACCACACAGACGTGTAGAGAATCTTGCAATTACTTATCATATCGTAGCAGAGATTGGAGAAGAAGGAATTGGTTCTACTCCGGTTACGAACCGTATGCTTAACGGCTTTGGAATTACAGAAGAACAGCTTCATCAGGACGCTTTAGATAACAGCCCAAAGATTTTTCCAGCAAAAGTAGAGGCTATGAGTTCCATGATGGACAAAATGATGCGTGAAGATATGAGACGAGCTGGAATGACAGAGGAGGAAATTGATCTTTATTTTGAAAATATGGGATTAAATGAACCAAATCCATTAACTGTTGTAACAAATGAACATCAGACAAATGGCGCAGCAGTTCTCTTTTATCCTGGTCAGATGGAGAAGTTAGGTGAATCAGTAAAAGGAGATTTCTTCATTCTTCCATCATCTACACATGAGGTTTTAATCTTACCTGATGATGGTGGAATGACTTATCAGGAATTAAAGGCAATGGTAATGGAAATTAATAGTACACAGGTTTCTCCTGAAGACCGTCTTGCCGATGAGGTATATCACTATGACACAAAAGACAGAGTTTTTGAAAAAGCAGGATCTTTTGAAGAACGTCAGAAAGCAAAAGAACAGGATATTGGAACTAAGAAAGATGCGAATCTTGATAAGCCAGATGTAAAACCAAAACGTAAGAGTCATGATGTATCATTGTAATTAGTAGAGCAGAGCCCTGCCGGTACTTAGTACTGGTGGGGCTTTTTTGAAAGGAGAAGTCAAAATGAATATAGAAGCAAATAAGAGATTAAAGAGATATTTTCAAATATGTAGTGCACAGACAGAATTCACTTTTGAGAAGCTCAAAGAAGAAATTCAAAAATATGAGAATGAAGAATTTATTATGACAATATCGTTTGGAGGTGGAAGAAATGGCAGATAAGTTAAACCAAGTTGCAATCCGAATGGTGAAACAACCACCGTTATATAGCGATGTTCCCATGTTGAATCCAGAAGCAGCTATTCAGGTAATGAGTGATTTCCTGTCACAGATGGACCGAGAACTGTTTTGCATTGTGAATTTGCAGGCAGATTTGAAGCCAATCAATATGAATATTATATCTGCTGGATGCTTGAATGAAGCGATAGCACATCCAAGAGAAATTATGAAAACAGCAATCTTGAGTAATGCCCATTCTATGATGCTTTTTCATAACCATCCATCTGGAACGGTTACACCTTCAGAAATAGATATTCGTTCAACAGCTCGTTTACAAGAGGTTGGAACGCTTATGGGAATTCCATTGACGGATCATATAATCGTGGGTAAAGGGCAGGAATACTATTCATTTAAGGAGAAGGATGTTCTTCCTGTTCCAAGATTGTCCTTTTCCGATGATTTAGATTCTATTCAGTTAGGGAAAGTTGCAGATTCAGAAAATGTATATGAAGCAGTTCTTTCGAAAACTACACCACTGCCAATACAGGGGAAGGATATGGATAGCATTATGAAATCATTGGAAAGTGGAGTAGAAGATTTTTTTACCAATGAAAAATATGGAGAGTATCTGAAAACTATGACCAAATTTCACAGATATTCCTTTAATAATACCTTACTAATTGCCATGCAAAGGCCAGAAGCAACTTTGGTGACAGGATATCGTAATTGGCAGTCTATGGGGAGACAGGTGAAAAAGGGAGAAAAGGGAATTACTATTTTAGCTCCAGCTCCGAAGAAGCAGAAAAAAGCACAGGCTTTATATGATCAAAATCAGATGCCGGTATTAGACGAACATGGTAATCAGAAATATGAAGAAGTGGAAGTTGTCATTCCTCGATTCAAGGCAACCACAGTCTTTGACATTGACCAGACGGAAGGAGATCCAATTCAAACAATTGCACCGGAAGAACTGACTGCAGCTGTAAAAGATTTTGATTTGTTTATGGAAGCAATCACTGCAATTTCACCTGTACCGATACGATTCGATGAGATTGGGGGAAGCGCCAAAGGGTATTATGACAATGCAAACAAAGAAATTGTTATCCAGATAGGGATGAGTGATAGCCAAACCATCAAAACGGCAATCCATGAATGTGGCCATGCAAAGCTTCATGATAGAGATTTAATGAAAGCTGCAGGTGTGCAAAAAGATAGAGAAACTAAAGAGGTGGAAGCTGAGTCTGTGGCATATAGTGTGTGTTCTGCATTCCAGATTGAGACTTCGGATTACAGTTTTCCATATATTGCTGGTTGGAGCAGTGGCAGAGACATGAAAGAACTTCGAACATCTATGGATACGATTCGCCAAACAGCCGGAGAAATGGTAGATGAGCTTACAGAAAAATTACAGCAACTCATAGAAGAACGAAAACTTTCTGTGAATGTTGCAGAACAGAATGTAGATTATGGAAATCTAGACAGCAGTTCTTGTATCAGTTTCTATGTAGCAGAGTGTTCAGAGTTTCCGGTATTGGGCGAATTTCACCATGATTTAACATTGGATGAAGCATTCCAGGTGTATGACCAGATTCCTGGAAGTCGAATGAATGGTATCAAAAGTATTGGATTCAATTTGCAGGATGGAAGTGACTATGAGGGAATGTTTGATTTGTATGTGGGTGGTGAATTGCAGAAAGAGATTATCAATTCTATTCCTATGTTTCGAGAGAATTCTCTTGTGCAAAAAGCTATTGCAGATGTAGAAAAACGATTAGAAAAGCGACAGGCAAATGTGGATAAGCCTGATAAAAATAAAGGTGCTGTGGGGAAAGAAATCCAGAAGTCTAAATCACAGAAAAGAAGGGAGGAGATGAGTTTATGAGACCAGTAGAATTTGATGAAAATGAGTTAATGTTAATGGCAATATTTGCTGAGAAAACTAAACAAGAGACGATTGATACATTAAAAGATACTCTGGAATTATTAGAGGAACCAACGGAAAATGTTCCGGATGAGGAAATGATTGAAATTGTTTCAACGCTAATTGAAAAGCTGCAGCAGATTGAAGATAAATATTTCTATGCATTAGAGTTTGATGACTATATGCAGGAAATGGAGGATTATGACGATGTTGATTAATCAGTATGCAATATATCGAGTGGATTTAAATAAAAAAGGCAGCCAGTTAAAACATATGCCGTATCAGGAAGTACGTATTAAGAAGTTACCAATTCGTGTGGATTCCTATAAGCAGATTCATTTGGACAAAATGGGTCCGACAGATACTACAATGAGTATATTTAATCGAACGAGGGTATTCACTGAAGTCAGTGATGTGCTGGTTATTTATAAAGAGGGAGAGCTTTCTTGTTATTATGTGGATGAAGAACGTCCTTGGAGAATTACAGGGTTTATTCAATTAAATCCAACAGGAGCAGTTATCTCTATGGATACAAAGGATTATGAAGTTGTCGGTAAAAAGGGGAAATGGAGAGCTGTGGATACCTTGATTATTGATGGGAAGCAATATTATTTGTTAGAACACCAGGAATATGGTTCTCGTGTACCAACGGTTATTCTGGACAGTTACGGTAAGATGATTGCAGAAAGTGACAAGGGATTTTCAGAAGAAGTGAAAAATAAAATTCTGCAGCAAGATACGCAGATGCAGCAAGATCAAGTTATAAGGCAAAAGCAGGATTTAGTTAAAAGCCAGGAACGAATGAAGTTTTATTTTACGCAAAAGAAAAATCTAGAGCACGAGCGTAACTGTGAATCCGGAACCGAGGCAAATTACAATATGATTGATGGATGTGTGAATAATTTGAAAGAGGATGAAGTTTCTTCTGCTTCACACAGGGGCCAAGAAGAAAAGAAACCAAAGAAAAAGGCTTCGGTGTTAAAGAAACTACGTGAGAAACAGGTTACGATTGCAAAGAAAAGTGGAAGACCGGTGCCGAAGTATTTGGAACAGCAGATGAGCCAGGAAAGAGTGAGAAAATAATTGAAATGGGTAAGACTACTATAGTTTTGCCCATTTTTTATGTTTTTTATAAGATGAAATAAAGTTGGTTATGAAAAACCTAAATTTGGTTATTGACAACCAAAGGTGGCAGTGCTATATTATAAACATAGACAGATTGGTTTTGCATAACCAAAGGAGGTTATATATGTTTAGAATTTCATTAAATGAACTGAGAGAACAGGAATTGCCAAATATTGATAAAGTGAGTTTTGATGTTGCATCTAGAGCAAAAGGTATAATGGCAATGACACCAAATAATATTTTCGGGATTGCATATTTATCATATTTAGTAGCAGATAACGAAATAGAGAACATAGAAGAATTAAAGGAGTATGTTGAAACTGAACTTCCATTAGAACAGTCATTATTTATTAAAGATTGCGTAGGGGATTCGTGGTCTGTTGCAATCGATTTAGGCTATTCATATACAATAGAAACGCTGGTAGCTACTTTATTATGGATGCCACTTTCTTCTGGAAGATTTGGTGCTGAATGTGAAACGCCAGAAAGTGTTGCAAAACTGGCAACAAGAATCTTAGATATAAAAGAAGAAAAAGTTGCGGATTTTTGTAGTGGGATGGGTAACTTCCTTTTAGAAGCAATTGATTATGCTCCTGAATCTAATTTTTATGGTGTGGAGATCAACACACATAGTAAAGAAATATCTAATATTAGATTGCAGCTTATTTCTGAAAACATCAAAATTGAGCAGGGAACGGTTTTTGAAATTCCTAGTGATATGAGATTTGATAAGATTTTTTGCGATTATCCTTGGAGTATGAAATTTCAGCATTCTTGGATTGAAAAAGAGAAAATGCAGGAATATGAAGCAATCATTCCCGAAGTAAAGAAGATAGCTAATAGTGATTGGTTATATATATTAAATACGGTGTTACATTTAGAGGAAGGTGGAAAAGCCGTTATTATGACCACTAATGGAACTACATGGAATGGTGGACTTAGCAAAAGTATTCGTGAGCGATTTATTAAAATGGGATGGATTGAAGCAGTTATTGCTTTACCTGCTAATTTATATTCATACACATCGATTCCTACATCAATGTTGGTATTAAGTAAAGGAAATAAAACTGTTAGAATGATTGATGCTAGTTCAATGGCAGAGGTTGGAAGACGTCAGAATATGTTATCTGATGAATGTATTACTCATATTGTAAGTTTGCTTAATGAAGATTCTGATAATGCGAAAAGCGTATCTATTGAAGAAATTCAGAAACAAGATTATGCAATTAATCCTTCGAGATTTCTAGAAGTGGAAATAGAGATTGAGGATGGCGTACCATTTGAGGACTTAATTGTAAAAGTGACAAGAGGTGCCCAAGTTAAAGCTAATGAACTTGATGAGATGGTTTCAGACGAGCCTACAGATTATCAGTATTTGATGCTTGCTAATATTCAAGATGGAATTATTAGTGACGAACTTCCATTTTTGAAATCAATGGATAAGAAGATGGAAAAATACTGTATTAAAAATAATAGTCTTGTTATTTCTAAAAATGGTGCACCAGTTAAAATAGCAGTTGCATCTGTAAGAGAAGGTAGCAAGATTTTAGCAAACGGAAACCTTTACGTAATTGAGTTGGATGAAACAAAGGTTAATCCTTATTTTGTAAAAGCGTATTTGGAAAGTGAAAACGGTTCAATTGCTTTATCCAGAGTTACAGTAGGAGCAGCTATGCCAAATATTCCTGTAGATGGATTGAAAAAGATTATGATACCTTGTCCGGAACTGGAAGAACAGAATAAGATTGCAGAAAAATATTTGGCCAAGATGGATGAAGTAAAGATTCTCAAATACAAACTTGCCAAAGCAACTGCTGAATTGAGGTCCATTTACGAGGAGGGATAAGATGGTATTAACTATTGAGGAGCTCTCAACATTAGAAGATGATATTATGAAATTGTTGCCAGAGAAAATAACAGCAATTTTATCGAAACTGAATAGAAATGGACGCTTAGGAGACCTTTTAGAACTCCTTGGCATGGAAGATTTGCTTAAGCAAGAACAAGACTTCTATTCATATAAAGATGGTAAAATAGTTGTTGTAGGTGGCACAGATGTGAAAGAAGAAGTGTTGCTTAGTATTGCTAAAAAGTTAGGATTAGATAAAAAGAGGTTCGAATTTTGTCTTGATTATAAGCAAATACAAAAAATTGACTTCAGGAAGATGCAATATGCACCACAGTATAGAATAATACTATTTGGTCCGGCTCCACATAGTGGTCATGGAAAAGGAGATGGTGGAAGTATTATTGCTGAATTAGAAAATTCAGCAGCGTATCCTAGAGTGGAAAGATTGATTAGTGGTAATGAACTTAAGATTACAAAATCAAATTTTAGAGATATGTTGGAACAATTGATAAAAGAAGATTACATATAGATGGAAATACTAATAAATAGAGATTATATGGAGGTAAAAAATGTCAGAATTAGAAAATAGCAAGGATTTAATTAGCGTGTTATGGAGTGGTGCAGATATTCTTCGTTCAAAGATGGATGCAAATGAATACAAAGACTATCTTTTAGGGATTGTGTTTTATAAGTATTTGTCTGATTCATTTTTAATCAAAGCATATGATTTGATTTATGATGAAAGACCAGAAAATCTAAAAATTGCACTTGAAGCATATAAGGAAGTACTACAGGACGAAAGTGCTGATGAGTTAAAAGAACAGATAAAATCAGAATTTCACTATGTAATTGAACCGGAATTAACATATACATGCTTTGCAGAAGCTGCAAGAAACAATACTTTTAATCGAGAACAATTACAAAAGGCTTTTAATAATATTGAGCAGAGCGATCCAATTTTTGCAGACTTGTTTACTGATATTGATTTATATTCTAATCGTTTGGGTACTGGCGATCAGAAGCAAAGTGATACTATTTCAAGTTTAATTAAAGAAATCGATAAAGCAGACTTATTAAACACAGATGAAGATGTTTTAGGAAATGCTTATGAATATTTAATTGGACAATTTGCATCAGAAACAGGGAAGAAAGCAGGGGAATTTTATACCCCACAGGCTGTTTCTAAAATTTTGACAAGAATAGCAATTACAGGACAGGAAGATAAAAAAGGCTTATCTGTTTATGACCCATGTATGGGGTCTGGTTCACTTTTGTTAAATGCAAAGAAGTATGCGAAAGAACCAGGATATATTAAATATTATGGACAGGAACTTATGACGTCTACTTACAATCTTGCAAGAATGAATATGTTTTTACATGGAATCATGCCGGAGAACCAGAAGTTAAGAAACGGTGATACTTTAGATGGAGACTGGCCAACTGGAGAAGAAACAGATTTCAATATGGTTCTTATGAATCCTCCATATTCTGCAAAATGGAGTGCTACAGCAGGATTTTTACAAGATGAACGATTCAGCGATTATGGTGTCTTAGCACCAAAATCAAAAGCAGATTATGCATTCTTGTTACATGGTTTATATCACTTGAAAGCAAATGGCACAATGGCAATTGTATTGCCACATGGTGTTTTGTTTAGAGGAGCAGCGGAAGGAAAGATTCGTGAGAAATTGTTACGTTCAGGTAATATTTACGCAGTAATCGGCTTGCCAGCGAATCTGTTCTATAATACATCAATTCCTACATGTATCATCGTGTTGAAAAAACATAGAGATGGTAGAGATGTCTTATTTATTGATGCTTCTAAGAAGTTCGAAAAAGGTAAAAAGCAGAATGCCATGACAGACGAGCATATTGATTCTGTAATTGATTTATACAATAAGAGAGAGTCCGTTGAAAAAGAAGCATATTTGGCATCATTTGAAGATATCCAAAAGAATGATTTTAATCTCAATATACCTAGATATGTAGACAATTTTGAAAAAGAAGAAGAAATTGATTTGTCTGCACTTCTTGCAGATATGAAAGATACGGATAAACAGATAGCAGATGCGGAAAATCAGTTTGTTTCCATGCTTAAGGACCTTACATCGAACGATGAAACTATTATGAGTTCATTAAATGACTTTATTCGAATGATTGAGGGGTGTTAATTATGTGTAAACCTAAAATTAGATTTAAAGATCATACAGAAGCTTGGGAACAGCGTAAGTTGGATGATATTGCAACATCTTTTGAATATGGACTAAATGCCGCAGCAAAAGAATTTGATGGCGTAAACAAATACATCAGGATTACAGACATAGATGATGACTCGCATTTATTTATGGTTGATAACTTAACTTCACCAGATATTGATTTATCAGACGCTAATAACTATAAACTCTCAGTGGGCGATATTCTTTTTGCAAGAACTGGTGCGAGTGTAGGGAAAACCTATATTTATAGGGATTCGGATGGTTTAGTTTACTATGCCGGATTCTTAATCAGAGCTAAAATCAGTGAAGAAAACAATGCTGAATTTGTGTTTCAAAATACGTTAACAGAAAAATATTATAAGTATATTGCGATAACTTCCCAACGATCTGGACAGCCTGGAGTTAATGCACAAGAATATGCTGGATATGAAATTTTTGTGCCTTGTCGAGCTGAACAGGATAAGATTAGTGAATATTTGGGGTGTCTTGACAACCTCATCACTCTTCACCAGCGAAAGTGTGAACAAACTAAAACATTAAAAAAATATATGCTTCAAAAAATGTTTCCACAGAATGGAGCATGCGTTCCGGAAATTAGATTTTCAGGTTTTACTGATGCTTGGGAACAGCGTAAGTTAGGTGAAGTCTTTGAACAGGTTTCAAACTTTGTTAATCCGAATGAAGGAGACGTGGAACTGTGGAGTTTAACGGTTGAAGATGGATTAACTCCAAAATCAGAGAGATATAACAGAGAGTTTCTTGTAAAAAAGGAAGACAATTTTAAAGAGGTACGTCCCGGAGAAATTGTCTATAATCCGATGAATATGACTTTAGGTGCAGTTGGATATAATAAAATGTCGAAAAGTGTTGCTGTTTCAGGGTATTACACAACTATGATTACTAAAGATCATTACGATTCGTATTATATAAATACATGGTTAAAAAGTCCGCAGGCCATTCTATTGTATAAAGCATATGCAACAGGATCTTTGATAGAAAAGCAAAGAGTACAATTTCCTACACTTTCAATTATTCCGGCTGCCTTTCCAAATTTTGAGGAACAAAAGAAGATTGGAGAATATTTTACTACACTTGATAATCTCATCACTCTTCACCAGCGAAAGTGCGAAGAATTGAAAAATATTAAGAAGTATATGCTTCAAAATATGTTTGTTCAATAACAAAACCGAAAGAAATTGTTAGGAAGTGAAGAAAATACGCAAGAACAAAGCAATTGTCTTAAAAACAGTAAACAAAGCAACTGATGATGTGATTAAGTAATAGTTAAATAGAAATTATAGCAAAAGCAAATCTTAATTTTCGAATTTGTGTAGAAATATTTAATGCAAAATATATCTAATTAACAGGAAATATATTGAAAAAAACAATATGTTTGGGAACAGCGTAAGTTGGGTGAAATCGTTGTTAGGATTACAAGGAAAAATCAAGATTTAGTATCTACGTTACCTCTGACAATTTCAGCTCAATATGGTCTTATTGATCAAAATGAGTTCTTTGATAAGAGGGTGGCAAGTAAAGATGTTAGTGGATATTATCTGATAAACAATGGTGAGTTTGCCTATAATAAGAGCACATCATCTGATGCGCCTTGGGGTGCGATAAAAAGACTTGATCGCTATGAAAATGGTGTATTATCAACTCTTTACATTGTATTTGCTATTAAAGAAGATGTTGAGGTTGATTCAGATTATTTGGTGACATATTATGACACGGATTTGTGGCATAGAGGCGTTAGAGAGATTGCAGCTGAGGGTGCCAGAAATCATGGATTGCTTAATATTGCTCCGGCAGATTTCTTTGAGACAAGTTTGGTAATACCACAAGATATTGAAGAACAAAAAGCTATAGGCAAGTGCTTTTCTGAACTAAATGCACTCATCACTCTTCACCAGCGTAAAAGCAATGCTTTGTTTTGGGATTTCAATTATGTTTGGGAACAGCGTAAGTTGGGAGAGTATGCAGAAATTGTAGGTGGTGGAACACCAAGTACAAAAGTTTCGGCATATTGGGATGGTGATATTAATTGGTATGCACCAGCAGAGATTTTAGACCAAATTTATCTTTCTTCGAGTCAAAGAAAGATTACAGAGCAAGGATTAAATCGAAGTTCGGCGAAGATGTTGCCTGTGGGTACTGTTTTATTTACATCTCGTGCAGGAATTGGAAAAACAGCGATTTTAAGCCATGTTGCATGCACAAATCAGGGATTCCAGTCAATAGTACCGCATGATGGCAAACTTGATTCTTACTTTATTTATTCAAGAACCGATGAACTTAAAAAGTATGCGGAAACAGTAGGGGCAGGCTCAACATTTGTCGAGGTATCTGGAAAACAAATGTCAAATATGGAATTGATGATGCCAAAAACTATTAAAGAACAGCAGGTTATTGGTAATTATTTCCGTAAGATAGATAATCTCATCACTCTTCACCAGTGTAAGTGCAATCTTTGCTTAAATTTTACCATGAACGATTGGGAACAGCGTAAGTTTGGTGATTTGGTTGGAAAATATGAAGATCCGGTAGAAACACCAACGAATGGTTATATGCGATTAGGTATCAGAAGTCATGCAAAGGGTACTTTTCATAGTTTTGTTGAAGAAGGAAAAGAACTAGAGACTGCAAAAATGTTTAGAGTGGCTGCTAATAATTTTATTGTAAATATTACCTTTGGGTGGGAGCATGCAGTTGCAATTACAGATGAAAATGATGCAGGAAAGCTTGTTTCACATAGATTTCCACAGTATCAATTTCATAAAGGTATGGTTCCTAAGTTTTTTAGATATTTAATTTTGGATGAATGTTTCAAACATCATTTGGAGTTATCTTCGCCTGGAGGAGCTGGAAGAAATCGTGTTTTGAAGCTTGGTGATATGTTGGAATATAGGATGAAGTTTCCGTCAAAACTGGAACAGGAAAAGATTGCTTTCTATTTCGACAATCTGGATAACCTCATCACTCTTCACCAGTGTGAGCATTTTGGTGTTATAATAATATTTGAAATCACTTATATACAGCGTAAGCCACTTAAGTGTTTAATAAAAATAAATATAATTATTCGAAAATTTATAATAAAGGAGATGACATACATGCCAGAATTAGAAGCTTTGATTGAACAAAAATTGATAGATCAGCTTGTATATGGTGATTCTCAGTGGACGTACAGAGAAGATTTGAAAACCGAAGAAGATTTGTGGGCAAATTTCAAGTACATTCTTGAGCAGAATAATAAAGATAGATTAAATGGTCAAAATCTTTCTGACTCTGAGTTTGAGCAGGTTAAGAATCAGCTTGCATTTTCATCTTTCTACAAAGCAGGGGAATGGCTAGTAGGAGAAAATGGAAAAGTACAGGTTCATGTTCAGAGAGATACAGAACGTTTACATTTAGTTGTAATGAATCATGAGCATATTGCTGGTGGAAGCAGCGTATATGAAGTTATCAATCAATATAATGCTTTAAAAACAGATGAGAATGCCAATACACCAGCAAGAGATCGTAGGTTTGACGTTACCCTTATGATTAATGGTCTTCCAATGATTCACATCGAATTAAAGAATAAGCAGCATTCATACATGGATGGATTCTGGCAGATTAAGAAATATATTGGTGAAGGAAAATTCACAGGAATCTTTTCTGCCGTTCAGATGTTTGTCATCAGTAATGGAGTAAATACAAAATATTTTTCTGCAGCTAGTGATACAGAATTGAATCCGAAGTTCATAAGTGGTTGGTTAGATCAAGATAACAATCCGGTAGCAGATTATATTGACTTTGCTAAATGTGTTCTTCGTATTCCGGAAGCACATGAAATGATTGCGAGATATACAGTTTTAGATGAAGATGCAAAAAGATTAATTCTCCTCCGACCATATCAGATTCATGCTATTGAATCTATCAGAGAAGCTTCTAAACGAGGTAAATCTGGATATGTATGGCATACGACCGGTTCGGGTAAAACATTGACTTCATATAAAGCGACAAGAAATTTGTTAATGGATATTCCCGCTATTGATAAAGCTATTTTTTTGATTGATAGAAAAGACTTAGATGCTCAAACGACAATGGCATTCCAGGCTTATGCGAATAATGATTTGATTGATGTAGACGAAACTGATAATGTTAATGATTTAAAGAAAAAATTAAAATCAGATGACAGACAGGTAATCGTTACAACAATTCAAAAGTTACAGAGACTAATTACAAAAAAATTGGTTGAAGGAACTCCGGAATATAACAAGATCAAAAATCTTAAGATAGCGTATGTTGTGGATGAATGTCATAGAGCCGTTACACCATCAACAAAAAGAGAAATAGAACGCTTTTTTGGGAATTCTTTATGGTTTGGTTTTACTGGAACTCCTAGATTTGCAGAAAATCCATATCCTCAGTTAGGTGACTTACCACGAACAACCGAAGAGTTATATGGAGAAAGATTACATAAATACACGATTCAGAATGCTATTCATGATAATGCAGTACTCGGATTCCAGGTGGAGCATAATGGTCCTAAAAATATGGTGGATGAAAGAGATAGCAGTGTTTATGATAATGAAACACACATGTTGAAAGTGTTGGATGTGATATTGAATAAATCTTATCATAAGTTAGGATTCCAGAACGGAAAAGGGAAAACGTATGAGGCTTTATTAACAACAAGTTCTATTCAATTAGCTCAGAAATATTATGAGTTGTTAACAAGAGTAAAAAACGGAGAAACCTCATTACAGATTGATGAGAAGATTAAGCAGGTTCTTCCGGATTTCCCTAAATTTGCAATTACGTATTCAGTGACAGAAAATGAAGAGGGATCTCACGTAAATCAGCAGAAAATGCAAGCTTCTCTTGATGATTACAACAAAATGTTCGGAACAAAATATGAGATTTCTCAGATTCAGGGTTATAATGGAAACTTAAATAAAAGACTTGCAAGAAAAGATGCTAAGTATAAGAGCAGAAGCGAACAGTTAGACTTGGTAATTGTTGTAGACCGATTGCTAACAGGCTTTGATGCTCCTTGTTTATCAACCATTTTTATCGATAGACAACCAATGGGACCTCATGATTTGATTCAGGCATTTTCAAGAACAAATCGAATTTTTGACAAGAATAAGTCATACGGCCAGATTGTAACGTTCCAGGCACCGGTCTTATTTAAGGACTGTGTTGATAATGCGGTGAAGCTTTATTCTGCAGGTGGTACAAAAGATGCTTTGTTAGCAGAATGGGATGAAATAGAACCAGCATTTAAGAAAGCACTTGCAGCTCTTCGTGTAAGTGCAGAGAAGCCGTCAGATATTCCAGCTATGTCAAAGCAGGAAAAGAAAATGTTTGTTAAAATATTCCAGAACTTTGACAGATTATTTGCACAGCTCAAATCCTTTACAAACTATGAAGACAGTATGTTGGAAGGATATGGGATTACAGATGACGAATATCATGACTATGCAGGTCATTATTTAAATGTTTTGGAAGAGTTAAAGACGGATGATCCTGAAACAGGTCCAGGAGATGATCCTGAAACACCAGAGGTTGATCAGGAATACGAATTAATGGCATATAGCAACACTAAGATTGATTACGAATACATCATTAATTTGATTCAAAATATTATTACTCCGGAAAACGCGGGAGAAGAAAATACGCCTGAAGAAAGACAGAAGAAAATTGATGAAGTGAAGCAGTATGTAGAAGATCTTCGTAAAGAAAATCCAAAAGTTGCTGATATTATGTCAAAACTCATTTATGAAATTGAATTGGATGAGAACAAGTACAAGGGACAGTCAATTCTTAATATTGTGGAAAATATGAAACAGGATTGTATAGACCGAGTAATTACTGATTTCTGTATAACTTGGTATGCTTCTAAAGATGATGTTATGTATGCAGCGACTCATTATCGAAACGGAGTAATTCCAAATGAAAGTGCGATTAAGGCTACAATTGATTATACAAGTTATAAATCAATTCAGGAAAGAGCATTGCCAAAATTCAAATATTATGCACAGATGATGGCAGAGTTAAGAAAAACTCTTGATGAAGAAATCAAACCATTAATTTCACATTAATAATGATTGTATGCAGTTACCTCCATTAATCAAAATGATTTTATCAGCATAAGCATGTTGAAAAATGGAGGTAACTTATGCTAAATGAAAATAAACAACAACTCTTTTGTGAGTATTATAAACAATGGATAGACGTATATAAAAAGGGTGCAATCCGAGATGCGACAATGGCCAAATATATGATGACGTTAAAGTGGGTCGAAAAATTGGTGCCGGATTTGAAAGTATCAGAAGTGACGAGAACTGCTTATCAGAAACTTCTGAACGATTATGCAAAAGAGCATGAAAGACAAACCACTTTAGATTTTCATCATCAATTAAAAGGTGCTATTTTGGATGCAGTTGACGAGGGGTTAATTGAACGTGACCCTACAAGAAAAGCAATCATCAAAGGGAAAACACCAAAGAACAAACGTATTAAATATATGAATCAGTTTGAACTTCATACTTTAATTGCACATCTTGAATTGAAAGAAGAGCCTAATTGGGATTGGTTCATTTTATTGGTTGCAAAAACAGGAATGCGTTTTTCAGAAGCATTGGCAATCACACCTGCTGATTTTGATTTCGCAAGACAAACTTTATCAATCAGTAAGACATGGGATTATAAAGGCGAAGGAGGCTTTTTGCCAACCAAAAACAAATCATCCGTAAGAAAAATACAGATAGATTGGCAGATTGTTGTGAAGTTTTCTGAACTGATTAAAGGATTGCCAGATGACAAACCTATTTTTGTCGGTGAAAACAAGATCTATAATTCTACTGTAAACGATGTACTTACAAGACATTGTAAAGAATGTGGAATTTCATCTATTTCCATTCATGGTTTACGTCATACCCATGCTTCACTTTTGTTATTTGCTGGGGTATCGATCGCAAGTGTTGCGCGAAGACTTGGACATGCAAGTATGACTACGACACAGAAAACATACTTACATATCATTCAGGAACTTGAAAATAAAGATGTAGACCTGGTAATGAGAACATTATCTGGTTTGTAAAATTAGTAATAGTGCTTATGCTGATATATTAAGTAGAAATAAATAGTGTCCGGAGGAGGAAACACAAAATGTCAGTGACTTATGATAAATATTCGGTAACTCAATATTCCGTAAGTTCTATATTGGGTTACATAGACGCAGGGGATATTGCTATTCCAGAGATTCAGCGTCCATTCGTATGGAAAGGAAAGCAAGTTCGTGATTTGATTGACTCATTATATAATGGTTATCCTACAGGTTATTTGATTATTTGGCAGAATCCAGATGTTAAGTTGAAAGACGGTAGTAGTGCTGTTGGGAAGAAGGTTCTAATTGATGGACAGCAGCGTATAACTGCTTTGATGACAGCAATTGCTGGACATAAGATATTAACAGAAGATTATGAGGAAAAGACGATACGTATTGCTTTTAATCCATTAGCTCAAGGAGAAGAAGATCGTTTTGCAGTGCAGACACCGGCACATATTAATAGCTCACTTTGGATTTCCGATATTGCAGAATTATTTAAGCCGGGATTTTCGACAAGAAAATTTATTAATAAATATTTAGATGATAATCCGGATGTGGACGAAGATATTGTAGACAAAGCAATAACACAGCTTCTTGCAATTAAGAGCTGCCAGTTGGGAGCGATTATTCTTGTTCCTCAATTAGATATTAGTGAAGTTACAGAAATCTTCGTACGAATTAACTCTCAAGGAAAGAGATTAAATGAAGCAGACTTTGCGATGTCAAAGATAGCTGCTGATGAGCAATATGGTGGAAATGCACTCCGTAAAGCAATTGATTATTTTTGTCATCTTGCTGTAGATCCTGCATTTTATAACCAATTAGCCAATGGCGATAAAGATTTTATGGAAACAGAGTATGCAGCAAAACTTCGTTGGCTGAAAGATGACAAAGAAGATATTTATGATCCAGATTATAATGATATGTTACGTGTGTCGTTCATGCATATGTTTGGACGTGCAAAGTTAGGAGATTTGGTAAGTTTATTATCAGGTCGTGATTTTAATGATCGCTCTTTTAAAGAAGAAATTGCAAAAGATAGCTTTTCAAAGTTAAGTACCGGTGTGAAAAATTTTATGAATCAATACAATTTTGAGCAGTTTATTTTAGCAATTAAGGCAGCTGGATTCATTTCACCGAAGCTATTAAATTCTCAGATGACACTTGATTTTGCATATACATTATTCTTATTATTGCAGAAAAGCGGAGAAGTACCGAAAATTGAAATTAAGAGATGTATTCAGAAGTGGTTCGTACTGTCGACTTTGACTAGTAGATATATTGGTTCGCCAGAATCACAGATGGATAGGGATTTGAGAAATATAGCAGCCAAAGGTTTTAAAGTGTTCTTGGAAGAAAATGAAAGTGCACTGTTATCAGATGCATTTTGGGATGTTCGACTTGTTCAAAATCTTGAAACATCTTCTACCAATAGTCCATATTTGAATACATATATTGCAGCTCAAATTTATGCTGGCGACAGATCATTATTATCGAATAGTTCTAAGGTATCAGATTTAATTTCTGTAGCAGGAGATGTACATCATATCTTCCCTAGAGAATATTTGAAAAAGAATGGATTCGATAATAGATGGAAATATAATCAAGTAGCCAATTACGCATACTTGGATACAGGTGTGAATATTTCGATTGGAATGAAAGCACCAAATGTATATTTTACAGCTGCTAAAGAGCAATGCAGTACAGGTGAAATTAATGTTGGAACAATTACTAACATTGATGCTTTTAATGCAAACTTAGAAGTAAATTGTATCCCTTCTGAAATTATTAATATGACTGCAGCTGATTATCCAGATTTTCTTCAGAAGAGACGTGTGCTTATGGCGAAAAAGATTAAAGAATATTACAATAGTTTATAGTGATACAACAAGAGGCACCGTTTTGGTGCCTCTTGCAATTGAAAGTTATAGTGAAATAGACTCTAGTATTCAGAAAATATTTTATCCCAATATGATTTTACAGTTCGGTTTCGCGAGATTTATGCTTTTCAGGAATCATCATCTCTAAGATAGAAGTAACATTCGCATCTGCTGTCTCAAGGTCCTTACAATAACCTTTATGATATTTCAATTTTGTTTTTAATTCATCTAATTGCTTTTGCGTAACAGCTTTTCGTTCCTTCAAGTCTTTCAGTTGTAGATAATTTCCGTCCGGATTTAATTCGTTCAGTTTTGTTCGTGCTTTTTCGTAAGCCTGAATTTGCGAAGGGTGTTCTTGACGAAATAGTTGCTTGTTCTTGGATTTTAGAAATTCTGTGTAAATCCTTTTAGAAGAAAGATACTGTCCTGTGAAGTGAATCTGCTCATTTATTGATTTCATTTCTACAGTAAGAGTATCAACTTGTTTTTTTATGTCCGAGAGTTTTTCTTTTTCTGCAGAAAGAGCAGTTTTCAAATCTGTTTGAGTATCAAAACCGTTTTCCTCTACGTAAATTATCGTATTAGCCATTTGCTGCAGATTAGATATTTTAACTTTTTGTGCGTATGCCTGGCTCTGCATAGCTTTTACATTTGTCTGTAGATCAATAACTAATCGGAGTTGAGATTTGTAATAGAGAATCATAATAGGATCTCGATGATAATCTTCAACCATTGATGAAACTGTATGGTCGATAGTTGATGTTTTGACTTGTTTGGATTTTCCAAATATCTGCTCAAGATACTGTTTTCCATAATGTGAACCTAGAGATTTTTCAGTAATTCGTTTGTCTCGATCTGGATGTAGATAACGATAACGTCCTCTCGATTCAATAACAGAAATATTGTAGTTCTCTAAAAGTAATGATTGGAATTCTTCAAAGCTTTTAGCAATAGAAGAACATTCATCAATGGCATTTCTAAGAACTTGTTTTTGGCTTTGATAAATAGTAGTGGTTGGTTTAAAACCATCTGCAGTGATTTGCTTGTTCAATTCATCTAGCTTTTTCTGTCCGGAACGTTGTGCCATATATTCCTGTTGTGTGATTTTCTTGGCTGCAGGTGAAAGAAGGTCAACTTGATGAAGGCCTTCTTGTTTACACATGGCCATGACTTCTCTTTGTAAGTGTTGTAGAAAACGGTTTGTGGATCTGTGTTTAAATCCAGCCTCATGTTCATGGATTTTGTTCATGTATTCTTGTCTTTCCACAGTATATTTTCGAACACTATTAATGACAATATGTGTGTGAATGTTACCGGAACTATTATGACCATCCGTATGAGTGACAATAAGTGCTTGATATCCAGGAAAGTTCTTTTTAGCAAATTCTCTACAAAGAGCCTGAGCTCTTTCGCCAGTAAGACCATAATCCGTAACATCGTAGGGGTCAAAACTGATAATATAATGGTGACTTTTAATTTCTTCTTTTTTTCTGTTTTTCTTAAAAAATTCATTTGTTGTTTTGCATTCAACGTCAAAAGTATCTGCAGTGCAATTTAATCCATCGATATAATATTCGTCTCTATAAATCATTCCCCCAAAGTCATCTAAAATAGGTTTGTTGGTTATTTCATCATGCTGAAACATGAGATATTCAAGTGCAGTGGAATAGTTTATATTTTTACTTTTAATATGTTTAATGATTGCCATAGTAACCACCTAATACTTTTAAAACTTTCTTTCTTAATTCAAATAATGCAGAAATACACTGTCTGATTTCGTCGTCCATTGCAAGTGAACGTTCCCCGCCGGAATTATAATACTTGGCAATCTGATTGAGATTTGAACCAATCTTTCCATACGCGCCAATTAATTCTTGGATTTCAGAACTTTCCATTACAACTTCATAAGTAACTTTAATGGTTTTATCGAGAAGCATGTTTCTAATTAATTCTGATTTAGAAAGCTTTGCGTTATCTGCAAGCTTAGTAAGATAGTCCATTTCTGCTTGCGTAAGTTTTACAGAAACAATGTTGTTCCTCTTTTGTGATTTTTCTTTATTCTTGGGTGCGATAATATCCCTTCTTTCTTTATTATCTTCTTTTCGTAAACTGAATTAATCCACGTTATGCATCGGCTGTCCCTTCCGATTTCATACGTGCTGCGACTATTTGAAATAGTTGCCAATTTGATTTTTGCCGAAAATCCGTGGGTATGGGGAAACGGCATCCCCATCAAGATATGACCCGGAAGAATAGTGAATTGCCATAAATGGCGATACGGTATTACCGGGTGGATCTTGCTCTAGAAAGATAGAGACCTTCATTAATACGGGAAAAAAGATAGAATTATACAACTGCTTGAAATAAAAAACGACCAACCGAAGCTGATCGTTTCTGTATATGTACTGCTTATTGCCTATTCATAGGGATTTGTTTAGAGATGGTATGTATGCTTTCTAGTGTTACAATGATAAGCAGTGTTGGAAGTATTACTTTGTTAAATAGTTTTATTACGTTGTCAGTACGATTATCTCTTACTTTGCAAGTGAGTTTTTCGCAGTAGGCTCTTTCTTGTTGATACGATAAAGCTATTTTTTCCCATTCAGTTACTTTCTCTGTAGACGAAAGCGATTGCTCGGATGCGATAGAATTTATCCAAGCTGTATATAGTTCGCTTTGAATTGCGTCATTGATATTTGTAATATCATCTGAAATATCAAACGCTGTTTCTATAATATCTGGAAATTCTTTTATAACGCCATCTGAGCTGGTTTCTGATACCATATAACCGCTGTTATTTTTCATTATGCACACCTCCTTCCACGATATATTTCATCTGCAATGATTCCAGCTGTAAAAGAAATTGTAATCAATGCTAGTGTGCCCCAAATATTGTTTGGCTTTTCTTTATTATTGACAGACCTTTCTATCATTCTTTCATCCTTGAAATTTGGAGATTCGACAATTTTCTGTTCTTCAGGGATTTCTTTAAATATAGTATCTTTTACACATTGACACATATGTAATTCGCCAAATTTATTAAGATAACAAACCATGATTCGATAACCTTTGTAGGATTCTAGTTCATTAAGGTTGTATGCATCTCTGCTCAGTTTTCTATCATTGGTGATAAGCAACTGTCCCCCTGCTCTTTTATTCAATGTGAGTTCAGAAAGAATTTGACAGTCAGCAAAAACTTTTGAAACTTCCTGTTCGGTCAGTGCTTCGTTTTGTACATCAAACAAGTTTAGGTTCTGTGATAAGATTCCAATAGCTTCTAGCGCAGCATGACTTTTTCTGGCGTCTGCGGATTCAATATGCTTAGCCAGTTCAAGACAAACAGCCTTAGGAACAATGATTTTCTTTTCTTCTGTAATTAAGATTTCTTTACAGTTGCTTATGAACAACTTCATCCATTCGACCTCCATTAAAGTAGCCGTGTCAATATAAATACGTCCATTGTTTTGTATCATAGTTTTAATATATTCTTGACTAGTCATTTTGCATCCACCTTTCTTGTTGAATTTATTTGTCTCTCACTAGAATAATACAATTTGGAAATAGAATGAACAATACTTTTGAGTCATTTACAAATTCCTTTTGCAGTGATAATATTATAAAAAAAGAATGAAATATTCTTAAATGAATGGGGCGAAAAGTATGGCATATATTTCGGATGAAAATATTAGTGATATGACAGTTTTTCGAAATCGTATAATTTCACTTATGAGAGAAAAATCAATTAATTCTTCTCAGGCATTGGCAAAAAAAATGGTAGAAACAGGATGTGTTACAAGAACTAGACCATCGGGTACAGTACTTCAACTAAAAGTCAGTTCTCTAGATAAGAAAATACAAAAACATTTACAAGAAGGTTTCAAGCCTAATGAATTACCGGATTCTTTAAATGCAAAGCATGTGCAAGCTTATGCCAAGGCATTTGGCTGTTCAGTAGATTTTATTTTAGGAAACACATTTGTACATTCACTCGATCCGTGTGTTCGCGACTTGTGTAATAGAACGGGATTAAAAGAACAAGCTATTTCTCAATTTCTAAAAATGACCGATGATCGATTCGCATTTCGTACTTTACGAATGTCACCAGAAGAAGCTCGTGAAATTCTTAATTCATTATTGATTTCAAAAGAGACCACAGAAATGATTCGATGTATTGGCGAAACCGCATATGCATTTCAAAAAGATACCTCGACAATATTTGATGAGCTTGAAAAAGACATTGGGAAGGATAGAATTGAAAAAGCATTGGAATGGGATTATATATTAGATCCTGTATACGATGGTCCTTCACCTTCGGAAGACGAACTGAAGGATGTATTTCTTGTTCGAGAGGCAATGGATAAATCATATGAATTGCAAGAAAATATCATTAGAAATAAACAGTTTGCAAAATATCAATTGTTTAAGAGCTTTCAAAAACTTATTGAACAAATGTATCCGGATGATTAGGAAAAATTTGATAATAGTAAATTTTAAAATATTAATAGAAAAGATTACCTTCGTATGTTTAACCACATACGGAGGTTTCTTTTTACCTTTTTTCATCTTTTTACACTTTTTATCTATTTTGGTTGTATAACATCACCTCACTTCCCAAATGTGTAGGAGGACAAATTTTAGTTCTCGTCCACAATTAAGAAGTGAGAGGTAAAAGTATATGTCAGAAAAGAGAAGTTATACAGTAAAAGAAATTCAGGAGATTCTTGGAATTAGCAGACCTACAGTTTATAAGCTATTAAAACGAAATGAATTCAGCTGGATCCGGTTAGATGGGGGCAAATATTTCATTTCAAAGAAGAGTTTTGATGATTGGTTTGATGGTTTATCGGATGGAAAGCTGCTCTAAATTAACGGAATCGACATCCTAAAAGTTTTTGAAAAGATAGAGTACACTTTATATAGAAGAAACACAGACAAGGAGGTAGCCCGATGCGATTAGAAGAGAGTACGTTTGAAGAAGATTTTAATGATGTCCTTACACAGATAGAATCAACTTCTAATTATGGAAGATTACGATCAAGAGAAAAAAAGTATATGACGGCAGCTGAACTGGGAGAACTCCTTGGTCTGAAGAAAACGGATCGATACTGGTTGTTGCACCAACATCATTTTGAATGGGAAGAAGTTCTGGGATTATATCGTATCAATATTGCGAGTTTTGAAAAATGGTATGCAAATCAAGTCAAATACAAAAAAGTAAATGGTGAGGCACCAGGGAAAGAATTAAAAGAATGGACTTTTTCTCCGCAAGAAATAGCAGAATTATTAGGAACTTCAGATTGGATTGTCTATGAATTGATTAAAGAAAAAAAGTTAGATGTTGTAACCATAGATTATTGGAAAAGAGTCACGAAAGAGTCTTTCTATAATTGGTATAACAGTCAAAGTAGATATCGAACAAAAGAGGATAAGGAAAGAGATGCTGCCATTGAGAATGCATCTATATCAATGCCTGAGATGGCAAGATTATTGGGGGTTCCAAGAAGTACTGTCTATAGCATTTTGAGAAATCCAAATTATAAGGATATGTTTGAAATTATTATCGTTGCTGAAAGGAAAAGAATTACCAGAGAGAGTTTTGAAAAGTTTTTGGTTTCGCAAGATAAATACAAACTCGATGAGATAAACGATTACGAAGAGATATCGATGGAAGAAAATATTGCTTTGGCAGAACATCGAAGAAAGAAACTTAAGAATAAGCAACATCGCGCGGATAATGGTAATTTAGATTACCTTACTTTTGATGAAGCTGCTTTGTTAGCAAATGTTTCAAGAGCAACCATTTATGAATGGAGTAGAAAAAACTATTTTCCGGTTGTTCATGTGGTAAAAGCATCTAGAATTCCACGAAAAGAATTTGAACAGTATTTAGAAAAAAGAAAATTAGAAGAAGGAGATGAAAAGAATGGCATCAATAAGAGAAAGAAACGGTAAGTTTGCTGTTATTTATACCTATAAAGATTCTGAAGGAAACAAGCGTCAGAAGTGGGAGACATATCCGACTAAAGCTGATGCGAAGAAACGACAGAAAGAAATCGAGTACAGACAGGAGATGGGAGGATTTACCGTTCCCAAATGCAAAACTGTAAAAGACCTTATGAGTGAGTATGTTCCATTGTATGGTAAAGAGCATTGGGCATTATCACACTATGCAAAGAATATGTCTCTGATTAATAACTATATTAATCCGTTGATTGGAGATACAAAACTAAACGATATTAATACGAGATTTCTGGAAAAGTTTTATCAGAGTATGGCACAAATGCCAGGACATATTAATCCGATTTCAAAAAAAGCAAATGAGCATATTTCGCCTAGTACGATTAGAGATATTCATAAGCTTTTAAGAAGTGCTTTTCAGCAGGCAGTGAAATGGGAACTAATGGACAAGAATCCTGCAGCTTTTGCAACTACACCTAAATGTAAAAGGAAAGAACGTGAAATCTGGACCGCAGAAACTGTAATGTATGCATTGGAAATATGCGAAGATGAGAGATTAAAACTAGCAATCAGTCTGGCATTCTCATGCTCCCTTCGTTTGGGAGAACTTTTAGGACTTACATGGGACTGTATTGATATTTCTGATGAAGCAATTGCAGCAAATAAAGCTTTTGTTTTTATCAATAAGGAAGCACAACGTGTAGATAAGGAAGCGTTAGTTGAATTAGACGGGAAAGATGTAATGACAGTGTTTCCGGAAAGAAGTAAAACAAATAAAACTATTCTTGTTCTGAAAACACCGAAGACTGAAAGTAGTGTACGCAAAGTATTTCTTCCACGAACCGTTGCATATCAACTGATTGACTGGAAGAAGGAACAGGATAAGTTGAGAGATGTGCTTGGCAGTGAGTACATAGATTATAATCTTGTGATGGCTACAACCTATGGGCTTCCAATTGGTAATGGAGCAATTCGTAAATCTTTCAATAAACTTATTAAGGAGCATAATCTTCCACCTGTAGTTTTCCATAGTCTTCGTCATACTAGCGTAACCTACAAGTTGAAGCTGAACGGTGGTGATATCAAAGCAGTTCAGGGTGATTCTGGTCATTCACAGATTAATATGGTTACAGATGTATATTCTCATATCATTGATGATGACAGGAGAAGAAATGCGGAAATGTTTGAAGATGCATTCTATGGTAAAAAGGATTTGAATCCGCAGCTTCGTAAGAATGAGGAGGGAGAAAATATAATGACTGTTCCGGAGGGCGTAGATCTAGAGTTACTAACGAAAGTATTGGCGAATCCAGAGATGGCAGCACTTTTAAGTTCTATTGCAAAGAACATGAAATAAGTAACACAAAAGTAACTCACGCATTTCGTGGACAAAAAACCATGGATGCATTATAATATAAGAAGATTTAGTTCAACTGAATATGGTTTTATCATTTTCACGGCCTTTAAGTATGGGGACGGAAAATAGCCAATTATTCTAAACTGTCATTGACAAAAAGGCTTTGCTCTAAATGGGGCAGTAGCCCAAAGCGTGCTAATATGATTGCTTTTACAGGTTTTGACAGAGGTTTACAAACATGAACTAAGTGTCATTCGAAATAATGGGAAACAGTGAGTTTTCTAGATATAATTAACGATTCTTTACAGGAATTGACACCGTGTCCTTACGCTCCTAAGCGAAGGGTCGGAGGTTCAAATCCTCTTGTCGACGGTGGGCATCGGAATGATTAGCAGAAATTGCGAAATCATTCCGATTTGTCTTTGTAACGGTGTAAAATCACTCCGTTTTACCCTCGGAATTGCAAACGAAATAGGGATTCGGATAATGAAAATTTCCCAACAAAAAAGTACCTATTTCCAAAACAGGAAAATGAATTCTTCTAAGAAATTATGGCGACGATGCTGTTTTCGCCAGTATGGTTAGCGTTAAGTATTGTTAAAATCAGTACTTTCTTAGCAAAAATTCATCGAATGACAACTCTATATAAGTTATCGAATGACAATGCTCATTCACAGATCTGTAAATGGTCTCGTGAATGGGCATTTTTCTTTGCATTTAAATAGCCAAAAAAGGAGGGAATTCTAATGAATTGCAAAAAGAATGCGAACAGCAATCCGGGCGAAGAAAGGCAACTGTTTCATCCAGAGAGTGAGAAAGTCGTAGAGATCGGACTGGAGCGATTAAGGCCATTTAAAAATCATAAAAAGAATATGCATGAGAACGAAATGAAGGTAGTAAGCCGTATAAAGGCTTATCAGAAACTGGCGAAAAGAGCAATTTCCAGAAAACGTCCGTACCGCCACATGATCAGAAGGGGGTAGTAACATATGATGAACAGAAAAGAATTTCAGCAGTATCTGCAGGAGACCATTAAGGATTTGCTGCCTGAGAGTTATGCAGATGCGAAAATCACTTTCAACGAGGTGATAAAAAACAATGATACACATCTTACCGGCATTTCCATTGCAAAGCCTGGTGAACATGTGGTACCGAATATCTATATTGAGAACTTCTGGAACGATTACCAGAACGGAAAAAATATCGACGAGATTGTAGGAGATATCGCAGATATGCGTATTGAATACGATACGCCGGGAATCGGTCCGGAGGTAACTCAGAAGCTTATGAATTATGATGCTGTAAAGGAAAGTCTCCAGATCCGTCTTTGTGATACACAGGAGAACCAGGAAAGACTTGCCAATCTTGCGCACACAGAGCACAGTGATTTTTCTGCCACTTATCATGTCAATCTTCAGGAAACAGAAGAGGGAACAGCCAGTATGGCAGTCACTCGGGATCTTCTTGAAACGTGGGGAATCAGCGTGGATCAGCTCCATCAGGCTGCACTTGCAGCGGATATGAATCGTGATCCAATGTTCTGTGACATGGGTAGTATGATGGAGAGCATGATGTTTGGTGCAGAACCGAAGAACCTTTTAGATGGTAATCCTGATCAGGGAGCCGGTATGGGCATGTATTGTCTTACCAATGGCGTTAATATCGATGGTGCCGGATTAATCCTTCAGGGAAATCTCATGCAGCAGATTGGAGAAATTGTAGGAGGCGATTTCTATATCCTTCCTTCCAGTTGTCATGAGGTGATTGTAGTACCGGAAACCGTGGATATTGAGTTGAAAGAACTTTCTGCCATGGTACAGCAGATCAACCGGACAGAAGTATCCAGAGAGGATCGCTTATCCGATCACGTCCAGCATTATGACCGCAAGGAAGCGGTCATGGAAAATGCGGAAAAACGTGCATCCCGTCTCGAGAAGGAAAAAGCAGAAACAAAAGCTGCCAAGAAGAGTATTCATGAACGCCTAGGAGAAAAGAAACAGCAGAGCGCTGCAAAGAAAGCAGAGAAAGCTGTGGAGAAGGCGGTGAAGAAGGATAAAGGGCAGGAATTGTAAGTGTGTAAATGAGAAATACGAAAATGCAATAGTCATTTTTGAGTGACTATTGCATTTCCTTTTTGTAGAGAAAGAAGATGTAAATTGCATTCTCAAATAAATACAAAAAATAATATATGAGAATATTAGAATAAAAAACTTTATAATTACAGATAATGTATGATTCTTGTATTGCGACTATTTTCAAAATGTGAGAAATATAATTGACTAAGAAGAGAAAATAAAGTATAATGATATTTGCTATATTGGAATAATGTGATAGAGGGTGAAAAAATGGATAATTCATACATACCCAAATTGTTACGTGCTGCATTAAGCAATGATCGAAAAAATATTGAAGCAATTGGTTTGTATATTGGAAGGAAAATAAAAAAAGAGGATCCACAAACATCAGCAGAAATAATGAAGATACTTTCTTGTGTAAATGGTGGAACAGATGTGTATAGGAGTATTGATCTGTCTCACATACCTGTTGATCAGGAGACCAGATATCAACTGGTTAATTTACAGGAGCCACTTTATTGTGAAGAACCAATATTGTGTGATTCTGTTAAGAATCAGTTGACTGAGTTCTTAAAAGAACGAAGACTAATAGATGTTTTTCTTAATGAAGGAATTACTCCACCTAATTCCCTTTTGCTGTACGGAGCACCAGGTGTAGGAAAAACATACATAGCAAAATGGCTGTCGTATATGCTTAATATGCCATTGATTACAGTAGATTTGGCTAATTCCATTTCTAGTTATTTGGGCAGGAGTGGTCAGAATATTAAGAGTATTTTTGAATATGCAAGAAGCCAAAATATCATTTTGTTCTTAGATGAAATAGATGCTATTGCTAAACGCCGAGACGATGCAAGTGATTTGGGTGAATTAAAAAGGTTAGTAAATGTTCTTCTTAAGGAACTTGAAGATTTTCCGGCAACATGTGTTGTAATTGCTGCTACTAACCATCCTGAATTGTTAGATAAAGCAATCTGGAGAAGATTTGACAGAAATATTGAAGTTTTTTTGCCAGAACTGGCGGAGAGAAAAGCATTAGTTTTGCGCGAGCTAGGAGAGAGAACCTCTTCAATTTCAGATGCAGTAATCGATTTATTATGTGATGGTACATCTGGAATTTCAGCAGCTGATATGTGTAAACTATGCATGCATATAAAGCGGAGAATTATATTAAATCCCAATATTTCTGTTGAGTATAACATTTTTAAAGAGTATTGTGAGTTAGTCAGCTTGAAAACAAAAGATGATAAGATTGCTGCATGTAAAGAAATTAGAAAAAGCGGCGCAACATTAAAACAAATTTCAGAGATTACAGGTATACCGTTATCAACTGTAGGAAGATATTTAAAGGAGTGAGAAAACGGCTAATAGTCAGAGACATCCCATTATTGCAAATGGTGAAGCATATATTGAATCTTTGATAAGAAAACCAAGACCGAATTCGCATAAATTCCCACATGAGTATTATGAGGCAAAGTCTAGGTTATGGAATGATATTGATAGAATTCAACAATCTATTGCTTCTTCTGAAGAAGTATTTGTTGAAGATAAAATTCTTTGTGTAAGACTTGAAGAAAAATATGAGGCAAAATCATATACGCCCAGCTCCATTGTAGCAGATACATCAATGCGTCTTGTTGGTGGAAGAAAGTATGTTATTGATCCAGACACGAAGGGCAAACTATACTTTGTCCGAGCAAAAGATGGTGATTTGGCAAAGTTTAAAAACACCCTGTCTTCGACAAGAAAAGATGGTAATCAAAGTTGGAAGGATCAAATTTGCACAATTAGAACCATCGATTTGCTTCAACCAAAAGAAAAGGCTTTGGGATTTGACGAGCAGTGGACAGAAGGTGATGTCGAGGTTGTTATCCATCCATTAGGTATTAATTATCAAGATGCAATTAATGGATTTTTCAATACAACTGGAATATCTCCAAGTGATGCTGCAGTTCGAACATATGATGATGGATTGACCTTTGTATGTACAAAGATGAATGCTGAAACGTTAACCAAGGCAATGTATTACAATCCGCTTCGTAGTATTAAGCCAATTTAGGATGAATGGGATGATCCCTTTCGCATGAGTCCGATAACAGATGTGGCTCCACAGTTACCGGATGTAATTATTAAACCTGATTTAAAAATCGGTGTATTTGATGGTGGAGTTCCTAATGATATTCCGTTATTAGCTCCATATGTTACCAATTATGATATGGTAGATGATCCACCAACAGAAAAAGGGTTAGAACATGGATGTGCTGTTTCTGGAGCAATTTTATATGGAGATTTATATGGGAAAACACGCTATGATAAAGTTGAAAATCCAAGAGTCTCTGTTGAATCATTCCGTGTAAGACCTGCGAAAAGAACTGGCGATGCTGAAAAAGATTTTCAGATGTATACAACTATTGATATTATCGAGAAGGTGGTTCGAGAAAGAAAAGATATAAAGGTGTTTAATATTTCCATGGGACCAAGAGGAGCCATTATTGATGATGAAATAAGCCGATTTACATATGTTTGTGATCTTTTGAGCTATGATGTCGATGAGGGGGAAATAAATCCACTCTTTGTTACTGCAGCTGGAAACGACGGAAATCTTGAAGAACCGTTAAATCGTATTCAGGCTCCTGCTGACATGGTTAATGGAATTGCTGTTGGTTCATACAGCTATACGCCATTAGGCGAGCGAACAGTTGCCTCTTATAGTTGCGTGGGCCCAGGCAGAGAGGGTGGAAAAATCAAACCTGATTTGTTAGAGTTTGGTGGATCTATGAATCGCCTTTTTATTGCGGTAATGAATCAAGGAAATCTTACAGGAGCTGAACAGGGAACAAGTTTTTCCGCACCTGTTGTTGCGGGAAAGATAGGAAAACTAATGGCTGCGTCCGAGAAAATAATTCCACATCTTGCAAGAACAATCTTGATTCATCATGCAGAATCGGAAACATTAGAAGGTACAAATGAAGAAGGCTTTGGATATTGTCCTGATGACGTTGAAGCGTTATTGGAATGTGATGATAACTCCGTTACCATTCTGTATTCTGGAGAAATAATGGCAGGTAGCAGCGTGAAACTCCCAATATATATGCCAGAAGTCAATAAACATAAAGGAACAGCAAAGATTAAATGGACAATAAGCACCGTGGTTAATCCAAACATGAAGGATTCTGATGCATATACTAATAATTGTATAGAGGATACTTTTTATCCGCATGAAATGACTTTCAATTTTTCTAAGTATGGATCTGCGACAAAGAAGATTAATCTTATGGACCAAAGCAAATATGAAGAAGTTCAAAGATTAATGGACGATGGTTACAGTAAATCAGATTTGCCTGCATCGAAACCAGCTAAGAAAAGCTTCCGCGAAGCCGATTTACGTAATTCTGATTTTAAGTGGGATACAATTATTAGAAAATTTGTTTCTATGAGAACATCGTCACTATTAAACCCGTTTATCTCGCTCCATGCTATTGGTAGAGACGAAGGACTTCATGAAAAGGTACGATATAATGTTGTTATTACGATTGATGTTCCTAAATATGATGGAAGTTTGTATGATAGCATTCTTCAAAAGTATCGTAATTTATCACCTATTAAAGTGCAGAATGTTAATAGACTCCAAGCAACAAATAAATAATTGATATTCAAAGATTTAAGCAGTGATTCCTCAGAGTCGCTGCTTTTCTTTTCCTATTAGAAGGGAAGGTAATATACAAGATGAAGACAAGGAAACTGATCATGCTGATGCTCTGTTGCAGCATGATTGGTGTATGCGGGAAGTACCTATACGATTACTTTGCTCAGTCTACGGAAAATAAAAATGCCTATGCAGACATAAGGACAGCCTTGTTTTGTGGCCCCTGATGGATCATGAATCGGACTGAACTTATTCTCAACAAGGTGCTAAAGCTTGACCGATGGGCGTTATGTATTTGAGAATTATGGCTCCTGTCGGAAACGATGGGGGCCTTTTCCTTTTGCCACTCTTCATAGGATCATAGATTGAAGAGGAGGCATGAGTACATGCGTAATGTAACTGAATTATCAAAACTGAATGGGAAAGTGTATGTATATCTGAGAGGTGAAGTGATCGCAAGAAGGTTTCTGCAGGATGCAGAGAATGAGGGATTCACTTTTGGAGACGGAGAAAAGCCAACAGCCAGACTGGGAAATAATCTCTATGTGGTCAATCGTGATTGGACGATCAGCCATGTAGGATGGGCTGGCCATATGGCGTTTCAATCAGCGAAGCGTATCGGTGGGCAGGAGATGATCCGTGTGGATTATGAGAGATATTTGCTTGGGGAAGAAAATTTCGTGATTAATAAAAATAATGCTTGACCCTGACACAATGTCATACCTTATTATGAACTTACCACGACAGGAAAGAAGGTTTGATATTGATGATGATGGTAAATGAAGTAAGCAAATTATCAGGGGTGAGTATACGATCCCTGCATCATTACGACAAGATTGGTCTTCTGCCGGCCACGGAAGTTACAGCTGCCGGCTACAGGCTTTATGACGATAAGGCCCTGGAGCGATTGCAGATGATCTTGTTATTCAAAGAACTTCAGTTTCCATTAAAAGAGATTACAACGATTCTTGATAATCCGGAGTTTGATCGAAGCAAAGCACTGGAACAACAGATAAAGCTTTTGGAACTTCGGAAAGAGCATCTGGAAAACCTGATCGATCTGGCTCGTGGAATAAAGATGATAGGAGTTCAGAAAATGAGTAAAATGAGTTTTGATGCTTTCGATACACGAAGAATTGATGAATATGAAGCCCAGGCAAAAGCATCCTGGGGAACTACCGATGCCTATAAAGAGTTTGAGAAGAAGTCGGCTGGAAGAAGCCGCGAAGAAGAACAGGTACTTGGTGTTCAGATGATGGAAATCTTTGCGGAGTTCGGTAAGATAAGAAATAAGAAACCGGAATCAGAAGAAGCACAGGCCCTGGTAAAGAAACTGCAGAACTATATCACCGAGCATTACTATACCTGTACCGATGAGATTTTGGAAAGTCTGGGACAGATGTATGCAGGCGGTGGAGATATGACATCCAATATAGATAAGTACGCAGGTGAGGGTACTGCAGTCTTTGCTAACGAAGCGATAGAAGCATATATCCTGACAAAATAATTCTTGGAAAATCAGAGTATAGGCACCTTGTGGAGTGAAATATCATCATTCCATGAGGTGCCTTTTTACTTTTATGAGATTACTTCTTCTCTGATTAAGCCTCCAGGCTGTCGCTCAGGAACATCGATGCCTGCACCTCGAAGCATCGTTTCATAATTGTTTTCGATAATGCCCAGGGTCTTCTGTTGTTTCAGAAGATCCTGCTTTTCTTTTTTGGCTGAGGCCAGATCTTCTTCCAGTTCCAGCTGTTGTCGCTGCAGCTTTTCGAAAGACGGAAGTTTGTGAATACCAAACTCAGCCAGTTCTTTTAAAGTGACATCGTGCAGCTGATATTCTGCCTGATGTTGTTTGCGGTAGAGTGCTTTGTCCGGAGCATCCTTCTCAGCACGAACCACATCACGACATGCACGATAGACTTCACAGCGCTTCTTAATAATCTTCTGATTTTGAATAGCTTTTTGTGTTTGAAGGATCTGATCATCCGCAGCTTGAATGGAAGCCTCCAGATCAGAAATGTGATTTTGGAATTCTTCATAGTTCAATAGATTGTGCTGGGAAAGATAACTGAAAGTCTTGGCTGCCTCTTTCAGATTATTTTTTCTGGCCCACTGTTCAAAGCCAGGGCGATTGCCTTCCGCAACATAGGAGGTCATCTGTACAAACATCCTTATTTTGAATGATGCATTTTGAGGAATGCGTGCCTTATGACGATTCTTCTCCAGACGTCTTAGGATGCTGTCTTCCGCATAATAGGCTCCCAGAGTTTTGACATTGGTGAAATGTTTCTGATCAGGAGCACGGAAAGCCAGATACTTTCCCTGCCGGATTTCATATCCTGCTTCTTTCATCTTCATCAGGAATTCATCAAAGGAAACGGACGACCAGATGGCACGATCCACGTTGTATTTGAGTTTTGCTTTCCAGCTGTTTCCTCGTTTGTACTCCATATTTTCTTTATATGATTTTGCTTTCTCTCCGGTGGGCATGGACTCTTCCAGACCATATTCCCGGCAAATGCGATTGCTGAGTTTACAGATCTTGTGATAGTTCCGTTTGTTGGAAACGTATTTGTGGTAATCCACAAAATTTGTTGCGTTAAAAATCAGATGGCAATGGACATGATCTTTATCAACGTGAGTGGAAAGAACATACTCATGTTTCCCTTTCAGCGTTGCATCAGCAATTTTTGTAGCAACCTCATGAGCAACATTTGGATCTGTGATTTCACCTGGTTTGAAGGAAATGATCATGTGCCAGGCAAGGTTGTCTCCCTTCTCCATCACATTGTCTTTTCCCATCTTTGCAGTCATAGCAAATTCCAGATCGGCAGTTTCCGGTGAACAACCGTAGGAAGAAACCAGATTTTGTGCATCGGTCTTATCCGGATTCGTAATGTAATCGACGGCTTTCTTTACTGTAGATTTGATGCCGAAGATCTTAATATATGCCATATCTCTTTTAGCATCCCCTTTAATTCTTTTATTTCTTCCGGTGTCACAGCACCAGTGGAATTGGCAAGTCTTGCTAACTGGTTCACATTAACACCGATTTTGTGCATTTCGTAAAACTGTTTCTCAAGGTAAGTCGTATCTGTGTTTACGATGATGCCATCAATAGCCATCTTACGAAGATAGGCTCCCATATTTGCTGTCCTGGACAGGATCATTTTCTTACGAATCATCTTTTTCTCTTCAGCGGTTACAAAAAACTGAATTGGGATATCTCTGGTTCTGTTAGCCATGTAAATCTCCTTTCTGAGGGATAGAGCTTTCACCTCGATTACGCTGCGCTTCATCTCGGTCACGGCTGTCGCCGTATGAAGCCATCCTGAATTGTATAGTTGTAAGCAAGCTTCCAATGTACAATCAGGCTGCCTTCGCAAAGCTCGTAGCTTGCGTGAAGATTGGGTAGGGTCCCGGTCTTGTGGCGAATGCTCGGAAGTGGAATGTCATGACACTTCCTGTCCTTGCTATTCTCTATCCCTCAACTACTAAATACAAAAATGTCTGGGGAAGTTTAGACACATTTTTGAAACTGCTCTGAAAAAATGTCCGGATAGGGTAAATTCGGGCACAAAACCCGCCCGGAGACCATTTGGCTGTCGGGATTTTTGCACATCTATTTGTTGTAAACTGGTAGCATCAGAAAAGGAATCAAGGAGGACGGCAAATGAAGGGATATGTTACAAGCAACGGATACATGGGATACGTAGATGGCAAGTATATTTTATTTGCCAGTGATAAAGAATATTTTGAATTTATGGAAGACTGAGGAGGAAGGGCGATGAGTAAGATTTATTTCACACTGACAGGAACCAAGTATTATCACGGAAACGAATTCCTGAAGCCGGGAATGAAACTGAAACTTAAGAAGGAACCGGATAACAAGTTCGATAAAGAGGCCATCGTTGTAAAGAAGGAAGGACTTGGCGAGATCGGACATGTGGCAAATAGTGCACACACTGTAATCGGAGAAAGCATGAGCGCCGGACGCATCTATGACAAGATCGGTGACACTGCAAAGGCCAAGGTTGTCCTGGTAACACCACATGGAACGATCTGCAGTCTCAGTAAGAAGAGTCTGATTGATAACAAACATAAGAAGATGGAGGAAGCAGTCGATGAATAAAGTAATCCTGATGGGACGTTTGACCAGAGATCCGGAAGTAAGGTATGGCGTAGGAGAGAATTCTACTGCAGTTGCAAGATATACTATCGCAGTTGATCGCAGATTCAAAAGAGATGGCGAGCAGAACGCAGACTTCATTGGCTGTGTTGCCTTCGGGCGTAACGCAGAATTTGCAGAGAAGTATCTGCGCCAGGGAACAAAGATTGTATTGACCGGAAGAATTCAGACCGGAAGTTACACGAATCGTGATGGCCAGAAAGTATACACAACGGATATCGTTGTAGAGGAGCAGGAGTTTGCGGAAAGCAAAGCAGCTGCAGGTAATGGTGGTCAGAATAATTACAGCAGACCAGTAAGTAACCCAACAGATGCTGATGGATTTATGAACATTCCAGATGGCATCGATGATGAATTGCCATTTTCATAAACAGATTTGGGAGGATAAATTATGTTTGGATTTGATAAGATGTTTGATTTTAATCGTGATGGACGCTTGAACGCATTCGAGAGAACTGCACAGTTTCAGTTCATGGATGAAATGCTGAAGAACGGAGAATCTGATTCATTTGATGATGATGACGAAACAGATGTATTTGCTGAGGCAGGGCTTGATTACGATGAGTTAGAGTTTATGGATCCGGAAGACAGAAGAGAAGTGCTGGAAGACGCAGGACTGGATCCAGATGAGTTTGATTTTTAGAAAAGAATATTAGTAATGTGAATAGCTGAGGCTGGCAAAATAGTCTCGGCTATTATGTTTTCCTGAAGAGGATAAAACTGAACAGGTGTTTATTGTTTATTGCGGGGTGTGGGTGCGTCAGTGTGGGGTGCAGATAAATGTTTGACAATAATAGAAAACTGTAGAAAATAACAAGATAGTTTTGAAAAATCGAAAGTTGTTTATGACAAAAATTTGTGTGTGGGTTATAATGATAACAGAGTTATTTTGTTCCGTTTATAGTTTAAATCACAACATGAGGTATTAATATGAAGGTTTCATACAATGGGCTCTGGAAACTTTTGATTGATCACGAAATGAAAAAGATGGATTTGGTTGAAGAATTGGGAATCAGTACTAGTACGCTTGCAAAGATGAGCAGAGGAGAACCTGTTTCTATGCAGATACTGGCAAAAATCTGTGACAAACTGAATTGCGATTTTGGTGATTTGGTTTCTTATCAGACAACCGCGAAAAGGTAAGAAGAGTTGATTTTGGAATAAGAGTTTGCATAGAAGGGAGCGACTAAAATGATTAAAACTATTTCAGATGAATATGTGTATAAAAAAGAAGTTGATTGGTCGCTCTTTAATTATGGTTTTGCAATACCGATTGAGCATCAGGTGGTATTCAGCCAAGTTGCTGGACGTTTTATCCAGCGAGGTGAATCCAAGGATGTAAATCTTTATCTGAATGGTAAGTCCTATAAAGCGAAGTTGAATAACAATCGAATTGATAAAAAATTTGGTCAGCATGCAGATATTGTTCAGATTCGATATACACAGAACAGTGATTTAGCACAAGCGCTTCGTGGTTGTTTTCAGAGAAGCTATGCATATATAAGCAAAATGAAGCAATTACAAGAAAAAGGATTAAAAAAACATATTCCTCTTCCAGATAATTATAAGGAATATCTGGCAGTTTATACTACCGAGTATGATGATACTTATGTACTAGAGACAATCTGTTCTCTTGATATGGAAGTTTTACGTGACACTATTGGTGAAAAGTCAGAGCGGATTATGGAAGCTCAGTTTAATTTCGATGTCAAAGATGATACTGCCGGTTTTAAAGAAAAAGAGCAGATTGTTAAAATCCGAAAGCTAAATAAGAAAATTGGAGATAATTTGAAGCGGCTCTACGGATACAGATGTCAAATCTGTGGACGTCGTATCGGTGAGGAATATGGCTCTCATGTGGTAGAGGCACATCACATAGATTACTTTGTGAAAAGTCTGAACAACGATGCAAGTAATCAGATTATTGTGTGTCCGAATCATCACAGTATTATTCATGATGTGGATCCGGTGTTTGATAGAGGAAGATTATTATACATTTATTCAAACGGATTTGAGGAGAAACTGGTGTTGAATCTACATCTGTAGGAGGCATTCTATGAATCAGGAAATATATGAAAATCTTAGGATGGGTTTTGAAACTGCATATATCGATAGCAGGATTTCTTCAAATCTTGCTTTTAAACCACAATTTGTTTCAAACAATCATCAGGAAGGAAAAAAGGTGATATCCTCAATCGAGGATGAACTTTTAGCCTGTGATAAGTTTCAGATCAGTGTGGCATTTATTACGATGAGCGGCATTACTCCGCTTCTGCAGACCTTAAAGGAACTGGAGGAGAAAGATATTCCCGGAGAAATCCTGACGACAAATTATCTTTCCTTTAGTGAGCCCAGAGCGTTAAAGAAGTTGTATGAACTTAAAAATATTCAGTTAAAGATGTACGATGTAGATGCTGCTGATGAGGGATTTCATACAAAGGGATATATTTTCAAAAAAAGAGAAATATACCGAATCATTATTGGCAGTTCCAATATTACAAGTGAGGCACTCACAAGCAACAGAGAGTGGAATACAAAGATCGTATCTGCAGAACAGGGAGAGATCGCGGAGCAGATTTTGGCAGAATTCAATCAGCTTTGGAATTCTCAATATGCGCTGGATTATGAGGATTTTATTGAGAATTATGCCCATCAGTATGAAATCGTAAAGAATCAAAGATCTGTTGCCAAAGAAGAAGGAATTACTTCTCTTGAAAAATATAAACTTCAGCCCAATTCGATGCAGGTGGGATTTATTTCGAACCTGAAAAAAATTCTTGCATTAGGTGAGAAACGTGCACTTTTAATTTCGGCAACAGGTACGGGAAAAACCTATGCGTCTGCTTTTGCCATGCGCGAACTGGGATTTAAGAGAGTCTTATTTTTGGTACATAGAAACCAGCTGGCAAAACAGGCGAAACGCTCTTACGAAAAAGTATTTAATAAGCAAGTGACTATGGGCATCGTAGGTGCGGGAAACCATGATTACGATGCAGATTTTGTGTTTGCGACCAGAGATACTTTATGGAGAGAAGAACATCTGCACCGCTATAAGCCAACAGATTTTGATTGTATTATTTTAGATGAAGCACATCATTCTGCTGCCGATACTTACCAGCGAATCATGAATTACTTTACACCAAAGCTATGGCTTGGTATGACCGCGACTCCGGATAAGCGAGATGACAATATAGAAGGTCGGAATATCTATGAAATCTTTCATTATCAGATTGCTTATGAGATTCGTCTGCAGCAGGCTATGGAAGAAAATATGTTGTGTCCATTTCACTACTTTGGTATCAGTGATTTATCCATGATCGGTGATGGGAAAGGCAGGAATAAGACAATTACAACAGAAGATTTCAATCTTCTTACCAGTGATGAACGAGTAAAACATATCATAGAGCAGGCAAACTATTTTGGGTACAGTGGAGATCGTGTAAAGGGATTGATTTTCTGCAGTCGTATTGCAGAATCAAGAGAGTTGTCGGATAAGTTCAATAAGATGATTAACCCGGATACTGGGAAGTTTTTCAGAACCATTGCCTTAAATGGAGATGCCGATGAAAATGAGCGAGCAGAGGCGTTTGAACGGTTGGCGATGAATGAAGCGGATGCCACAGATGATATTCAACCGCTGGATTATATTTTTTCTGTTGAGATTTTGAATGAGGGTGTGGATATTATCGAGGTGAATCAGGTAATTATGCTCCGACCAACCCAGTCTCCGATTGTCTTTATACAGCAGCTCGGTCGTGGGCTTCGTAAGGCGGATGGGAAAGAATTTGTTGTAATTCTGGATTTCATTGGTAATTATGAGAAGAACTTTATGATTCCGATTGCCCTTTCTGGTGACCGGACGTATAATCCGGATACCATTCGGAAGTATGTGATTAGTGGGAATAGTACGATTCCGGGGGCTTCCACGGTTCATTTCGATGCCGTCGCAAAGGAAAAAATCTTCCGATCCATTGATAAGATTCGTGGAATGAAAACAATCATTAAAGATAGTTATATCTCATTAAAAAACAGATTGGGACGAGTTCCATATCTCATGGATTTTTATGAAAATGGAGAGATCGATCCACTGGTAATTATAAGAGAGTATAAAACTTATCAGGATTTTTTGGTTTCGGTTGAAAAGGAATGCTATAGAGAAAAGGTTACGGATCAGGAAAAGCTCACATTAGAGTATTTATCCAAAACGGTCCTCAGTGGGGTTAGGCCGTACGAATTAGAAATATTAAAACGCTTATTTAAGTCAGATCGAATTTCAATAGCAGAATTAACGGATGAATTAAAAAATGTCTATTTACATTCTTTTGATGAAGCTTCCCTTGAAAATGCGATTCAGGTATTAGAGGGACGGTTTGTAAGCAAAGAAGCTGAGTATCAAAAATACAAGAAAATAGATATTATTGGTGACCATGACGCAAAGTTTATCCGTAGAATGGAGAGTTATGCGAAAAGACTCCAACACAGGGAGTTCTATAAGCAGATAGATGATCTGATTTCTGTTGGACTTAGGAGATATCAGGATAAATTTGCTGAAAAACAGGCTGCCGATAGTCCTTTTGTACTTTATGAAAAGTATTCCAGAAGAGATGTCAGTTTGCTGATGAACTGTGGGCGGGATCTTTCATCCATTATGTATGGAATGAAACGTATTGGAGATGATGTTTTCATTTTCATTACTTATCATAAGGTCGGAGCAGAGAGTGAAGAGTTACAGTATGCAGAAGGAAAACCGGATTACGCCGATGCATTTACAGATAGTATGATCTTTCGATGGGATTCTCAGATTGGTAAGGGACCGGAAAGCAGCTATATGCAGGATGTTATGAGAGCGAAGAGAAAGCATTTAATGGTCAAAAAAAGTGATGCGGAAACAAGCTTTTACTATATAGGAACTTGTGACATCCTATCAGCAGTAGGTGATAAAAAGATGGATAACAACGGAAAGATGAAGGACATCACGAAGGTTACCATGAAAATGCATCAACCAGTTAGAGAAGATCTGCTGAAATATTTGGAGAGCAATTTGTTAGATGAGGAGGACAAGGATGTATGAAAACTATTAGAGTCGTTGCAGCTGTTATTTGCGATAGTATTGAGACCAAATCAAAGATATTTGCCACGGCCAGAGGATATGGAGAACTGAAGGGCGGTTGGGAATTTCCCGGCGGTAAAGTGGAGCCAGGAGAAACATCGCAACAGGCACTTAAACGAGAAATTATGGAAGAGCTTAACACCGAAATCGAAGTTGGTGAGTTGATTGATACCATTGAATATGATTATCCGACGTTTCATCTCTCTATGGATTGTTTCTGGGCGAAAGTGAGTGCAGGGGAGTTGGAACTCAAAGAAGCGGAAGCTGCGAAGTGGCTTACAAAAGATGAATTAGATAGTGTAGCGTGGCTACCAGCTGATATTACGCTGATTGGGAAGATTAAAGAGTGTATGATCTATACAGTAAAAAGAATTGATGAAGACCTGGACTTCGGATGTGAAGAACGAACTGAGGGAGCACCTGTCATGGCGGTAGTCACGCTTATGAATTCTTCAGGTGGAGAGGTGAGAGTAAAGGCAGAAGATGCCATGCTCTATGAACGTAACATCAACGAAGGTGACAAGGTCTACTTTGACGGAGAGAATAAATTAGAAAAAATTTAAGAGCGGATAGCTATTACTGCTTGAAAGGAAGTATGAAAATGGACCAGACAATTGATTACTACAACCTTAATGCAGAAAGTTTCATAGAGAATACACAGAATGTTGATATGCATCAGGCTCAGGATAGATTCCTGCGATTATTGAATGAAACTGCATCGATTCTAGATTTCGGCTGTGGTTCCGGTCGTGACACCAAGCTTTTTCTGGAGAAGGGATATCAGGTTACAGCAACGGACGGATCGGCAGAAATTTGTCGTTTAGCGAGTGAATTTACGGGAATCGAAGTGAAACATCTGCTTTTCCAGGAACTTGATGAGATCAATTCCTATGATGGTATATGGGCCTGTTCATCCATCCTGCATTTGACCAAAAACGAATTATTATCGGTTATACGAAAGATGTGTGTGGCATTAAAGGGATCTGGAATTATTTATACGTCCTTTAAATATGGTGATTTTGAAGGGGAACGCAACGGTCGACACTTTACAGATTTTACAGAAGATAGTTTTCAGGATTTTATTAAGGAAGTACCGGAAATAATGATTGTTGAAAACTGGATTACCGGTGACGTCAGACCGGGAAGGGGAGAGGGAAAATGGCTCAATCTGATATTACAGAAAATTTGAGAAATACATCAGAGACGGAGAGGATAACGCAAGAAATCTGGTCCACGGATGTAATGACGGGTGGAAGTGATCGTAGAATGCAGCTGTACTATCAACTGATTCAAAGCTTAAAAAAAGCAGACAGCGTTGATATCATTGTATCTTTTTTGATGGAATCCGGTGTGAAGATGCTTCTTGAGGAGTTGGATAATGCCTTAAAAAGAGGTGCCAAAATCAGAATCCTTACCGGTAATTATTTAGGAATTACACAACCGTCTGCCCTATATCTTCTCAAGAAAAAACTCGGTTCCAGAGTCGATATGCGTTTCTATAATGAGAAGGAAAGATCTTTTCATCCGAAGTCATACATTTTTCATTATGAAAGATATAGTGATATCTATATTGGTTCATCAAATATTTCCAGAAGTGCACTGACGTCTGGTATTGAGTGGAATTATCGTTTTAGCAGCGTTTCTGATCCGAAGAATTACGAGAAGTTTTATCAGGTCTTTGAGGACTTGTTCGAACATCATTCAATTATCATTGATAATGAGGAATTAAAACGATATTCACAAAACTGGCATCGCCCAGCAGTGGCAAAAGATTTGGAAAGGTATGAGTATTCTCATCAGAACGAGGAAAATAAGTCAGAAGATACAAAGGTTCGATTACTGTACGAGCCGCGAGGTGCCCAAATTGAAGCTCTTTGTGCTTTAGAGGATACCAGAGCAGAAGGTGCAAAACGGGCATTGGTGCAGGCTGCAACCGGTGTGGGCAAGACATATTTGGCGGCATTTGATTCGAAAAGTTATGAACGGGTTTTATTTGTTGCTCATAGGGAAGAAATTCTGAAACAAGCTGCCGCTTCATTTCGAAATGTCAGGAATTCAGAGGATTATGGTTTTTTTACAGGAGAAGAAAAGAGTACAGACAAGTCTGTTATTTTTGCCTCTGTAGCAACATTAGGAAGAAGTGAGTATCTTTCAGAAAAGTATTTTGCTCCGGACTATTTTCAATATTTGGTGATTGATGAGTTTCACCACGCAGTAAATGAGCAGTATCAAAGAATCGTTAAGTATTTCAAGCCGCAGTTTTTACTTGGTCTGACTGCCACACCGGAGCGTATGGATGGCAGAAATATCTATGAAATCTGTGATTATAATGTTCCCTATGAAATCTCATTGAAAGATGCCATTAATAAAGGAATGCTGGTGCCGTTTCATTATTATGGTATTTATGATGATACGGACTATTCGGGTCTGCATTTGATCAGGGGCCGATATGATGAAAAGGAGCTGAACGAAACATATATAGGAAATGTACATCGTCACGACTTGATATACAAGTATTATTGCAAATATGGATCGAAAAAAGCTTTGGGATTTTGCTGCTCCAGAGCACATGCGGAGGAAATGGCAAAGGAATTCTGTGAAAGAGGGATTCCTTCCGCAGCTGTTTACAGTAATGCAAATGGAACATATTCTGAAGAAAGAGAAAAAGCGATTGAAAAACTGAAAAGTGGAGAAATCAGAGTGATTTTCTCTGTGGATATGTTTAACGAAGGAGTTGATATTACATCGGTAGACATGGTTATGTTTTTACGCCCCACGGAATCTCCGATTGTGTTTTTGCAGCAGCTTGGTCGTGGACTTCGGCGCAGCAAAGGAAAGGAATACCTTAACGTACTGGATTTTATCGGCAACTACGAAAAGGCAGGGCGTGTGAGATTTTTACTGACAGGCAGAACACTGGGAAAAAATGAATATTATAATCCGGCGGATCGATCTGCGTTTCCAGATGATTGTTTGATTGATTTTGATATGAAACTGATCGATCTTTTTTCTGAGATGGATAAAAAACATCTAAAGGTAAGAGATCAGATTAGAAATGAGTACTATCGCGTAAAGGAATTCCTTGGGAGAATTCCATCCAGAATGGATTTGTTTACATATATGGATGATGATATTTATCGTGTGGCGATTACTCATTCGAAGGATAATCCTTTTAAGCGGTATCTGGATTTCCGGAAAGAATTGGGAGAACTTACGGAAGAGGAGAATCTTCTTTATAGTGGAATTGGAAGAGAGTTTATCAATCTAATTGAAAATACAAATATGTCAAAGGTATATAAGATGCCTGTTTTGATGGCATTTTATAATCACGGCAATGTTCGTAGCCAGGTTTCTGAGGAGGAATTGTTGGATAGCTGGAAAGAATTCTTTTCTACAGGCACCAATTGGAAGGATTTAGATAGAGGTATTACTTACGAAAAGTACTGTAGTATTTCAGATAAGGAGCATATCAAAAAGATACTTCAGATGCCCGTACATTTTCTACAAGAGTCAGGAAAAGGTTTCTTTGTAAAGAAAGAAGGAACGGCATTGGCACTTAAGGAGGATTTGACAGATGTTATTCTTCAGCCTGCTTTCGGGGAGCAGATGAAGGATGTGATAGAATACCGGGCAATGGATTATTATCGCAGGAGGTATGAAGAAAAACGATAATATTGTGAGGACCCGATGAGAAATTCAAAAAAATAAAGAATAAAGCAGGTGAAATATGTTGTATAAAGATAAGATAGTCGTTATTACAGGAGGAGCACATGGTATCGGAAAAGCTACAAAAGAAGCCTTTGAAGCAGAAGGGGCGATCGTAGAAGTAATCGATATTGTTGATGGAGAGCACTATGTTGGCGATATCAGTAAGAAGAAAACGCTTGAATCATTTGCCGGGTATGTTATAGATAAGCATGGCCAAGTAGATTATCTGATTAATAATGCATTACCTATTATGCGCGGAATAGAGCAGTGTTCCTATGAAGAGTTTGAATATGCTATGGCAGTGGGAGTGACAGCACCGTTCTATCTGTCAAAGCTTTTTTATGAGCATTTTGCAGATGGAGCTTGTATTATTAATATGTCATCTTCCAGGGATAGAATGAGCCAGCCACAGACAGAAAGTTACACCGCGGCGAAAGGTGGAATAGCAGCATTAACGCATGCACTTGCGGTGAGTCTTGCCGGGAAAGTCAGAGTAAATTCCATTTCTCCTGGATGGATTGAAACCGGTGACATAGTCTATGAAGGTTCGGATGCTGCCCAACAGCTTGTAGGAAGAGTAGGTAATCCAACGGACATTACAAATATGATTTTGTTCCTGTGCTCCGATAAGGCAGGATTCATTACTGGTGAGAATATTTGCATAGATGGTGGTATGACAAAACAAATGATATACCATGATGAGCATGGTTGGAAATATGAAGGATGAATCCCTGTTTTTATCAGACAATCCTAAAGTTTGATAAAACATTTGACTTTATTCATAATAAAAATGGTTTTGAGGTGATATACCATGGCTTCATTTGATCAGAAGCTCCGTACACTGCGCCTGATGGAAATCCTTCTGGAACGTACCGATGATGCGCATATGCTGAACGCATCGGAATTATGCACGATTCTGGATCAGGAATATGGCATCAGTACGGATCGAAGAACGATATATACAGAGATGGAGATCCTTGATCAATTCGGACTGGATATCCAGCAGAAGAAAGGAAAGAATCCTGGATATTATATTGGGGCCAGAGATTTTGAACTGCCGGAGTTAAAACTTCTGGTGGATGCTGTGCAGTCATCTAAGTTTATCACGGAGAAGAAATCCAAGGAACTGATAACGAAATTAGAGAAGCTCTGCTGTAGGACGGATGCTGCAATGCTTTCCAAATATGTTTTCATCGTAAACCGTCCGAAGACAGAGAATGAAACTGTTTATTACAATGTGGACTACATTCATACTGCAATCTACGAGAATAAGGAAATTAAGTTCCATTATGCAGAGTGGACTGTTAAGAAAGAACTGAAACTGAAGAAAGACGGTGCATTCTACGTTGTCAGCTCGTGGGCACTGACCTGGGATGATGAGAATTATTATCTGGTAGCCTATGATGCAGCGGCTGGAATCATCAAGCATTATCGTGTAGATAAGATGCAGAATACAGAAATTCTTGAAACAGATCGTAAGGGTGAAGAGTCCTTCCAGAACTTCGACTTGGCTGCATTTGCTAAGAAGACCTTTGGAATGTACGGCGGTGTAGATGCGGAAGTAACACTGGAATGCAGGAATGAACTGGCCGGTGTTATCATCGATCGCTTTGGACATGATGTCTGGTTGATCCCGCAGGGAGAGGATCATTTTAAAACCAGAGTTCTGGTATCAGTAAGTCCGCAGTTCTTTGGGTGGGTAACTGGTATCGGATCCGGAATGAAGATCACGGGACCGGAGAATGTGAAGGCTGAATATAAAGCATATCTGCAGGATGTGCTTGAGAATTATTGATCGGTTATAGGTGAGATTATGGTTGAAGTATCAAAACGTGATTGGAAATTGTTCCGTGAGAAACTTCCTGGCTGGCAGGAAAGTTATATGGAACGTTTATGCAGGGAATATGTAGAGTTGCTGACCTGTGATAAGAAGGGGTCTGAACGATTCTGGGCACTGGAAGAGCGTATCAAAAAAGATCGCAAAGCTCCTGGCGTTATTTTATCTGTCAGCAAATCAGATATGCTGATCGATCTCGTTCGGTTGGTTCAGGATGAGGTGATTGGTCTTGAGGATCTGTCTGATTTTAGTGAGGACGTGCAGGAGAGAGCGAAATTCATGGTGCAGCGCTGGTAATGTGAATGTGGTAAAATATGCATTTTCGGGTCTTCATATAACCTGGAAATGCATTTCTTTGATGACTAAAAGGTAAGGTTGACACGTTAACTGCTCTGACGTATACTGATATCATAAATAAAAGGTAGGCCACCTAAGATACATGAAGGAGGTCCTGATATATGGATGAGTTATATCAGCAGATTATTGATAGTTATAAAGAGACGGGTTCTGTAAAGAAGACAGCAGAAGAGCTTGGGACATATCCGATCAAAGTACGAAGAGTTCTGATTACTGAGGGACTGTGGCACAGCAAAACCAGTAATCAGGTTGCAGAGCTGCTTGCTCTGGGCAAAAGTGTAGCTGAAATAGCAGAGGAGCTTGTTATATCAGAGAAGAATGTTCAGTCTTATATGCCCTATTCCCGTGGGCAGTATGGAGGGGAAGACAGAAGCAACGAAGCGATTCGAAGTGAGGAATATAGAGGACGGATGCAGCAGGCAGCTAAAAAGCAGGTTACCAATACAGAAGCACGTTCAAAAAAGAAAGAGGATGATATTCAGGAGCAGTGGCGCCTTCTTGAAAAATTAAGAGTTGAAAAGGAGCGATTACTGAAAGAGAAAAAAGAATTCTGGGACATGATCGAAGCAGAGATGAAGCGGATTCCTATGGCAATGCAGCTTCATCTGGAACTGGACCTGGGATATTTCGCAGATGAACATAAGGAAGTTCTTAGAAGATACGGAAGAATGAAGGATGGAATTACCAGAGATTTTATTGTTCCGGGCAATATGACACTGCATGGTCTTCATTATGCAATCATGAAAGCTTTTGGATGGCAAAACAGCCACCTTCATAGCTATGTTCCATATGAGGATGAATTCAAAAAAATGACAGATGGGGGATTGGTAAAAGAGTGGACCCGTCAGGTTGGTATGTATTTCCGTTTTCCCAGTGAGAATTATGAAGATATATATTGGGACGATGATTATGAGGAAGGTGAAAGCTTTAAGACCTGGCTGAAATCCAAGTATTGTGGACCATACTCCTATGAAGGCGTGGGAGAGCATTACATTCCTGCACAGATTGAAGTAGACAGATTTCGAAAGGACTGGCCTGCTATTCAGAAGAAAACAACAGATCAGAGAACGTGGAATGTCTACATGGAAGGTCAGTGTGAGGAAATGCTGGAACGCCCGATGCTTTGGACTGTACTAAAAACACCGGCTGAACAGGGAGATTGGGATTCATGGAAACAGGAGAAAGAGGTCGCCCTGAAACAAGTTGAGAAAAAACGTAAGGACATTATCAAAAAATACAGACAGCTGACAGCCCGTATGGACCAGATCGTTGAAGAGGCAGGAACGCATTTTGACGAAGAAGGAAATCCGACGATCGACATGGTTCCATATTTCCGGGAGATGGAGGAACTGGACCGTGAATTGGAAATGCTGTGTATTGATTATAATCCTGAACCAATCCCGGCATTATCTGCATTGTGTTATCGATATGACTATGGCGATGGGTGGGAGATTAAAATTACCTGCACCAATGCCTGGTACGACAAAACCGTTTATGCCAGGGATGAAGAAGGCGATATGCTTCATGATAAAAATGGATTCGTTCCTGAGAAAGCTTTGTTTGTAGATGCCTTTGGTCAGCAAATAGACGGAGAGTTCCTGGACAAGCTGAGGGATATTCAACGTAAGGAAAAACCAATCTGCATAGCTTGGGATGGAATGAGTCTGGTGGATGATGTTGGTGGTGTCGGAGGTTTTTGCGAATTCCTTGAGACGATTAACGGTGATAATCTGGAAGAGAAGAAAAGCTATAAGGCATGGGCAAAGAGTTTGGGATGGACCGGACGCATGCCGAAACCGGAAAACATGCTGTAGCTGTCGGGATTTTTGCACATTGCTTTATGCTACATTTTAGGAGCAGACGGGGAGTCTCTAAAAAATAGCGGGATGGTGATGTGTTGTGATGGAGTTCCAGACGAATTAAAAAAAGCTTCGTACCGAGGAGGGACTGACACAGGATCAGCTGGCCTTGCTGGTGGAAACCAGTACGGACACGATTGGAAGAATTGAGCGAAAGCAGAAGATAGCATCTTATGAGGTGTTGTTTCGTATCGCCAGATATTTCGATAAGCCTGTGGAAGATGTGTTCTGGTATGAGTGATAGAATAAAAAGAGAAGGCTGATGCTGTCATGGATGTGATTTCCGTTGATGGCATCAGCCTTGATTTTATTTTACTACCTTTCCGAAGGTTCGAAGCTCCATTTCAGGTTTGATTTGGATAGGAGCATATTTTTTGTTGAGAGATATCAGCTGAACATGATCTTTGTTCTTCTGATATTTTTTAATATAAGCGTCACCGTTCAGATAGAAGATTCCGATATCGCCATTTTCCAGCTGATCCTGCTGATGAACCCATACGATCTGTTTATTCACATAGACCGGTTCCATGCTGTCGCCGGAAACGCGGATGCCGAAGTCTGCGGTTGCAGGGACATCATCACCGACTTCAAATTCTTCATACTGATCAGAGTCAAGGAAGAGGCCGGTGCCGGCAGAAGCAGGTTCTGTAAATACTTTAAGGGTTCTGCTTGTGATATAGACCGGTTCTTTTCGGACATACATTCCGCTTTTAATCAGCAGATTCATATATTCAATCACTTTCTTCTTACCTTCATCATTGAGCTGGGCAAAGAGGTTTTCTTCGATAGCAATGCCGAAAGTATCATTAATATTATCTATTCCAAGAATCTCGCAGAGGGCAAAGAACTGAATTACATTTGGTGAATTCACATTCTTTTCCCATTTACTAATGGATCCAGACTTTACTTCCAGGCCTTTCTTATTCAAAAGATCAGCAAGCTGCAGCTGATTCAGATGTTTTTCTTTTCTCTTGGCAGCAAGAGTCTTTCCGAAATCTCTATACAAACTAGTCACCTCCAAAGGTATTGAATTCCTATATAGACTATAACGCAATTATTCTTCAAAAGCAAGCAAAAATAGATTATAAATCGAAATATTGCACATGTACGTCTTTACTTCGAGTATAAATCGCCATATACTACCAGTATAGCAAATCGAACAAACATTCGAAAAGAAAGGAGGCGTTTCATGGATCGTGTGATTATCCATTCCGATGCAAACTGTTTTTATGCCAGTGTTGAAATGCTGTATCATCCGGAATTTGCAGGCAAGCCACTGGCTGTTGGCGGAGATCCGGAAGCCAGACACGGTATCGTGCTTACGGCAAATGATATCGCGAAAAAGCATGGTGTAAAAACCGGTATGGCTTTATGGCAGGCCAGGCAGGCATGTCCTGATGTGATCTTTGTGCCTCCTAGAATGGATTTGTATCTGAAGTTCTCTTCGATGCTTCGGGAAATCTACGGCGAGTATACGGATAAGATTGAACCGTATGGCTGTGATGAAGCATGGCTGGATGTTTCCGACAGTATTTCCTTGAAGGGGGATGGCTGTAAGATCGCAGATGAGATCAGTGCCAGAGTCAAAAAGGAACTGGGCATTACGGTCAGCGAGGGCATTTCCTGGAATAAGATTTATGCAAAGCTTGGCAGTGACTACAAGAAACCGGATGCGATTACCGAATTCAATCGGGAGAATTATAAGAGTCTGATCTGGAAGCTGCCTGCATCGGATCTTCTCTATGTCGGAAGATCTACCAACAGGACTTTGTCGAAGTATGGTATTCATACCATCGGTGATCTGGCTTGTACGGATCCGGATTTTCTCCTGAAAACACTTGGCAAGATGGGGCTTGTGATCCATTCCTTTGCAAATGGATGGGATGAGTCACCGGTAGCTACAGAGGGTTATTCGGCTCCGATTAAGTCCATTGGAAACAGTACCACTACTCCTCGTGACCTGGAGAATGATCTGGATGTTCAGATTATCTTTATGGCATTGGCAGAGAGTGTATCGGCCAGACTCAGGAAGCATGGATTTAAATGTAACACTGTAGCAATCTCCATCCGGGATAATAGTCTCTATCATTTTTCCAGGCAGATGCATCTGCGAGAGCCGACGGATATCATAGACGAGATTATGAATGCTGCCATGGAATTGTTTCGAAACAATTATGACTGGTCCCATCCGATACGAAGTCTTGGAGTCAGAGGTGCAGACCTGGTTACGGCAGACATTCCGGTACAGATGAGTTTGTTCATGAATGAAGAGAAGCGGGACAAACAGGAGAAGATGGATAAAGCTGTAGATGAGATCCGGCGACGGTTTGGATATTTCAGTATACAGCGGGCTTTTATGTATCAAGACAAGATATTATCAAAGCTGGATGCACAGGGATCCCACACCGTTCATCCGGTAGGTTACTTTGCACGTTAGCTTTGAGCCATGGCTCAAGGATGGAGGTTATGAATGGAATCAAGCAAGGTTTATGTAGATGTAGTTGCCAGATTCGATAAGGACGGAGTCATGATGCCGATGGCTTTTGTCTGGGAAGACGGCAGAAAATATGAAATCGATAAGGTGAAATCGAAAGAGAGATGCGCCAGCCGTAAAGCGGGTGGAACAGGCATCATGTATACGGTAGTGGTAGCCGGTAAAGAATGCCACTTATATTTTGAATTTGATAAATGGTTTATGGAGCGTAAATTTGCGTGATTTAAAAAAGTATATCTGCAGGGAAGCTGACCCTTTCCCTTTTGCGACCCGCAGATTGACATAAGGTACGTTTGCATATGAGTCAGCACAGGACATATCCCACTTTCGTCCTGAATATGCCAGTGCCTGCAACGAAGCTTTACAGTGCTTCCCATTCAAAATCATGGGGAAGTAGGAGTAGGACCGATAGTATTGGTTCAAAACGATGAAGGAGATTTTGATAGATGACAGAAAGAGACTATGTAATTAAGTCTTTCAAAGAGATTACATTGAATGCAAAGAGACATACCGAACAGCGTATGGATCTCTATTATGAAAAGATAAAAACACTGATGAGTGATTACCAGGATTTGATTCTGGAGAATCAGATGGTTTTAGAAGAACTGGAGCAGGAATGTCAGGACAAGATCAATGAAAATATGGCATATGCTCTTCAGTATATGGATGTTTATGATTATCGTATGCACATTGGACATCTGAAAAAGGAAATGAATAACGTGATCCTGATCTATGGATTATGTGATATGGTTCATCGCGCTATGACACTGGTGAAGTATTTTACTCCAAATTTTGGAGAAGAGTATTATGATGTGCTTTACGGATGTTACTGCAGAAGCAGAAAGGCTGCGGATGTTGATATCATGATCGAGCTTGGCATGAGCAGAGCGACATTTTACAGAAAGAAGAAGGCAGCACTGAGATATCTGGGCTACTATTTATTTGAAATCGTGGTGCCGCAGTCGGCGAGCAAGAGATATAAACCTTCGTTTCCGGTGGAAGAGGAGTAATAAGGATTATGGCAAAGAAACCATCAGAAAAAAGCAGAGAATTGTATCAATATTTAAAGATACATTTCTCCGAAGAATTTGCAACAGCGATCACAAAATATCTGAGTACCGACTTTACGGCAGAGTGTATGCTTCGGTATATTAGAAATACGGGGAAGTGCAGCATGGAGATGATTGTCGATGAGATGCTGGCTATTTTGAATGATCGTGATGTATATGTTCAGAAACAGATTGAAAAGAACAGGAGAATTGATTTGGACGATTTATTTATCAGAGGTTTTGATATTCGATGGAATGAGGAATTACAGGATTCTTATGTGTATCAGATTCCGGCGATTGCGAATATTGACCATTTTGAATTTAAGAGTAATATTACATTTTTCGTAGGAGAGAACGGATCCGGTAAATCCACATTGCTGGAGGCGTTTGCTGTAGCATGTGGTCTGAACCCGGAAGGTGGTACAGCCAATTATAGATTCAGTACTTATGATGACTATTCGGATCTGGCTTCAGCAATCAGGATTCGAAAAGGTGTCTCTAAACCAAGATGGAGTTATTTCCTTCGGGCAGAGAGCTTCTATAATGTAGCATCTGCTTTGATGACAAAGTACAACGATGATGGTAAGATGCAGGATCTTCACGCCAGATCTCATGGGGAAAGCTTTCTTGATTTTATCCAGAGAGCAGATCAGCCGGGACTCTATATCATGGATGAGCCCGAGGCGGCTCTTTCTCCGCAGAGACAGTTGACATTATTAATCCATCTTGTGAAGATGGCCCAAAAGGGTGCACAGTTTGTAATCGTAACACATTCGCCGATTTTGCTTGCCATCCCGGATGCGGATATTTTTTCTTTTGATGAAGGTAGCATCCGGCAGATTCGGTATGAGGATACGGAAAGCTATCAGATTACAAAGATGTTCCTGGATAACAGGGAATATATGCTGAAGAGATTACTTGCGGAGGATGATGACGAGTAAGGGATGGCTATTATACTACGTGTAGAATGACAACCGTAATAGAAGTTGATAAGATTAAAGTATTTCAATTATTGTGAAATACTGTACGGGTTTAGGAGGGATCAGATGCTTAAGAAAAGAAGAAAAAAGGCCCTCGAGGAAGGACACACAAATAATATATGGAACAGGCACGATTTCGTAATGTGCGGTTTGGGAGAAAAAAGCAGAACTCTGGCAATCGTGAAGCATGTTAGAAGGTGTATCAAGTGGAGTAAGCAGAGAATTGTCAGAGGATATGCGGATTTGGATATTTGGAATATGTATGGATATCTGCAGGTATTACTGCCGGACATGCTGGAACACCTGAAAAATCATCGTTGCGGTTCTCCGGGATATCTTGGAGAGAATTATACAAACGAGGATGGGATTCTTGTAAACGATACTTGCCATGAGGTCTGGGATAAGATATTGGACCGTATGATTTTTCTTTGGAGAGAAACAGACGAAGAAACATGCTCTAAAAAGAATCCATACGAAGAGGAGTATAGGAAAGCTCTCGATGAATTCAGAGATAAATATGGTGTACTTGGGCAAAAACTTCAGACACCGGAAGAACTGGAAGCCAACCGAAAACGAGGCGGCGGTGGAACTGTCCACTTTATGAATGAACTACCCGAATACAAAGAAATATCGGAAAAATACATGGATGAAGAAAAGAAGTTAGAACAGTACAGAATCGACTGTAAAGACGAAGTTATGGATCTGATGAAAGAACACTTCTTTGCCTTGTGGGACTAAAATTACTGAAGGAGAAATGGCATGGAGAAGCAGTTTCCGACAATTGATAAAGTGAAAACCGGAAAGCAGATCCGCCGTCTCATGAATTCTCTGGGGCTGACGGTTACGGATGTTCAGGAATATATGGGCCTTGCCACACAGCAGGCTGTTTATCACTGGTTGAACGGGAGGAGTCTTCCGAGTATAGATAATGTATATGCCCTGAGTGAATTATTCAAAGTTCCCATGGATCAGATTATCTGCGGGAGTCGGGAATATCAACCAGAGCAAGGATCCATGTATTATAGACTTAAGGCATATGCAAAATATCTGCAGATGTGTGTGACGGTCGCCTGTGAGGGAAAGGGTAGAGAGCAAAACTGCTTTATAATAGAGTCAATATAATTTAAACAGATGTGCAATTTTATCTCGTCGGAGAAAACTCTCATTTCTATAAGGGGTGAGTAAAAGATAAATATCATTAAGGGGAGTTTTTAATCTCCGACTTCGATAATAGCCTCCGGCGGATTGCAGAGATGCGCATTAGAATTTTGTCATGCTAGCGCATGACGCGCATCTCGCAACAAGAACGCCAAGGCGTTCTTGAATTTTGTGGACAGCTTGTAATAGTGCAGGCTGTTCTTTTTCTGCGTTTTTTGTATTTAGTAACTGAAAAGGTTAATCCTTAAGAAATACAGAAAGCGAGAATTCAGATATGGACAAGAGATGTTATTCCGTAGCGGAGCTGCAGGAAATTTTAGGTGTAAGCAGACAGTGTATCTATGAGCTGCTCAAGAAGAAAGAATTCAGTTGGGTGATGGTTGGTGGCAAGTACCGCATTTCCAAGAAAAGTTTCGATGAGTGGCTGGACCAGAATCAGTAGAAAGAGCTGTTAGGATTGCATTATCGGCAAGAGATGTACATCCTAACGCTTTTTCTGCAGATGAGTTATTTTAGTAACAAAGGAGGTGGCGCGATTGTATTACAATCCATTGACAAAGGAAGAGGAGTTTCACGAACTGGTGAAAGAGATTGAGAGCCAGAGTGCATACAAAAGGGTGCCTTCTCCGGAGAAAAAATACATGTCGGTAGCGGAAATGGGGAGGCTCTTGGGTTTGAAGAAGACGGACCGATACTGGCTGGTTCACAAGAATTTTTTCAAGACAGAAGTGATCCTGGGGAAAATGCGTGTGGAGCTGGAAAGCTTCGAGAAATGGTATGCCAATCAGATCAAATATCACAAGGTTACCGGGGAGGAGCCTGGACGGGAACTGAAGCAGCGTTCTTATTCGCCAAAGGATATTGCAGAAATTCTGCAGATTTCTGAATGGCAGGTTTACGAGGAGATGCAGAAAGCTGATGTGGAATATATCCTGGTGGATTATTGGAAAAGGTATCCTAAAGAAGCATTTGATGCGTGGTACAGGAATCAGAATCGGTTCCGCAATGCCGAGGATCGGGAGAAGGTTCGTGACATTGTGGAAGGTTCTATGCGAATGCCGGAAATGGCCAGAATGTTGGGTGTTTCAAGAAGCGTGGTTTATAACATTATTGATCGCTCGGATATTCTGAAAACCATTGAGCTTGATGGTCGAAGACGAGTGACTAAGGAAAGCTTTTATGAGTGGTATGCCAGTCAGGATCGATACCATATCGTATCGGAGCAGGCGCCGGAAATGGTGAAGAAAGGAGATAATCGCAGTATTGAAACATATAGAAGAGCGGTTCAGGATCGTGATGGCCATACCAAAAATATCGGAAATGATGCGTATCTGACGGTAAAGGAAGCTGCGCTTCTGGCAGGCATAAATCCTGCAACCGTACATAAGTGGATCAAAAAAGGAAAAATTGAAGCAGTTCAAAGTAGCAAGACGGTACGTATTCCAAGACAGGCGTTTGAAAATTGGCTTCAGAGCAGAAAGAAGGAGGATCAGCATGGCATCAATTGTTGAGAGAAGAGGCAGATTTTGTGTCGTATATAGTTATAAGGATAAGAACGGAAAGCGCAGACAGAAATGGGAAACCTATAAGACCATGTCAGAAGCAAAGAAGCGCAAGAAGGAAATCGAGTATCGCGCAGATATCGGACAAATGATCGTGCCTCATTGTAAGACAGTGAAGGAGCTGCTGGAGGAGTATGTTAATTTGTATGGGAAAGAGGCCTGGGCGCTGTCCACATATTCTTCTAACGTGAGTATGATCAATAACTATATCATCCCGATTATTGGCGGAGATAAGCTGGAGAATATCAATACCAGATTTATCGAAAAATATTACCAGAGACTTCTCCGAACTGCGGCGGTGATCAATCCGGCAACCGGCAAGCGTCAGTCAGAGTATGTAACTCCGGCAACGATCCGGGATATTCATAAACTTCTTCGTAATTGTTTTCAGCAGGCAGTAAAATGGGAGCTGATGGCAAAGAATCCGGTAATCTATGCAACAGTTCCAAAGTATAAGAGTGCAAAACGTGAAATCTGGACGGCAGAGACTTTGATGCATGCACTGGAAGTCTGTGAGGATGATCGTCTGAAGCTGGCCCTCAATCTGGCATTTTCCTGTTCTCTTCGTATGGGAGAAATGCTTGGGCTTACCTGGGACTGTGTGGATATATCAGAGGAGGTCATTGCGGAGAACCGGGCTTATATTTATGTCGATAAGGAAGTGCAGCGAGTCGATAAAGCAGCCATTCAGGAACTTCGAGGCAAAGATGTGATTCTGGTATTTCCGGAGGAGAGTAAGAAAAACAAGACCGTTCGCGTGTTGAAATTACCAAAGACAGAGAGCAGTATTCGTAAAGTTTTTCTCCCAAAATCTGTGGCAGAGATGCTTGTGGAATGGAAGAAGGGACAGGATAAGATCAAGGAAACTCTGGGAAATGAGTACATGGATTATAATCTGGTGATGGCAACACCTTTTGGGCTTCCGATTGGTACTTCTTCTATTCGTAAGGCTTTAAATGACCTGATCAGGGAACATGATCTTCCTCCGGTAGTATTCCACAGTCTTCGTCATACCAGTGTTACCTATAAGCTTAAGTTGAATGGCGGTGACATCAAGGAGGTACAGGGAGACTCCGGTCATTCCCAGATCAATATGGTCACCGATGTATACTCTCATATCATTGATGATGATCGTAGAAAAAATGCGGAACTCTTTGAGCAGGCCTTTTACGAGAAGAAGAATCTGGATCCGAGCATGCATGCCAATGTGGCCGGAAAGACAGTAGAACTCCCGACAAATGTGGATGCAGAGCTCCTGGCGAAGGTTCTTTCCAATCCGGAGATGGCAGCACTTTTATCTACTTTGGCCAAGTCACTGGAGAGTAAATAAAGGGAAAAGTACTCTCTTTTCATTTGCGTCAAAATGGTAGCCAAGATGGCGACCAATAAATATGAGTCTCTTCGGAGGTTCTTTTTGTTATACCCATTATACCCGCCTGTATTAAAAATAAGTGGGTATAATGGGTATAACGAATGCAGGGAACCGGACATTCACTCAGAAACGCAGAGGGAGAATAGCGGAAATTTAACGGAAATACATTGATGAAGTTTCCGATATATGTTATGATATTTCCGAAAGGGGCGATAATGTGACCGATATTAGATATATTTCAACAAAAGAAGCCGCCGGGATCATGGGCTTATCAAGCAGAAGAGTAGTTGGATTATGCAATGCGGGAAAACTGGAAGGTGCTTTAAGAAAAGGTCGCAATTGGATGGTTCCGGAAGAGACGGTATATGCATACCTGGGTACCGCAAAGCCTAAAGAAGAAAATGGAGAGATCCTTTCTTGCGCAGTCGGTAATACATCTTACATGGATGTAGTAAAGAATAGCTATTATGTAGATAAAACGCTTCTGATTCGTGATTTGATTGACGATCAGGTTCCGGTCATTTTGTTTACCAGACCACGGAGATTTGGCAAAACACTTGCTCTTGATATGCTTAAAACGTTTTTTGAAAAAACGAAAGAGGATACATCTATTTATTTTAAAGATAAACAGATTTGGGCATGCGGTGAAAAATATCAGAAGATGCAAGGGGCATTTCCGGTGATTTCCATCACTTTCAAAGATGCAAAGTTTTCGGATTGGGCCAGTACTTATGCGGCAATTAAAAATGTGATCCGTGATGAATTTATGCGGCACGATGAGCTTTTTACAAGCGACAGCCTTAATCCGGTGGAACAGGATTATTTGTCCAGAATGCAGACGGATGAGCTGAGTGATGTGGAGTATACCAGATCACTCCTGAATCTGGGACGCATGCTGGAAAAACATCATCAGTCTAAGGTAGTCATTCTCATTGACGAGTATGACACTCCAATCCAACAGGGACATTCCAGAAGTTTCTATAATGAAGTGATTACATTTATGCGTAATTTTATGTCCGGTGGTCTTAAGGATAACCCTTCTCTTGCTTTTGGCGTTCTTACCGGTATCCTGCGTGTGTCAAAGGAGAACCTGTTTAGTGGACTTAATAATCCAATCGTAAATTCTGTACTTGATGAGAAATACAGCAAATACTTTGGATTTACCGTGGATGAAGTGAATACCATGGCAGCATACTACGGACAGGAGGCAAAATTGGAAGAACTTCGTGAGTGGTACGATGGATATCGTTTTGGAAGTACAGAAATCTATAATCCTTGGTCTGTTGCCAATTATTTCTATAATAACTGTCAGGCGAAACCATATTGGACCAATACCAGTGATAATGAGATTATTCGGGAGATCATGATATCTCTTACACCGGATATTGCAGAAAACCTTTTTGCATTGTTGCAGGGGCAGACCGTTCAGGCATCGTTAAATATGGATGTCATCTATCCGAGGATAACGGATGGAACGGATACCATCTTCAGTTTCCTGTTACTTGCAGGGTATTTAAAACCTGTAAGCGATGCGGTTGAAACAGAATTTGGGACATTTATGGAGCTGGCGTTACCGAATAAGGAGATTCGCAGAGTTTACAATACAGAGATTTTATCCTGGCTCAGGGTGACAGTAGATGGCAATGTCATGGCTGGACTTGAAAAAGCACTGTATCTGAATGATGGGAAGAAACTTCAGGAATTCCTCCGGAAATATATGATTACCTGCATCAGTTGTTTTGATGGAGCAGCAGAAGGGCGCACAAGGTCCGGGGGACCTTGGCTTTGCGCCGACCGGAGTGGAACGGAGACATTTTACCATGGCATGATGCTGGGACTGGCAGCAGGTATGTCTTCAAGATATTACATCAGATCAAACAGGGAATCCGGAGAGGGAAGATTCGATCTTGTGTTGGAGCCTAAGGTGCATTCTTTGCCAGGTATTATCATGGAATTCAAAGCGACAAAGAATGATGCTGGTTTATCTGCATCCGCCGACGAGGCTCTGAAACAGATTGAGGATAAGCACTATGATACAGATATGAAGGACCGTGGAATCAAGGAAATCGTAAAATATGGCATCGCCTTTGCAGGTAAAAATGTAGAGATTGCAAATGGCTGAAAAGATAAGCCCACCCCTTCGCCAACTCGCCCAGATTTGCAGTTTTCTTTGCATAAAACAATGCTCTGGCTAATGGTAGCCAAGTTGGCGACCATTAAAAATCGAAACTCTTTTATGTACATTGTTGCATGATATGGTAAGGCATGATATATGTCATAGTGACGAGGAAAATGAATCAAGCTTGCTTGAATTCATTTGACGACCGCTGATCATCCGTAAAACGTGTTTTACGGATGTATCTTACCGATACCAGGTGAAGCTGCCGGGACGGGGGGATAGTTTTGACCACCGAAGCAGTTTTTCTGAGAGCCGGCTGATGAAGCCCCACGAAATAGCAAAGCAGCGAAGCCGGTGACGAATAAGAACTCCATTGCCCAAATCAGGGGTACACAATGCGTGTATTTTGGGGTATAATATAAATGTAGAGATCATAAAAACAGGTCAATAATTTAATAGAGTTATCAATTCCGAGAAAGTACGGAATCGGTAGCCGATAAATCTATTGGCGTCGTTATAAGCACTCATTTTTAACTGTTTGGCAATTCGGTACTGAGAACTAAATTAGCTCATGCCAACATTTTGCAAACAAAATAGGCCGAAACGGGGCTGATCTGGGACCATATAAGAACTGACAATCAGGTTCCCACGATAGCTAAAAAACCCCGCAAATGATATGCTCCCCATATGGTAGACAATGGAAATATCCAAAATCTATCATATGAGGAGTATTTTTATGTCTAAAAAGAAATATAGCAAGGAATTCAAATTGAAGGTGTTAAAGGAACATGAAGAGGGAGCTTCTTTTTATTCCCTAGAAAAGAAATATGACATTGTACTTGGTACAGTAAAAAGATGGAATGCAGTTTTCAAAGCACATGGAGAAACAGCTCTTGATCGCCACAATAGCAATCTATGTAGATATTCCGCAGAGTTTAAGCAAAGAGTCGTTTCTGACTATTTATCCGGAGGTGGTTCTTTCGAATCTATCGCTGTAAAATACGGTATTCACGCAGAAAGTACTGTTTTAAAGTGGGTAAAGCAGTATAATAGTCATGAGGAATTAACTGATTCACGGAAGGTTAGGGATTATCTCATGGCAAAAGATATCAAGTCAAGAAAGACAACTCTTGAGGAGCGTATAAGGATAGTTGAGCATTGTGTCTCGCATTCAAATGATTATTCAGCGACTGCAAAAGAATTTAATTGTTCGTATGGGCAGGTTTATTCATGGGTAAATAAGTATAGCAAAAAAGGTGTCGATGGTCTTAAAGACGGTCGTGGGCGTAATAAATCAGCGGATGAACTGAGTGAATTGGAAAAACTCAGAGCTGAGAATAGACTATTGAAAGCAGAAAAGAAACGACAACAAATAGAGATTGATTTATTAAAAAAACTAGAAGAAATCGAGAGGAGGTGACACTGCGCAGAATAAGACATCATGATTCATATATTGCTATAAAGGAGCTTTCTGAAGAGCATTCTGAGTATCCGGTCAGTACTATGTGCGAAATTCTGAAAATCAATAGAGCTGCCTACTACAAATGGAAAAATCATGCTAACAGCGAAAATGATGACCTTAATGAACTTATAGCGGAAAAGGTTCTTAAAATTCATGGAGAACATCCTGATATGAGCTATAGACGCATCAGAGACACTCTTGCACATGATTATAACATAAATGTCAATGATAAAAGGGTCTTGCGAGTATGTCGTAAGAAAAAAGTTCAGTCTTATATAAAACACAGATATAATTGCTGCACGAAACCAGCTTCAGACCCAGCTTATATTGCTGAAAATGTGTTAAATCGTGAGTTTAAGTCAGATAAACCTAATGAAAAATGGCTTACAGATGTGTCTGAATTTAAATATGGAACTGGTGATGACAAAAAAAGGGGAAAATATATTTGAGTGTCATACTGGATCTGTGTGGAAAGCGCCCTGTGGCATATGAATACAGTGATCATAATAATAATCCGCTCGTCTTTAATATTTTTGATAAGGCATTAGCAGCGAATCCTGGAGCAACACCTCTTTTTCATTCTGACAGAGGCTACCAGTATACTTCCAAAACCTTCCGCCAGAAGATAATTGATGCCGGAATGAACCAAAGTATGTCAAGAGTTGCCAGATGCATTGATAATGGACCTATGGAAGGATTCTGGGGAATTATGAAACGTGAAATGTATTATGGGAAAAAGTACAAAACTAAGGACGAACTGATAAAAGCAATTGAAGAATATATAGATTATTACACAAATAAGCGGGTACAAAGAAATCTTTGTATCTTAACTCCACAGGAGTATTATGAAAAGCATCTGCTGGAATCAGCATAAAAACTGCCCGGCATAACACCGGGCAGAAAATATTTTTTGTTTTTTTAATTGTCTACTTGACGGGTAGCACACCATTTATGCACGGGCATGATTTTTCTATCATTCCTTCTTGGAAAAATGTGATTTTATCACGGAGAGCGTCTCCGAAACAGGTTATACTACAAATACAAAATACAAGGAGGTATTCTTATGAGACTGAAAGATAAAGTTGCAATCATCACCGGAGGCAGCCGTGGCATTGGCTACGCTACCGCAGACAAATTTTTGAAGGAAGGTGCTACGGTAATCCTGACCGCAAGCTCACAAGGTTCTGCTGACAAAGCGGTTGCGCAGCTGAAAGAAAAGTACCCTGATGCAACAGTTGCGGGAATCAGTCCTAACCTGTCCAATTTGGAATCTGTCCGCAATGCGTTCCGAGAAGCTGCCTCAAAATACGGTTGCATTGATATTCTGGTGAACAATGCCGGTGTATCCGAAAGCACTCCCTTTACCGAGTATACGGAGGAAACCTTTGATAAGGTTATGGATCTGAATGTAAAAGGCGTGTTCAATGCTACAAGAGCCGCCAGTGAGTGCATGATTGCAAAAGGTCAAGGTGTTATTCTTTCCACCTCCTCAATGGTCAGCATTTACGGCCAGCCCAGTGGCTTTGCTTATCCCGCATCCAAATTTGCTGTCAATGGCCTGACGGTTTCCCTTGCCCGAGAATTGGGTCCGAAGGGTATTCGAGTGAATGCAGTCGCTCCCGGTATTACCCTGACCGATATGATGAAGGCTGTTCCCAAGGAAGTAATTGATCCGCTCATCAAGCAGATCCCTCTGCGCCGCCTGGGTCAGCCGGAGGATATTGCCAATGCATTTGTGTTCCTGGCATCTGACGAAGCATCCTATATCACGGGCGTTGTGCTCAGTGTAGACGGAATGGCAAGAACATAAAAAAGGAAACAGGGCAGCTGGAAACGGCTGCCCTATCTTCAAAATATGGAGGTATACACATGAAAAGAATCATTCCCATTTTAATGACTTTACTGCTTCTCTCTGGTTGTGCAACGCAATCCGCTGAAAAAACCTATCGACAGATTACTATGGAGGAAGCTATTACGATGATGGAGGAGGAAACCGGATACATCATCCTCGATGTTCGTACTGCTCAGGAATATAGCGAAAAGCATATTCCCGGTGCTATCAATATTGCCAACGAATCCATTGGCACAGAGGATATCTCTGAACTGCCGGATAAAGATCAGCTGATTCTGGTATACTGCCGCAGCGGTAATCGGAGTAAGCAGGCATCTGAAAAACTGGTGAAACTGGGCTACACCAATATCATTGAGATCGGCGGAATTAATAGTTGGCCCGGTGAAACAGTCACCGGCGATAAGTGATAAAATCACAGAACAAGAAACGACTACTGGATATAATAAAGCCATAAAAAAGAAAACAGGAGGATATAAATATGTCTGCTATCAGTGTTAATAGAAACAATTTCAATCAAGAGGTTTTGAACTCGGACAAGCCCGTCCTGATGGATTTCTGGGCTCCCTGGTGTGGTCCTTGCCGCATGGTAGTTCCTCTGGTAGAGGAGATTGCCAAGGAGCGCTCCGATATCAAGGTTGTTAAAATAAATGTGGATGAGGAACAGGAACTGGCTATGCAGTTCGGTGTGATGAGCATACCCACTCTGGTGGTTATGAAGAACGGAAAGATTGTCAATCAAGTCACCGGTGCCAGACCTAAGGCTCAGATTCTCGCCATGCTATAAGGAGGTGCAAAGATGAGATTCTTCGATTTTCTGAAAGGCCCTGACATCAATCAGGGTGTCAAAGAATATAGCACTACGGATGGCGCAGTCCTGCTGGATGTTCGCACCCCCGACGAATACCGGCAGGGGCATATCCCCGGCAGTAAAAATGTTCCTTTGCAGTCCATTGACAAAGTGGCTGGCATGATTGACAATAAAGCTACCCCCATCTTTGTACACTGTCTCAGTGGTGCAAGAAGCCGCCAGGCAGCTGCTGTTTTGCAGCAGCTGGGTTATACCAACGTGAAAAACATAGGCGGAATTTCCGCTTATGCAGGAAAGGTGGAACGATAATATGAAAGTTGTCATTGTAGGCGGTGTGGCAGGCGGTGCTACCGCTGCCGCCCGTATTCGCAGACTGAATGAGCAGGCAGAAATCGTAGTTTTTGAGCGCTCGGGGTATATCTCCTATGCCAACTGTGGTCTGCCATACTATATCGGTGATGTGATTACCAATCGGTCGGATCTGACCCTCCAGACCCCGGAAAGCTTCTTCTCCCGGTTCCGTGTGAACATGAAGGTGCGTCATGAGGTCACAGCGATTCATCCTGAAGAAAAAACCGTTTCCGTGAAAAATCTGGAAACCGGTGAGGAGTTCGAGGAGAGCTATGACAAGCTGATTCTCTCTCCCGGAGCCAAGCCTACCCAGCCCCGGCTTCCCGGTGTAGGTCTTGATAAGCTGTTTACCCTGCGCACTGTTGAAGATACCTTCTGCATCAAGGATTACATCAATGCAAACCATCCCAAATCCGCTGTACTGGCAGGTGGTGGCTTCATTGGATTGGAGCTGGCAGAAAACCTGCGAGAGCTGGGGATGGATGTCACCATTGTCCAGCGTCCAAAACAGCTTATGAATCCCTTTGATGCCGATATGGCTTCTTTCATCCATAATGAAATGCGCAAGCACGGTGTAAAGCTGGCACTTGGTCATACCGTAGAAGGGTTTGAGGAAAGGGACGGCGGCGTGGATGTGCTGCTGAAAGACGAACAGCCTCTCCATGCGGATATGGTAATCCTGGCCATTGGTGTTTCTCCCGAAACCACCCTTGCAAAGGATGCCGGGTTGGAACTGGGTATTAAAGGAAGTATTGTGGTCAATGACCGAATGGAAACCTCCATTTCCGACATCTATGCCGTGGGCGATGCGGTGCAGGTGAAGCACTTCGTCACCGGGCAGGATGCTCTGATCTCTTTGGCTGGCCCTGCCAATAAACAGGGACGAATCGCTGCGGACAACATCTGTGGCGGAGACAGCCATTATACCGGCTCCCAAGGCAGCAGTGTCATCAAGATCTTCGGCATGACTGCCGCTACTACCGGCGTAAATGAGACCAACGCCAGAAAAACAGGGCTGGATGTTGATACGGTTATCCTGTCGCCCATGAGCCATGCAGGTTACTACCCCGGCGGGAAAGTCATGACAATGAAGGTGGTCTTTGAAAAGGCGACTTATCGCCTGCTGGGTGCGCAGATCGTAGGCTATGAAGGTGTGGATAAGCGCATTGATGTGCTGGCCACCGCTATCCGGGCAGGAATGAAAGCCACGGAACTGAGGGATCTGGATCTGGCCTACGCACCGCCTTATTCCTCTGCGAAAGACCCGGTAAATATGGCTGGCTTTATGGTTGAGAATATCGCAAACGGTGTTCTGAAACAATGGCATCTGGAAGATGCAGATCGTCTTCCTCGTGACGGAAGCGTAACTCTGTTGGACACCCGCACTGTGGAAGAATTCGCACACGGACACATTGACGGCTTCTTTAACATCCCGGTGGACGAGCTGCGGGAGCGGCTGGGTGAGCTGGACAAGCGTAAGCCTGTCTACGTCATCTGTCAGAGCGGTCTGCGCAGCTACATTGCCTGTCGTATCCTGGCCGGAAACGGCTTTGACTGTTATAACTTCTCCGGCGGCTTCCGGTTCTACGACGCGGTGATACATGACCGCTGCCTCATTGAATCGGCTACCGCCTGCGGCATGGACAAATAAACATCCGCCGCATCTCTCCAACAATTTTGGTAGAGATGCGGCGGATTTTCATCCTCTGACTGCAGCAAACATTTCAAACATCTGAATCACACTTTACCCCAAAAAGAAATCACTGACCAGCATCACACAGAATCCGGCCAGGAGCGCATAGGTTGCTCCGGTCTCGCTGCCGTGGGCATGGGTTTCGGGAATCATTTCATCGCTGATGACATAGAGCATGGTTCCTCCCGCAAAGGCCAGAGCAAAGGGGAGAATGGCCGAAGCAATGCTTACGGCCCAATATCCCAGAAGCGTACCGACGACTTCGATCAGCCCGGTCACCATGGCGCAGACAAAGGTTTTTACCGGGGATACGCCTGCTGCCAGCATGGGCGCAATGATCACCATGCCTTCGGGGATGTTCTGCAGGGCGATACCGCAGGCGATCATCATCGCCTGCGCCGTGTCTTCACTTCCAAAGCTGACACCGGCGGCAATCCCCTCCGGCAGGTTATGGATCGCGATGGCTGTGACAAACAGCAATACCTTGTCAAGGTTGGTGCTGCGGTGTGTTTCCGTATCGGTTCCCACCAGCCTATGCAGGTGGGGAACCAGCTTATCAATGAGATTCAGGCACACCGCTCCAGTAAAGATCCCGATGATGGAAACAAGGATCCCATGGGTTCCGCCATAATTGAGAGATGGCAGAATCAGTCCCAGTACAGCCGCAGACAGCATAACACCTGCCGCAAAGGACAGCACTATGTCGGAGAATTTGTGGGAGATACTCCGAAAGACAAAGCCAATGAGACTTCCAAAAATGGTCGCGCCCCCAACGCCGAGGGCGGTGAGCAATACGATTTTCATCATCAACGATACAGGTCTTCTATGTATCAGAAAGTTCCTGCAATCTCCTTTCTTCACAAATCTCCACGGTGCCCCGCGCCAGCTTCACCATACCCTCGTTCTGGAAATAGCGAAGCATTCGGGTAACTACCTCACGGGCGGTGCCCATGTGGCCCGCAATGGTTTCATGGGTAATCTTGAGGATGTTTGTTTCCTCTAAGCTGCATTCCTCCAGCAGAAATTCTGCCAGCCTTTTATCAAAGCTTTTCCACATGATCTGCTCCATGAGCCACATAACCTCAGAAAAACGGGTAGCCATAATTTCGTTGGTAAAATTAGCTACCACAGCAGACTCTTTCATAATGCGCTGATAAGTGTCAGCAGAAATAACCCACATCGTGGTATCCTTCTGCGCCTCAATGGTGATCTCAAACTGAATGCTGTTCATCATACAGGAGGCGGAAAACAGGCAAATATCCCGATCAAACAAACGATAGAGGCTAATCTCCCGTCCTTCATCGGAAAGAATATAGGCACGAAGCTGTCCGCTTCTTACCAGCAGAAGACCGGTACACTCCACAGTTCCGTTGTGAATCACAGTCCCTTTGTCCACTTTTCGTAAAACTGCATTTCGCTCCAAAATCTGCTGCTGGGTCGGTGTCAGTTTGTTCCAAATTGGAAAATAGGATGAAAAATCCATGGGTACACCTCCTTGAATACACATAGTATAAAACAATTTATAGCATATGTCAATAATTCCGTTGACATATAGGAAAAGGAGATGTACAATGGTCGTATAAATGGCATATGCCGCAAATAATATGGAGGTGAATCTATGCCAAGACCGAGAAAATGCAGAAAAGTTTGTTGTTTGCCGGATAATGATGGTTTTGTTCCGGTTCGTGGCGGCGAGGAACTGACTCCCATTGTCCTGAATGTGGATGAGTATGAATCCATTCGCCTGATTGACCGTGAAGGTTTTTCTCAGGAGCAATGCGGAGAATATATGCGTATTGCCAGAACAACGGTTCAGCAGATTTATGCAGCTGCCCGCAAAAAACTGGCCGATGCGCTGGTTGAGGGACTTCCTCTGCGAATCGAGGGAGGGGATTTTACACTCTGCAGCGGAAACAGCGCAGCCTACGGGTGCAAAAATTGCTATCAGCAAAAAATCCATCCGATGCACGAAAAACCGAAAGGAGATAATATTATGAGAATTGCAGTCACTTATGAAAACGGAGAAATCTTTCAGCACTTCGGTCACACCGAACAGTTTAAAATCTACGATGTGGAAGATGGAAAAATCATTTCGTCTGAGGTTGTGGATGCTGGCGGCAGCGGACATGGTGCACTGGCAGGCGTCCTGAGTGCACTGAAGGTGGATGCCCTGATCTGCGGCGGTATTGGCGGCGGTGCCCAGATGGCACTGAGCGATGTGGGTATCCGGCTTTATGGTGGTGTTTCCGGCAACGCTGATGCAGCAGCAGAAGCACTGGCAGCAGGCGAGCTGGACTTCAACCCCAATGTCCGGTGTGATCATCACGACCACCATGGGGAAGGTCACTCTTGCGGTTCCCACGGCTGCGGCCATCACTCCTGCGACTGAAATAGGTGATTAAGTCACGGGATATGTGTCGTGATTTGATAAAATATAGATAAAGGAGGCGGTAAAACCTATGAAACAATATGTTTGCGGCATTTGTGGATATATCCACGATGAAGCTGTCGGTGGCAAGTGGGAAGACCTACCTGCCGATTGGAAGTGTCCTGTCTGTAAAGCAGGCAAAGACGCTTTCAAACCCAAAGATGAAAAAACAGCGTCCCAGGAGATCCTTGAAAAGCCCCATGTGGACAAGGAACTCTCTCCCATGGAAATGAGCATCATCTGCTCCAATCTGGCCCGTGGCTGCGAAAAGCAGTATCTTCCCCAGCAGGCAGATGATTTCAGAAAACTGGCAGAGTTCTTCAGAAGCAAGGCTGCGCCCGTCGAGGAGGCCAGCACAGCCAAGCTGCTGGAACTCATTGACAAGGATTTGTCTGTAGGGTATCCCTATGGCAATGCTATAGCCGGTGAAAAGCCTGATCGGGGTGGCCTGCGCTGTCAGGTGTGGAGCGAAAAGGTTACCCGAATGCTCCAATCTCTGCTGACTCGATATGAATCTGAGGGAGACAAGATGTTGGAAAACACCGGTGTCTGGGTTTGCACGGTCTGTGGTTTTGTCTATGTTGGTGACACAGCTCCGGAGCTATGCCCGGTATGTAAGGTTCCCAGTTGGAAATTTGAAAAAGTGGAAGGGAGGGCATAACTATGGCTGAAAAATACGCAGTAAGAAATCTTCGCTTATGTACTAAGGATTGCCTTTGCCTCTATGTCTGCCCTACCGGAGCGACTGATACAGAGAACAGCATCATTGATCCTGAAAAGTGTATCGGCTGCGGTGCCTGTGCCGAAGCCTGTCCATCCTCTGCAATCTCTATGGTTCCAAAAGAACTGCCGCCCCAGCAGCCGAAAGAAGAAAAAGTTGTCGAAGCACTTCGTGGCTTAGTTCAAAGCAAAGCCAATGCAGAGAACATTGCTTCGCAGCTTCCTGATGTCTTGAGCGTCGCTGTGGAAAAATCCTCTCGCCTGATGGCTGAGGATCTGTGCAGAGAAGCCGGCTTTATGCTGCCTCAGAGCAGCAACACCAGATCGTTTCTGGAAAGTATTAAAACGTATCCCGGCATTCCTGTGGATGCTGTGGAATCCCTGTTAAAAAACATTCAATTCAATGAAAAAACGGAGGAAAAGAAAATGGAAAAATGGAAATGCACAGTCTGCGGTTACATTCACGAAGGCCCTATGACACCTGATTTTAAGTGTCCCATCTGCAAGCAGCCTGCCGACAAGTTTGTGAAGATTGAGGATGCTGCGGCTCCTGCAAAGAATCCCTATGCAGGCACCAAAACCGAGAAAAATCTGTGGGAAGCCTTTGCTGGTGAATCTCAGGCACGCAACAAATATACTTACTTTGCTTCAGTAGCCAAGAAAGCCGGTTACGAGCAGATTGCTGCTCTGTTCCTGCATACTGCACAGAACGAGATGGAGCACGCCAAGTTGTGGTTCAAAGCTCTGGGCGAGCTGGGCGATACTGCCGAGAACCTGCTCCATGCTGCTGAAGGTGAGAACGCCGAGTGGACGGATATGTATGACCGCATGGCTCGTGAAGCTGATGAGGAGGGATTCCATGATCTGGCTGAACAGTTCCGTGGTGTAGCTGCCATTGAGAAGATGCACGAGGAGCGCTACCGCAAGCTTTTGAGCAACGTGGAGACCATGCAGGTGTTTGAGAAGAGCGGCGTTACCATCTGGGAGTGCCGTAACTGCGGACATATCGTAGTAGGAACCAAGGCTCCTGAGATCTGCCCTGTCTGCAAGCATCCTCAGGCATTCTTCGAAGTGCGTGCGGAAAATTACTAAGAATCAATAGCCTATAGATGATGGAAGTATAAAAGGCAGTATGCCGCCTGTCGGTTTCCCGGCAGGCGGTTTTTTACAGGAGGATGCCTATGATTCAAGATAATGCCAGCTTTACCTTTTTACATCGCATAGAGGAAGTAGAACTGAACATTGAGGATGGACGCTGGCAATCTGCTTTGGCATTGGCGCTGACTTTGCCTGATATTTGTGGCGGAATTGCTTTCCCAGAAATTGTAAAGCGTTATCGGGATGGGCGTGCTGTTCTGGACAGAAACCAGAGACCAACTCGTGATGTAGGAAATCAATATATTCGTTGGTTTGATACATACGCAGCACCTTTCTTTAAAGTCTCTGCGCAGGATATCTCGCCCTATATCTGCGGAGAACGATGCTGGCAGCTTCGCTGTGAATACCTACACCAGAACAAAGGCTTTGCAAATACTGAGGACAATACTTCGATTCGTTTTCACCTGGGCGTGAATTGCGGAACCTCAGTTTGTCAACTGGATAGAATTGGTTCTGACAATAGCCTTATGGACATCCTTTTATAAAGGCATCACAAGATGAGCAATCAAATGCCACGATTGTTATTATGTGCAGCAATTCAGCCTATGGGAACGGACTGAAACTGGCACTTCAGCGCTTATCAAAAAACATCCTTGTATTTGAAACTCCGCAGGCAGCAAGAAAAAAACTTGGCAAGAAAAAGCATATGCTTTGGGTTGTTACGGAAGCTCTGACAAAACAGCCGGATCAGCCATGGCGGGCGGATAAAAGAACACCCGTGATTCTTCTATCCAATCAACTGGAATCAGAAATAACGATAGAAAAGAATGCAGGTAAGTTGATCATCTTGCCCATGCCTGTTCTACCAGGAAGTCTCCGTAATGCAGTTAAGGCTTATCTTTTGTTAAAGGAAGCCTATGGGATCAGGTAATATTAAATGGCATGTACACTGCTCTGTCTGTGGAGCATTTCTGGAGAAAAGTGCACAGAGCGATTCAGAAGTGGATTGCAAAAAATGCAGGAGTACATTGGAAGTTTTGGTCAAAGATGATATTGTCTCTGTCCGTCCTCTGGTCATTCGGGATGAACAGTTGAAAGAAAGGATGTCCGTTTATTCCAGGAAGCTGATGAATCCTTCCGGAAAGAAATCATAAAAGTGAATAAGAATGAGATATCCGACAGGGCGGTGAATTTGGCTGGAACCATCAAGACTGCACCGGATATCAAGAGTTTGTCAAGGAGCTGAATCTGACTGGAATCATCATCCGGAGGAAAAGAACTTCTATCTCCGAAGAAATTTTGAGAAAGAATACGATGTGAGTGGGACACCATTTCTCTCAGAACTTTGTGATCCGGAAGATGCAGACAACCTGATTATCTATGGTCATCATATGAGTTCAGGAAAAATGTTTGCAGCTCTGGATCGTTATAAGTCAGAAGAATTCTATCAGGAACATCCGATCATCCAGTACAGCACACTTCATGGGAAGGAACAGTATCAGATCATAGCAGCCTTTGCTGTTCCGGTGTATACCGGGCATGATTTTGAATACTACTCTTTTACCAAGGCAGAAAATGCTGAGGATTATCTGGAATTTGTCAAAGAATGTAAAAAACGGTCATATTACGACACAGGTTATACAGCCCGGTATGGAGATAAACTGATCACTCTTTCTACCTATGAGTATTTGCATAAAAACGGGCGGATGGTTGTAGTTGGATGCAAAATCAATACAAATGAATTGAAAAAGCAATGATTGTGTATTATAATAATAAAAAAGAAATGGAGGAATAATGAATGGCTAGTACAATTCAAGTACGTGTTGATGATGAGTTAAAGAGTAAGTCAGACCAGTTGTTTAAAGATCTTGGCACAGATACTACTTCTGCAATTCGGATGTTTTTGACACAAGCTGTTGCAAATAACGGTTTCCCATTTGAGATAAAACGGGTGGAGCATAATCCGTATGCTGCCATGTCTGAAGAAATGATGTTGGAGAAACTGGAGAAATCAAGAGTATCTGCATCAAAGGGTAACTATCGATATGCGGATGCTGTTATTGCTGATATGAGGGAAAAGTATGGAATATAAAGTAGTAGTAACAGCAGATGCAGAAGAAGATCTAAATCAATACATCAGATATTTGCTTATGGTGAAAAAAAGTGATCAGGCGGCGAAAAATGTTTTGGATGATTTTGAGGCTACTATTCGGAGCCTTAAAAGTGTTGCAGGAAGTTTGAAGCCGTGTGATAATCCTCGATTAAAAGAACTGGGGTATCGAAGGATAAATTTTCTTTCACATAGGTATTTTATGCTGTATCGAATTGTTGAGGATATTGTGTTTGTAGATAATATTTTTCATGAATTACAGGATTATGAAAACAAAATGATTTAATTGAAAATGGGATTCTTAGGAAAGGTCATTTACCGTGAAGACGATAGATGGCCTTTTTCTTATGTCTTTTTCGATGGAAAGGAGGCAGTATAATGAAGGAATTATATATACCATCCTCAGATGGAAAGAATCAGTTGCATGTTGTTATTTGGGAACCCAATATTACAGTAATTGGAATTGTTCAGATTTCTCATGGAATGATTGAATACATAAAACGCTATGATGAATTTGCAAGGTACTTAAACCAATATGGTATTCTTGGAATTGGGAATGACCATCTTGGTCATGGAGAAACGGCAAAAATAGATGACGATTTGGGGTATTTTTGTCCAAGCAACATGAGTGAAACTGTCGTTGCAGATTTATATGAAGTAACCCGTTTTGCAAAGAAAAATTACCCTAATGTTCCTTACTTCTTGTTTGGACACAGTATGGGGTCATTTATGGCAAGGCGCTATATAATGACATATGGAAATGAGTTGGATGGAGTGATTATTTCCGGAACAGGCAACCAGTCTGGAAGTGTACTGAAAGCTGGTAAAATAATGGTATCGCTGACTAAATTCTTTAAGGGAGACCGCTATAGATCCAAGATGCTGAAAAATATGTTTTTCAGCAAATTTAATAATCATATTCCAAACGTCAGGACATCAAATGATTGGCTTACAAAGGATGAAACTATTGTTGATAGATATAACACAGATAAGTATTGTACATATTCCTTCACGGTAAATGGATACCGTACTTTATTGGACGTGCTGTCATTCATACAGAATTCAAATAATATTGCAAAAATACCGAAGAACCTTTCTGTATTTTTGATTGCAGGAGAAGAAGACCCTGTTGGTAATTATGGAAAAGCAGTAAAAAATGTTTATGAAATCTACAAAAAAGCAGGAATTAAGGATATTTCGATAAAACTTTATAAAAATGACAGACATGAATTGATCAATGAGACAGACAAAGAAGACGTTTATGACGATATCAGGCATTGGCTGATTTGTCATTTGTAATTTGATTTATTTTTTGTTCATTGTGGAAAATATGCGAGTTTGGTATAATATTTTTCAAACGAATGGAATGATATACAGAATAGGAGGGATTGATAAGTGTCGGATATGCGATTCATCAATCCGGGAAATGGTATACGAATGAGAATATTGACCAGATGCTTATGGAGCGTCACTTGAATAAGAAAGCACGAAGGGTATCCGGAAAGAATCATTTAAAAGGACCACGAAAACGAACAGCAGAAGATGATGAGCATTTCAGAGCGTCTTTTGAAAAAATGATACATATGGCGATGGACAAGGAGAATTAATTTGAATATACAGATTTTTGGAACAAAGAAGTGCAATGATACAAAGAAAGCAGAACGTTTCTTTAAGGAACGTGGGATCAAGTTTCAGTTTATTGATATGAAAGAAAAGGGTATGAGCAAGGGCGAATTCAATTCGGTTGCCCAGGCAAATGGTGGACTGGAAAATATGATCAACTGGGAGGGCAAGGATAAGGATCTGCTTGCGCTCATTAAGTACATTGCAGAGGAAGATAAACTTAAGAAGGTGTTGGAAAACCCGCAGGTGATTAAGACACCGGTGGTTCGTAATGGAAAACAATCCACTCTTGGATATCAGCCGGATATCTGGAAGGCGTGGAAGTAAGAAACAGGATGTTTTACCATGTATGAGGAAGAAGAAAATCGCTGGCGTTGTTCCTTCCGGTCTGATGGAAAATGGATCAATGTAAACGAACTTCTGCAGACGTTTGGCGGAGGTGGACATGCTGCAGCAGCTGGTGTGCGCAAACGGACGAATGATGTTGAAAAATTCAGGCAGGAAATCCTTGAGCGGATTGTTATGATGAGAAAGTTTTCCGGGCAGGATAAATAAGAATTAGAAACAGAACACAGAAGAATCGGGAGATGTAGAATGATGGAAAAGGAAAGAACCTATATTGCAATCGATCTTAAGTCATTCTATGCGTCTGTGGAATGTAAAGAACGAAATCGGGATCCTTTGACGACCAATCTTGTGGTTGCAGATAAAAGCAGAACAGAAAAGACAATCTGTCTTGCGGTATCGCCAGCATTAAAGTGTTATGGGATACCAGGAAGGGCTCGTTTATTTGAGGTTGTTCAAAAAGTAAAAGAAGCCAACAGCGCCCGCAGGTGGAAAGTGCCGAACAGAATTTTTATCGGAGCCTCTGATGACAGCACAGAATTAGATACCAATCCGGAACTGGAGATTGATTATATTGTTGCTCCTCCCCGGATGGCTCTCTATCTGGAATAC
>OLNH01000097.1_pt1 | contig 85001 bp, 65 predicted proteins | sample 1643101 | NCBI WGS metagenome assembly OLNH01 (sample SAMEA3136758, study PRJEB25190) | human gut metagenome | biome: human gut; feature: human-associated habitat; material: faeces | place: Austria | collected 2013 | reverse complement strand
GCGCGAGCCGCGGGCGCCCCTCGTGCGCCTGCGCGGCGTGCACGCCTCGTACGGCAAGCGCGAGGTGCTGCACGGCGTCGACCTCGACCTGCGCGAGGGCGAAGTGGCGGCGCTCGTGGGCGCCAACGGCGCGGGGAAGTCCACCCTGTGCCGCACCATCGTGGGGCTGCATCGGGAAAGCGCGGGCACGACGACGATCGACGGTGAACCCGCAGGGCCCAAGCAACGCCTGCGCGCCTGCTCGATGGTGTTCCAGGACGTGAACTACCAGCTGTTCGCCGACAGCGTGCGCACCGAAGTGAGCTTCGGGCTGACGGACGCTGAGGCGCCCGACGCCGCGCGCGTGGACGAGGTGCTCGACGGCCTGGGGCTGGCGGCGTACGCCGAGCGCCACCCCGCCACGCTGTCGGGCGGCCAGAAGCAGCGCCTCGCCGTGGCGGCCTGCATCGCCACCGGCAAGCGCCTCCTCGTGTTCGACGAGCCCACGAGCGGGCTCGACCTGGGCAGCATGCGCACGGTGGCGGCGCTCGTGCGCCGGTTGGCCGACGAGGGCCGCGCCGTGCTCGTGGTCACCCATGACCTGGAGTTCATCGGCCAAGCCTGCGACAAGGCCGTTCGCGTGGAAGCCGGCCGCATAGCCGCCGAAGCCGTCGTGGAGGGCGACCTGCAAGCGGTGAGAGAGCTGTTGGCGAAGGAGTGATACGAGGGTTGCCGAGGGAGCGCGGCGCTTTGCCCCCCCCCCGCTTTCCTGTGCTTCTTATGCCGTCCAGCTGCGGGCTTTTTCCTGTTCGGCGATGGCGTGGGCGTACCAGCCGCCCTGCGCGAGCAGCTCGTCGTGGGTGCCCCGCTCGCGTACGCGACCGTCGTCCAGCACCAGTATCTGATCGGCGCGCTCCACGGTGTCCAGGCGGTGGGCGATGACGATGACGGTCTTGTCCGCCATGAGCACGTCGAGCGCCCGGTTGATCTCGTGCTCGTTGTCGGCGTCCAGGCTCGAGGTCGACTCGTCCAACAGCACGATGGGAGCGTTCTTGATGAGCGCTCGCGCGATGGAGATGCGCTGCTTCTCGCCGCCGGAAAGCGTGGAACCGCCTTCGCCCACCAGGGTGTCGTAGCCCTGCGGCAGCGCCTCGATGAAGTCGTGGCAGTGCGCGGCGCGGGCGGCCGCTTCCACTTCCTCCTGCGTCGCATCCGGCTTGCCCACGCGGATGTTGTTCGCCACGGTATCGGCGAGCAGGTACACGTCTTGGAACACGACGGCCACCTGCTCGGCCAGCGCGTCGGGCGCGATATCGCGCACCTCGTGCCCGCCTACGCGCACGCTGCCGCTGCTCGCATCCCAGAACCGCGAGATCAAGCTGATGACGGTGGTCTTCCCGCTGCCCGAAGGCCCGACGAGCGCGGTGCGCGTCCCGGGCTGCGCCGTGAACGTCACCCCGTGCAGCACCTCCTTGCCGTCGGCGTATCCGAACCGCACATCGTCGAACCGCACGTCGAAGCTCGTGAAACGGGGGTTGCCGTCGCGGTACGCAAGGGGGCGTTCGGCCTGTATTCGCTCGATGCCCTCCGCCGCTTTGGCCAGGTAGTTCAGCTCGGGGTAGATCACGCCGAGCGTGGTCATCATGCTGGAGATGGATACGGCGATCATGACCGCCGCGATGAGGCGGGGCGCGTCGAGCTGGCCGTCCATGAACATGAGCGTGCCCGCCACGAGCCCGAGCGGAACGATGAGCGAGGTGGCCACGGAGAACAGCACCGAGAACGGCATGATGGACAGCTCCATGCGAATGGATTCGCGCTTCAAATCGGCGAAGCTGCGGTCGAGCCGCTCGAAGCGCCGGCCGGTGAGATTGTAGAGCTTGAACGTCTTGATGCCGTTGATGTACTCGATGATGCGGGATATGACCGCGTGGACGCTTTCGCGATAGCGGACGCCGCCCTTGCTTGCCGCGCGCCCGCCCAGGCGCGCAAGCGGCAGGGAGGCGACGACGATCGCGAGGATGATCAGCCCGTAGAGCCAGTTGATGGCGAAGGCGAACGCGCATGCGAGCACGCTGAAGCAGACGACCTTGAAGAAGCTCGCCAGCGAGGTGGTGATGGTCTGCTCGAAGTCGCTCACGTCGGTGGTGAGAACCGATGCGAGCTGGCCGATGCTGTTCTTGTCGAAGTACCCCAGGTTCAGCCTGCGCAGGTGGTTGCCGATCGAGAGTCTCAGGTCGGCGGTGATGTCCGCGCCCCGGAACTGCGTTTGGGCGTAGTTCGTCGCGTACAGCGCGGCGCGCACGACGAACAGCACGACGAGCGCGCCGCTGTAGAACGCAAGCAGCTCGGCGTTGAACGCGCCGGCGACGAGGTTGATGATGGCTGCGATCATGACGGCGAACATGCCCATGTGCAAAAGCGAGTCCGCGCAGGAAAGCGCGATGGGCAGCACGAGGGTCTTGGCTTTGTCGCCCGCTACGGTTCGGACGGTTTTGATGAGCGTTATCATGCCAGCGACTCCTTCTTCTCCGTGCGGTGCGTGTAGGCGTCCCACATGCGGGCGTAGGCGCCGTCTTGCTTGATCAGGGAATCGTGCGTTCCTCGTTCTCGCAGGCGGCCGTGGTCGAACACGCATATCTGGTCCGCATGCACGATGGTGTGCAGGCGGTGGGCGATCATGATGCAGGTCTTGTTCGTCAGCAGGTGCGAGAGCGCAAGCTGGATCCGGTGCTCGTTCTCGATGTCGGTGAAGCTGGTGGCTTCGTCGAACACGATGATGGGCGCATCCTTCAAGATGGCGCGAGCGATGCACACGCGCTGCCGCTCGCCGCCGGACAGCTTGACGCCGTTCTCTCCCAGCAACGTGTCGTAGCCGTTCGGCAGGCCCTCGATCGTGTCGTGGATCTGCGCGGCCCGCGCGGCGGCCTCCACCTGCTCGCGCGTGGCGTTCGGTCGGCCGAGCCTGATGTTCTCGTACAGGGTGTCGTCGAGCATGAAGGCTTCTTGGAACACGAAGGACACCAGATCCATGAGGTTGTCGGTGCGCAGTTCGGACAGGGCATGCCCGTCGATGCGCACCGCGCCTTGGCGCGTTTCCCAGAACTTGGGGATGAGCTGGGCTGCGGTCGTCTTGCCGGCGCCCGAGGGGCCCACGAACGCGGTCAGGCTGCCGGCGGGCAGATCGAGGCTGACGTCGGTGAGCGCGTTGGTCTCGGCGGCGCCGTAGCCGAACGTGACGTGATCGAACGCCACCGCGTGCGGTTTCGCCGGATCGAGCGCGAGCGTGCCTTCGGAAGCCTCGGGCAGGTCCATGATGTCCTGTATGCGCTCCATGCCGCTCATGATCTGGTTGAACGTCATGGCGAACGTGAGCAGGTTCAGGAGGCTGGACAGGAACACCATGCTCATGATCATGAAGAACAGGTAGTCGGCGGCCGAAAGGGAGCCCTGCAGGTACAGCACGCCGCCCAAAGGCAGCACGAACAGGATGCCGCTTTCCACGATGGCCACGAACACGCCGTAGGAGTAGCCCTGGCTCTTGGTGCACTGCTTCCAGAACTCGTTGTACTCGGTGACGGCGTCGGCGTACTCGCGGTAGCCTTTCGCGTCCAGACGGTAGGCCTTCATCACGGGCATGCCGTTGATGAACTGCATGATGGCCGCATTGAGCTTGGCGAGCAGCCGGTGGTACGTGGGCATCTGCTTGCCGGTGGCCGCCATGGCGAACAGCTGCACGGCAACGCCCAGCACCACGGGGACCAGCATGCCCAGAGCCATGGGCACGTTCAAGGTGAGCAGGTAGCAGAACATGATGGCGGGCGTGCAGGCGGCGGCGACGATGTCGGGGATCTGGTGGGCGAGAAACTTCTCGATGCGCTCGACGTCCTCGATGATCACCTTTTTGAGAGCGCCCGAGGTCGTTTGATCGAAGAACCCGAGGTTGACCTTCGCGATGTGCCGGCTGATCTGCGCACGCACCTGGTACAGGGTGTTGAAGGCCCCGATGTGCGAGCACGCGCCCGAGGCGATGGCGAACGCGAACTTGCCCACGATGGCCACGGCGGCGATGATGCCGTACTGGAGCGCCGCGCCCGCGTCGGCGTTCCCCTCGATGAGGAACAGCAGCACCTGGTACACCATGACGAACGGCACGAAGGAGCACAGGGCGCTCATCACGCTGAACAGCGCAGACAGCGCCAGATGAAGGCGGTAGCGTCCTGCCAGGTGGAGCAGGTAGGCCATGCCGGAGCGCCGCTTGGCGGGTTGCTCGGCTTCGGGGCGTTTCTGGGTGCGGGCGTTCTCTTCCGGGTGCATGGTCGCACCCCCTTTCTCGATGGGGTAGGGGCGTTGGAATCGGATGGCGCGGTCACCGCATGGCGGCGAGCAGCTCTTCGGCGTCGCGGAGGGGGACGTCCTGCGCGACCCGCCCGTCGCGCAGGTGCAGGACGCGGTCGCACGTGGCAACCGCGCACTCCACGTCGTGCGTGATCATGAGGATGACGCGGCCCTCGTGCGCGAGCTTCTCGATCTGCCTGCCGACGGAGCGCATGCTCTTTCCGTCCAAACCGCTCGTGGGCTCGTCGAGCACGATGACGGAGGCGTCGTGCATGAGCGCGACGCCCAGGGCGAGCCGCTGCTTCTGCCCTCCCGAAAGCGTTGCCGGGTGGCGGTCGGCAAGCGCGCCCAGGCCCAGCGCATCGAGCACCTCGTCGGCGCGGGCCGTCCGCTCGGGCGTTGCCTTCTGCCCGCACAGCAGCTCGTCGCGCACGCTTTCGCCGAACAGCTGGCTGTCCAGATCCTGCATGATGTACCATATGCGTCCTCGGCGCCGTCCGGACGCGAGCTTCTTCCCCTCCACGCGCACGGTGCCGCCGTCCTCTTTCACGAGGCCGGCGAGCAGCTTTCCCAGCGTGCTCTTCCCGGTGGCATTGGGGCCCACCACGGCGACGATCTCGCCGGGGCGGCAGGCGAAGCTCACACCGTCGGCCACGATCCGCTCGCCGAAGGACTTGCGCAGCCCCTCGACTTCGAGCAGCGGCGGCACGTGCGGGGCCGCGCAGGTCCGTTTCCTGGCAGGTGCGGTCAGGCCCTCGAGGTTCGCGCTGCGCAGCCCGAGGGCCTCGATGCGCGCGGGGTCGAGGGCGACGAGTTCCGCAGGCGTGAACGAGTCGGCGATGCGGCCGTTGGCGAGGTAGACGATGCGGTCGGCGATGCCGCGCAGATAGTACAGGCGATGCTCGGCCAGGAGCACGGTCTTTCCCTGCTGCTTGAGCGCGCGTATCAGGTTGCCGAGCTGCTCGGTGGCCTCGTGGTCGAGGTTGGCGGAGGGCTCGTCCATGACGTAGAGGGGCGGGTCGATGGCCTTCGCGGAGGCGATGGCCACGCGCTGGCGCATGCCGTACGACAGCAGGCGCACCTTCTCCTCGAGCAAGGGGGCGATGTCCAGCTCGCTTGCCGCCCCGTGCACGCGCTCGACGATCAGCTCGTGATCGAGCCCGTAGTTCTCGCACCCGAACGCGATCTCGCCCGCCACCTCGTTCGCGAAGAACTGGCTGCGGGGGTCTTGGAACACGTTGCCCGCCGCGAGCCCGCGTTCCCACGAAGGGATGTCGTCGACCTCGCGCCCGAACAGGCGCACCGTCCCGGTCAGCTCGCCTTCGTAGAAGGACGGCACCAGGCCGTTGACCACGCGGGTCAGCGTGCTCTTGCCTCCGCCCGAGGGCCCGGTGAGCACCACCACCTCGCCGGGTTGGACGGTCAGGTTCACGTCCTCGAGCTGGGGAGCGGAGCCTTCGTAGGCGAAGGTCAGGTGCGCGAGTTCGATGGCCGGCGCCTGCGGGTCGTGGTTCGGCATCATGTCGCTCACCCCACCACGATCAAGATCGAGGCGATCGCGAACCCCGCCATGAGCGCTCCGTCGCCGATCCGCATGCCGTGCGCATAGTAGCTCTGCTTCGCGCAGGGGCTCTCGATGCCGCGCACGATGCAGGATGAAGCCAGCTCGTCGGCGATGGTGAGCGAGCGGAACACCATGGGCACCACGCCGAACTCGAGCGTTGCGAGCGGATGCGCCAAGACGTGCGCCGGCGAGCGGAGGAAGCCGCGGGTGCGCATGGCGTCGCGCACGTCGGCCAGCTCGGACAGCATGGTGGGCATGAAGCGCAGGATGACGATGACGGCGAGCAGCACGGGGGAGGGGATGGGCAGCTGGCGCAAGCTTGCCATCAGCTTTCCCGAGGGAGCTTGCACGAGCAGGTACACCGGCATGAGGAGGGGTAGCATCTCCAGGACGAAGGTGAACGCCATGGGCGAGGGGAACCCGATGTCGAAACGCACGTTGAGGGCGAGCCATGCGTGCGTCACCGCGAACGCGAGCAGAAACCCGGCGCCGGCCCTTGCGAAGCCCATCGCGGCCATGAGCACGAAAAGGGCACAGGTGAACGCGACGTGCAGCATCGTGCTGGTGGACAGGAAGGTCACGGCGCACGTGCACACGATGATCGCGAGCAACGAGAGGACGTTGACCTCGCGGATGCGGGCGTGCTGCCGGGTTGCCCCGTCCCGACGGGTCGGCGCGCTCAGAGCGGCCTCGGCTGGCGCGGCAGGGTGCACGGCGCCGCTCATTTCACGATACCCGCCTTCTTGAAGTGCTTCCTGAGCAGGCGGTTGCCGAACAGGCATCCAAGCACGGCCAGCACGGCGGTGATGGCGCAGGCGCCCAGCAGGTGCAGCGGGTTCGACAGCAGGTCGAGCTGCATGGTCAGAACCGGGGCGGTGAAGCCGTCGGTCGTCGCTTTCGCCACGTAGGCGTCCCACGCAGCCCAGACGGGCACGGCATTGCCGATGACCATGCCGACCGCCCAGATGGTCCAGCCGACGGTGTTGCGCACGGGGCTGCGGTACGCATCCTTGCCGATCATGGCCAGCTCGCAGATCGCCGCGACGCCGGCGAAGTAGGGAAGCAGGAACACGTAGCCTGAAAGCGCGAGCACCGTGCCGTACACGATGCCCCACACGAGGAAGACGCCATGCTTGTTCAGGCGATTCGCCACGACGAGGTAGAACGTCGCGCAGAGGAACATCTGGATGCCGGCGCACAGGTACAGATACACGAACGGGAACGGCATGGTCAGGGGTCCCGTGACCATGCATACGAGGAACGTCAGCACCATCATGGCCGCGACGGTCATGACGTCGCGGGTTGCGATGCTCTTCTTGGAGGCGCGCCCGCGTGCGCCTCGGGTGGTGTCGATGGTTTTCTCGGTGCTCATGCTGCTCTCCTTTCGGGTGGGCCCGTCGGGCCGGGCTGGTGGAAATCGGGCGCACGAAGGAAGGCCCGTCGTGCGCGGGTGTTCGAGCGGACTGCTTTTGTTAGTTTGAGCTAACTAGTGGTCATGGAAAGACGGCATCACCCGCCGAAGAGGTTCTCCCAGCCGGGGCGGAAGAAGTCGACGATGAGTTTGATGCGCGCAACGGCGTCCTCTTTCGAGGTGTCGTGGCGAACGATTTCGAAGAATGCGTAGTATTCCGCGCTCACGAGCGCATGGAGGTCGTCGTGGGACGGGCTCGCGCAGGCAAGGCCGCGCTCGCGCATGGCGTCCAGGTAGGCGAGCGATTGGCTGACTTCTTCCTCTACGAGATCGTCGAGGAAATGCTCGTAGCCGCTTCCCGCCGCGTGGTTTATCAGCAGGTCGAACGGCTCCTTGTGCTCGAAGATGTAGTCGACGATGCGGGTGATCACGTCTTCGGAGGTGCTCCACATGTCTTCGGGGCGCCCTTCGTCCAGCTGCTCGAACCCCTGGTCGTTGCCCGTGCGGAAGAGCCCGAGCAGGTGCGCGGATACGGGCTCGACCAGCGCGGCGAACAGCGCGCTTTTGTTCGGGAAGCGCACGTACAGCGCGCCGGTGGTCACGCCGGCGTTCTGCGCGATGCTGCGCAGGCTCGCCTTCTCGTATCCCTTGTCCAGAAACTCTCGCTGCGCGCTTTGCAGCACGAGACCGCGCGTTTCCTCAACCTGCTTCACATCCTGATCCCTTCTCATCAATAACAATGTTATCGATAACGACGTTACGAATAATGTCATACACGGTTAACTCTGTCAAGGAAAAGATGGGCGATCGTCCTCGAATCGCGGCGTCTCCGTTGCCGGTGACGGAACGCTTCGGTACGACGATCGGACGGCGGTTGAGTTGCATCGGACGCGCGAAGTTGCAGTGGGCAAACTTCCTTTTCGCGTGTTCTATCCTTGCAGCCGAACGATATGTCACAGGTGCAAGGAGTCTGCATGAACAGTCCGATCAGATTGATATTGAAGTGGGCGGGACCCGACCGGAAGTACTTGATCGCGGCCGTCGTGTTCGCGTTCGTTTCGGGGCTTATGGCCATGGTGCCGTACTACGGCGTGTACGAGATCATGAAGGCGGCCTACGAAGGGACCTGCACGTGGGAGGTCATCACGTCGAACGCGCTCGTCGTAGCGGTGGGCGTGTGCATCCAGTACGCGTGCTTCGGATGCGCGGGCGCGCTGTCGCACAAGGGCGCGTACAACACGCTGTTCCGCGTGCGGTGCCGCGTCGTGGACCATCTGGCGCACGCGCCGCTCGGGCAGCTCGACGAGCGGTCGACCGGCTCCATCAAAACCGTCCTGTCGGACGACATCGAGAAGCTCGAGCTGTTCCTGGCCCACAACATCACCGAGGCGATCATGTACCTGACCGGCCCCGTCGCGGCGTTCATCTTCCTGTGCTCGGTGAACGTGCCGCTGGCGCTGGCGACGCTCGTGCCGTTCGCGGCGGCGTTCGTCGTGATGGGCGTCATCTTCAAGCGCATGGCCGGCGTGATGCCGCGCGCGAGCGCGGCGTTGTCGCGGATGAATGCGGTGATGGTGGAGTACGTGCGCGGCATGCGCGTCATCAAGGCGCTGAACATGGGCTCGAAGTCGTTTCGCCGCTTCCAGTCCGCCGTGGACGAGGAGCACGCCGTGTGGTGCGACATCGCGCGGAAAACGGGTCCGGGCTTCGCGGCGTTCGTCATCATCATCGAGTGCGGCATGCTCGTGATGGTGCCGCTCGGCGGCTTCCTGTTCTCCACGGGAGCCATCTCGGGCAGCACGTTTCTGCTGTTCGCGTTCGTCGGGTCGCTCTACCTGACCGAAATTCGCCTGCTTCAGGAAATCGGCAGCAAGTACGCCCAGGTGAAAAGCGGGGCGATCAAGGCGCAAGAGCTGCTGGACCTGCCCGCCTTCGCCGGCGGCGCGCCGTTTCCCGCCAAGAGCGACGTGCGGCTCGAGAACGTGCGCTTCAGCTACGACGGCACGCGCGAGGTGCTGCACGGCGTGAACCTCGCCGTGCAGCAGGGCGAGCGCCTGGCCGTGGTGGGGCCCAGCGGCGCGGGGAAGACCACCATCGTCGAGCTCGTGTCCCGCTTCTACGATGCGACCGAGGGCACGGTGCGTATCGGTGGCGTGGACGTGCGCGACCTCGATTACGACGACCTGCTGGCGCACGTGGCCGTGGTGTTCCAGAAGACGTTCCTCACGAGCGGCAGCATCCTCGAGAACATCCGGATGGGCAAGCGCGCCACGCTGGACGAGGTGCGCGAAGCGGCGCGGCAGGCGCGCATCGACGACTTCATCATGGGGCTCCCCCGCGACTACGACACCGAGATCGGCACGCTGGGCGAGCGCCTGTCGGGCGGGCAGCGCCAGCGCATCGCCATCGCCCGCGCCATCCTCAAGGACGCGCCCGTGCTCATCCTCGACGAGGCCACCAGCGCGGCCGACCCCGAGAACCAGGTGCAGATCGACGAGGCCATCGCCAACCTCTGCGCGGGCCGCACGGTGGTCATCGTGGCGCATCGCCTGGGCGTGGTGCGCACCTGCGACCGCGTGGCCGTGGTGGAGGACGGCGGCATCTCGGCCGTGGGGACGCACGACGAGGTGCTTGCCGCGTGCCCGTACTACCGCAAGGCATGGGCGGACTACGAGCGGACGCGCCGCATCACGTTCGGGTTCGGCGCCGCGGCGGCGGAAGCGGAGCCGCGGCAGCGCGCCGCAAGCGATTCCGTCCACCGTGCCGCCGCGCAGCCGCAGGGCGCATCGTCGGCGCCCGCGCAAGCGCCCTCGAGCCCGACCCTGGATCCGGCCCCGGCCCCGGCCTCCGCCTCCGCCTCGACCTCGGTGTTCGCGAAGAACCGCGACTTCTCCGTCTCGGTGGCGTGCACCGTCATCGAGGGACTGCTGTCGGGCTGCAACTTCGGCCTCATCTTCCTGGTGATGCAGCAGGTGTTCAGCGGCGCGGCCGACTTCGGCACCCTGCTGGGATTCACCGGCGCCCTTGCGCTCGTGTTCGTGCTGCGGCTCCTCATCTACGGCTACGGCTACGTGCGCGGGCAGATCGGCGGGGCGCAGGTCAGCCGCAACCTGCGCCAGTACCTGGGCGACAAGATCAAGCGCATCCCCCTCGCGCGGTTCACCGAGCGGTCGAGCGGCGACTACCTCAACGCGCTCACCGCGAACGTGAACGATTACGAGCAGATCCTCACCCACCGCACCGGATCCGTCGTCAAAGACATCACGCTGGCCGTGATGCTCACCGGCTTCGTCTGCTGGCTCTACCTGCCGGCCGGCGCGGTCGTGGCGCTCTCGTTCGCGCTCATCGTGCCCGCGATGGCGCTGTCGTGGCACCAGGTGCGACGCTACGGCACCCGCAAAAGCGACATCTGCGCCGCGAACACGAGCCGCACCGTCGAGCACGTGACCGGCATGCAGACGCTGCGCGCCTACGGCATCGGCGGCGTGAAGAACGAGGCCATCGTGGACAGCATGCGGGAGTACTCGGACGTCAGCTTCTGGTACGAGGCGGCCCTCATCCCCCTCGGCGCGGTCATGTCCATCATCGTGGGGCTGTGCCAGCCGCTGCTGTTCCTCATGTGCGGCGCGGCGTACCTCGACGGGGCGCTGGGCGCGGTTCCGTACCTGCTGATCATCATGCTGCCGCTGTTCATGAACAAGGTGTGGAACAGCATCTTCGTGAACCTGACGGCCTACAAGAACCTCATGATCGCGAAGCGCCGCATCCAGGCGGTGGTGGACGAGCCGGAGGAGGCGGGCAGCTTCGACGCGCTGCCGGCGACGGGATCGCGCATCGAGTTGGCCGACGTCGGGTTCGCCTACTGCAAGGGCGAGCCGGTGTTCGAGGGGCTGCGCCTGACGTGCGAAGACGGCAAGCTGACCGCGCTCGTGGGCGACTCGGGGTGCGGGAAGTCCACGGCGCTCAACCTCATCGCCCAGTACTACCGGCCCGCGCGCGGCACGGTGCGCATCGGCGGCGCGGACACCGCGGCCTACGCGCCGGAAAGCGTGCTGGCGGGCGTGTCCGTCGTCGATCAGAACGTGTTCCTGTTCGACGATTCGGTGATGGACAACATCCGCTACGCCCGGCCCGGCGCCACCGACGACGAGGTGCGGGAGGCGTGCCGTCTCGCGAACGCCGACGGGTTCGTGCGCGCCCTGCCCGAAGGCTACGCCTCGCGCATCGGGGAGAACGGCGGCCGGCTGTCGGGCGGCGAGCGCCAGCGCCTGTCCATCGCGCGCGCCATCCTGCGCGACGCGCCCATCGTGCTGCTGGACGAGGCGACGGCCTCGCTCGACATCGAGAACGAGCTGGCCGTGAAGGAGGCCATCGCCAACCTGCTGGCGAAGCGCAAGACCGTGGTGATGGTGGCGCACACGCTGGCCATCGTGCGCGGGGCCGATTCGATCGCGGTCGTCGGCGACGGCCGCGTGCTCGAGCAGGGCACGCACGACGAGCTGGTGGCCGCGGGCGGCAAGTACGCCCGCATGTGGGCGGCCGATCGCGAGCTGGCGTGATGCCGCCCGCTTCCCGCCCCGCGGGAGTCGCGCTGAACGGAACCGCTCACCTGCGGTAACGAGCGGGCAACAGCCCTTGACGCGCGTTCCTCCCCTCTGCAAAGCTTGCCCGACTGGATGGGCGCTCCGGCGCCGTGGACGAGGGCGCAGGCGAGCGAGGACGGAGCAGGCGATGGCGAACGACGGGCAGGCGGAGGAGGGGAGCGTCTCCGGCGGCGGCCGGCAACCCGCCGCGGGCGGCGGCTGTCCGACGGCTCTCCCGGCTTCCGATCCGCCGCTGTCGCGGCGCTCGGTCGCCGCCGTGTTCGCGGGGCTTCTGGTGGCGATGACCGTGGGGACCCTGAACCAGACCATCGTGGCCACCGTCCTGCCCACCATCGTGGGCGAGCTGGGCGGCGTGAACCGCATGCTGTGGGTGACCACGTCCTACGTGCTGGCCGCCACCGTCACCATGCCGTTGTACGGCAAGATGGGCGACCTCATCGGCCGCAAAGGGCTGTTCATCGGCGCGCTGGCCCTGTTCGTGGCGGGCTCGGCCGCGTGCGCGCTGGCCCCGTCGATGGAAGGGCTCGTGATCGGCCGCGCCGTGCAGGGCTTGGGCGGCGGCGGGCTCATGGTGCTCTCGCAGGCCATCGTGGCCGACGTGGTGCCGCCGCGCCGCCGCGCGCTCTACCTCAGCATCATGGGCGTGGCCTACGCCGTGCCCATGCTGGCCGGCCCGTTGCTGGGCGGATTCTTCGCCGACGCGGTGGGCTGGCGCTGGGCGTTCTGGTTCGACGTGCCGCTCGCGCTGGCCGCCATCGTCATCGCCGCCGTCTTCCTGCCGAAACCGCGCCGCACCGCGGAGAGGGCGCCGTTCGACGTCGGCGGCGCCGTGACGCTCGTGGCCGCCGTGACCGCGCTCACGCTGGCAACCTTGTGGGGCGGCAACGAGCACGCGTGGACCTCGCCGACCATCATCGGCCTGCTGGTTGCCACCGCGGTTGCGAGCGCGCTGTTCGTGCTGGCGGAGCGCCGCGCACGGGAACCGCTCATGGCGTTGTCGCTGTTCAAGAACAGGAACTTCGACATCTCCATCGTCGCAAGCTCCATCACGATGTTCGTCATGATCGGCGTGCTCACGTACCTGCCCACGTACTTCCAGATCGTCGACGACCTGAACGCCACCGCCGCCGGCTACCTGGTGGCGCCTATGAACGCGGCCTGGTTCGCCGCCTCGCTGCTGTCGGGCTACCTCGTGAACAAGCTGGGCACGTACAAGAAGCTCATGGTGGTCAGCTTCGCCGTGCTCGTGGCGGGCATGGTCGGGTTCATTGCCGTGGACCAGGACCCGTCGGCGGTCGTCGTCGGCGGCCTGCTGGCCGTCATGGGCTTCGGCGTGGGCCTGAACTTCGAGATCCTCGTGCTGGTGGTGCAGAACGAGTTCCCGGCCTCCGCCGTGGGCATGGCCACGGCGGCGACGGGCTTCTTCCGCAAGGTGGGGTCGGTGCTGGGAACCTCCGTCGTGGGCGCGCTGTTCACGAGCGGCCTCGCGCGCGCCCTGGCCGAGCGCCTCGCGCCGGTCGGCGGCGTCGGGGCGCTCGGCACGGACGCGAACTCGCTCACGCCGGCCATCGTGCACGCGCTGCCCCCGGACGTGCGCCATGCGGTGGGCGCCGCCTACAGCGACGCGCTCGCGCCCGTGCTCTGGCTCGCGTTGCCGCTGGCCGTGGCGGGCCTCGTGCTCATGCTGTTCCTGCGCGAGACGCGGCTGGTCACCACCGTGGACGGATCGGGGCATGGGGCCGACGAAGGCGCGGACGACCCCCGGCGGCGGCAGGGCGCGCGACGCCGCTAGCCCGCGCGGCCGGCGCGGGCGTCAACCTACGCTCACAGGTCAAGGTTGTGGTTGCTCCTGTGGCTTGGGGGGGGGGGATACTACTTTTATGAGCGAACTGTTTTTTGATACGATCGACGAATCCGAAATCCCCGCAGGGATGGCCCGCGTGCGATACGAGGCGGGCGCGGTCGAGCCGCTGTACGCCAACGACGAGTTCTTCAGCCTGCTGGGCTACCAGCGTCGATCCCCCGACGATTTCTACCCCCTCGACGTGCGGAACTCGCACGGTTGGCGCGCGTTCTGCGGCCAGCTGCGCGCGCATATCGAGGCAGGCGAGACGGACTTCGAGATCGAGGTGAACCAGGAGACGGCAACCGGCACGCTGCTGTGGACGATGGCGCGGTGCCGTCACGACGCGCGGCGCGGCACGGTCACCTGCCTCGTGCTGGACGTCAGCTCGTGGATGGATACCTCCGAGCGCCTGCGCATGAGCGAGGACGCGTTTCGCATCGCCGCGCAGATGAGCGGCAAGAACATCGCCACGTTCGACCTGGCCGACCGCGCGCTCACCATGCAGGGCGCGGTGGAGGGCTACCTGACGGCGCCCGCGCGCATGGTGAACGTGCCCGACAGCGCCATCGCCGCCGGCATGATCGCGCCTGAGCACGTGGAGCTGTACCGGTCGCTGTACCGCGACATGGAGACGGGCGTGCCGCGCGGGGGCGTCATGCTGCGCATGCGGGACTTCGACACGCGGCGGTTCCGCTGGTACCAGGTCGATTACTCGCTCGTGTTCGACGGCGAGAACCGTCCGGTGTACGCCGTCGTCGCGTTCGGCGACACCACCGAGCGGCACGAGCGCGAGCTGGTGCAAAAGGCGCGGGCCGAGCGCGACGCGCTCACGGGCGTGCTGAACCGCGCGACGTTCGAGGACGGTTGCACGCGCATCATCGAGCGGTCCGAAGTCGACCACGGGCACGCGCTCATCATGGCCGACCTCGACCGCTTCAAGACGACGAACGACCGCTACGGCCACGTGGCGGGCGACCGCGTGATCGTGGAGTCGGTGGCGGGCGTGGTCAGCGCGGTGCGCGACGACGACCTCGTGGGACGCGTGGGCGGCGACGAGTTCATGGTGTGCCTGCGGGGCATCTCGTCGCACCTCATGGTGGAGGCCGTCGCGCAACGCATGTGCGCGGCGGTGCGCGAGGCCGCCGAGGCCTCCGACGACGACCACGGGCCGGTGTCCATCAGCCTGGGCATCGCCCTGTATCCGCAGGACGGCGTCACGTACGAAGAGCTGTACCGCAAGGCCGACAAGGCCCTGTACTGCGCCAAGCGCGCGGGCGGCGGCACCTACGCGTTCTACCGCGACGAGCCGGCGGCGTCCTAGCGCCCGGCGCTACTCCCAGCCCGGCTTCCCCACGCCGCCCTGCTCGATGGTGTCGAGCAGCCCTTGGCGGTCGAACACGCCCACCTTGCGGTAGATGTTGCTCACGTGGTGCTTCGCGGTGCCCTGCGCGATGGACAGCTCGTCGCAGATATAGCGCACGGTGCGCCCGCGGGCCAGCAGCACGAGCACCTCGGCCTCGCGGTTCGTCAGGCGGCACATCCGCGCGATGGCGGCGCACTTCTGCTCGAGGCTGGCGTCGGCGGTTTCCTCGCGCGAGGTGGCGTAGAGCTTCTGCACGTCGGTTTGCGTGAAGAACAGCATGCCCACCAGCACGAGCGCCAGCACGCCCACGAGGAACACCTCGGAGCGCAGCGCCTCCGACCACAGCGCCGCGTTCAGTAGCTGGTCCGCGGCGAACGACCCGATGAGCGTGCCGGTGCGGGCGCAGAGGATGACCAGGCCGAACGACAGCGCCACGGGTATGCGCCCGCGGAACGCCACGTCGGTGGACACCAGCATCATGAACATGTCGAGGCAGTACACGCCCATGATGACCAGCCCCGCGCCCAGGAAGCGGTACGGCGCGGGCAGCAGCAGAAGCAGGATGAGCCCCGCCACCATCGCGGGGATGACGGGGCGGTACAGCGCGATGGGCTCGGCGGCCGAGGGCGCCACCACCATCGACAGCGTGATGGCGGCCAGCGCGCAGCCCGCCAGCAGCAGCGCCTTCGCGGTGAACGCGGCATCGCCCTCGGCGAACGTGTTCACCATGCCCTGCGAGGCCCCGTACACGATGCTGATCACGAGGATGCAGGCGAAAATGCGCCCCACGGGGATGGTGCGCACGTCGAGCGGCAGCACCGAGGGCTCGCGGCGCGGCTCGCGCTTGCAGGCCACCAGCACCGCGGCCGACACGATGGGCAGCGCCGCCGTGAACGCCACGGCCGCCGCCTCGGGCAGCGCGTACGCGACGAAGAACAGCACGAACGCGAACGTGTACGACACGTACAGGTGCCGCCCGACGCGTCCGGTGGCCAGCGCGCTCCACAGCTCGCCCCACATGATGAGCAGCAGCGCGTTGCCCAGCGACAGCGACACGGTGCCGGCAAGGAACCAAGCGAACCCCGCGGCTCCTGAGCCCAGCGTCAGCGCGATGGGCAGCGTCACGGTGCCCGCGGCGGTCAGGCCGCCCGCAGCGAGGAAGCTTGCGCGATGCGTGAGGAACGGCGAGAGTCGCCGTGCGAGCGCCACCACCACGAGGTAGCCCACGGTGGTCAGCACGAGCACCCACAGCGTGGTGTTGCCCGCGAACGGGAAGCGGTCGGTGGTGGGCAGCAGCACGTCGGTGCACATGCTGATCATCCACCAGGCTTGCCAGAATCCCAAACCCAGCAAGCGCCAGCCGGAGAAGCCAACGTGGTCGTCATCCTGCGGTTTCGTGCGCATCGCTCCCCATTCCCATCCCTCGTCGCGTCGCTTCAAACCTAGCAAAACAGGCGGGGGAGCGCAAGCGGGAACCCTGGTTGAGGCATGGGCCGCAACGGCCCATGTTGCGGGTTTCGGCGAAAATGGGCCGCTTCGCCAGATGCCCGCGCGCGGCCGTTCGGCCAGGATGGGGCTATGCGGAACAAGGGATTCCGCTCATCGAGGGAAGGGGTTTCCAATGACCGACATCATGAAGAACGGGCTGTCCCGCCGTGCGTTCCTGGGCCTGGGCGCAACCGCGGCCGTCGCCGCCGGCGCGGGCCTAGCCGGCTGCTCGCCCGCGGCGAGCGCAGGCGATGTGAAGGCCGGCGGCGACGCGGCCGGAAGCGCGGCGGCGAGCGCGGGCGAGACGCAGTACGCGTGGGAAGTGGTTCCCGATCCCATCACCGACGTCACGTCGACGGTGGACACCGACATCCTCGTCATCGGCGCCGGTTTGGCCGGCTGCGCGTGCGCCGCGGCGGCGGCCGAGAAGGGCGGCAAGGTGACCGTCGTCGAGAAGACGTCCAGCTGGAACGGCCGCGGCGGCGGCTTCGGCGCCATCAACTCGCACTACATGGACGAGCTGGGCATCGAGGTGGACAAGGTGAACGCCAAGCAGCACTGGATCGCCCAGTGCGCGAGCCGCGCGAACGAGGACCTCATCGTGAAGTTCTTCAACAGCTCCGAAGAGGCGTCCAACTGGCTGCTGGCCAAGGCCGAGGCCGTGGGCGGCTCCGCGATGGTGGGCGCGTTCTACAGCCACGACGACGTGTACGCCGAGCAGCCGGGTTACCACATGCTCATGATCCCCGAGGAGGCCGGCCTCACCTCGACGGGCTTCGCCGGCGCCGAGCTGTGCTACAACGACGCCGTGAAGGACGGCGCGGAATTCGTGTTCGATTCGCCGGCCGTGCAGCTGGTGAAGGACGACACGAAGGTGACCGGCTGCATCTGCGAGGGCAAGGACGGCTACGTGCAGTACAATGCCAGCAAGGGCGTGGTGCTGTGCACGGGCGACATCGGCGGCGACCTCGAGATGTGCAAGGCGTACGCCCCCATCTGCGCCGAGTACGGCCAGCCGCGCAGCCAGTACACGCCCGTGGGCGTGAACACGGGCGACGGCCACAAGATGGGCATGTGGGTTGGCGCGCAGCTGCAGGACCTGCCGCTGCCCACGATGATGCACCCGCAGGCGTTCTGCTGGTTCCACGGCCCGTTCCTGTTCGTGAACGACAACGGCGAGCGCTTCATGTGCGAGGACACCTGGGTGCAGGGCAAGTCGCTGGCCATCAATCGCCAGCCGAACGGCGAGGCGTGGTCCATCTTCGACGCCAACTGGAAGACCGACCTCGTGAACGGCCTGCCCTACGGCGGCGGCATGTTCTGGGACTCGTTCCGCCCCTACGGCAGCGACCTGGAGCTGGCGCCCCAGTACTTCGAGACGCAGATTCCCGAGTATATCAAGGCCGGCAACGCCTATCAGGCCGACACGCTCGATGAGCTGGCGAAGCAGATCGGCTGCGACGCTGCCACGTTCAAGGCCACGGTGGAGCGCTACAACGGCATGTGCGAGGCGGGCGAGGACACCGATTACTACAAGAAGCCCGTGTTCCTGACGCCGGTGAAAGAGGGGCCGTTCTACGCGCTCAAGGTGGGTCCCGCGCTGCTCGCCGTGCCCGGCGGCCTGCGCACGAACAACGACTTCCAGTGCCTCGACGCCGAGGGCGCGCCCATCGAGGGCCTGTACGCGCTCGGCAACGTGATGGGCGACATCTGCGCCGTGGACTATCCCATCAACGTGGCCGGCAACAGCCACGGCCGCTGCATCACCTACGGCTACCTGTTGGGCCACGAGCTGGCCGGCGCGTAAGATCCCCAGTGCCCCGCGGGAGCGCTCCCGCGGGGCATCCCGGCGGCGCGACGGATCATGCATGCGCCCGAGCGCCCCATGGGATTGACCCGTGCGGCGCGCGATGCACCGTCTATGTCCCGTGGGAGCGCTCTCGCTGCAACCCTCCCCGAGCCCTGCGCCCCTCCCTCCCGGCGCAGGGCTTTTTCGCGCCCGCCCGCCCCAGCGTCCCGCCCCAAATGTTTCACGTGAAACATTCGTTCTGATCTCCCGTTTGGAACGCTATGCCTGCTGCGCATCCCTCTGCCGCCGAAATGGCGAGAAATCACCGGATTCGGCAAAAGCAGCCCGCTCTACGGAGGCGAGGAACGCCTCCAGCGGGACAAGGTGTCACCACGACCAACCCTTATGCGAGAAGGGATCGTTCCCGACGTACTCGCTCCCCGCCCCGAATGTTTCACGTGAAACATTCGTTCGCTGGTGAGGCTAGTTTCCGAAATGGATGCGGTTGAAGTCGGCTTTCGAGTGGAGGATGCGCTCGACACACACGATGCCCTCGCCCTCGTCGATCCGGTAGAAAGCCGCATATTTTCCATCGATCGGCTTCCGGCGCAGCGCCTCGGTGAACCCGTACGGCTTTTCGGGATTGCGCGCGGGGAAGGTGCGAAGAGCCTGTTCGATTTCGTCGACGGCAGCGTCAAGTCGATCGTATGCCTTGTCGACGGAAAACGTGAATTGCACTTCGTAGAGTGCAAGATTCGAGACGTCTTCGGCAAAACTATCTTCAAACGAGATGTCATAGATCATGGCCGGCCAGCTTTTCTTCGGCTCGACGACGCATTTCCGCTTTCACTTCTTCCGCGGTATACGTTTTCGGATGCTGCTTGTTGTGCTCGATGGCCTCGTCGACGAGCAGGCCGACGTAGCGATCGTAGTCGAACGCGGCCGCGTCCATGACTACGAGCGATGCACGGCCGTTCTTCGTCAGATAGATGGGCTTGCCCGTTTCCTTTGCAAGCGCTTCGATGCTGTTGTAATCACGACGGATGTCGGTGGAGGAGCGGATGATGGGTGCAGACATGATGGTATCCTTTGCGTATATGCTGAAAATAAACATATTATAATATGTTCAAAAGCAAAGGAAAAGATGCGTCGAGAAATCGAATGTTTCACGTGAAACATTCGTTCGCTGGCGGGGCTTGGGAGGCTTGGGGACTTCGGACTCTTTGTGCAGATCGCGCGCAACGTGGAGGATTTCCGTTGACTTCTGGCGAAACACCCGTATACAATGCAAAGGTTCGCTTTCGAAAGCCCCGTGCATGCAGTGAGAAGCGGAAGCGCGAGCGAGGGAGTCCAGACCCAAGATCGTGCGTCGGCGTAGGAACCCGGCATCCGATCGACCTGCACTTTTGAAACCGATCATTCGCCGCATCGCGGTCGGCCCGTTATCGTTCGAGCCGCCAACAGGCGACGGAGACCCGCCCCGCACGGCGGGGTAGGACAGGATTTTTGGAGGAAGATAGTGAAGACGTATTACGCGAAGCCCAACGAAGTTGAGCGCGAATGGGTCTTGATCGACGCTGAGAACCAGGTTCTCGGTCGCGTCGCTGCCAAGGCCGCTCAGATTCTCAAGGGCAAGCACAAGCCGCAGTACACGCCGCACGTCGACACCGGCGACTTCGTGGTCATCATCAACGCGGACAAGATCCGCGTGACGGGCACGAAGGCCCAGTCGAAGAGCTACTACCGCCACAGCGGTTTCCCCGGCGGGCTGAAGTCCGAGACCTTCGAAGAGGCCATGGCCAAGCATCCTGAGCGCGTCATCGAGCATGCCGTGAAGGGCATGCTGCCGAAGAACACGCTCGGTCGCGCCATGGGCAAGAAGCTCAAGGTGTACACCGGTGCGGAGCATCCGCACATGGCTCAGCAGCCTCGCGAGATCAAGATGGAGGGTTAACCCATGGCAGGTGAAGCTTTGTACTACGGCACCGGCCGCCGCAAGAACGCCGTCGCTCGCGTGCGCCTCGTTCCCGGCACCGGCAAGGTTACGATCAACGGCCGCGACGCCCTTGCGTACTTCGGTCGCCAGGCGCTCGTGAACTACGCCTTGACCCCGTTCAAGGTGACGGACACGACGGATCATTTCGACGTCATCGCCACGCTCAACGGCGGCGGCATCTCGGGTCAGGCCGGCGCGCTGCGTCACGGCATCTCCCGTGCGCTGCTGGCTGCTGGCGACTACCGCGGCGAGCTCAAGAAGGCCGGCTACCTCACGCGCGACTCCCGTATGGTGGAGCGCAAGAAGTACGGTCTGAAGAAGGCCCGCAAGCGCCCGCAGTTCTCGAAGCGCTAGGATCGCGTTCGCGAACAGCACGTTTTCTGCAGAGCCCGCTTCCTTTGGAGGCGGGCTCTTTTTGCATAAGGAGCACGGACCCTACGAAGGGAGCTACGCATGGCGACGAAGGCGACGTTGACGATCAGGCAGGCGCGGGTCGACGAGTTCGACCAGGTGATGGACTTCTACACGAAGATGATCGACGAGATGCGCGACACCGACTTCGACGTGTGCTGGGAGCACGGCGTGCACCCGTCGCCGGCGTTCCTGCGCGCCTCGGTGGATGCGGGCGAGGCGTACGTGGGCCTCGTGGACGCGGGCGCGGACGGTGCGGGCGAGGACCGCGCGCCGCTCATCGCGTCGGCCATGGTGCTGAACGGCGAAGGCGATGCCGGCTACGAGCACGCGCCCTGGCGCGTGACGGCCGAACCCGATGAGGTGCTGGTGGTGCACGTGCTGGGCACGCTGCCGGCCTACCACGGCCGCGGGTTCGCGCGCGCCATGGTGGAGGCCTGCATCGACGTCGCGCGCGCAGCCAGCAAGAAGGCCGTGCGCCTCGACACGTTCACCACCAACGTGCGCGCCCAGAACCTCTACGAATCGTGCGGCTTCGTGAACTGCGGCATCTACGAGGGGTTCTACGACTTCCTCGGCCTCTCCGCCGTCATGTACGAGCACGCCCTGTAGGCTGCGCGCTTGCGGCGCGGTTCTTCTGAGCCCGTCTCCTCGGAGGCGGGTTTTTCGTATGCGAGGGGGAGAAACCGCCGAGGGAGGTTACTTTCAAGTGCGTTCTTGCATGACTCGTTTTCGCTGTGGATACTAAACTCAGGGGTCGCCTAAAATGGGGTGCTCACAAGGTGCTTTCCGGGGCGAACGCCGTGCGGCGGCAGCCGCGGGATTTTGAGGAGAGAGGACAACGCTTCTGGAACGCGTTCGCGTCATGCCGATGGAATCGCTAGCTTGGCGATCCTCCGTCTTCTCTATAATCAATCACGCTGTCCGTTGAATCGCTAGTTGAGGGAAGTGGGTTGTATGCTTGAGAGAATGGACGATTTAACTTCATGCTCCCTTTCGTATGTCGCTTCGATATTGGGAGGCAAGTGGAAACCCTTTATCGTGTGGTATCTGAGCATGGCTCCCGGCAAGAGGGCGCGTTACAGCGAGTTGAGAAAAAGCATTCCGTACGACATATCGCACAAGATGTTCAGCCAGCACCTCAGCGAGCTCGAGCAGGTGGGGATCATCGAGCGCGTTGTCGTCGAGGTCAAGCCCCTGCGCGTCGACTATCTGCTCACGGAAAAGGGCATCAGCTTCGCGAACGTCCTGTACTTCATCCGCGATTGGGGCGCGGCGTACGGCGGCTTTTCTGCGGAGACGCTGCAGCGCACGAAGGGCACGATGGGCGAGGGCGTGCTGGTGTACGGCAGCGCCGACGACGGCTCCGAGCAGGGGGCTGCGGAGCGTATCACCTGGCAATTCGATCCTTCGACGTTCGACGTGCGCACCGGCTCGCGCGAAGGCGACGCACGCGAAGGCGACGCGCCCGAAGCGTAGTCTTCGGGCGCTCAAGCGAGGGCCCTGCCAGGGCGCTCTCAGGGCTTGCCGACCGCCTTGCGGCCCCTCTCGGCTTTCTTTCGATTACCCGTCTGTCTCACTTTCAGGTAAGAAGCGCACTTATAAGTGCATTATTGCGCCAGTATTCCCGCGTCAACAGAATACGAGGTAAGAACCGCATCTCGAAATGATCTGCGGTGCAAGGACAGGGGTACGTTTCAGAAAGGATGATCGGCATGATTTCAAGAATCAACTTGCTCAAACGGAAAGAGGGACTGACTGCTGAGGAGTTCGCCGCGTATCTGACGCAGGCTCATGGGGAGCTTCTGGCCACGATGCCCTTCCTCAAAGGGTGCGAAACGAACGTGGTGGTGGACAACGAGCAGCGCTCGCCGTTCGACCGCGGCTCGACGGAAATCGACGGGTACACCGAGATGTTCTTCGACAGCTACGGCGACATGGTGCGCGGCATGGCCGCTCTCGAAGAGGCGCTTGCGACCGACTACGCCCAGTTCGCGGCTCCCGGCATCCCGGCTCTTGTGGCGGTGAAGAAGGTCGACACGCCGGTTCCCGCCTATCTGGACGACGTGAAGCTGATCAAGCGCATGTCGTTCCTCGGGCGAAAGGACGGCGTGAGCGCGGCGGTGTTCCAGGACGAGTGGTGGCAGATGCATTCCGCGCTGGTCAAGACTATGACGGGCTATGCGGGGTACAACCAGAACCTCGTCATCGACCGCATCGTGGACGGGGAATCGGTGCCGTTCGAAGAGCTGCCCATCGAGGGCGTGGTGGAATTCTGGTTCGAGAACATGAAGGCGTTCGACGAGTGCTACGGATCTCCGGCCTTCAAGCGCACGGGCGCGCACGGCACGGAGTTCATCGACAACATCACGACCTACTTGGTGGAGGCGCAGCCTATCGCGATGGCGTAGGCCGCCGCGCCGGGGGTTTCGAGAGCTGCAACCCGGAATCCCCGGCGCGCACGTTGTCCGGGGAGGGGTGCGAATCGATGTTGGATGGCAGGGGGCATGGGAGGTTCGAGAGCTACCGACTGAACGTCCGTGAACCCATTGCGAGCAACATGATCGTCTCAGGCTTTTTCGGGAGAGGATGAAACATGGTGGCAGCTACAAAGAAAAAAACTTCGTTAGCCAGGGCGGTGTTCTCGGGGAGCCTTGGGAATATGCTGGAATGGTTCGACTACGGGTTGTACGGGTACTTCGCAGCGATCATTTCCGCAGATTTCTTCGTTGCCGACGACCCGATCGTCGGGCTCTTGCTCAGCTTCCTGGTCTTCGGAACGGGCTTTCTCGTACGCCCCATCGGCGGTATTCTGATCGGCGCGTACGCCGACAAGCACGGAAGAATCAAGGCTTTGACGTTGACGATCCTGTGCATGGGCATCTGCACCATGCTCATGGGATGCTTGCCAACGTATTCCCAGGTGGGACTTTTGGCACCCATCCTGCTGACGGTGCTGCGCCTGCTGCAGGGCCTGGCAACGGGCGGCGAGTTCGGCTCTTCGCTGACGTTCATCTCGGAGTACGGAACGCCGAACAACAGGGCCTTCCTGTGCAGCTGGCAGCCGTTCAGCGTCGGTTGCGGCCTGCTCCTGGGGTCCACCGCGGGGCTGCTCGTCACCACGCTTCTGCCTGAAGCGGCGCTGTACGAGTGGGGATGGCGCGTGCCGTTCCTCTGCGGAATCCTGATCGCCTTCTACGGCGTGCACATGCGCAAGAACGTCCCCGATTCCCCTGAGTTCCTGAAGGCGAAGGCGGAAGTGAAGGAAGAGGACCATACGCCGGTCAAAGACCTGTTCCTGCGCTACAAGAAGTCCATCATCACGGTGATCGGGCTGCTCGTCGGCTCCAGCGCGACCTACTACATCCTGATCACCTATATGCCGACGTACATCTCGCAGTTCATGGGGACGTCGTTCTCGAGCGCGTTCGTCGTCAATACGTCGGTCATCGCGATCAACTTGCTGCTCTGTCCCATCGTGGGCCTGCTCATCGACAAGGTGGGAAGGCGGAAATGCCTGATCATCGGCTGTCTCGGGTTCCTTATCCTGTCTTATCCGGTGTTCTACGTGCTGATCCAGCAGACCAACGCTCTCTTGATGATCGGCTTGCTGGGAGTGCTGATCGTGTTCCAGACGATTCTCGCCGTCGCCATCGTGGTGGTTTCGGCCGAGGTGTTCCCCACCAAGCTCCGCAACAGCGGCATCGGCTTCTCCTACAATATCGCGGCGGCGGTCTTCGGCGGCTTGGCGCCCCTTGCGGCAACGGCGCTCATCGCGGCCACGGGCGATCGCCTGTCCATCACCTACTTGATGATAGGTTCCGTCCTCATAACGCTCTTGACCACGATCTTCCTTTTGAAGGGGTATTACGTCAAGGGAAAGAACGCGTCGAGCTAGCAAAGAAGCACGGGGGAGGCGATCCCCCGTGCTCCCTCGCGCGAGGATGGCGGATGGGGAAGAAGGGGGCATGGGCAGCGTAGGGAGACTCGCTCGCACTGCGAGAAGCGTGATCACCTTTTGCTTGGGCATAAGCTATATGGCGAACGTGCTCCTCGGATCGCCGCTGATCGACGATCTCAACCTGGTTTTGATGGCCGTTGTGATCGTCCTGAGCTTCGCGGCATCAACCGGGTCGGCAAGGACGATCGGAGCTCTGCTGTTCTCCTTGAGCATCGCTTTGCTGGTCTACTCGCAGGCGCCGCTCGATATCTGGAAGCAGGCGTTGCGGGAGAACGCGTACCTCATCGTCATGTTCATCATGGTGCCGCTGCTGGGGATTCCCGTGCAACATGGAGGATACAGCGAGTCGTTGCGCGGGATGTTCGCTCGTTACGCGAGCACCGGCAGCCGGTATTATGCGCTGGTGAGCATCATGTCCGCGTTCGTCGGCGTGCTGATCAGCATTGCGGCAGTTCCGCTGACCTACGAGATGTCCCGAGCGAGCCGCCACAGCGACGACAAAAAGCTTCTCAGCTCGGCGCTCAGCCGGGGGTTCGTCACCTGCATGATATGGGCGCCGACCTCGGCGACCATCGCCCTGGTCGTTCAGCTGACGGGCATCGATTGGGTGGACTTCTTTCCCTGCGCCCTTGCGTGCGCGCTCGTGGCGGGCACCGTCGGCTTCCTGATGACCCTCGCGAGGGAAAAGACGGCCGATGCCCCTTCCGGCAGGGTGGAAGAGCCCGTCGGCGCTTTCGATGCGAGGAAAGTCGTCGAGCTGGGCGCAGGCGCTTTGCTGCTGATCGCTTCCATTGCGACGGTGTCCCAGCTGGGCGGGCTTTCGATCATCATCGTCGTCGCCATGGCGTCGCTGGTTTGCCCCGTCGTGTGGATGGCGATCGTCAAGCGATTGCCGACGTACGTGAAGGAGTTCAAGGGTGACTATTTCAACAACAAGCTTCCGCAGGTCAAGAATCAGATACTGCTGTTCGCCGGAGCCGGGTTCCTCGCGCAGAGCATCGGCTACTCTCACGTGGGCGATGCCATGGCCGAGGTTCTCTTGCAGCTCACCGGGCAAAACGTGCTGTTGCTCACCATAGCGATAATCGCCGTCACCCTGGCGACCTCGGCCGCCGGCATCCACCCCATCGCGGTCGTCGCCGTGGTGGGAGGGGCAATCAGCGCTTCGGAGTGCGGCGTTACGCCCGTCTACCTGGCTCTCGTCTTGTCGATCAGCTGGGCCATGGGAAACGCGCTCAGCCCCGCATCGGCGAACGTCATAGCCGTTTCCGATATGGTCGGGCAGTCGCCAATCAAGGTTGGCTTGCGGTGGAACGGGCCTTACGTGCTGGTGACGACGACCGTGCTGATCTGCGTTCTCACGCTTTCGAGGGCGGTGGGACTGCTGTAGGCGGAGGCCCAAACATCGCCGCCCAACAGGGGTTTACCACTTACTTACAGGTGCCCTTATGACTTTAAAGTGCGTTATTGAGGCCGATTTCGAATCATCATAGTATGCGGGTATGCAGAGGTCGCGAGCCGCCCGAGCTCTTTGGACGGGCCCCGGCGCGGCAGCCGCCGCGATGCGGCGATGTTCATGCAGGCGAGGCGCTGGGGGCGCCGAAATTCGTAGCCGTTCGCACGTTCGATTCAGGGAGGATGATCGCATGATCAGCAGATGTGGATTGATGCAGAAAAAAGACGGCATGGGCATGGAGGAGTTCAAGGACTACTGGCTGAACGTCCATGGCCCCATCGCAAGCAAGATGGCGAATCTGCGCAAGTACGACCAGCACGTCGTAGTCGATGCCGAGCATCGCCATGCCATCGGACAGGGTTCGGTGGTTATCGACGGATATTCCGAGCTGCAATTCGACAGTTACGGCGACATGGTCGAGGGCGTGGAGTCGCTGCACGGCGAAGGAGCGAACGATGTCCCGATGTTCGCCAACCCCCATTGCCAAATTCTCGTGCTGGCCAAGCGCGAAGTCATTCGGATCCCGGAGTACCTGCGCGGCAGGAAGCTCATCAAGCGCGTGTCGTTTCTCGGTCGCGCCGACGGCGTTACTTCCGAGCAATTCGTCAAAGAATGGTGGAACGTGCACGACCGCTTGGTGCAGACCGTTCCCGGGTGCGTAGGGTACAACCAGGATCTCGTCATCGACCGCATCGACGGCGGCGTATCCGTTCCGTACGAGGAGCTTCCTGTAGAAGGCGTCGTGGAGATGTGGTTCGAAACGAAAGAAGCGTTCGACGAGTACTACGCTTCCCCCGAATTCGCGCGCGCCTCTGCGCACAGCTCGGAGTTCATCGGGGCGATCAACACCTACCTGACCGAAACCTATCCGGTTGCCTTGCCGTCTGCATAGGAGCCTGCGATCTTCCGTCAAAAAAGCTGCGTTTCAGTAAAGAAGAAGCACGAGAAAAAGGATCAACGATATGAAAGCTTACGAGAAGTTGCTAGAGCCGATAACCATCGGTACCCACCAGTGGAGAAATCGCATGGTCAAAGCGCCGTCGTCCGCGATGTCGTGGGATCCGGGCCAGTTCTGCAACGAGAGGATCATCGGTCTGTACGATGCGATTTCCAAGGGCGGCGCTTCGGCCATCATCTTGGGCGGCATGATCTGCGACGATCCTGCCACTTTGATCGACGATGCCGACGGCGGCGTGTACACCGTGGAAACCTACCCGCTGGGCGGTTTGTACGATGACAAGTTCATTCCCGGCCTTTCTCAATTGGCTGACGCCGTGCACGGGAACGGATGCGAGCTCATCGCTCAGATATTCCAGAACGGTGCCGCTATCACGACCAAGGGCGGGGCCTGGTGCTCTTCTACGTTGACCGCAGACGAGCTCCCGAGCCCCGAACCGTACTGCAATCCCACGCGCGGCCTTTCGCTTGAAGAGATCGAGGCGTTCAAAGAGCGCTATTTCGCAGCGGCCGAGCGCGCCAAGAAGGCCGGTCTCGACGGCATCGAGGTGCACGCGGCGAACGGCTACTTCCTGCTGAGCTTCGTGTCGCGCGTGTGGAACCATCGCGACGACCAGTACGGTTGCCAGTCCGTCGAGAACCGCACGCGCTTGGTATGCGAGATCATCCGAGGCGTGAAGGAGCGGTGCGGCGAGGACTTCATCGTGGGCGTTCGCACGAACGGCCAGGAATACGGGCATCCCGATGCCATCACCATCGAAGAGGGCGTGGAGATTGCGAAGTTCTACGATGCTGCCGGGGCCGACTACATCAGCGTGACGGGTTACGGCTACGGTCCGGTTCCCATGCAGTTCGCTCTGGACTACTGGATGTACCCGTCTCCCGACGAGGACATGAAGCAGTTCCTCGATCGTCTGGACGGCGAAGGCCTCTCCATTCCCCCCGCTGCCGCCATCAAGCAGGCCGTGTCGGCTCCGGTGTTCGGCGTCGGCTTCGCAACGCCTGAAAAGGCCGAGGCGGCGCTTGAGAAGGGCGAGATCGACCTGGCGATGTTCGCACGCGCTCTGTGGGCCGACCCCGACATGCCCAACAAGATCGCGGAAGGGGCACCCGAGGACATTCGCCGTTGCAACCATTGCGCAACGTGTGACGAGCTGCGCATGAACGAGACGCCGCACCGCCGTTGCCGCGTGAACCCGGCGTTCCTGCGCGAGCGGGAAATGGCCGTCGTGCCTGCGGAGACTAAGAAGAAGGTGCTGGTGGTAGGCGCTGGCGCCGCGGGTCTCGAGGCTGCCCGCGTCGCCGCCGAGCGCGGCCATGAAGTCACGCTGTGCGAGAAGGAATCCGTCCTGGCCCTCGAGCTCAACCTGGCCACCATGGTGAAGGGTACGGTGTGCGAGAACGTCCCTGCGCTCATCGATTGGCTGACGTCTCAGGCCAAGAAGACGCCGGGGCTTACCATCAAGACCAAAACGACGGTGACGCCCGATTTCGTGCGCGCCATGAAGCCCGATGCGGTCATCGTCGCGACGGGAGGCGTGTACGGCGCGCCCGACGTTCCGGGCATCGACCTGGGTATCGTCTCCACGGTCCCCCAGCTCACCCGCTTGGCCGAAAAGCCGCTCAAGCTCTTCGGCGCAAACGCCATCAACAAGCTCTCTCAGATCGCCCTGCCGGGCATCGGCAAGAACTGCGTCGTCCTCGGAGCTCAGATCGAAGGCGTGCAAGGCGCGATCTTCCTGCGCAAACGCGGCAAAAACGTCACGGTGCTCGAAGATTTGGACACGGTGGGAGAGGGGTTGCCGCCGCGGTACAAGAGCAGGTCGCTTAAGTGGCTGCGGGAAAACGACGTGGAGACGATCACCGGCGTCGAGTACCGCTCGATCGACAAGCGCGGCATCACGTACGTCAAGGACGGCGAAGAGCGCTATCTCAAGGCCGACAGCATCCTGGTGTTCAAGTCTCCCGGTTCCGGCCTGAGCTTGTACGACCAGCTGAAAGACCTGGCCCCCGAGGTGTATCCCATCGGCGCATGCCAGGGACCCGGATCCACGCTCATGGTCGACGCGGTGGGCCAGGGCCGAGCCGTCGCCCTGAAGCTGTAATCGCGAGACGAAGGGAGGGGAGTTTGCATGAAAGGCTTCGAGAAGCTTTTGTCTCCGATTGAGATAGCGCCGAATTTCGTGTTGAAGAACCGGATGATCAAGGCTCCTCAGTCGTCGTGGCGCTGGAACGAGGACTGCACCGCCGACGGCAGCGATGCCATCGCCATGTACGAGAACATGGCGGAAGGGGGAGTTGCGGCTATCGATGTCGCGGCCATACTGTGGGAACCTGCGGGAGGCATCTACCTGGGCGCTTACGACGACAGGTTCATTCCCGGCATGATCGAGCTCAACGAGGCCGTTCACAAGCACGGGTGCCTCACCATCGGTCAGTTGCATCATATCGGCCCTTCGGCCGGCTCGACCCCTGACGGGCTTCCCCCGATCTCGTCTTCTACGTTGTCCGAGGACGAGATGCCGGTTCCCAAGCCGTGGTGCCAAGCCCCTCGCGGCCTGACGGTCGAGGAGATCCACGAGAAGCAGCGCTTGCAGATCGAGGCTGCCGTGCGGCTGCAGAAGGGCGGGTTCGATGCCGTCGAGGTGCACGTGGCTCACGGGTACTTTCTCGACAGCTTCGTCAGCCCGCTTTGGAACAAGCGCGATGACGAATACGGTTGCCAGAACGTCGAGAACCGCACGCGCATCGTGCGCGAGATCATCGAAGGCATCCGCGAGGCGTGCGGCCCCGACTTCGTCATCGGCTGCCGTCTGAACGGACGAGAATTCCATCCCACGAAGCAGGGCATCACGGCCGAGCAAGCTGCCGAGAACGCCCGAGCGTTCGTGGAGGCCGGCGCCCAGTACATCAGCATCGCCGGATACGGGTACGGTCCCACGCCGTTTCGCTATTGCCCCGACTACTTCCCGTACCCGGAACCCGATCCGTTCATGGAGCCCTTCATGGACGAGTACCGCGGGAAGGGCCTGTGGACGGCTGTCGCTCGGCAGATCAAGGATGCTGTGGACGTGCCGGTCATCACGGCGGGCCGCATGGACGAGAACTTGGCAGAGCGCGTGCTCGAAGCCGGCGATGCCGACGTCATCGCGCTCGGCCGCACGCTGTGGGCCGATCCGTGGTTCGCGCGCAAGGTGGACGAGGGGCGTATCGACGAGATCATGCGTTGCACGCGTTGCGCGAGCTGCGAAGATCCGGTCACGCAACCGCGCATCTGCCGCGTGAACCCCACCTTGGGCCAAGAGCGCCAACTAGCCGCCAAGCCGGTGGCGAAGAAGAAGCGCGTGATGGTGGTGGGCGGCGGTCCGGCGGGCATGGAATGCGCGTGCACGCTCTCCGAACGAGGGCACGAGGTGACCTTGTACGAGAAGGCGGGCGCTTTGGGCGGACGCATCAAGCTGGCGGCCATGATCAAGAGCGGCGGATGCGAAGAGGTCATGCATATCTTCAACCACTTGACCGCCATGATCGAGAAGTCTGACGTCGAGGTGAGGCTGAAAACCGAAGTTGACGAGCAGCTCATCCGCCAAGAAGCTCCTGATGCGGTGGTCGTGGCCACTTCGTCGCCGTATCGCATCCCCGATATTCCGGGCATACATCGCAAGAACGTGTTCACCATCCCGATGATGTCGAAGCTTGCGCAGGTACCGCTCAAGATGTTCGGTCCGGACAAGCTTGCTTCGATGAGCGAGAAGTTCTTCCCCGTAGGCAAGAGGATCGTGATTTGGGGTGCAGGCGCCGAGGGCGCTCAATGCGCCGAGTTCATGCGCAAGCGCGGCAAGGACATCGTGCTGGTCGCCGAAGATGGGGATGTGGGCGGTTTGATTCCGCTCAAGTACAAAGAACGTATCGAGCCGTGGTTCAATCGCGCAGGGGTTCGTGTTGTACGCGATGCCACGGTGGCTGAATTCGGCAAGCAAGGGGCGCTGCTGAGGTTCTCGCAGGGGGGAGAAGAGCTGGTGCCGTGTGATTCCATGATGGTCATGCTGCCTGAGCAGCGCGACCCGGCGTTTTTCGACATGGCCGCGTCGCTCGTCGACGAGGTGTACGAGATAGGCTCGACGCTCGGCGGCGAGAACGCGTTCCTCAAGCATGCGTTCGCCGACGGACGCCGCGTGGGCTGTCTTCTGTAAGGCATCATCCCGTGTCCCGTCGTGTCAATGCGCGCGACTCGGCGGGACACGGAGTGCATGAAGGGAAACCGGAAGCGACGCGAACCGAGGGAGGTGACTGCCGGGCGAAGCCAGGGTTTCGCACGAGACGGACCGCTGTTCGTTTCGGAATGCAATTTCGAAGGTAAACAAGGAGGAAAGAACAATGTCGGTTAAAACTTATCGTCGCGGGGTCATCCTGATCTGCGCGGCCTTGTGCGGTGCGCTGACGGCGTCGTTGAATATTTGGAGCATCTTCCAGAAGCCCCTGATGGAAGCTTATGGCTTCTCGCCTCAGTCGGTTTCGTTCGCCTACACCATCGTTATCGCTATGATCGGTTTGAGCGGTCCCATCGGCGGATGGCTGCAGCGCAAGGCGCCTGCGCATATCATCATGACCGTTGCCGGCATCGGCTTCGGCCTGGGCTGGTTCCTGACGGGCTTCGCCAGCACCATCCCGGTGCTATACATATCGTTCGGCCTGCTGGTAGGCGTGTGCGACGGTATTTGCTACAACCTTGCCCTCGCTATCGCTACGCGGTGGTACCCTGACAAGCGCGGTTTCGCCAACGGCGTGGCTCTGGCCATCATGGCCATCTACCCGTTGTTCACGGCTCCTATGGGCAACATGATCATCGAGAACTTCAACGTGAGCATCGCGTTCAACATCGTGGGCGTGTTCTGCATCGTCGGCTTCATCGTGCTGTCCCGCTTCCTCAAGATGCCTGCTGCTGATTTCAAGCCCGAGGGTTGGAATCCGCCGGCCGAGAGCGATACGAAGCGCGTGAAGAACTACACGTCCGGTCAGATGCTGAAGACCCCGTTCTTCTGGACGCTGCTGCTGTTCTTCGGCACCGTTGCCTGCACCGGTTGCGTGATGCTGTCCACGGTGTCGCTGGTGGGGCAGGTCCAAGCCGGTATGGATGCCGCGACGGGCGCGCTCATGGTGGGCATCTTCGCCATCGCCAACGGTACGGGCCGTTTGGGTCTCGGCGCCATTTCCGACAAGTTGGGGCGTTTCCAAACCATGTTCGTCGCCGTTGCGGTGACGGCGGTCATCCACCTGTTCCTGTTCGCTAATGCAACGAGCACCGCGATCTTCATCGTGGAGGCATGCATTCTGGGTATCTGCTTCGGCGGCATCATGGCCATCATGCCGTCGGTATGCGCCGATGCCTACGGTCCCGGCAATGCGGGCCAGAACTACGGCTTCATGTTCATCGGCTACACGCTGGCCTCGTTCATCGGCCCGGTGGTCTCCGCCAACGCGCTTGCCACCACGGGCAGCTACAGTTCTGCATTCCCGTTCCTCGGTGCGCTCTGCATCGTCGGTCTCGTGCTGCTGTCGCTGGCGTGGATGTTCTTCAAGAAGATGAAGGCCAAGGACGCCGCTGAAGCGTAAAACGCGTATGTGCTGGTCGGATGCATCTTACCAATAAGTGAGTTGCGCACTTTCAAGTGCGTTGTTGAAGGCGCCCAACAGCTGCCGGATACTAAAATTCCCGAACGATCTGAGGAAGGGGTAGGACATGATTTCCAGGATTAGCTTGCTGAAGTGCAAAGAAGGGGTTTCCGAAGAGGCGTTTCGCGAGGGCATGATGGGGGATGTGCGCGACGTGATCGCCCGCATGCCCCAGCTGCGGAAGTGCGAGATCGATTTCGTGACCGATCGCCAGCAGCGCTCTCATCTGGGTCGCGGCGCCATCGACATCGACGGCTTCATCGAGATGTTCTTCGACAGCTACGGCGACATGCAGCAGGCGATGGACGAAGCGGGGGATGCTCTGCTGGCTGCTCTGGAGCCGCTCGTGGAAGAGCCCGTTTCCACGCTGGTTGCGGTGAAGAAGGTGGACACGCCCGTTCCCGCCTACCTCGACGGCAAGGCTATCAAGCGCGTGTCTTTCTGCGATCGCGCGGAGGGCGTCGATGCCGCGACGTTCCATGACGAGTGGTGGTACACCCATTCCCTGCTGGTGAAGCTGATGAGCGGGTACTGCGGCTACAACCAGAACCTGGTCATCGACCGCATGGTCCAAGGCGCGTCCGTCCATTACGCCGACCTGCCGGTCGAAGGCATGGTGGAGTTCTGGTTCGAGGACATGGACGCGTTCGACGAGTGCTACAGCACGGTCGGTTTCAAGCTGCGCGCGAGCGTGCACGCAGCGGAGTTCATCGGCACCGTCACGACGTATTTCGTCGAAGCCGTGCCTGTGGAGCTGCAGAACTAGACGAAGTTCGGACTGCATCGCGAACTCGGCGTGATGCAGTCCTTTTTGGAAGGGGAGCGTTGCTATGAAGTCAAAGCGAGCAGAGTTTTTCGATGATGCCGTTGTCTCGGGTCCTGATCAAAAGGCTTTCGAGGAGAAGATCTACGCCGAAGCGCAGGCCAAACGTTGGCCGCGCGTAGCGGAAGGCACGGGTAAATTCGAAGGTCAGGTGGTCATCGTGACCGGCGCCGCGGGCGGCCAGGGCGAGATGGAAGCCAAGATGATCGCCCAGCAAGGTGCCAAGGTGTACATGGCCGACATCGAAGAAGAGGGATTGAAGCGGGTCGAGGCTGCCATCATTGCCGACGGCGGAGAAGCCGTGGCGTTTCCGATGGACGTTGCCGACGAAGGCTCCTGGCAGGAGCTGGTGAAGAAGGTCGTGGACGAGAGCGGTCGACTGGACGTGCTCGTCAACAATGCCGGGATGTGCCAGAACGGCACCGTCCTCACCGAGACCCGCGAGTCCCTGAACCGCATCATGGACGTGGATTGCTGGGGCGTGTACAACGGCATGCACTATTGCGCACCCGCCATCATCGAAGCGGGCGGCGGCACCATCGTCAACACGTGCTCCTACCAAGGCACGCATTTCGGACCCGGGAGCTTCATCGGCTATGCCATGGCCAAGGCCGCAGTCATGGGCATGACGCGCGCCGCCGCCACCGACCTCGGGACCTACGGCATACGCGTGAACGCCGTGAACCCCGGCCTTGTGCTTTCGGGGATGACCTTGCCGCGCGGCCAGAACCGCAAGGGTCTGGTGGACGCCTCGTCGATGAAGCGTTACGCGCTGCCCGAGGAGATTGCCTCAGTGGTCATGTTCCTTGCTTCGGACGATTCCAGCTTTATCAACGGCGAGTTCATTGCCGCCGATGGCGGTGCCACGACGTATCTTCATCTGGCGACGGCCGACGCAAAGTAACGGCGCGTTCTGCGTCGATGAAGGCGTGCGCCAAAGGGGGAGGGTTGGCGCACGCCGATCGGCGCGCTCGCGGTAACTCATTAAGGAGAAGGGGTGTGTCATGGCTCGGTTCGATAACAAGATCGTGCTGGTCACGGGTGCGGCGAACGGTATCGGGCGTTGCATGGTCAAGTGTTTCCTTGCGGAAGGCGCCGAGAAGCTGGTTGCCGTCGACATCGAGCACGATACGTTAGAGGATGCGTTCGGCGACGAGGATCGCGTTCATACCATACCGTGCGATATCACCGATTACGATGCCGTGCACCGCATGGTCGACGAGGCCGTCGAACGCTTCGGCCGCATCGACATCCTCATGAACAACGCGGGCATCAGCATCAAGGACGGGCAGAAGTACGGTATGCTCACCTGTCCTAAAGATGCTTGGGATCGTGTGATCGCCACCAACGTGAACGGGTCGTTCTACGTGGCGCAGGCCGTTGCCCAGGCCATGGTGGCGAAGAAGACGAAGGGCGTTATCGTGAACACGTCTTCGAACACCTTCCGTTTCATACCGAAGTACCTTGGCGCGTATCCCGCATCCAAGGCGGCCATCGCCGTGTTCACCAAGCAGTTCGCAAAAGAGCTTGCCGAATACGATATACGCGTCAACGCGTTTGGACCCGGTACGACGAAAACCCGCATGAGCGAGCCGACGCGTTTGAACCCGCACATGAACGAGCAGTTCTTGAACGATATTCCCATGCACCGCTACGGCGAAGTGAAGGAGGCCGTGGATGCGGCGCTGTTCCTCGCTTCGGAAGAGTCTTCCTTCATGTTGGGGGAGATCATCTTCGAGGATGGTGGGCAGAGCCTCTAGCTGTGCGTTAGATTAGGAGGACGACAATGGAAAGAGAGCGGTTTGTTGACAAGATAGCCCTGGTAACCGGCGGTGCCAACGGTCTTGGGCGCGGCATGGTCGAGCAACTCGTGAAGGAGGGTGCCCAGGTTGCCATCTTCGACATCGAGGACGATACGATGGAAGAGGTGTTCGGGGGCAACGATCACGTTTTCTGCGTGCACTGCGATGTGCGCGACTACGATCAGGTGCAGGAAAGCGTGCAGAAGGTCATCGATCGATACGGGCGTATCGACGTTTTGATGAACAATGCCGGCATCTGCCATCGGGAGCCGTTTCTGGAGTGCAGCAAGGAGGGATGGCTCGATGTGATGGCCACGAATCTGAACGGCGAATTCTACGTCGGCCAGGCTGTTGCGCGCACGATGGTCGAGCTTGGCGTGAAAGGCTACATCGTGAACACGAGCTCGAACAGCTCCCGCAAGACCATCGGCGGCATCACCCCCTATTGCCCCTCGAAAGCTGCCGTCAAAATGCTTACGCAGGTGATGGCGCTCGAGCTGGCGAAGTACGGCATTCATGTGAACGCGATAGCTCCCGGCACGTCGAAAACGCGCATAGCCGCCGGGACGATCAACGATCCTGAGCGGAGCGCTGCGTTCTTGGCGAAGATGCCCTTCGGACGCTACGGCGAAGTTCGCGAGACGGTCGACGTCGCGCTGTTCCTGGCTTCGGAAGACGCTTCGTTCATTACGGGCGAAACCATCTACAACGAAGGCGGTTTCAGCTTGACCTAGGAAGAGGGAGTTATGGCAACTGTTGAGGAGCTTGAGAAGCGCATCGGGGACTTGGAGGACATGAGGGCGATCGAGCGGTTGCAGGCCGAGTATTGGGATACCCTCGATGCCAAAGACTGGGATGGCCTGAGGGCATGCCTTGTGGAAGATTTCGTGTTCGTCAACAACACGACAGGAGGGCTCTACGAAGGACGAGAGGGGATGCTCGCCACGATGCGAGCCAAGTTCGCAGACGGCGTTACGTCGAGCCATCAAGGACACCATCATTGGATCGAGCTGACGGGCGAAGAAACGGCGCGTTCGCATTGGTCGCTCCAAGACGATCTGTACGACGCGCAGCGCGGAGGCGAGTTCGTGGGCCGTGCCCATTATGATAACGAGTACGTGAAGATCGACGGACGATGGTACTTCGCCAAGATGTCGCTGACGTATCTGCGGGGCGAGGCGAACATCAAAAAGCGCTACGAAGACTGCGCGAACGCCTACCAGGTTTTCATGATGTGAGGGTTGGCTTGATGAAGACCCTGTCCAACGAAGGGAGCGAGCACGTGATTGTTCGGTGCGGATTGCTTAAGAGGAACGACAAGTTCACCCAGGAATCGTTCTCGCATCATTGGCTGCATATCCACGGGCCGATTGCTGCGGGAATGAAGAACCTGCGCGTTTACAACCAGAATCTCGTCATTGACAACGAGCATCGTCACCCGATTATGGGAGGCGCCATCGATATCGACGGGTATTCGGAGCTTCATTTCGATACGTACAGCGAAATGCTCGAAGGGGTTCAGTCGTTGGATGCCGAAACCGGTAACGCCCTTCTCGACGACGCCGAGATCCTTTTGCAGAAGCGCTTGTGCGACATCCTGGTGTTTTCCCGCAACGTGGTGCGCGAAGTTCCTCCGTATCTGCGGGGAAAGAACCTGGTTCATCGCGTGTCGTTCTTGAATCGGGCGGAGGGGGTGAGCGTGGCCGAATTCCGTCGAGAGTGGTGTTATGCTCACGCGAAGCTGGTGGAGGCTGTTCCCGGCCATGCGGGCTACAATCAAAACCTCGTGATCGACCGATTCGTAGACGGGGCGAGTGTTTCCAGCGAGAAGCTTCCCTGCGATGGCATGGCCGAGTTCTATTTCGAGGACATGGATGCCTTCGAGTGCTTCTATGATTCCAAGGAATTCCAACGATTGACGGCTCATGGATCCGAGTTCATCGGCTCGGTTGACACCTACCTCGTCGAGACCCATCCCGTCGTGGCCGGGTCGGCGCGCGGAGGGTACTGCCTATAGGCTGATAATGCGAGACGGACCGACAGCCCGCTTCCTCGGAGGCGGGCTGTCGGTTTTTGAAGCGAAGCGAGGGGTTTGTCTCGCCTCGCTCCCGTTTCGACCGCTCCCTCGCTCCGAGTTGTCCCCGAATGGCAAGCTATGACAAAGTTTGTTTTGGAGAACTTGGCTTTTTGCGAGTGGTGGAATTCGTGACCTGGCCTTATAGGGAGGTCTTTTCCCCGCGGTCGGCTCGAGGCGCTCCAAACTGCGTCGAAGATCGTCACAGGCCCGGTTTTGCGTCCGCACGCTCAGCGAGCGCGGAGAGAAAACGACGAAGACTCCGCTGTTGGTGGCGGAGCCTTCGCGGGGAGGGGACGCGCGATGAAACGTGCGGTTACGCTTTGTCGCCCAGCACCTGGCCGACGGTGTAGCCCATAAGACAGTTTCGGGTGTGGCTCAGGCAGTTCAGGTTGTGCGGATACGTGTTGAAGAACATGCCGCCCGACGTGAGGCCGATGGCGAACAGGCCGTCGATGGGCTGGCGATCCTTGTCGAGCACGCGGCACTCGGTGTCCACCAGCAAGCCGCCTGCCGTGCACAGACCGTCGGCGAACTCCTTCGTAGCGTAGTAGGGCGGCGTGTCGATGGTCATCATCATCTCGCCAGGGAAGTTGAAGTCCTCGTCCTTGCCGGCGGCGGCCATCTCGTTCCAGCGCTCGATGGTGGCGACGAACTGGGCCTCGGGCACCTCCATGAGCTTCGCCAGTTCCTCCAGCGTGTCGGCCTTGAGAGCCTTCTCGCTCATGGCGGCCGCGGTCCACACTTCCTTCGGGCCGTAGCACGAGGAGCTGGGCGTCCAGATCTTGTCGATCTTCTCGCCGATGGCGCTGTCCACCACGTAGAAGTCGTACGTGCCCGGTTGCGCCTGGATGGCCAGCGCCAAATGCCCGTACGGCTCGTACTCGGGCGTGAAGCGCTCGCCCAGCTTGTTCACGCGCAGATACGGCATGAGCTGCTCGGGGTCCAGCATGATGGCGTGCGGGAACTCGTCTTCGGCGGCGCCCACCGCCAGGCCCATCTGATGGCCGTCGCCGGTGTTGCCGAACGCGCCCGTCAGCCAGCTGCCCGGCACGCCGCGCGGACGGCAGCGCTCCTTGAGCATCTGCTGGTTGAACTCGTAGCCGCCGGTTGCCAGCACCACGCCCTTCGCGCAGTTGTACTGCTCAAATCCCTGGTCGCTCTGCACGATGACGCCCGTCACCTTGCCCGAGTCGTCGGTGACCAGCTGGCAGGCGGGGCAGCTGTAGCGGATTTCCACGCCGGCCTGCTCGAGGATGCCGGCGAGGATGCCCGCCAGCTCGCCCGGAGGGTAGGGCAGGTTGAGCGACGTGTTCCACGAGCGCGACAGAGAGGTCTTGTCCCATTCGTCGCGGAAGTCGGGAAAGTCGCCCGCGGCGAACGTCAGCGGGTAGTCGTCGAGGTTCTGGTTGTCGAAGTGGCTGATGTACCAGTCCACGGCTTCGCCGTTCTTCTCCAGCCAGTGGCGGTACAGCTCCATGTCGCCCTGGAAAGCGCAGTCGATCATGGCGTCGCTGATCCAGGCATCGGTGTCGTAGGTCATGCCCCAATGCTCGTGCAGTTTGGAGTTCGTGCCGCCGATGGTGGCGGAATTGTAGTTGCCGGTGGTCTGCTTCTCCACGGCCACCGTCTTGAGGCCCTGTTCGGCGCAGGCCAGCGCCGCCGCGTCGCCGGCGGGGCCGAGGCCGCACACCACCACGTCCACGTCGTGCGTGGCCACGATATCGCTTGCTGCGATGGGCTCGGCCACGAAGGCGATCTTGCCCTCGCCGGCGGCGCCCACCTCCACCTCTTCCACCACGGGCCACACGGCCTGGGCGGGGTCGGTGGTCTGCATGGCGCCTGCCGAGGCGCTGCCGGACGCCGAGGCGCCGGATGCGGTTGCCGCGTTCGCGGCATCGCCCGTCGTGCTTTGCGGCGCGCAGCCGGAGAGTCCCGCGAAGGCGGCGAGGCCGGCCGTGGCGGCCGCTCCCGTCAAAAACGAACGGCGGCTGAGCGTGCTCTTGTCAGGCTGGTTCATGGTTCCTCCCTTGATCGATTGAAGCCGCAACGGCGGTCGACGTGTTCGGCCTCGTGCCCCTCGGCGTGGCTTCCTTGCATCACAGCATGGCAAACGACGGGTCGAGCCGCATCTGACGAAACGGTAGATTTTTGCATTTTCCCAGGTGAGCGTCAATTGTTGTCGCGTCCTGACGAGCATGCATGCGGTAGGATACCCGTAAGCGATCTGATGGGCATGCGCGAGGCTGGGGAGGGGGCGCATGATGCGCGCAAACAACATGAGGGTGGTTTTAGGCTCGGCGCTGCTGTGGGCGTGGGGGTTTCTCTGCTTTCTCAGCCCGGCGCTGTTTCCCGAGCGCGGCGGTCTCGATGCGAGCATCGGCTTGGAGTACGGGTTCTTCGCGTCGCAGGCCTCGGTGCTGGTATGCGCCGGCGTCGTGGTGCTTGTGTCGCGCTGGCGGCGCTTCATCGTGAAGCGTGGGGCGTTCTTCGTCGCGGCGCTGCTGGTTGCGCTGACTACGCTTGTGCTGACGTGGGCGGTGCGCGCGGATGCGCTGGCCGTGATCGTGGCTTGCGGGGTGATTGACGGCGGTGCCGTCATGCTGCTGGGCGTGGCGTGGGGCGCCCGCTACTCGCTGGGCTCTCAGCGCATGCGCTCGCTCGTGGTGCTGTCGTTCCTGGTGGCGTATCTGCTGTACCTCGTGGTGGCGCAGATTCCCGGTCCGACGAGCATCGCGCTCGTCTGCGCGCTGCCCCTGGCGTCTTGGGCCTTGTGGCGCAGCGATGCGGTCATGCGCCATGAGCTGTCGTCGGAGGTGTTCCCCTCGCGTGCGGCGGCCGGGGAAGCCGCGACGCCCGGCGAGTTGATGGCCGGCTCGTGGGAGGCGCGCGTGCTTCCGTGGCGTGCCGTCAGCGTGCTGATCGCGGCCACGTTCATCGGCAACCTCATGGCGTCGGTGCTGATGGGGCGCTCGTATGCGGGTGTGGACAGCCTGTTCTTCGGCGGCATCGTGGTGTGTGCGAGCATCGCGACCATGATGCTCGTGCCCCTGACCGCGCGCCGCGCGTCGATTTCGGTTGACGGTGTGTACCGCATCACTGTCACGTTCACGGCGGTGGGGCTTGTCGCCATCATGGTGTTTGGGACGGCGGCCGTGCCCGTGGGCGGAGCGCTCGTGCAGGGCAGCGCGTTCTTCCTCCAGGTGCTCGTGTTCCTCGTCATCACCCAGAGCACGCAGGAGCTGGGACTGTCGCCGCTGCTGTCGTTCAGCGTGGGGCAGGGGCTCGTTTCGGGAGTGGTGTTTGCCGGCAACGTAGTGGGCAAGCAGGTGTACGCCCTGTTCGGTTCCGGCGATTTCGTGCTGGACGTGATGTGCGGCCTGGGGCTGCTGGCGTTGTTCTTCATGCTGGTGCGGCGTGCGGGCGAAGCAGAATCGGCAGGCGTGCGCCCCTCGGCCGACTCGCCGGCGCTCGTCGAGCCCTCGGGCGACCCGGGCGAGCCTGTGGCCGCCGATCCGGAGTCCGTCGTGCTCGAGCGCGCGACTCGTTTCGCGCAGAGCTACGGCCTGACGAATCGCGAGACCGAGGTGCTGGGCTATTTGGCGCGCGGCCGGACGCTTCCCTACATCGCCGACGCCCTGTTCGTGACCACCGGTACGGTGAAGACCCACACTACCCACATCTACCGCAAGCTCGATGTGAACTCCCGCCAAGAACTCCTCGACCAACTGGACGCGTTCGGGTAGGGAGAGTTCTTGCGATCTACGACGTTTCCCTCAATACTGTAGTACATGTAATACGTCGAAGGGAGGCGCGATGGAGTCGGTTATGACCGTGCGGTTGAACGGCGATATGAAGGAGCGCGCTGCCGCGATCATGCGGCGTGAAGGCTACACGCCGTCCTCGGCCGTCAGGCGCCTGTTCGAATACACCGTGAAACACGACGGCCTTCCTTTCGAGAAGAGCGAGAAGCCCGATAGGGACGAGTTGCGCCGTCGCATCGAGGCGTTCGATCAGGTGCACACGAAGCGCCCCTTGACGATGTCCGACGAAGAGCTGCGGGAAGCGCGTTTGAAGGATCGCTATGGATTTGATGCTTGATACCAACATCATTCTCGACCATATCGGTCGACGCGAACCGTTTTACGAGCTGTCGCGCCGCGTATGCCTGCTGGGAGTGGTCCAGGAAGCGTCCACCTACATTAGCGTGAATATGCTGACCGACATCTACTATCTGCTGCGCAAGGACTACGGCAGCGATGCTGCCCAGGAGATGATCGAGCATAATCTGTCGTTCCTTCAGATCGTAGGGGTATCGCCGGAGGATGCAAGGCGGGCCCTCGGCTTGTGCTGGGCGGATTTCGAGGATTGCCTTGTCGCCCAATGCGCCGCGAAAATCAAAGCGGACTACATCGTCACGCGCAACGTCAAGGACTTCAAAGCGTCTCCTGTCGAAGCCGTCACCCCCGAAGAGCTGTTCGCCCGTCTGCGCGAGCAGGGCTTGGACTACGAAGAAGTGGAGTGGTAGCGCGTTCGAAAAGAAGCCCCGCGCGGTGGGAGAGCCAGCGATGCCCAGGTTTGGAGCGCGCTGGAGCCGAGGGAGGGAAGATGGCCCCAGCGCGTTCTGGGGAGAGCGCGGCCGGCGGGCATAAGCGCGAACCGGCCGCCGGGAATTCGGTTACGCTTCAGCGAGATCCTTGCCCAGCATGTAGGCGAAGGTGTTGCAGTTCATGCCCAGGTTGTGGCCGCAGATGGCGAAGTTGTAGCAGTTCGCGTAGCTGTCGCCCACCATGATGCCCAGGTTGTACAGGCCCTCGATCGGCTCGTTCTGCTCGTCGCACACCTGCATGTTTTCGTTGGTGCGCAAGCCGCCTGTCACGCAGAGGAAGTTAGCGGGGCTCATCTCGAGCTTGCAGCCGTAGAACGGTCCTTCCTTGATGGGCGCGAGGAGCGTCGCGCTTTTGTGGAAGTCGTCGTCATACTTGGCTTCGCACAACTCGTTGTAGCGCTCGACCGACTTCTTCGCGTTCTCGGGATCGAGCCCATCGAGTTGCGCGATAACCTCTTCGATGGTGTCGCCCTTGACGAACGTCCCTTTCTCCACATTGCTGTCCCACGAGGCGAGATACCCCTCGGGCGTAGTCGCGTTCTTGCCCTCGTTCTCCACGATGGTGGTGCCGAACGTTTCCCAGGTATCGAACCAGTTCGCGTAAGCGGTGTCCCAGATGCCGTAGCGCGTCATGTCGGGTTGCATCATCATGGCGTAGGTTCCGTACGAGAAGATGACGTCTTCGTTCGAGTAGCGCTCGCCCTTTTTGTTGAGCAGCAGTCCCGAGAAATCAGCGATAGACTGGCGGTAGGGCATGGGTCCCACGGCGTCGATCATCGGTGCGTTCGGAAGCGTTTGCTGCCAGGCGGCGCCCACCCACAGTCCCATCTTTTGGCCGTCGCCGGGGCCGAGGCCGCCGAACTGGAACATGGCGTCGTAATCAACTTCGTTGTACTGCAAAAGCGGTGCGACCCAGGAGCAGTACTTCGCCATCATGTCCTGGTTGGCGGAGAAGTCGCCCGTCGCCAGCACGATGGCCTTTCTGCCCACATATTTCACGTAGTTACCGTCGGGGTCCTTGGCGACGATAGCGGAAACGCGCCCGGTGTTGTTATCCTCTCGGATAAGGTATTGGCCGATAGTGCTGTAGTGTATCTGGCCGCCCTGCTCCTTGATCTTCTCTTCGTACATGGCGATGACGAGGTTCTCGCCCGTGGCAGCGCCCGACTCTTTGCCGTCGGCCTGCTCCACCCAGTTATGGGAGCCGGGGTGCGCCGTGAACACGCCCTCGGTGTCGGTGTAGCCGATCTCCATCGTAGTGGTGTAGCCCTTCGCTTCCATGAGATCGATGAGCCAGTTCATGGTGGAGGCGCTGTTGTTGATCCACTTGTACCATTTCTTCTGGTCCACGCGATAGCCGTTGCGCGCCAGCTCTTGGCGGATGAAGCCGTCGATGGTGTCCTTCGTGTAGTCGGTAATGCCCAAGCGCTCGTGGAACTTCGTGCCGATGCCGTGGTTGGAGCCGCCGCGCGCAACTGGTTGGGAACTGGCGGCGAACAGGATCACGTCGGCTCCCTCTTCCGTAGCGGATGCCGCGCAGGCCAAGCCGGAGACACCTGCGCCCACGACGATGATGTCGGCCTCGTAGGCTTGCGCGATCTCGCTGTCGGCTACGGGTTCGGGCGCGATCTCGAACGCCCAGGTCCCCTTGCTGATGGCCTCGGCGCTCAACTGCCCTGCGGTGCCGGAACTTGCCGAAGCGTTCGACGATGCGCCGCCGCTCGCGCCGCCCCCGTTCGCTGCGCAGCCTGCCAATCCGAATGCGGCGGTACCCGCACCTGCGAGCATCGCGCCTTTGAGGAAGCTGCGGCGGTCGAACGCCGTTCCCTTGGTGATCATACGGTCCTCCTTACCCCGAGCATGCGGTATTGCATGCTTGTTCAACGATTCGCAGTGTACGAATATCCCGTCGGCAAACCTCACATAGCATGGGTGAATTTCGCCGTTTTCACCCACGGAAGGGGGTGGGGAAGGTATGGTGGCATCATGGGAAGAGCATCGGGGAGGGTGCCATGTTGAGGAAGATCTCGCGCGCGTTCGACGCATACAGCGTCGGGTTCGCTATCTACCTGGTTTTGAGCTCCACGTCGGCTTGGGGTTTGCTTCATATCGCATCCATGACGTCGCTTTCGTTCAGCGGTATGAGCGGCGGCGAGACCGCACGGTCTATTGGCTACATCGGCATTTTGTTCGCGTTCGGGTTGGGGTGCCTCTACTTCCCGTCCCAATGCAAGCGCGATACCACCTACCATTCCACCGTGTGCCTTGCGCTGGGATATGCGGGGCTGTTCGCGACGGTATTCGTGCAGAACGCGGCGCTGCAGAACCTTTCGGCGTTTCTTGTCGGAGCGGGGTCGTCGCTGTCCTTCGTGATGTGGCAGCGGCTGTTCGCCGAACAGGGTGCGGACGATGCAGCGCGCCGGATCATCGTCGGATCCGCATTGTCGGCGGTGTTCTACCTTGTCGTGACATGCATCGCTTGGTTTTGGCTGTACGCGATCGTGGTGTTCTGCGTTGTTGCGCTCAACGCGCTGTTCCTGCGACGCTGCCGCGGCAACGTGTTTCAGCGGGAGCCTTCGGGCATCGTTGTCGGGCAGAGCGGTGGCACGACGCTTGCTAACATCGTGTCCAGCACATGGCGCTACATGCTGTGCATTGCCGCAATCGGGTATGTCGGCGGGGTTTCGCGTATGTTCGCCCAGCAAAGCGGAAGCGATTCGTCTGTCTTGAACGTGACGCTGGCTCTTGGCATGCTGGTTGCGGCCGGCGGCCTGGCTTTGGTGTGGGACAAGGTGCGAGGTCGTCTGTCGTTTCCAGCGGTGTACACCGCGGTGTTCCTTGCGGTGATGACCGGCTTTTTGTTTCTGCCGTTCTTCGATGCGGGCTATCGCATGTTGTTCGCCGGGATGGCGAACGCGGCATTCTCGCTCGTGTCTATCTTCATGATGGTGACCTGCATCAAGATCGCCCATTTGCGCCAGGTGGACCCTATAGCCGTGTTCGGCGTGTTCTCGAGTATTGTGTACGGCGGGGTGTTGATCGGTCGCGCGGTGGGCGACGCTTTGGGACGGACGTACGACATCTCCCAGATTCTCGTAATTGCGCTCATGTCGACCTACGTACTATCGTTCGCGGGGGTTGTGGTCAACATGCGGCGCAAAGGAAAGGTTGATCGGGAGTTCGACCCGATCGGGGGAGCCGCTGAATCCGAGCCTGAGGGCAAGGAGTTCTCGGGCGAAGGCGGCGCGGTTGCGCGCCCATCGGACGAGCGCCCTGCGCCCCGTCCTCTTGTGCGCAACGTCATCGTGGCGCAGGATATGGTTCCCGTGTACAGCCGTCTGCTAAAAAAGACCTACGGGCTGTCAAATCGCGAGACCGACGTGCTTGAGCTGATCATGCGCGGTCGCGATGTGGCGCGCATGTCGGAAACGCTGTTCGTGTCGGAGAACACCGTGCGCTCGCACTGCAAGAACCTGTACCGGAAGCTCGATGTGCACAATCGTCAGCAGGTTTTCGACCTGGTGGAAGAGTTCAGGAAGAGAGAGGAATGCGATGTCGATTAAGATGAAGCGCCTGGAAGAGGTTGCCTGCGTATTCGATGATCGGTGCGCGCCCGTGCGAGGGGCGCAGCGGTTGCTGCGGAAGGGGCCGTACCGGCTTTATGTCGAGACGGGTTTCATCCCCTTCGACGATTATGCTTTCGATGGACGGTTCCTCTTGCTGGGATCAGTGTGCAACGTGGAGGCTCCCAGCGGGTGTTTGCAGGTGACGGAAGCACGTGGAAAGTTTTCGGCGACCGATTTGTACCATGTGGTTGCATGCGACGACGATGCCGACACGGTTTATCTGCGTCACGTCCTATCGCGCATCCCAGCTGCCAAGCATGCGGACATGAGTGGGCATACCGTGCGGCTCACGGAGAGCAGTCTGCGACATATTTCCGTGCCGTGGCCTGATGCGGACGTTCGTCGCGCCGTGGCGCGGTATCTGGACGAGTGCGAATCGCGCTGCCGTGACCTTGCGGCACGTAATCGAAGCTTGTTCGAGGAGGGGGTCGAAGCTTATCGTGAAGCCGCGAGACGCTCTTCGAAGACGATGAAGCTGGGGAACGCGTGCGCTATGCGCGAGGGCTCGTTCCTTCCGGCTGAAAAGCGCAGTGCGAAGGGCGCGCTCCCGGCCGTCTCTTCGCAGGGCGTTATGGCGTACACCGACGAGGAGGGCGTACGAGAGCAGTGCGTAGTCGTAGGGCAGGCGGGGCAATACCTTGTGGCCCGCATGATGCCTGAAGGCGCGTATCCTTTGGTCGACACGATTGCCTTGACGACGGATGCGTCTGACCCTTTGACGGTGGATGCGCTCGTGTTCGCGCTCGCCTCGCTCGGTATTCGCCCGCGTCTTCGCGTTGTCGATCGTGCGGTGGAGGCGCTGGCGCTTCCGCTCGAGGAGCTTGTCGCGTTAGAGATCCCCTTGATCGAGGAGGGCGAGCGGGACGCGCGATATTCCGAGATGCGGGCGATTCTGGAATCGATCGAAAAAGGAGAGCGCGAGGCGAAAGAGGCGCACGCAGCCGCCAAGGTGCTGGTTGACGGCTTGTTTGCGGGACGCGAAGAGGCGCTCAAGCGCTTTGTGGAACCCGCGCCGCATGAGGTGCTTGAAGCGCTCGTTCAGGATGTGCGATCGGATCTCGTCCATGTCGAGGGCGTTGCGGCGTCGGCGTTCGATGCGGCGTGGGAGGTGCTGCCGTTGCTGTTCGTGCGCTTGGTTGACGACGGCGCGGCTTGGGCGCGCGTTATCGCAGCCGAGGATACGCCGGCTCAGATCGATGTGGAACTGGAGCGTTTTGCGGCCCAGGACGAGGGGCTGTCGTTCTTGAGCGGTTTCGCCTTGAGCGCATCGTCGTTGGACGAGTCTTCGCAACGACGCATGATCGATCGGATAGGCGATCTGCGGCTTGACGGCTATAACGGGGAATTGCTCCGTTGGCTCGCTCTTGGAAACGAACCCGAGCCGGACGCGCCGTGCCCCGCTGCCGTGAGCGATCTCATGGCGCGTATTGCGCTAGCGTTCAATCCCTCTGCTGCGCAAGCATACGATCCTTGCTTGGGTGTCGGTGATACGCTGGCGGCGCTTCGGCGTTTTGCCCCGACGATTCGCTGCGGCGGCCAGACCGTCCGTTTCCCCGATGCGCTTGTGGCGAAGCTGGCTGCGCGCTGCGAAGGGTGGTTCTTCGACGACGGTGCGTTGGCGGTGGGATCCGCGCTGGTCGAAGACGAACTCGCGGGTAAGCTCGCTGATGTGATCGTGTCGGTGCTGCCTCCCAATCAGGGAGAATGGACCGACCATGCACCCGATCCCAGCGACACGCGTTGGGCGTTCGGCGTTCCTCCGCGGAATAAGGCGAACCTTGCGTGGGTGCAGCAGGCGTTTGCCCATCGAGCACCGGGCGGCATCGCGGTTCTGGCGGCCAGTAATGCCGTGCTGCACGAATCGCGAGGCTGCGAGCCTGGAGTACGTGCCGCCCTGATCGAATCGGGATGCGTTCGTGCAGTCGTTTCACTTCCAGGGGGTCTGTTCAGCGACGGGAGGGTTCCTTTCAGCATCATCGTTTTGGGCGACAAGCGCTCAGTGCCTTTTGAAACCCTGTTCGTCAATGCCCTGGAATACGGCGTGCCGAACGTGACGAGGGCGGGGCGCGGGCTTCCGATGGATGCGCGCGATCGCGTCGTGTCGACGGTGGAGCGGTGGATTGCGACCGGGTCGAGCGTATTCATCCCTGGATTTGCGCGCAGCGTGCCGGAAAGTGAGATTGTTGCGCTGGGAGACCTGACGCCTTGGTCGTACGTATAGCTACGAAAGAGCTTGGAAGCCGCAGGTTCGAAAACTTCTTGAAACATTTCGCCGTTAGTTTGATTACGGCGTATTGATCATGCGGTTTGACCTGCGGCCGTGCTATCGTATGCGGGTGGTTCATCCGCGCGCGTCGCGGGAGGCCGCGCACCGCCTTGAACGCAACGAGTAAGGAGCTCATTCTCATGGCGAAGGTTTCGGAAATCTACGGCTCGATGGTATTCAACGAGCATACGATGCAGGAGCGTCTGCCGTCTGCCACGTACAAGAGCCTGATCAAAACCATGAAAGAGGGCAAGCCCCTCGAGATCGAGGTAGCGAACGTCGTGGCCCACGCCATGAAGGAATGGGCCATCGAGAAGGGCGCCACCCACTTCACGCATTGGTTCCAGCCCCTGACCGGCATCACGTCGGAGAAGCACGACAGCTTCCTCGACCCCTGCAGCGACGGCCGAGCCATCATGAGCTTCTCCGGAAAAGAGCTGATCCAGGGCGAGCCCGACGCCTCCAGCTTCCCGTCCGGCGGCCTGCGCGCCACGTTCGAGGCCCGCGGCTACACCGCTTGGGATCCCACGTCCTACGCGTTCATCAAGGACGAGGTGCTGTGCATCCCGACGGCCTTCTGCTCCTACACCGGCGAGGCCCTCGACAAGAAGACGCCGCTTTTGCGCTCGATGAGCGCGGTGGAGGAGCAGGCCAACCGCGTGTTGGCTCTGTTCGGCGAGCCGCGCCAGCGCATCGTGCCCACGCTGGGCGCCGAGCAGGAATACTTCCTCGTGTCCGAGAAGGCCTATGCCAAGCGCCAGGATCTCATCATGACGGGCCGCACCCTGTTCGGTTACGCCCCCTGCAAGGGCCAGGAGCTCGACGAGCATTACTTCGGCGCCATCCGCCCCACCGTCAACGAGTTCATGAAGGAACTGGACAACGAGCTGTGGGCGCTCGGCGTGCCGGCTCGCACGAAGCACAACGAGGTGGCTCCGGCGCAGCACGAGCTGGCTCCCATCTTCACGAACGTGAACCGCGGCGTGGATGAGAACCTTCTCACCATGGAGAAGATGCGCCTGCTGGCCAGCCATCACGGCCTCGTGTGCCTGCAACATGAAAAGCCGTTCGAGGGCATCAACGGCTCGGGCAAGCACAACAACTGGTCGCTGTCTGCCGGCAAGAAGAACCTGTTCGACCCCGGCGAGAGCCCCATGGACAATCTGCGCTTCCTCGTGTTCCTCGCGGGCGTCATCCAGGCGGTAGATGACTACCAGGAGCTGCTGCGCATGTCGGTGGCGTCCGCGGGCAACGATCATCGCCTCGGCGCCGACGAGGCGCCGCCGGCCATCATCTCCATCTTTCTGGGCGACGAGCTGGACGCCATCGTGGACGCGCTTATCGACGACCACGAGTACACGAACGCCGAGAAAGTCGCCATGGATCTGGGCGTGGCCGTGCTGCCGAACTTCCTCAAGGACAACACCGACCGCAACCGCACCTCGCCGTTCGCGTTCACCGGCAACAAGTTCGAGTTCCGCATGCCCGGCTCGGGCGTGAACCTGTCGGATTGCAACATGATCCTGAACACGGCCATGGCGAAGAGCCTCAAGGACTTCGCCGACGCGATGGAGGGCAAGGCCGGCGAGGAATTCGAAGCCGCCGCCATCGATTACATCCGCGACGTGCTGACGGCGCACCAGCGCATCATCTTCAACGGCAACGGCTATTCGGAAGAATGGACGCGGGAGGCGGAGCGCCGCGGCCTGGCGAACCATCCTACGACGGCCGACGCCCTGCCGTGCTTCGTCGAACCGAAGAGCATCGCGCTGTTCGAGGAGTTCGGCGTGCTCACGGAAACCGAAGTGCGCAGCCGCTACGAGGTGAAGCTGGAGAAGTACAACAAGCTGCTGAACATCGAGGCGCGCACGATGAAGCGCATGGTGCGCCGCGCCTACCTGCCCGCCATCAACAGCTACGCCGCCGAGGTGGCCGGCCACATCAACGCCATCCGGTCGGCTTGCGCCGGTGCCGACACCGACCAGCAGGAAGAGCTGCTGCGCCGTTTGCTGCTGGGCATCAAGGAGATCGACACGCAGCTGCGCGCCCTGGGCAAGCTGCACCACGAGACGCTGGAGATCGAGAGCGAGCAGGAGAAGGCGAACACCTACGCGCACGAGGTCATCCCCGTCATGGACAGGCTGCGCGCCGCCGTCGACGGGCTCGAAGTCCTCGTCGATCGCGACCACTGGCCCGTTCCCACGTACAACGACATCCTGTTCTACGTGTAAGCGAAACGCTTCCAGCGGCCCCGGCTATGCCGGGGCCGCTTGCACGCTCGCCCGAAAAACACGCTTTCGGGCATGATTCCGTGTTTTTCGGGCGAACATGCCTAGCGTTCTTGCGGGGCAAGGTCGCTGTCGGGTGCCGCTGTTGGTTCGTCTCCTGCATCTTTGATGCCTCGGAGCGGTACGTTCGAGCGCAGCAGAGCCACCCAGCCGGCGATGGCGACGCCCATCGAACCGACGATGATGACGCCCACGCCTACCACGTAGTTCGGCCACGGCAGTACGGCGGCAAGCATGCCGACGCAGCCGATGGCGGTGTGCGCGAAGTTGATCAGCGACGATGCGGCTCCGGTATCGCCTTCCTGCTGCGACAGCAGGACGTTGGTGCTGTACGGCCGAACGGCAGCCTCCGTCAGCGCGAACGCAAGGAACGTGATGCAGAACAGCTGCGGGCTCGCTTGGCCCACGGCCAGCATGGCCGCGCCGGACGCCAGCGCGATGCCCAGCAGGATGCTGGTGAACCGCCGCGCGGACATGAACCGCGAGGCCGCAAGCCAGATGAACGGCCCCGCAGCCGTCAGCAGCGCGGCGAACGCGAAGTACATGCTGTACTCCAGCTCGGTCAGCCCGAAGAACGTGATGTACACGTACGAACCGACGGCGATGTACGCCATGAACGGCAGGTTGTACAGCCCGACGATGCCCAGGAACGCCGAGAACCCCTTGTTGCGCGCCACCGCGCCCAGCTGCTTCACGCTTCCCAGCACGGTGCCCTCGTAGCGTTCGCTGACGGGAAGCGTCTCGTCGAACAGCAGCGCCAGCCCGGCGCACAGAAGGCCGATGCCCGCCAGTACCCAGAACGTCATGCGCCAGTCGGCGACCTGCAGGATGAGCGCGCCCGCCACCGGCGCCAGCACGGGCCCTACCACGAACATCACCTGCACGACGGACAGCAGAGCCTCGCGCCGTTCGGGGACGACGGCGTCCTTCACCACCGCCGTGGACACCGCGCTCACCGCCCCGGCGCCCAAGGCTTGCAGGATGCGCGTGGCGATGAGCATGACGATGTCCACTGACAGCGCGCATAAAGCGCTGGCCAGCGCATACGTGAGAATGCCTGCCAGCAGCACGGGTTTGCGTCCGTAGCGGTCGCTTGCGGGCCCGAACGCCAGCAGCCCGACGGCGAAGAACAGGAAGTAGCCCACCAGCGTGAGGTTCACCATGCTCTCCGACGTGTTGAAATGCTCGGTCATGTGCGGGACGGCCGGCGTGTACATGTCCAGCGAAAGCGGCGTGACCAGCGACGTGATGACCAGCAGCACGATGAGCCCCAGCGGCCCCAACCGCCGTTGAGGCCGTGCGAGCCACGAGTGTAGTGCCATGTGCGTAGATCTCCTTGCGAAGCAGATGCGTTCAGGTTGAGCTTCCAGTATAGAAGACTTCGCCAGCGTCGTCAGGCGGGCAAGGTGGGCAGCGTGAGGGTGAACGTGGTGCCGCGCTCGTCGTCGCTGGCGGCAGCGAGGTTGCCGCCGTGCTCCTCGGCGATGGCGTGCGCGATGGCCAGCCCCAGGCCGTAGCCGCTGTCGTCGCGCGTGCGCGCCTTGTCGGCGCGGTAGAAGCGGTCGAACACGTGGGGGAGATCCTCGGGCGCGATGGCGAAGCCGGTGTTGTGCACCGCCAGCTCGATGCGGCGCACGCTTTGGCGCAGCGATACGTTCACGCTGCCGCCGTCGTCGGCGTACTTGCATGCGTTGTCCAGCAGCGTGCCCACCAACTTGCGCAGCCTCATCGCATTGCCGCGCACCATGACGCTCTCGTCCAGCTGCGATTGCAAATCGACGGCGCGCTCGAACGCCACGGACTCGAACTGCAGCAGCTCGCCTTCCACCAGGTCGGTGAGGTCGAGCCGCTCCATGGGCGGCGGCGCGGCGCCCTCGTCGACCTGCGCGAGCAGCAACAGGTCGCCTACCAGGCCCTGCATCTGCTGCGCTTCGTGCTGGGTGCTCTCGATCCACTGGCTCTGGCTGGCGATGCTGCGCTCGGGATGCTCAAGCAGGATGGACGTGTTCGCGAGGATCACGGTGAGGGGCGTCTTCAAATCGTGCGAAGCGTCGGCTACGAACCGGCGCTGCTGGCGCCATGCGCGATCCACTGGCGCCAGCGCCCACCGCGAGAAGAACATGCTGATCACGAAGAACGCAGCCAACGCCGCCGCGCCCACGCCCGCCAGTGTGACGGCCAGGGTCTGCCAGCCGCTTGCGGCGCTCATGTCCGCGAACGCGAGGTACGCGGCGCCTCCCACGGTGCGCTTCTCGTAGAACAGCCCTAGGCCGACCAGGCTGCCGGAGCCGTCGGGCTGATCGGCCAGCGCGGCCGCGGCCTGCGCCAGCACGTCGTCGGCGATGGACGCCGTAGTGCGCGTTTGAACAGCTGCCAGCGAGCCGTCGGCCTCCACCGAGAACACCGCTACGGGAATGGCGGGATCCGATCCGCCGCGCTTGCCGCCGATCTCGGGGGGCATTCCGTTTGCACGGGCGGCGTCCGCTGGCACCTGGGCGCCGGGCTGGGTGCCGCTCGACGGGCCGCCGCCCGCGTCGCCTGCGTGGGCAAGAGCAGCGTCGAGCGTCTCGTGCACGCGCGCGACGCTCTGCTGGTAGTCGATGACGCAGATGGCGGTGAACACCACGGCCAACACCACGGCAACGGTGGCCATGTTGAGCGCGATGAACTTGACGCGCAGCTTCTTCAGCATGGAAGGCCCGCGCTTTCCGAGGCGTCGTCGGGCGCGGCATCGGCCACGAACCGGTAGCCCGCGCGCCGCAGCGTCTCGATGCGCGCCGTCGATCCCAGGAACTTCATCTTCTTGCGCAGAAACGACACGTAGGCCTCCACGTTGTTGTCTTCGGCGCTCGACTCCACGCCCCACACCTTCGCGATGAGCATGTCCTTCGACACCACCTGCCCGGCGTTCGCCATGAGCACCTTGGCCAGCGAGAACTCCTTGTAGCTGAGGTGTATGGACTTCGACCCGCACGCCAGGTCGTAGCTTTCCAGGTTCAGCACGAGGTCGCCGGCGGCCAGCTTCTCGAACAGCACTTCGCCCTGGCGGCGCGTGAGCGCGCGCAGGTGAGCCAGCAGCTCGGCGGGCGCGAACGGCTTGGTCATGTAGTCGTCGGCGCCGCTGTCGAGGCCGGTGATCTTGTCGGGCACGGCGTCGCGCGCGGTGAGCAGCAGCACCGGCACGCTGATGCTTTTGCGGCGCAGCTGGGCCACCACGGCGAAGCCGTCCATCTTCGGCAGCATCACGTCGAGGATGATCACGTCGTAGTCGCCGCATTCGGCGTAGGCGAGGCCGGAGGCACCGTCGTGCACGACGTCCGTCTGGTAGCCGTTCTCGGCGAGTATGTGCGCCAGCGCCTGCGCCAGGCGCACGTCGTCTTCAACGATGAGGACTTGCATGGCGACCTGCTTTCTTTCGCGCGTCCTAGCTTCCATTGTACCGTCAGACCTGAAAAGCGTCTGAAAGAAACAGGCGAAGGCCCTTTTCGCGAGCGTGTTGCTTCTGCGCGAGCGCTCGGGCGGAGGCAGGCCCTTTCAGGGAACTTTCAGGCAGCGCGGCTAGGATGCGGTGTCTGATGGAAAGGACCGGTATCCCATGACAACGTTCACCGACGTATTCGAACGCAAGGAAGTGAAGTACCGCCTGGATGCGCGCCAGCACCGCGCGATGGCAGCCACGCTGCGCGGTCGCATGGCACCCGACGCGTTCGGCCGGACGCGCATCGTCAGCCGCTACTTCGACACGCCCGAGCGCGCGCTCATCGAGCGGTCGCTGGACAAGCCGCTGTACAAGGAGAAGCTGCGCTTGCGCAGCTACGGGTCGTCGCAGGCCGACGACCGCGTGTTCGTGGAGATCAAGAAGAAGTACAAGGGCATCGTGTACAAGCGCCGGGTAGGCTGCTCGTTGGCTGCGGCCGAAGCCTATCTGGGCGGAACGCCGTACGAGCAGGCTTGCATGCGATTCCCGCTTCCCGATCCGGCGATGGCCGCCGAGTCGCTGTCGCCGCGCAGCGCGCAGATCGCCCGCGAGATCGACGAGTTCATTGCGCGGTACCGGCCTCTGCGGCCTTCGATGCTCATCGAGTGCGAGCGCGTTGCGTACGCATCGATCGCGACGATCGCCGCGGCGGCAGGCGACGGCGCAACCGGCTTGCGCGCGCTGACCGACGTGCCGGACGACCTGCGCATCACCTTCGATACCCGCATCGTCTACGGCGATCTGTTCGCAAGGGATGCCGGAGCTGCAGCGCATCCGCTGCTCCCCGACGGCGATGCCGTGATGGAGATCAAGTCGTCCGGCCCGTTTCCGCTGTGGCTCGTTCGCGCGCTCGATGCGTGCGAGGCCTACCCGACGTCGTTCTCGAAGTACGGGGAAGCGTACCGGGCCTGCATGGCCGCTTATCGCGGCGCGCCGTCGTTTGCGACAGCGCGCGCGTCCCAAGCGGCCGCCGAGCAGAAGGCCGAGCGGTTCGCCGCGGCGTTGCGCGGCCGCCGCCCTCGTCGCTTCCGTGCGCCGTCGCACACGCCTACGCGCTGCTGAGGTGCCTGACCGTTCGAAAATCCCTCCCTCTCTACCCGAAAGGAACCAATTGTGCTCGATACTGCATTGACCTCGATATTCGGACCGACGGAATCGCTCGTTGCAGGCGTGTCCACCGTCGATTTCCTACTGTGCTGCCTCGCGTCCATCGTGCTGGGCGCGGCGGTGGCGCTCATCTACATGTTCCGCCACACGTACTCGAAGAACTTCGTGGTGACGCTGGCGCTGTTGCCGCTCATCGTGCAGATGGTGATCACGCTGGTGAACGGCAACCTGGGCGCAGGCATCGCGGTGATGGGCGTGTTCAACCTCGTGCGCTTCCGTTCCATCCCCGGCAGCGCGAAGGACATCGGCAGCGTGTTTCTGGCCATGGCCATCGGCCTGGCCACGGGCATGGGCTTCATTGTGCTGGCCGTGCTGTTCACCATCATCGTGGCTATCGTGAACGTGGGCTACGTGCTGTCGCCCTTCGGCAAGCAGAAAGAGCCGGAGAAGACGCTGAAAATCACCATTCCCGACGACTTGGAGTACGACGGCGTGTTCGACGACGTGCTGAAGCGCTATACCGATGAGCACGAGCTGACGATGGTGCAAACCACCAACATGGGAAGCCTGTTTCTACTGGAATATGCGGTGCGGATGAAGCAGCCGGGAACGGAGAAGCGCATGATCGACGAACTGCGCTGCCGTAACGGCAACTTGAAGATCACCTGCGGGCGCGCTGCTGCGAGTAAGGACGTGTTGTAATGGAATGGACAGACGCTAAGTCGACTGGCGAGGGCTGGGGAGATACCCAGTCGCTCAAACAGTCCTCGCTTCGCTGCGGAACTCGCTTGGTGGGCATCACCCCAGCCCTCTTCGTTCGATTGTCTCTGTTGAAAAAAGGAGTTGTCGATGCCCTGATAGCCGGACTGTTCGCAGTGATGCTGACCTGCGGATTGGCGGGGTGTTCGTCGGATCTGGGGGGCGGGGGGTCGGCTGCTGGGGTGGCCGTTGATGGGGGTGAGGCGGACTCTTTCGGGTCTGCTTCCGACTCTGGCGAGGCTGCTTCGTTTGCCGAGGTTGCGGCGGCTTTCGACGCGTCGGCACTCGATCTCGACTACAGCAAGCGCGATACGGATGCTTCTTACGACGATGCTTCCGCCGTGCATATCGTGCTGGGCGGGGGGTCGGCCAGCGTGGAGGGCAATGGCGCGACGGTTGACGGCTCCACGGTGACCATCACGGCCGAGGGCGTCTACGTGGTGTCGGGTTCGCTCGACGACGGGCAGCTGGCGGTGGAGGCGCCTGAGGACGCGAAGGTGCAGATCGTCCTCGCGGGCGCGACCATCCACAACGAGGACGGGCCCGCCGTGTACGTGAAGCAGGCCGACAAGTGCTTCATCACGCTGGCCGACGGGACGCAGAACGCGCTCACCGACGGCGCGGAATACGTGCTCGAAGACGGCTCCGACGAGCCGTACGCCACGCTGTTCAGCCGTGCCGACCTCACGTTGAACGGAACGGGAGCCTTGACGGTGACCAGCGCGTACCGCCATGCGGTGTGCTCGAAGGACGACCTTGTGATCACGGGCGGCACCTATGTGGTGAACGCGGTGGAAGACGCGCTGCGCGGACGCGACTGCGTCAAGATCGCGGACGGCGACTTCACGCTGATCGCGGGCGGCGACGGCATCAAGTCGAACAAGGATACGAAAGCCACGAAGGGATTCGTGTCCATCGACGGCGGAACGTTCGTCATCGAGGCCGGCGACGACGGCATCCATGCGCAAACCTACCTGCGTATCGCGGGTGGCGACATCTCCATCGCTGCGGTGGACGACGCGCTGCACTCCAACCTCGAGGGCCTGCTGGCGGGCGGCGCGCTCGATATCGAAGCGGGCGACGATGCCTTCCATGTCGAGACGAAGCTCGTCATCGACGACGGCACGGTGAACGTGAAGGCGTGCTACGAGGGCTACGAAGCTGAGAAGCTGTACATCAACGGCGGCGACACCCATATCGTGGCCAGCGACGACGCCATCAATGCGGCTGCCGCCGATCTCGGCGACGACGATGCCGACGAGGCGGCCGATGCGTCGGTCGAGGCGCCCGGCTCCGAGGACGGGGCGCTGCCCGGCGGCATGGAGGCGCCTGAAGGTGCTCCCGACGGGATGACGCCTCCGGACGGGGTGAACGGCATGGATGGCGAGGCTCCCGAACTGCCCGAAGGCGTGGAGACTCCCGACGTGATGGGCGGCACGCCGCCGTCCGGCGCTCCGCAGCGAAACGGCGAGGGCGCCAACGAGCGCGAGCTCAACGGCGGCGCGCCCGACAATGCATTCGCCGAAGGCGGCGCGGGCGGCATGGGCATGGGCGACGAGAACTGCCTCATCCAGATCAACGGCGGCTACACCGTGCTCGATGCTCAAGGGGACGGCGTGGACAGCAACGGCTCGGTGGAGATCACGGGCGGCGTGCTGCTGGTCTGCGGCCCCACGAGCAACGGCGACGGAGCGTTCGACTACGATCTGACGGCGACGGTGACCGGCGGAACGGTGCTCATGGTGGGCTCCAACGGAATGGCGCAGAACTTCACCAGCGGAGAGCAGCCTTTCGCGTTCGCCACGGTCAGCGGCTCGGCCGGCCAAAACGTGGCCGTCGTAGACTCCGACGGCACGGTGGTCGCCTCGTTCACGGCGGCCAAGCAGTTCGGCATGGTGCTGGCCACCAGCCCCGCGTTCGTCGAAGGCGGCACGTATTCGCTGGTCATCGGAGGCACCGTGACCGGCGCGAACGCCGACGGCTACACCGACTCCGGCACGGTGGAGGGCGGCTCCACCACCGAGATCGCCGCGTCAACCACCGCATCCGGCGGCATGGGCGGCCTCGGCGCAGGAGGCGGCGGTATGCCCGCCGGCCAAGGCGGCGACGTCCAGCGCGGCATGCGAGGCGGCGCGGGTAGCGGCTTCGGCGGCGGAGCGGCGGCGTAGCCAGCACCCGTTCCAGCGGCGGCCCCGACGGAGTGTTCGTCGAGGTCGCCGTTTTTGGCGCGAGGTCGTCGGTCTGCCTCCTCGATTCTGGCACGAATTTACGGGTATGGCACAGATTTTGCAGCAAGAGTAAGGCCGTGAATCGCAAGCAATAGCAAAACGCCTGGTCGCGAAAACGTCTCCGCCCAATTTCCCCAATCGCTTCTGCCCAACCCGTAAATTTGTGCCAGATTTTTCAAGGTCGAACCGTTGGTAGCCGATTGCATTTGTCGTTCGCAGGTGTGTGAAATTCAGGAACAGCTGGCTCTTTGTCTGCGTTATCGCATATCGCTGGCTCATCTCTAGTAGTGCGGGATTTCGGAAATCCCGTGGGTTAGCCTTCGAACATGGCTTCGCGCATATCTGTTGCGTGATCGATTCGATGTGGTTTCGGGCCACTACCAGTAAGGCGATTATCGCCGTCGAAGATGCCATGAGCAAGACGTAGGCCTATTCCGCGATAATCTTACGATCGGAACCTGCAAGGGCGTCGAAGCGGGCTTGCAGGTTCCGACCATGCATCCGCATCCTGGGCTTCGCCTCGTAGTTCCGATCTCCTTGCGGAAGCGTTATCGTCCGGGAAACAGCAGCCGGCGTTCTGCGGCCAGATCGTTCACCGTTTCTATCTGCTTGGCGGTCTGACGTTGGACGGCTTCGATGAAGCGCTCGTCAAGCTGGGCGTTGAGACTCAACACGTCAGCTATGTCATCGAGGAACCCGTCGAGTGAGGACGAATCGTACCACGACAGGTCCTCCACGAGCGCCAGCTGCTGAGAAGGATAGGGGCGAAACGGATGGGCCTCCCACAAGTAGCGCCCATGCTCCAGCTCGTCCGTGGTCGCGCGGCTGTAAAACCCGCATCCGTTGTCGAACAGGGGTGCCACCCGATACCGATCGAGGGTCTCCACCTCGCGCATCAAGCCGAAGTTGTGCGTATGGCGGTCGAAGTTCGCCATAAGATGGTCGGCAACGATCATCTTGCTCACGGCGCGTCCGAGGTTCGACACGCCCAGCGCTTGCCCGGCTTCAAGGTATCCGCGATAGAGGTCGCGCCCCTCCGTCACTCCGGAGGCGGTAAGCACATCGGCTGCGGGGATGAGCTCGGTTTCGGACGTTATGAAGGTTGGGCACGTCGAATAGGCGCGCCCGTGCCGCTCGGTCAGCGAGTATGCAACGAAGTCTTCATCGTCCAGGAGCCGTGCGAGCAGCTTGGTTGCCAACAGCTCGTTGTACGGCTCGCGGTTCTCGTTGCCCGTTCCGCTTTTCACCAGGAGGTTCGTTCCGTCGCGGTGAATCCATGTCTTCGACAGCATGCCAGGCGTGGCGGTGTCGGGCGAGTGGGTTATGCGGGCGGTCGAGGTTCCTGCAGGGGCAGAGCCGCCGAGCAAGGTTTCGCCCAGCGCTTCTTCGTAACCGTTTTCGAAGTAATTGACGTCATGCCAGTCCACGTCGATATCAACGGGCTTGAACCAATACTGATCGGACAGATTGAGTCCCCAGGAATCGAACATGAGGTCGATGCCATGTCGGGCTGCCAGCTCGCGCAACACGGGGGCGAGGTTCGGACGCATATCGGGAATGGAGCGTGAGGCGATCCATGCAGCTAAATCGTATCGGTTCGGCGTTCGCTCTCGAAGGCCGATGCCTAATGGCTTCCAGGCGATTCCTTCGCGCGGCACGATATCGGCCGTTTCGCGCGTGCGTCGGTTGTACACGAAATCGAGCACCGGATGGTTGCGATTCATCAGCGTGAACGGGGCGAGGTTGCGCTCGTTCTTCTCGTTCATCTTCGGGCGGCCTGCGGTTCTGCCCCGCTCGGCTCGCTCGTGGACGGAGCGCTCGTCAAGCATCCAAGATCGTCCGAATCGCTGGGCCTCGAGATCTCCAGACGCTACAAGCGCGTTCACGCGTCTCATACTGATGCCCAAACGCTGCGCCGCTTCCTTGGTCGTGTACATGACTCCTCCCATCCGTTCATTTCCTAAAATTATACCAAACAAAGAATAAATAATTCTCAGATGCTGTAGAAAAAATATTCCTTAATCGGAACATTTTCTGGAGGTGCCTGACGGTCGTATGGAACACTTGCGCGGTTTTGTCCCGAAGGATTTGCTCCTTTCGTCGAATCGGTGACCCTTCGCCGGAAAGCTTCGCGCGCTTTAGCCGATTGGAGTACAATGGGCGAACGAATAAGGAACGAACCCGCACGTCAGGCTGGGGCCGGGCGCCATGCAAGAAGGGATGCGAACATGGCAGACATCACCGAAGTGGATTACATCTGGAAGAACGGGGAGATGATCCCCTGGGCCGAGGCTACCACGCATGTCTTGTCCCACTCGCTGCATTACGGCTCCGGCGTGTTCGAGGGCATCCGCTGCTACCAGAATCCCGAGACGAAGAAGAGCTACGTCTTCCGTCTGCGCGACCATATGGAGCGCCTGCATCGCAGCTGCAAGATCTCTCTGATCGACCTGCCGTACTCGGTGGACGAACTGTGCGACGCGACGATCGAGCTTATCCGCAAGAACAACCTGCCGTCGTGCTACATCCGTCCGATCGTGTACCGCGGCTACGGCGTGATGGGCGTCGATCCCACCGGCGCCCCCACCGACGTGGCTATCGCCGTGTGGCCGTGGGACACCTACCTGGGAGACGGTGCGCTCGACAACGGCGTGGCCGTGGGCGTGTCGTCGTGGCGCCAGCGTACGAACAACTCCATTCCGCCTGCGGTTAAAGCCACCGCTTCCTACATGAACTCTATCCTGGCTAAGCTCGAGGCGAAAGAGCACGGCTATGTTGAGGCCATCATGCTGAACGAGGCGGGGCTCGTGTGCGAGGGCACCGGCGAGAACCTCTTCGTCGTGCGCGACGGCATCTTGTCCACGCCGCCGCTGTCCGACGGACTGCTGGAGGGCATCACGCGCGACACGGTGCTGTGCCTGGCCGACGACCTGGAGATCCCCGCCATCGAGGAAAGCCTCACGCGCAGCGACCTCTACATCGCCGACGAGGTGTTCATGACCGGCTCCGCCGCCGAGCTCACGCCCATCGGCAGCGTCGACGGCCGTGTGGTGGGCAAGCCGGGCGAGATCACTCGCTTGCTGCAGGATCGTTTCTTCGCCGTGTGCTATGGCAACATCGAAGAGTACTCGGAATGGCTGACTGAGATCTAAGTCATAGGTTGGTATGTCGCGAAGCCCCCGCCGTCCGCTGCTTGCGGCCGGCCGGAGGGCTTCGCTTTTTGAGCGAAGGAGCGCCTCTGTGAATCGAATCCTCACGTATGACAGCACGCTGCGAGACGGAGAGCAGTGCGAGGGCATCACGTTGTCGCTTGAGGACAAGCTGCGCATTGTCGAGCGCTTGGACGCGTTCGGCGTCGATTTCATCGAGGGCGGGTTTCCGGCATCGAACCCGAAAGACATCGCGTTCTTCCAGCGCGTGCAGGAGATGCCGCTTAAGCATGCGCGCATCGCGGCGTTCGGCTCAACGTGCAAGAAGGACGTCGCCGCCGAGGACGACCGCGGGCTGGCCGACCTCGTGGCCAGCGGCGCCCCGGTGGTCACCATCGTGGGCAAGACGTGGGACGAGCAGGTCACGCGCGCGCTGTTGACCACGCTCGACGAGAACCTGCGCATGATCCGCGATTCCGTGGCCTACCTCAAGGCGCAGGGTCTCACGGTGGTGTTCGACGCCGAACACTTCTTCGACGGCTACAAGGCGAACGCCGACTACGCGATGGCGTGCGCGCGCGCGGCAAGCGAGGCGGGCGCCGACTCCATCGACCTATGCGAGACGAACGGCGGCGCGCTGCCTCACGAGGTGGAGGCCGTCGTGGCCGCGGTCGCGCGCGAGCTGCCCGGCCAGCAGCTGGGCATCCACTGCCACAACGATTCGGGCTGCGCTGTGGCGAACTCGCTTGCCGCTGTGCGCGCCGGCGCAACTCAGGTGCAGGGCACGGTGAACGGGTTCGGCGAACGCGTGGGCAATACCGACCTGCTCACCGTCATCGCCGATCTCGAGCTGAAGATGGGCTGTACCTGCGTGGGCGAGGAGCGGCTGCGCGATCTGACCAGCGTGGCGCAGTTCGTGGCCGAGACGTGCAACCTATCGGTGCCGAACCACCATCCCTACACGGGCGCGTCGGCGTTCGCGCACAAGGGCGGCCTGCACGCCAGCGCCATCGCGCGCTTCCCCGAGGCCTACGAGCACACGCGTCCCGAGGCGGTGGGCAACACGCAGCGCATGCTGGTCAGCGAGCTGGCCGGCAAGGCATCGCTCATCGCGAAGGCGAAGAACTTGGGCATCGATCTGGCCCAGCACCCCGACAAGACGCAGGAGATCCTCGACGACATCAAGCGCCGCGAGGCGGTGGGCTACTCCTACGAGGTGGCCGACGGCTCGCTTGCGCTGCTGCTGCAATGGCATCTCGGCGCGTACCGGCCGCACTTCACGCTGGAGAGCTTCCGCGTCATCGTGGACGACCACGAGGACACCGGCGCGCTGGCGAAGGACGCCATGTCGGAAGCCACCATCAAGATCCACGTGGGCGACCAGCGCTTCGTGGCCACGGGCGAGGGCGCAGGCCCCGTCGGCGCGCTCGACAACGCTCTGCGCATGGCCATCGTGGCGTTCTACCCCGAAGTGGCCGACATCGAGCTGGTTGACTACAAGGTGCGCATCCTCGACGAGAACGTGGGCACCGACGCCATCACGCGAGTCGTCATCACCACGCGAGACAAGCGCGGCAGCTGGGGTACGGTGGGCGTGTCGGAGAACATCATCGAAGCATCATGGAATGCGCTGGTCGACTCGATCGAGTACGGCCTGATGCGGATTGGGGAGTAGCATGAGCGATCTCAGAACGCCCGAAGTCGAAGACCTCCTGCGCGTGTTCGCGGCGCTTGACGACGAAGACGTGATCTTCTCCCTGCTGGAGGACTTGTTCACCATTCGCGAGATCAAGGAAACGTCCCAGCGCCTGGCCGTTGCGCGCCAGTTGGATGCCGGCAAGTCCTACTCCGCCATCGAAGAGGCCACCGGCGCGTCGGCCACCACCATCGCCCGCGTGTCGAAGTGTCTGAGCTACGGTGCCGGCGGCTACAACGCCGCCCTGAACGCCCTAGACGACGCCGAGAAGAAGCGCCGCTAGCGCGGTCGCCTGCTTCCGGAATCCTGCCGCAAGCTCGATTCTGCCCGGTTCCCGTCACGGATCGCCTCACGCGTTCGGCAACCAGGTGAACTCGGGCCGCGAGGCCGCGAACAACGTCGCGGAGTTCCTGAAGGCGTAAACCCACCCTCTTCCGAAGCTGGGGCGCGGAATCCCTCCCTCCCCGCCGTCGTCCCGGCTTCGGAATTCTGCATTTGGGCGCAAACGGGCACCCATGACAATTTTGCGAGCAGAAAAGAGCCCCAGGCGGCGGAAGGATTTTCTGTCACCTGGGGTTTCTCTAGTTGCTCTGCGGGGGCGGCCGCCGTTTCGCCCTCCCGGATTGTCATGGGTGCCCGTTTGCGCCCACGACATGGGATTGCTGCGTCGGATTGTCATGGGTGCCGTTTTGCGTCCATGACATGGAACCTTGCGGCGCGCGGAATGGCTCGCGTCACCCGGCGACGGGCGCCGCGTCCTCGTCCGGCCTTGCGGGCGGTTTCGCGGCGCTTCCGTCGCTCGACCCGCTCGCCGGCAGCGCCACGGGATCGCCGTACTCGTCGATCGTCCCGTTCGCACGGCCCTCGATGTAGGCTGTGCGCGCCTTGCCGCGCCTAAACGTCACGGGCGCCTTCCCCGAGCTCAGCTGGTAGCAGTACCAGAACACGAACGGGATGCCGATGATGCCGTTCGCCATGCCCCACCAGTACATCACGTCGGGGCTGAACCATGCAGCCGAGTTCATGATGGTGGGGAACAGCAGCGGGAAGCAGCTGCGCAGCAAGAGGTGCGCGCCCAGCGTGTAGATGCGCCCGGTGATGTACAGCTCGGGACGGCGCATGATGATGGGGTACAGCTCGGCCGCAGCCAGGATGCAGCAGGTGGACGCGAAGAACTCGTGTCCTTCGGCGTACACGAAGCACGCGTTCCACGTGGTGTACAGGAAGTTCCACATGGGGACGGTGTAGGACAGGATCTCGCCGTGGCTGGACGTGTCGTACTTCCAGTACTTGTCGCCGAACGGCATGGTAACGCACAGGATGAAGCCGGCCAGCGCGTTCATCATGTTGCCCATCTGCATGTCGCGCAGCGTGGCCTCGGCAATGTTGCAGAACACGATGCCGTACAGCGTCCAGCGCACCCAGCGTTTGCGCATGAGCCGCCAGAACGGCGTGTCCTTCTGCTGCACGGCGGCGATGCGGCCCAGACCTGCGAAGATGAGCGGCAGGATGACGGAGAGGTTTTTCGCCCACCGGAACCAATCGTCTCCGGGGATGTTGATGATCCATAGCGGAATGGTGACGAGCGACACCACCCACACCCACATGGACGTTCGATAGTGCCGTCGCATGAACTCGGTCAGCAGCATGAGCAGAACGGTGTACACGACCATCGATATGGGAGTGATCCAGACGGGCACGGTCATGAGAAACCCCTTTCCCCAGGTAGCGCTATTATTGTCAGTCTATCATCGGGGGTGGTGCCGCTTCTTTCACAAACGACCTCTTGATGTGAAAGACTTCCACGCCCGAGCTTCGTATACTCGCTTCAAGGCGCTGTGCGTCGTCGATGGGACGAGGGCCATGTGTCCGAACTGCCGCCAGGCAACGGCGGGAAACGAGGGAGCGAAGGGGGCTTCATCATGGGTATTCTGTACCAAGCGGCCGACCCGCTGTACTGGGTCATTTGGCTGTTCATTTTGTTCGCGCTTATGGCGTTCAACGAGTTGGGACGCACGTCGCTGTGGGCAGGCATCGCGCTGTTCGCGGTTGTTCCCATCGTGCTGACCGTCTTCGTGTGGCCCATCACGGCGGCTCCCGGCAACGAGTACGGCACGGGCACGTGGTTCAACTGGGTGAAGACATATTCGGCACTTGCCGGCTGCTTGGGCTTCATGGCGCTGCGCTTCGTGAAGTGGCGCGGCGCGGACGGCACGACGCACCACCTGTACGAGAAGCGCTGGGCGCTGTGCTTTCCGCCGCTCATCCTGGCCGTCAACATCGCCGAGGCCGTCGTTCGCGACTTCCAGGTGTTCAGCTTCGGCCTGTGGCAAGGCGGCGTGGTCGAGAACCTGTGGACTATGTCGGGTCCCTGGAACATCATGAACGGCATTGCCGGTATCCTCAACATCGTCACCATCTGCGGCTGGTTCGGCATCTTCATCTCGAAGGATTCGTCGAAGGACATGATCTGGCCCGACATGATCTGGGCGTGGATCATCGCCTACGACCTGTGGAACTTCGCCTATACGTACAACTGCATCTCCGACCACTCGGCCTACGCCGGCCTCGCGCTGCTGCTGGCGTGCACTATCCCCACGTTCTTCATCAAGAAGGGCGCCTGGTTGCAGCATCGCGCGCAGACGCTGGCGCTGTGGATCATGTTCGTGATGACCGTTCCGCAGTTCGCCGATGTGCTGGCGCCCATTCCCACCACGCACAACCCTACGGCGTTCTTCGCGGTCAGCTTCCTGGCGCTTGCGTCGAACGTGGCGTTGGCGGCGTACCAGTTCCGTAAGATCCGCAAGCTCAAGTTGAACCCGCTCAAGGACGAGCTGTACGCCGACACGAAGTCGTATCAGGAGCTCGAAGAGGCAAACCGCTAGAGAACCCCGTATAATGGACGCCAAGCGTAATCGTTGCGCGCGGCGTCCATGCGCGCCTGAACGCAGGAGGGCGCGATGCGGCTCGACAAAGAGAATCAGGGAATCCGCCCGCCGGGGCGCGAGCGTTCTGCGGTCGAAAGCAGGAGGCTCGGCGGCCCGGCGGGCGAGATCATGCTGGCGGCGCGCACGTTGTTCGAACGGCGCGGGGTGGGGAAGACCACGGTGAAGGACATCGCCGCCGAGGCGAACGTCACGCGCGAGCTGGTGTACTACTACTTCGAGAACAAGCAAGCCGTCATCGATGCGGTCATCGACGATTATGTGGAGGACCTCGTGGAAAGCGTGCTCGTGTGGAACGAGTCGCGCGTGTTCGGCGACACGGCAGGGTCGCTGCGGTCGTGCATCGCGGCGTTTCGCCGTGCACTGTACGACGCGAACGGGCTTCGGCCCATGATTCGCGTGTTGGAGGAGCTGGGCGTGCGCGACGCCTTCGACGTGCGCGCGGTGCGCGAGACGGTGGATTGCCTGAGCGGTCGGGTGCTGGTCGAATACGCCGAGTACCATCAGGTCGAGATCGAATTCGTATACGAGATGTTCTGCGTGGTGATCTTCGGGCTGGTAGGCCTCGTGAAGATCGACCCCGACATCAGCGACGAGGCTCTCATGAAGGTGGTGGAGCAGACGCTGCACCTCGACATGGAGCCGCTTGCGCTGGATGCCTCGGCCAAGCGGCAGGACAGCGCATCAGTTTAGGCACCTCCCCTGTTCTTTTAGATGACGCCAAAATCGTGTATTCATCTGCGACTACGTTCAGCGCGTGGAGATCGCGTGACCGTTACCCGGTCGTGCTATAGTTGTTGCGAATTCGTTGTTCGCTGCGGTGCCGAATCGTCAAAATACGAGCATGAGAGTCAAGCATGAGGCATACGCGGCGGATTCGAGGAGGTTTTGCATGACTGATTTCACGCGCGGCCTCGATCGCCGCACGTTTATATTTGGCGCGGCTGCCCTGGGTGCGGCCACGCTGTTGCGGCCGACGCTCGCTTTTGCCGAGCCCACGTCCGCAGACAAGTTCGCCGAGGCCGATTCCGTTCGCGCTCGCATCAACGAGATGCAGGAGCAGCTGACCATCGCCGGTGAGAACTATTACAAAGCGCTCGACGAGCACGAAGCGGCCGTCCAAGCCGTTGCCGACGCCCAGGCGCGCATCGACGAAGCGAACGCCCGGATCGCCGAGTTGCAGGACAAGCTGAGCAAGCGGGCGCGCAGTATGTATCGCAGCGGCCAGACCACGGCGCTCGACGTCATCTTGGGAGCCACGACGTTCGAGGAATTCGCCACAAGCTGGGATTTGCTGAACGATATCAACGACAACGATGCCGCGATGGTGCAGCAGACGAAAGACCTGCGCGCCGAGGTGGAGGCGGCGAAGATCGAACTCGAAAAGCAAGAGCGTATCGCTGCCGAAAAAGCCGAAGAGGCGGCGCGCATCAAAGCTGAGGCAGAGCAGACCATCCAAACGCTGGAAGCCACGCTGCAACAGCTTGACGCCGAGGCTCAGGCGCTGCTGGTCCAGGAACAGGAAGCGGCACGTGCTGCCGAAGCTGCCGCTGCGGCAGCCGAGGTCAAGCGCACGTACGCCTACAGCACGCCGAGCGCGTCCATCCCGTCCCAGGGCTCGGTGGTGGACTACGCGCTGTCGCGCATCGGCTGCCCCTACGTGTGGGGTGCCGCCGGTCCGAACGAATTCGACTGCTCCGGATTGGTGACGTGGGCATACGCTCAAGTGGGTATTTCGGTGCCCCATCAGACCGAGTCGATGTACTATGCCGCCGCCGCGCGTTTGCCGGTCTCCGAAGCGCAACCCGGCGATGTGCTGTGGATCAGCTACGGCGACGGGTACAACGGACATGCTGGCATCGCCTGCAATGCCGGGGGCACGCACTACGTTCACGCCCCCACGTTTGGCGCGCGCGTGCGCGATACCGATCCGCTGAGCTGGGCCGGGTTTACGCATGCGCTCCGATTCGCATAAGAAGGAGAACCAAGTGACCACGCTGTTTGTGAACGCGTGCATGCGCGGCGAGGCATCGCGCACGCTCGCGCTGTGCCGCGAATACCTGGAGCGCTTCGACGACGTCGTGGAGGTTGACGTTGCGGCGCTCGATCTCAAGCCGTTCGACGCCGATCGTGTGGCGTACCGTACGGAGAAGCAGAGGGCAGGGGAGTGGGACGATCCCATTTTCAGCCTATCGCGCCAGTTCGCGGAAGCCGACGACATCGTCATCGGTGTGCCGTACTGGGATCTTTCGTTTCCGGCTGCGTTTAAAACGTACCTTGAACATGTCAGCGTGTGCGAGTTGACGTTCCATTACACCGAGGACGCGCGCTGCGAGGGCATCTGCAAAGCGAAGCGCATCACGTACATCACCACGTGCGGCGGCTTCGTAGAGGGTGCAAACTTCGGTTACGAGTACATCGTTGGCATCGCCAAGATGTTCGGCATTCCCGAAGTCCGCTTCGTGGCGGCCGAGGGGCTGGACATCGTGGGCATCGACGTCCAGGAGCAGATGGACAAGGCTCGTGCCCAGATGGCGAAACTCGATTGAGCGAGTCCGGCAAAACCTATGCAGGGGGACCGACGGTTTCTCGTCGGTCCCGATTTTCGCATCCCGAGGGGTTCGATGACGGCTTGTCCATCATCGCGGTATCCATTATGGTGCAGCGCGCTCTCAACTGCGTGGATCCTCGACTTGTCGACCACGGGTTGCGGGTGGCCGCGGTGCTCGATGCCATGCTGGAAGCGAAGGGCGTGACCGATCCAACGCAGCGCCGCGCAGCGTACCTCGTGGCGTTGCTGCACGATGTAGGCGCCTATCGCACGGAGGAAATCGACCGTATGGTGGCGTTTGAAACGGAAAGCGTGTGGGAGCACTCGTTTTACGGATATCTGTTCTTCAAAGAGCTTACGCCGCTCGGCGCCTATGCGGACGTGATCCTGTACCACCACCTGCCTTACGATCGGTTCACCGACCAAGATCCGTACGTAAAATTCCTGGCCGGGGCCGTGCATGTGGCCGACCGGGTGGACGTGTTGCTGCTGGAGCGTCCTCAAGCGGATGTCGTCGAGGTAGAGCGTCTGCTGGCTGCATCGCGACCTGGCGCGTTCTCGCCCGAGGCGGTCGCCCTGTTTTTCGAGGCGCAGCGGCGTTTCGACGTGCTCGCTCGTCTGAGGAGCGGTGTGAAACAGCCTGACCGCTCGCATATCGTGGATGATCCGGACGGTACCGGCTCGGCGTCTTCGTTCCTCGACATGCTCGTGCATGTCATCGATTTTCGCAGCCGGCATACCGTCACCCATACGGTGACCACGGCATGGGTTGCCTATGAGTTGGCGTTGCGCCTGATCGGCGACCAGCGCGCGGCTGCTCGCGTGTACACGAGCGCGCTTGTGCACGATGTGGGCAAAATCGGCATTCCGCTGTCCATTTTGGAGAAGCCGGGGAAGCTCGATGACGAGGAAATGAAGGTCATGCGGACGCACGTGGAGCTGACCGAGGATATTCTCGAGGGTTGCATAGAGCCCGTGCTGTTGCAGGCGGCTGCCCGCCATCACGAGAAACTCGACGGATCGGGATATCCGCGCGGTCTTCATGCGGCTGAATTGTCCATGCCCGACCGCATCATAGCCGTGGCCGACATCGTGAGCGCGCTTGTGGGCACGCGTAGCTACAAGAAGGCGTATCCTAAGGAGAAGGTGCTCGAGCTGCTGGCCTGGCACGTCGAGACCGGCAAGATCGATTGCATCGTGGTCGAGACCATGACGCGCGACTACGATGCCATCATGTTGTCGGTCGCCGCAGCGTGCCAGCCAGTGGCTGCCGCGTATGAGCGCGTGCAGAGCGCTTATGCGCTGATGCTGGGAAAACTGAAAAGGTGGCAAGCTGAAAACGAGGGGAGAAGCGCATGAAGCGCCTGTTGATCGTAGTGGACTATCAGAACGATTTCGTGGACGGATCGCTGGGCTTTCCCGGTGCCGAGCTTCTGGAGGAGCCCATAGCCGCGAAAATCGAAGAGTACCGCAGCGCGGCCGACGTGATCGCGTTCACGTTCGACACGCATCGTTGCGACTATTTGGAAACCCAGGAAGGGCGCAACCTGCCGGTGGAGCACTGCATCGAGGGCGCGCCCGGACACGCGCTGTACGGGCGCATCGCCGAGCTCATCCGTCCGACGGACGAGGTGTTCGAGAAGCCTTCGTTCGGTTCGGCAGACTTGTTCGAATGGTTGCGCGCAGCGCAGCCGCCGTTCAAGAGCATCGAGCTGGTGGGCCTCGTGTCCAACATCTGCGTGATCTCGAACGCCGTGCTGGCGAAAGCGGCCTGCCCCGAGGTGCCCGTCATCGTGGACGCCGCCTGCACCGCTTCGTTCGACGACTCCCTCAACGAGAAGGCCCTCGACGTGCTGGAGGGCCTGCAGGTCCAAGTGACCAACCGCTAACCGAGGCTGCGGCGGCCGTCGGGCCGCCACAGCTGTCGGACTTTCGTTTACGCCAACGCCTCCACGTCGGCTTCCGTGACGGGGCTCTTGGATTCCAGCTTGCCGCCGGTGGCTGCCTGGATGCCGCAGATGCGCCCGGTCATGATGCAGTGCCCGGCCGACATGCCGCCCTGGTACATCGACCAGTCGGGGCTGCCGCACAGCTGGCCGGCGCTGAACCCGGTCACCCAGAGGTTCGGGATGACTTCGCCGTCCGTGCGAAGCGCCTGGTAGTTCTCGTTCACGGTGACGCCGGCGCACAGCGCGGACACGCGCACGTGCTTATGGATGCCCCAGAACGGCGCCTTCTCGATCTTCTTGAGGTACTTCGCCTGCTTGCCGAAGTCCGCATCGAACCCGGCGTCGACCATCTCGTTATAGCGCGCGACGGACTTCTTGAGCGCATCGGCGGGGATCTCCAGCTTCGCCGCAAGCTCGTCCAAGGTGTCGCAGCAATACGTGCCGATGAGGCTTTCGATGACGTTCGCGCCGCTTTCGGCCGAGCGGTCCATCTTCACGTCGGGCATGTACACCTGGATCTTTTCCTTGTCGGTGGGCTTGCCGCCCCACTCCGTGACCTGCTCGACGTAATCGTCGTCGAAGATCTGGGAATACCAACCCGGTTTCGGCTGGTTGCGCAGCACGCAGTTCACTTCCTCGAACACGCAGTCCTCGTTCATGAAGCGTTCGCCGTCCTCGTTCACGAACAGGAACGGCTCGTCGAACATGGGGCCGGAGTCGAAGTCGTGCATCATGTGGGAGTGGCCCACGGGCACGAACCCGGCGCCCACGGCCATGGACATGAGGATGCCGTCGCCGGTCTTGTTGCTCTGCTTGCGGTCGAACTCCTTCACGTCGGGGCAATAACGCTCCACGAGGCTCTGGTTGTTCTGGTAGTCGCCGGTGGACAGGATGACGCCCTTCGTGGCGTTGAACTTGATGTAGGAGCTGCCGCTTTTGCCGATCACGCCGGTCACGGTTCCTGATTCGTCGGTGACCAGCTGCACGCCCGGCGTCGAGTAGAAGAACTCCACGCCCTTGCTGGCGGCCAGCTCGGCCAAATGCTCCACCATCGTGCCGTTGTTGTACGGCTTCGGGCCGAACATGATGCTGCGGCGCGCGCATTTGCTGCCGTCCTCGTATTCGGTCACGGCCGTGGGACGCACCGTGTAAGGCGGGAAGCCCGCTTCGGCCGTGCGCACCTGCGTCCAGCGGATGGCCTCGCCCGAGTACTTGCAGTACGTCTCTGCCAGCTTGCGGTCGGCGCGCCAGCGGCAGTCCTCGAGGTAACCTTGCAGGTAGTTCATCACGCCCTGCTCGTCGCTTTGGTCGAGCAGCACGCCCGAGCAGGTGCCGCCCTGGGCGATGGGCTTCGACTCCTTCTGCAGCACGGCGACGGTCGCGCCCTCCTCGAGGGCGCTCAGCGCGGCGGGCACGCCGCCCGTTCCCGCGCCTACCACCACGACGTCGAACGTCTTCTCTTCGGCGATGTCGGTGATGGGCTCGACGATGACGGGCGATTCCTCGAAGTCGCTCGCCTGGAGCCCTTCGGGAAAGCTCGATGCCGCCTCTTCGACTTTGGCGTCGGAAGCGGCAGGCGCGCAGCCTGCAAGCCCTGCGCCCGTGGCGACGATGCCGGTTGCGAGCGCCCCCTTCAGAAAGTCTCGACGATTCAGTTCCATTGCTCCCTCTCCTTTCCTTGATGCTCGTGCGCGCTTGGATGCGGGCTTTGCGCCGCATGGGAGGGATGGGCGGCCCTCGGCCTGCATCCAAGCTTGTTCGAAGCTACCAAGCGAGGGCGGGTTTTTCCTCCTACAAACGGTATGAAGTTGCAGGCGGGGAGGCATCTCATCCTGGTTTTCTGATATAAACGTAGGCAGGGAGGAAGGGGTCTTATGGGTTCGATTCGTTCTCTTTTCGCGCGAACGCCCGGAATCGGCTGGGCGGTCGTCGGGTTGGCATGCGCGCTCATGGTGCTGGAAGTCCAGCGCATGCCCGTCGCCCGGTTCGTGAGCTTTTCCATGTTCGCGCCGCTTCCGTACGCCGTCGAGGCTGCGGCGATGCTGGCCATCGTCGTTCTGTACCGGGTGCGCGGCGCGCTGCGCGTGAGCGACCTTCGCGCGGTGCGGGTTACGGTCGCCCTCTTGTCGGCGGCGGCTACCTGGCTTCTTCTGTATTCCCCCTTGGCCGACGACGGCTTGGCGCTGGCCGCGCTCGTGTTGTACCGGGTGGCGACGGGGCTGCTGCTGGTCCTCTGGGGCGAGCGGCTCGTGCCGTTGGGCGCGCGTCGCACCGCCTGCGCATTCGCGGCCGCCTGCTTGCTGTCCGGGCTGCTGACCATGGTTCTCGCGCTGTTCTCGGGCGAGGTGGCGCGCGTGCTGCTGGGAGCGTTGCCGGTGGCGGCCGGCGGGCTGTTCGTGCTGTACCGGCCGCTGGTGGGCAAACGTCGGGCGAACGACGAGCTCGATCAGCCGCTTCCCCGCTTCGCCTGCTCGACTTTGAAAGACCGCGTCGTCGCGGTCAGCCTGGTCGCGCTGCCGCTTCTGTGCCGGGGCCCGATGGTCACGTCGCAGTCGTCGTGGATGGGGTTGCAGGGCGATGCCGTCATGGCGGCGTTCATCCAGGTGGCCATCGGGTGCGGCATCGTCGCTGCGGGGCTTATCGCCCTGCTCGTCGTGAAGCGCGTTTGGAACCGCAGCTTCATCCTGGTGTACGAGCTGTTCGTGCTTCCCGTGACGTTCGTGTCGTTCTACACGTCGCAGGCCTCGGGGGATCTGTGGTTCTTGCACATGCTCATCGTGGATTCCACGTACAAGGTGACGTTGTTCTACGTCATGATGACGCCGTTTCTGTTCCCGAAGGGCGCGCGTAAGGGGAACTCGTCCACGCCTTTGCTGTGCTCGTTCGCCTTCATGATAGCCATCAGGGCCTTGTTCGTCGGGCTTCATGCGTCCCTGTCCGCGTCGCTGTACGCGAGCTTGACGGTGGTGGTCGTGCTGGCGACGTTCGCGGCGGGAGGGGCTTTGTCGTTTTTGATCATGCAGCGGCAGGCGACGCGGCGGGAAGCGGGCGAGGCCGCCGCGGCCGAAGCGGTTCGCGCGGGGCTCGAAGAGCGTTGCGCCGCCGTCGCCGCCCGCTTCGACCTGACGCCGCGCGAGCGCGAGATACTCGTGCTGCTGGCGCAGAACTACCGTGCGCCCTACATCGCCGAGAAGCTGGTGGTGAGCCAGTCCACGGTGAAGACGCACATGCGCAACCTGTACGGCAAGCTGGACGTCCACTCGCAAGCCGAGCTGCTTCTCGGGCTGGACGAGGAAGCCCAGAGCATCACGACCGACTAGCGTCGGCGGGCGAAGGCTTCCAGCACGAGTTGGGCGCGGGTGCCGATGGGGGTTTCGTTCTCCGCGAGGAAACGGGGGACGTCGGCGATGGGCAGCAAGAACGGCTCGATGAACTCCGCCGGCTCAGGCTGCGCGTCGGCCACCTTCTCCACCTGGGCGAACACGACGTGCACGGTTTCGTCGGTGAGACCGGTGGACGAGTAGCCCGCTTGCGGCAGCGGGTCGAGCGCGGGCGCGTCGGCATCGGCGCGCAGGGCGTAGCCCGTTTCCTCGCGGAGTTCGCGGTCGACGCAGGTTGCGAGGTCCTCGCCCGGCTCCATGAGGCCGGCCGGGAACGCGATGCACCAGCTGTTCAGCGGATAGCGAAACTCGCGGATGAGCAGCAGCTCTCCCGTCGCGGTTTGTGGCACGATGCACACGGCGTCGGCCGCGCACGCCCGACCTGCGGCATTGCCTTCCAGCTCGGCGCGGTAGGCTTCGAGGCTCTTGCGCGACGCGCTTTCGTACTCGTACGTCGAGCCGTCGGGCATAGTGTAGGCCAGCACGTACTTCTTGATCCATCCGTCGGAAACCTGGCGGATGTTGGAAAGCTGGGGAACGGCTTGCATGGGAAAGCTCCTGTTCTTGGGTGCGGTTGTGTTACGGCATGGTTCTGGCTGCCGTGCGTTCGGATCGAGCGCACATCTCAAGCGCGCGTCATGCCTTGCGTTTCATGATACTGCCAGTTGCTGTTGTTGTCGGAAGAGGATACGTCTTCTTCTGACGTTGGTGGAGGTTGAGAAGCCCAAAGGAAAAGCTTCTCGGGAGGAAGTCGCTGAACTTGCCATCCGGGCGTTTTCGCGATGCTCAAAGAATGGGACCGAGCGCGAAGCCTCATTGCCGACCGTCGGTCGAATCTATTCAGCATTTGAGGCTGTTGGTGAGGGGGGCAACCATCGAACGGTTATTTTAAGGATGCTACACTGTGCTTCATATCGTTCCGCGACAAAGGGGAGTGTCATGGACATTGAAATTCTAAAAGAGTTCGTTTTCCTATCGAAGGGGCTTAACGTTACGAAGGCTTCTCGCGAGCTCAATATGGCGCAGTCGACTTTGAGCAGCCATATCATAAAGCTTGAAAGGGACCTAGGATGTTCTTTGGTGGAAAGGGATGGCAGTCCTCGCTTGACGCTTGCGGGTCGTGAGTTCTTGGAAGTGGCCTCCGAGATCGTGTGCCTCTACGACGGTTTCAAGGAGAGGGGCGTGGTGCAAAGGGGTCGGGAAGATGCCGTGATCACGGTATGGGCTCCGCAGCGCAGAGAAGGTTTCGTTATAGCATTGTTGGATGCGGTTATAGGGTTTAAGGGGAAGTATCCGCAGGCGATAGTTGACGTGCAGGATACGCATGGAGGAGATACGCTTGACGAGCTGAGGAAGGGTGTTCTCGACTGCGGGTATTATTGCAATGCGGTTGCAGATCCTAGCTTGGAAGAGGATTTTCAGCTGGTTCCATTGCTGGATGAAGAGTTCATCATATGGATGGATAAGGATTCGCCGCTTCGCGATTGTGATTCGCTGACTCCGTGCGATTTGGAAGGCTACCAGCTTCCAGTTCCGGTCGGTATGGGGACCCACAGCGTTCATTTGCAAACGATGTACGAAGAACTGTTCTCTCTTTATGGGGCAAAGGCAAATGTAAAACCTCGTTATTGCCGCTCTGTAGATGATTTTTTCCTTTCGAAGATCAACAGGGACGATTTGATCATCCTCAATCGCGGGTCGCAGATCATTGAAGCGATGAATGAGGCGAACGGGAAAGTTATGGGCCGATTCAATCCTCCTATCTACTCTACGGGATATCTGGTCTTTCGGAGCGAAGACAACAGCGATATGGTCGAGTGTTTTAAAAGCCACGTGCTCGCCTTTTACGAAGAGGCCAAGATTTCTTCTCTGTCAAATGAGGCGTTCAAGGATTAGCAGGCATTTTGTCGTCTTGGAGCTAGATAGCTATCCAGGTGGAATAGGTACTACAACCTGCAATGGCGGGTATCGTAAAATGCGATTGCATCGGACGTGTTTCTTGCGAAAAGCAACCTGAAAACCTCGTTTTTACCATTGAGCTTCAACCAGGTATTCTCGATATGCAGGAGGAAGGCCTGCTTACGTCAAGGAAGGTGTCAGGTGCGTTTTGCGCCTTTCGCTTCCGGAAAGCGAGGGGATCATGGAGCTAGATCGTCGTAGTTTTTTGAAAGGTGCAGCCATAACAGGCGGTGCCGCAGCTTTGTTTGGGGTGGCAGGGTGCGGTCCTGTGGCTACGGAAGCCGTCGACTCGAACGGCGAAGCGCGGAGTGAAGCCGATCCTATCCTGCCGCTGGATCCGCCGGCTTCATGGGATCGCGAAGTGGATCTGGTTGTGGTGGGAACGGGCGGTGGTGGCCTTGCCGCAACTACTTTGGCGGCCGAAAGCGGCTCGAGCGTGATCGCAGTCGAAAAGGAGGGAACAGTCGGCGGTGCCACGCGTCATGCGTTGGGCTATGTGATTTTTGCCGGAGGATCGAAGCTTCAAAACGAATTGGGAGCCGCTTGGCCTGGGCCGGAATTTGATCCCGTTGCATCCGTAAACGAGCTCGGGCCTTATTATCAGTACTCCCTCAACGTTCCTATGTATGCGAATGTCCTTGTAGCAGGAGCTGAGTGCATTGATTGGATGATGGAGCATAAAGACGTTCCGTTAGTTGGGGTTCCTCGCGTGTATTTCGATAAAGAGGTTGCCGAGGGTAGGCAAAATGCCGTCTTGGGCATGAACGGTACCGTTAACGCTATGGAAGCGGCCGCTCTGGCCGCTGGTGCAGAAATTATGCTCAATACCAAATGCGAAACTTTGGTCGTTGAGGATGGCGTCGTTGTGGGCATCATGGCAAAGGACGCCGATGGAAACGAGATCTACGCCAAAGGTGCGAAAGGCGTTGTGCTGTGCGGGGGCGGCTTTGGCATGAACAGGGATCTTTTGAAACGCTATATTCCGTCTTGCTATGAGCAAGCGCTGCAGGGCGGTCCCATGCCGTTCCATACGGGAGATACATTCCGCATGGGGTTGGGTGCGGGGGCCGATTATGCGGGATTGAATTCGTTTAGCTGCTGGGAAGGGGGATTGGATGAGTACTACGGAGATGGAGACGGTTCCTACTGGCATTATTTCTGGAATGGGCCTCGCCAATTGTTGACCAACCCCTGGCTCATGTTGGATAAGCAGTGCAACCGCGCGCCATACTTCGGAGGCTATGACTTCCAGGAAGAATATATCAATCAAGGTTTCAGCAACGGTGAAGTGACGAATGCTTCGGCGTGGATGTCCCTTGTGGGACATGGAGCCTATGCCGTTCTTGATGATAACTATGAAGAGACTCTCAAGATCATTTGCAACAAAAAGGCGACCGATAAGTCTAGGGTTCCTATCGAAAAGGATGGAACGCTTATAGAGAACAACCTTGTGTCGGACGACTGGAGGCAGGAGGTTCTTGATGCGATCGATCGCGGGGCTATTAAGAAAGCTGATACGCTCGAAGAACTTGCTGAGAAGGTCGGACTGGATCCCGACAGGTTCGTAGCGGCGGTTAAGCGATGGAATGAGGTTTGCGAAACGGGGGAGGATACCGACCTTGCCGTTCCTTACAATTCCGAGTGGCTTGTTCCTTTGAAAAAGCCGCCTTATTATTGTGCGAAGATCGGAGCCATGATCGGGAAAACGCTATGCGGATTGCGTGTCGACGAGAACATGCATGTTCTCGATGCCGACGGAAATCAGATCCCAGGCCTCTATGCAAACTTTCTTACCGCTGGCGGTATCGCGGGCGAAAATAGCTATGGTTCCCAGTGGACCAACACCAGTCTTATGGGAGCAAATGGTTTGAGCTGGTGCAGCGGTTATCTTGCTGCCAAATCTGCCCTTGCGGGTAAATAGATTCTTGGGATGGTGGCCAAGCGATGTTGTTTCGCTTGGCCACCACTATGGTCGGGACAAATGAGGATGAGCGTTTTACCGAAGAGACTGCTGGCTTTGCGAACGAGGAGGTTCCGTCATGGAGTTTCGGAACGATTGCGACGTGTATCGAGACCGATCTGTGCGTGCTTCCTGGAAGGTTCCAGCGTTTTGCTGTAACGATTGGGGCGCTCTGAAGCTTTTGGAGATATGCTCGGCTTTTGGCTTCGAGCGACCTTTTGATCTCGTGTACGGGGCTCCCCATTGTTCTTGGTCTGGTGGGCGCCCTTCGGCAGTGAGGTCTCCTTTGGACGGAGGTCTGATAGACGCGTATTTCTCCGCTTATGCCCAATTCGGTGTACGATGCGCCTTGACTTTTTCAAAATTAGCTGTGGATGAGAAAGATTACGATAACGAGTACAATAACATGCTTCTCGATTACGTTGAAAAGTACGATGGCCAGGTCATCCTTTTCGATGATGGCCTTGCTCGCTACATAAAGCGCTCGCGACCTCGCATTGCGATTGTCGCGTCGCTCAATAAAGCGATGTGCAATTTACAAGATAGCCGTGAATCGGAGTCGGATTACTACAGAGATCTTTTTCGCCTTTACGATGAAGTTGTGGTTAGAAGCGAGTATGTGCTTCGCGATGGCTGGCTGGACGATCTGCGCGATAGACGCGATTCGGTAGAAATTATTGTGAACCAGTTTTGCGTTCCTGATTGCAAACATGCTTTCAGTCATATCAGCGAGCTCGAGGAGTGGAGTCATCGAGGTTGTTGTGGCGAGGGGCGCCCTTGCTATCATTTGGAAACCGCATCCTGCATCGAGAGTCGTCTTTCCGAGAATCTTTTCATTTCCAATAGGAGGATTTCTGAATTATGCTCTGCCGGCTTTACGCATATGAAAATCGCAGGGCGAAATTCTCCTCTGCCGCTCTTCCTGGACACTCTGGCAGAGTATATTTTTGAACCGACGGGTGTTATTTCTCATATTAAACGGGCTATCGTTCGCGATTTCAAGAAGGAATCCATGATGGGTTTCGAGGCTCTCTTTCCCTTCAGCATTCCAAAAAGCGTCCTGAAAGGCTTATGATCGGAGGTCTTGTTTTTTTTTGGGGTATCGCGATGATGGCCAACGAACTCCTTTGCTGCCGCCGGCTGAGGCAAGAGGCAGGGCGCTTTGCATGCATTTAAGGTGCTGTTCGCGAACGAATTGATGCGTGATAGCGCGCGAGCGCTTAGAAGCCGAAGACCTCGCCGACGTTGGCGGCGATGCAGAGGTCGGCTTGGCGGTCGCGCGGGGTGGGGGTGTGGTTGACGATGACGAGGCGGCGCCCTGTGAAGAAGTCGATGAGGCCGGCCGCCGGGTACACGGCCAGCGACGTTCCCGCCACCACCAGCAGGTCGGCCTGCGCGATGGCATTCACGGCGCCGTGCACCGTGCGTTCGTTCAGGGGCTCCTCGTACAGCACGACGTCGGGTTTGACGATGCCGCCGCAGGCGGGGCATCGCGGCACGCTGTCGTCGGACTGCGCGCGAAGGGCCAGCAGGTTGTCTACCGAGTAGGCTGCGCCGCACGCCATGCAGAAGTTGCGCAGCACGCTGCCGTGCAGTTCGAGCACGTTCTTGCTGCCCGCTTTTTGATGGAGGCCGTCGATGTTCTGCGTCACCACGGCGGCCAGCGTGCCCGCTTGCTCGAGTTCGGCCAGCTTGCGATGCGCGCGGTTCGGCTGCGCGTCGAGCGCCAGCATGCGGTCGCAGTAGAAGTCGAAGAACGCGCTGGGGTTGGCGTCGAAGAAGCTGCGGCTGACCATCTGCTCGGGAGGATAGGGGTACTTCTGCGCGTACAGGCCGTCCGGGCTGCGGAAATCGGGGATGCCGCTCTCGGTGGACACGCCTGCGCCGCCGAAGAACACCAGGCCGCCCGGCGGCGTGTCGGCCACCCAGCTGCGGAACGTTTCGATAGCGCGCACGGTTTCGTCCATAGCTCCTCCTGTCGGTTTCGACCCATGATACCACGCTTCTTGCGTCCGGATGTTTCACGTGAAACATGCGTTCTGATCGGCCTGTTTTGCTCTTGAACGCCTGTCATCCCGAGCGCAGGCGACGAAGCGTGCCTTTGGGTGAAAACAAGGAAGGCGGTCACGGTGGCCGCCTTCCAGTGCGCTTGCGTTTCGCGAAGGATTAACCCTCGATGGAGATGGTCTTCTTCTCCTCGAGCTTGGGCTGCTCCTGCTTCTTCGGCACGGCGATCTTCAGCACGCCGTCCTCGAACTTCGCCTTGATGTCGTCTTCCTCGATGTCGTCGCCCACGTAGAACGTGCGGCTGCACTTGCCGCTGAAGCGCTCCTTGCGGACGTACGTGCCCTCTTCGTCCTTGTCCTCGGACTCGGACTGGGTCTGCGCCGTGATGGTGAGGTAGCCGTCCTTCAGCTCGGCCTGGACGTCGTCCTTCTTGAAGCCCGGCAGGTCGATGGTCAGCTCGAATCCTGCGTCGGTCTCCTTGATGTCGGTGCGCATGAGCGTGGGCGACATCTTCTGCATGGGAGCCGAGGCGGCGTTGAAGAACGCGTCGAAGGGGTCGGTCATCAGCTCGCTCAACAGGTTGCGGTTCCTGCGCATGGGTACCATCATTGCCATGTTCGATCATCTCCTCTAGTCGTGCGGGGAGGCGGTGGTTCCGGGTGCGCCGAAACGCCGCCTTGCTTGGTATGCCTGGTATTCTACGACGCGTTTTAGCACTCTACAACCGAGAGTGCTAAATGGTTACTTTTTCGTTATGTAGGAGCGGGGGCTTGCCGCGCGGCCGTCCTCTTCGGTGGCGCCTAAGACGAGGTCCATCATCTCCTGACGATTGCCGATGCCGAGTTTCGCGTAGATGTGGGCGATGTGCGTTTTCACCGTGTTCTCGGCAAGCACCAGTTCTTCCTGGATGAGGGTTCGCGTTCTTCCCTGAGCGAGGAGGATGAATATCTCCGTTTCGCGGGGCGAAAGCTTGTTCGCGACTGCGATGTCTTCGCATCGAACCGCGATGGCGCGTGATACGTGCTCTCCCGTGAGATCGCCGCTTGAAGGGTGCGCAGTCGTGGGTTCGGGATTGCCCGCTGCGCTTTCCTTCTCCGTCGACTCCAGGCGCCTTGCCCCGATCCATTCGCTGAGAATGGCGGCGATCGTGAGGGAGTACGCGGCGCCCAGCATGATCATGCTGCTGAAAGCCACTCCGCTGCCCAGCAAGGCGACCCACAGCACGGAGCTGAGCGCGTAGACGGCTGCTGCAACGCCCATCACTCGGTACGAGGGCATGGTGAGCGCATCGATGGCGGTGACCACGACGATCCAGAACAGCACGTGCGCACACGAGTCGTCCAGCCGCATGAGGGCGTCCAGCAGAGCGGCGGGTATCCCAGGGGCGGCGTTTTGGGACACCACGAGAAACAGACCGCCGATGACGATGATGAACGCTGGCTGAAACCTCAAATCGAGGCGCCATCCGGTTGTCTTCACCAGTGTGGCGAGTGCGAAGAGGGCAAGAAACGCTGTTGAGACGAGGGAGAAGACGACCTCTGCCGCGATCCCTTGCGCTGCGACGGCCTCGCTGCCCCATAATCCGATCGAACTGAACGACCGTACGGTCGCAAGTAGCAGCGCAGCTGCAGCGATAAGCACCAGCAGGCTTCTTCGACCCTCTCTTCCCGCCGGCAGCACGGCGCGCCGAGGTTGAGCCGCGAGCGCTTCCATCCTTGCTCCGGGGAGGTCGGCGCGCCGGGTTATATTCTGGGCGGATTCGGTAGGCGCAGAGCTCCGGGCGGCTTTGAATAGCGCGGCGGAAACGAGCGGCAGCGCGATGGTGACGGCGATCTGCCAGACGGGAGGCACCGCATAGCGGGCGATGGGAAGCACGAGCGTTTCCATACCCAATGCCGCCACGATGCACCAAGCGGTGCAGGCGAAAGTCTGCGTTCTGGCTAGCAGCAAATAGAATCGCGAGGCGATCCAGAAATAGCCCGCGCCGAACATGATCAGGCCGGCGATGGCAAGGAAAATAGGGTCGAAGAGGCTTTGATTGGAGGCGAGGGCGAAACTCGCGGTGCCTATCGAGGATGCAAGCGGTAGAACGTAGGAGAAAGGTTGGTCGCGTTCGCGGAGCCATCGGGGGCCTACTGCGAACGCAACTCCCACGATGAGTATGCCCAGCAGGAAGAAGATACGCGGATTGACGGCGGGATCGAGGTCGTGCAGGGAGGAGGGGAACCCTCCGGTATGCCCGGCCAGCGTGCACCAGAGCAGGTTCGTGCTTAGTCCCAAGGAGGCAAGAACTGCGCTGCGGTTGACGCGCACGCCGGCGGGTGTTTCCATGATCGATCCCCCTGTTTCTCTTCCCGGCGCGGTTGCGAGCAGATATTCGAAAGTCCTCTGAACAGCTGGCCATTATATACGATTCTCACGATAGGCGAAAACCCGGCGCGCCTCTATCAACCAAACCGGGGGATACCCGTTCGAGCCCTTCGTCATATTCACCCGGATACGTCGATGGCGGTGGACATCCCGTGCTTCTACCATCTTCCGGGTGTGCGGCGTGCGCGCCTGTTCCAGGTTGGAAGGAGGGGCAAGCGATAAGGCGGAACTGCCGCACGCACGACAAGAGAGGATGGAGGAGAGATCATGAGAAACATGCGACTGAAGGCCGCGCTTGGAATGGCGGGGGTGTTGGCGATGACTGCAGCTTGCTGCGTGGTCGGTCCGGCGCTTGCGGCCGATTCTGCGTCGACTGCAGACGAAATAGTGCGCGGAGGGGAGCCGGACGGCGATGTTCAGTATCCCGGCAAAGAGTACATCGTCGAGAATTACGACAAGTGGGACAAGATCGCCGAGGAGTACGCGCCCGAGATCATCCGATATTCGAACGGGCAGCTGGTTCAGCGTACCCCGACCGAGTACGAGTGCCCCCATTGGATGCAGCAAAGCTGGACCATTTCGTACAACACGTACTACCTCGACGCGGACAACCGAGGGTGCAATTCGTGCCATGCTGATATGAATGCGATGATCGAGAACATGGAGTACAAGCATGCCACGATCGACAACAAAGCGCTCGAGACGTACAGCGACGTGAACCAGTGCATCTCGTGCCATCGTGACAACGGCGACGATTTCGGCCGCCTCATACATGCCATCCACTACAACGAGCGCAGCGGGAACAAGTTCGCCGAGGGCTCGAACGGCACGTGTCAATCGTGTCACGACGCGACTGCGGATGGCAACGGCATGCAGCTGTGGGACAACGTGAAGCATGAGGCGCTGCAAGGCATCAACAAGGTTGAAAACGTGCAGGGCGAGTTCGCATCCACCCAGGACAAGGTGCAGACGCAAGACGAGCTGTACAGCTACGACTTCGTTCACGGCTATTACGACCATATGCGTTACGCATGCGGGCCTAACGGGCTTGACATCGACCTGCCCCAGAGCATGTTCGACGAGTGGGAGTTCACGGTCGACGGGAACGTGAACGCGCCCTACACGAAGAAGCTGCCCGAGCTGGTGGCCGAAGCTGAAGCCGCTGGCGTGGTGGTCACGAAGCCCTCGAAGATGGTGTGCGAGCTGAATCCGATCGGCGGCGGCGGAATCGGCCAGGCCGAGATCACCGGTATCCCGGTCAGCTGGCTCATCGAGAAGGCTGGCGGCTACACCGAAGACACCAACAGCGTGCGCGTCATTCGCGCAGACGGGTCTTCGCGCAGCGGGTTCGACCTCTCGGTCTTGGACAAAGGGTATCTGGTGTACAAGATCGATGGCGAATACCTCAGCGCACGTCACGGCTTCCCGGTCATGCATTGGCAGGAGACCTACGATGCCCAGATCTTCTCGAAGCAGATCAACGGCTACCACGTGTCGTCCGATGTCATGAAAGAGCGTGTGTGCGGCCAGGTCAACCAAGAGGATGCCCATGTGAACCGTCCCAACGTGACGGTGTGCGGCGTGCCCGAAGGTCTCATCATCCAGAACGGCAAGCCGTTCACGTTCAACGGTTATGCCGACGCGTTCGACCATCCCATGAAGACGGTGGAGTTCTCCATGGACGGCGGCGAGACGTGGACGTCGTTCGACGTGGGAGACGTCGATCCGGCGAAGTGGCTGTGGTGGAGCTTCACGTTCACGCCCGAGAAAGAAGGAGCGTACGTGCTGAGCGTGCGCGGCACGGACGTCGACGGCGAAGTGAGCTACCGCAACCACGAGGTGCTGGTGAACGCGAAGGACGAGATGCCGTCCGAAGACGAGATCACCGAGATAGGGAAGATCGTCGATCCGGCCATGGCCGACGGCGATGCTTCCGGCGATCAGCAGTAAGCGAGGATGATAGACATGACGCAACGAAATACCCGAATGTTCGCCGGTGTTGCCGGAGCTGCGCTGCTGCTCACCGGGTCGGGCTTGGCGCTGAACGCTTTGAATCCGAACAGTGCCGATGCATCCGATGCGGCGAGCGGGACGACGCACTCGTTCAACGAGAACGTGGTTGAGGCTTCGTGGGTGAATGTCGACGACGGCTCGTACGTACGGGTGCCGAACGTGCAGGGAAGCTTTGTATTCAACCAATTGGGAACGACCCCGAACGACGAGCTGTTCAACGTATTCGGTGCTGCTTTGACCTCGATGTGCTCTAAACCTGCGGTCGAGTTCGAAGCGCAGACGGGCGGCGTGGCCAATTTCTACGTGAACGTAGGGGGTCATATCAAGAAGAACTTCACGGTGGATGTAAGCGAGTTGTCCGAAGATGCCAGCGAGGAGGCGCTCATGGCGTGCTCGTGCGCTACCGGCTCTCCGTTCGGACAGGCTGCGGTGCTCGGCGTGCCGCTGGCGTCCATCGTGGAAATGGCCGATTTGGAGGAAGGCGTGAACACCGTGACGGCGTACGGCGCCGACGGGTTCGGCCAGCCTTTGCCGCTGCGCTACGCTTTGGAGCATGATGCGATGCTCGTCTACCAGGTGAACGGCCAGGAGCTTGCGTCGGCGACGGACGGTTCCAGCATGCAGCTGTGGATGCCCGAGACGGTAGCGCGGTACTTCACGCGCAACATCACCGACATCGAGCTGACGCGCGAAGACGCCGAACCCGATGTGCAGCAGGTTGATCCGTGCTACCGCAACAAGATCAACATCATGAACTACGCCGACGGATGCACGTTCGTCGCAGGCGACGAGATCACGTTCGAGGGCGTTGCCGACGATCTGGGAAGCCCGATCGAGGCTATCGAGTTTTCGTTCGACGGCGGCGCTACTTGGACGTCGTGCGCGACCGAGGGAGCAACCGCGGACAAATGGGTGAATTGGCAGTTCTCCACTTCGTTCGAGGATGCAGGAGACTATCGTATGACGGTGCGTGCCAAAACTGCAGACGGCATGGTTTCGCCGCTTGCGGCGACGCTGTTGTTCCAGGTCTCGTAAGAGGGCTTATCGGAGGGCGCGCAATCTGAACTGCGCCCCGGTTCTTGGACAAGGAAAATAAAGGTGGCTATGCTGCTAAGGACTGGTTCCG
>OLNH01000089.1_pt1 | contig 88354 bp, 79 predicted proteins | sample 1643101 | NCBI WGS metagenome assembly OLNH01 (sample SAMEA3136758, study PRJEB25190) | human gut metagenome | biome: human gut; feature: human-associated habitat; material: faeces | place: Austria | collected 2013 | reverse complement strand
TTGACATATTCATGTCAAAACACCTCGCGGGACAGTGGCTACTGAATAGTTACCTATATCACACTTTTTACCAGTTACGGTTATAAAAACATTTCAAAACCATAGCAGGATTTTTCGAATCCATAATGTTCATAGAATCCATGGGCCGCCGTTCTGGGAAGACCGGAATCCAAAGTAATCGCTTTACACCCTCTCTCCCGTGCCTCTTTGCTTACAAAATCCAATAATTTTTTCCCATATCCTTTTCCCCTGTCTTCTTCTCTGGTGATCAGAGTGGATACATAGCAGGTCAGTCCGGACATCCAGAAGGTCTGAAAATAATCCCCATGACAAAATCCCCTGCAGACCCCGTTTTCTTCATATAACCATGCGAAACTATTCTCATCATCCAGTACTTTTTGATATACCTGCCTGACGGTTGCTTCCTCATATGTATTATACGTCCACAACGCTTTCACGAATTCATAAACTACCGGGAAGTCTCTCTCTGTTGCTTTTCTGATATGTTCTTTCTGTGTCATATCCTCCACTCCTTCTTCTTTACCTGTAAACCTGATATTTCTGCGGATCCTCTGACACTTTTCTTACACATATTCCCTCATTATACTTCCGGACTGCTTCTTTTGTTATTCATTCGTAACTATTCATTCCCCTCACGGTTACGCTACCTGCTGAATAGTTACATTCATTCATCCTTTAGCTGAGATACTTTCTGATTGCAGCCTCCTGCAACCCTTCCCCGATCACGATCAGGATCTCCTGTCCTTCTTTGATCGGCTGTTTTTTCAGTTCATGGCGAGTTGCATTGACCTCGATCCAGCTGCCATTTTCCTCCTGCATAAATCCTTTGATCCGGAAGACTGCCCCACAGGACGGATCTGCAAAGATTTTTTTCATTCCAGCAAGAATTTTCTCCACCGGCATCTGACGTTCCATCACATACACCGTGTCAAAACTGTTTTCTTCTGTAAAATCCATTTTCTGATAATTTTCCTGCACATAACCGCATTGCTGAAGCTTTGCAAAATCCTCATCCGTGAGCGCCAGACTGCCTTTTCGGATAATTTCCTGATCCAGTCTGCGACCGCAGCGTACCTTTTCCAATGCTCTGTTCAGATGTGTGATCGTTGCCTTGATCTCTTCCTTCGTTGCCTCTTCTGCTCGGCTCAACACAACCGCACCCGCATGTGCCGCCTCCGAAGCCAGCAGATACTCAGACATGTCCGAAAGTTCCGACTCCAGCTTTGCGTTGACTACGGTAATGACATTTCCGATCTGATACCACCGATCCAGCGGTTCATCCCGCAGCACATCAAAGAATTCATCCACATCGTATACACCGGATGGTTCCACCAGTACCCGATCATACCCGCACATTCCCATCGCGATCAGCTTCGTGCGAAATCTCCTCCGGTGTGTTTCCCTGTCGCATCCACCAGCGATCATCTCCAACTCACACTTATCCCCCATCAGTTCCTGCAATAATAACATATCCACATTGACCGCGCCAAAATCATTTTCCAGAATCCCGATGTTCATTCCCTGATCCATCAGATATTTTGCATAGTGTTTGATAAATGTCGTTTTTCCCGAACCTAAGAATCCGGTGATAAGATCAATTGTAACCATATTTTCTCACCTCACGTTGTTTCCATATCATTCTGTCAGTTTTACATGACTACATTATGTTCGGTATTACTCCTGTTCTCACCTTACCCTCTTGTCACACGATGGATCCGGGTTTCATCATAACGATCCTGCTGGGTTCTCTCTTCTGCCGGATATCCCAGCGCAAAGATACCGAAGGCTCGCTGACTTTCCGGAATACCGATGATTTTTTCTACTTTTTCCATCCTGTCCTCTAACGGCGCGATTCCCATCCAGACACCGCCAAGTCCCACTTCATCGGTGGCAAGCCACATATTTTCCATACAGATACTCAGGTCAATCTGTGCGTACGCCGGTACGGTACATTCTTTCCGGTAAGCGGTAACGATCGCCACCGGTGCTTTCGCAGTGAGTTTTGCGTATGGTGTTGTCTCAGAAAGTTCTTCTAAAATCTCCGGATCTTCCACGATGTAGAATTCCCACGGCTGCTGGTTACAGGCAGATGGTGCTGCCATGGACGCCCTCAGAATATAATCCAGTTTTTCCGGTTCTACCTTTTTCTCCTGATACTTTCGAATACTGACTCTGTGAAATAAATCTGCCATTGTTTTGCCTCCTTACATTTTTATATCTGCTATCTTATCATTTTTTCACAAAACTTCCAATCTATTTCTTCATACAGCTGCTTCTGACATTATTTCCGATTACTGTTCAGTACACCCACAGTTACGGGTAAAATCCATTCCAGGTCTTCTGTCATTCTTAAGCATAAAAAATTCGAATCCATCTGTTGTACAACAACTTATGAATTCGAACTTTTTATGTTTTTGATACTGAATTGTTCTGTACTTCGTACTCGCCCAATCCTTTTCAAGTATTCCCTACAGGCTGAACACACCCAGTGACTGCAGAAGCAGTGCTGCCAGCAGAACCGGCGCGACGAATTTTACCATAACAATATACAGTTTCTTTCTTCCGAACTTATAGCCGCCAATCGTTACTTCATCGATAATGGTCTGTGGTTTTACCACCCAGCCGATCAGGATACAGCTGAGCAGTGCAACAGTCGGCATCAGCAGGTTGTTGCTCAGGTAATCCATCAGATCCAGAATCTGTGCAACCGCACCATTCGGAAGTTTCAGTTCAAAGTACAGGACATTGTATCCCAGACACACGATCACTCCGACAATACATGCATAGATTGTTACCAGAACCGTTCCTTTCTTTCTGCTCACATGGAACCGGTCAATAATGTTAGATACAATCGATTCCATGACAGATACGGAAGATGTTACCGCTGCAAAAGATACCATCAGGAAGAAAATCGTTCCGATGACCGGACCGGCTACTCCCATCGCCTCAAAAATCTTCGGCAGTGATACAAACATCAGTCCCGGACCGGCGGACATTCCCTCCGTTCCCATGAACGTATACACGGCCGGAACGATCATCAGACCGGCCAGCAGAGCCACCGCGGTATCAAACCATTCAATCTGATTAATAGACCGCATCAGATTGGTCTCTTTCTTTACGTAAGATCCATAAGTTACCATAATACCCATCGCCACACTGATCGAGAAGAACAGCTGTCCCAGTGCATCGACAAATACGATCACAAAGTCTTTCAGTGTCATACCACTGAAATTTGGTACCAGATAAACTTTCAGCCCCTGCAGACCGCTTCTTGTCACACCGTCCGCATCGCTGTGAGACAACGTCATCGAAAAGATGGATATACCAACGATCATTACCAGAAGAATCGGCATCAGGATCCTGCTGTAATTTTCAATTCCTTTGTTTACTCCCCTGTAAACAACAAATGCGGTCAGGAACAGGTAGATAAACAGCCAGATGATCGGCTGCCACACGCTTGTGATATAGCCGGTAAAATAACCGTCCTGTGCGGCTTCCACCCCATGTCCGGTGATAAAGGTTCCCAGATATTTCAGTACCCATCCACCGATGGAACAGTAATAGGGCAGAATCACAACCGGAATGATACACGCCAGAATGCCAAGACCGCCCCATTTGGGGTGAATCATCCGGTACGCATTCAACGGACTCTGTCCGGTTTTTCTTCCGATGGCTACATCTGTGGTCAACAGCGTAAAACCAAAGGTCAGTGCCAGAATAATGTAAACCAGAATGAAAGTTCCTCCTCCATCCTTCGCTGCCAGATACGGAAATCTCCAGATATTTCCCAGTCCGACCGCACTTCCTGCTGCTGCAAGTACGAATCCAATAGATCCGGTAAAATTTCCTCGTTTGTTTCCTTTCTCCATACGTTACTCACTTTCTAAAATTTTTGTACCTTACTACTGTACCCTGATTTCAGAATCTTGTCTAGCATTTTCCTGATTTTTTTTGGTTTTTTATAATCCTTCAGCAGATAGGATCCCGTGAGGTGTTCCGGCATGAAAATGGTTACCGTTCACTCCGTTCCCAGTAACACGCTTTGCGATGCACAGAATTTATACTAATCGCATAAGCAGATATTTTTAACATTTCTCGCAAAATCATGTTATAATTTAATCTGATACGAATGAAACTTACTATTTTTCAGAATATATAAGAATAAATGGAGGGGACTATGGAGCATCAACGACTGACAAATAAAGAAGTGAAAAAGAAAAACCGGAATCAGATTTTCCGTTATATTTGTACCCATGGAACGGTATCCAATCCGGATATTGTCTCCGACCTGCACCTGAGTCTCCCAACCGTGACCAACACCACCAGAGAACTTCTCGAATCGGGGCTTCTGCGGGATCTCGGAGAGATGCAGTCCACCGGTGGCCGCAGAGCCAGAGCGCTGTGTGCCGCTTCGGATTATCGGTTTTCCATCGGACTGGATATCACCCGAAATCATCTTGGCATCCTTCTTTTGAATCTGACCGGCGACATTATAAAATATGAAAGAATGCAGCTTGGTTTTTCCAGAAGTTCCGCCTATTTCTCCGAAGTCTGTCAGAAAATTGATGATTTTCTCCTGGAAACGGAGATTTCCGGAGAACAGATCCTCGGTCTTGGCATCTCTCTTCCAGGAATCGTCGATCCGGTGCAGAAAATGATCACTTATTCCCATGCCCTCGGTGTGCGGGATCTGCCTTTTGGGGAAATACAATCGTCTTTCTCATGGCACTGTACCTTTTTAAATGATGCAAATGCAGGGGCTTTTGCGGAAGGCATCGGTTCGGATCTGCCTTCCTCTTTCTTTTATCTTTCTCTGAGTAACACCGTGGGCGGTGCCATCTTTCACGATGGAAATCTGCTTCCAGGCGATGCTTTCCGCTGTGGAGAAGCCGGTCACATGACTCTGATTCCCGATGGAAAACCGTGTTACTGCGGAAAAACCGGCTGCGTCGATGCCTACTGTTCCGCCAGACTCCTCTCGGATCTGTCCGGCGGACGGCTGGAAGATTTCTTTCTCGGACTGCAGCAGAACAACCCGGACTATCGTTCTGTCTGGGACACCTATCTGAAACATCTGGCTGTCGTCATCAACAACCTGCATATGCTCCTCGACTACGATATCGTCCTCGGCGGTTATGTAGGAAGCTTTCTCACCCCCTGGCTCGATACGATCCGCCACCTGGTTGCTGAACGCAATACTTTCGAAGACGATGGCAGCTTTGTAAAACTGTGTACCTACCAGACCGGAGCGGCGGCTTATGGGGCGGCGATGGATGTGATGGAAGGTTTTTTGCGAACAGTATGACCTGTGAATCCGCAAAGTAAATGTATCATTGCCGGTTTTATAATTTTAGAATGCCAGATAGGCATTTCAGGTTTTCGCTGACCCACATGCAAAAGAAGCAGAAATCCGAAAATAGATTTCTGCTTCTTTTGTATTATATGATATCATTATATGTTTCATTATCCGTTTATACCTGCGGAAATACCTCAGTAAACACCGCATCCATCAGTTCCGGGCTTCTGCGGCATTCTGCGACAACGGTGATGACTGCGTTTTTCTCGCGACTGATGATGGACCACTGGCAGTATTTTCCGTCGGCACGGAAGGTGTTTTCTCTGCCGCCCCAGAACAGATAACCGTAACCGAAGCTGTCTACATCATTTTCAACCTGTTTGCTGGTAGCTGCTTTTACCCAGCTTTCCGGTACCAGTTGTTTTCCGTTCCAGTTTCCGTTCTGCAGATAGAGAAGTCCCAGTTTGTGGAGTTCATCCATTGTCAGGTAAAGTCCGCCGGCACCGAAGACATGACCATAGGGATCCAGTTCCCAGGTCGGACGGGCGATGCCCAGTGGTTTGAACAGTCGCGGATACAGGTAGGATACCAGATCACATCCGGCTCTCCGTTCTACCAGAACACCTGCAAGATACGGACCTACGTTATTGTATACAAACTTTGTTCCCGGCTCGTAGACAAACGGGAGGGCAAGACTCATCTTCACCCAGTCCTCTTCCTCATAAACCGGGCGCTGTGCACCCATCAGTTCCGCTTTTTCCTGTCCGAGGCACATGGTCAGAAGGTCTTTTACCGTAGCCTTTGCAAGGTTCTCACTGACATTTTCCGGAAGATCTTCGTCAAAACAGTCCACCAGTTTTTCATCCAGGGATAGCAGACCTTCTTTTACTGCAATTCCCACAGCTGTGGAAGTGAAACTTTTGCTGGCAGAATATACATTTCTTCTGCACTGTTCATCCCACAGTTTCTTTCCGATTTCTTTGCCGTCCTTCGTCACAACGATCCCCAGCACACCCAGATCTTTGACTTTTTTCTCAAATGCATCAAAATTCATAAAAAATCCCCTTTTGCACTCGCATATATAATTTACATTTTATGTTTTCCCATCTTCGCATAGCTGTCTGTTCTCGGCAGCCAGTCCAGGAACTTTGGAAGTTCCAGTTCCCAGAATCTCCATTCGTGTTCATAACCGTCCACACGGTCAAAACGGTGCTCAATTTTCAAAGAATTCAGATATTCCTCGAACTGGTCCACCGATTCAATCAGGAAATCATCATTTCCCACACAGAAGAAAATATCCGGCAGCTTTTTGCCTGCATCCAGATCGTCTTTGATCGTCTGATAGAGATCCATCGCATCCGGATATTGATGTCCGACTTTTTCTTCCATCTCTTTCGACCAGACCGTAGCCGGTGAAAATGTACCAACCGCGCGATATTGTTCTGTGTCTGTCATCGCATGGATCAGCGCACCATATCCGCCCATGGAAGCTCCTGCAATATAGGTATCCTCCGGACGATCTGAAATCGGGAAGTATGCTTTTACGAATTCAGGAAGTTCTTTTCCAATAAAATCGTAAAATTTTTCTCCGTAGATCGTATCCATATACAGAGAATTTCCCACGGATGCAGAAACTACCGCGATCCGGTACTCTTCCGCATAACGGCTGACGCATGTAAAACGTTCCCAGGAAAGATAATCATTTCCATGACCGTGTAACAGGTATAATACCGGGAATTTTTCCGGCATCTGATGCGTCAGTAACACCGGATCATCCATATCACAGGGACTTACTCCCGGCAGCGTGATTGTAAGATCTGCTCCGTGACCCAGAGCGTAAGAAAAAAAATTGCAATGCATCTGTGGCATGGTACATTCCTCCTTTATTGTTATTCACTTATTGTTTCCAGTGGTTTTGTCGTCGATCCTTCATGAAACGTTACCGGAATGTTCGTGACATCCTCTGCTTTTCCGTTTTCAATCATATCTGTGAGACTCTTCACCGCCTGTTTTGCAATCTCGTGCAACGGCTGCGCGATGCTCGATACGATTGGTTTCCCCTGATTTAAGAACTGCAGACCATCGTATCCGATAATCTGGATATCTTCCGGAACCCGTTTTCCCATCTCTTCGAGTTCTTCCCGTACAATCGTTGCGAGGTGATCCGAACTGGTAAAGATTCCATCGATGGAATGTTCTCCCATGGAAGGGGAAATATAAGCCCGCAGCATATTGTGGATCAGTTTTCTGGATCCGTAGGATTCATAGACCGAAACAATCTGTTTTTCTGACATTTCCACACTATTACAGGAAAGATCATGTTCCATACAATATTCAGTAAAACCGACTCTTCTTTTTCGTACTTCACTATCTACGGATGACATTGTCATAAAGCACAACAGGTTGGTGGATCCTCTTTTATGCAGATTCTCTGCTGCAAGCCAGCCGCCCTGCCAGTTATCTCCTGCCACACATGGGATGTGTGATTTGTAATGACGGTCGATGGAAACAAAAGCCATGTTTTCGATCCGTTCCTCTTCTACCTTACTGTAAGTCACACCAATGATTCCGTCAACTTTGTTTTGTTTTGCCATATCCATAAATGCCACTTCCCGTTCGGCATTATCACCGGACAGGCATAGCAGTACCTGTTTTCCGACTGCTGACAATTCGCTTTCCAGGGCATCCAGCAACAGTGCAAAATACGGATTGATCAGATTCGGCAGAATGACAACCACATAATCGGTCTTCTGCATCCGCATTCCCTTTGCCAGAGTATTCACCTGATACCCCAGTTTTTCTATGGACGCTTCTACCAGCTTTCTCCTCGCTTCACTGACACGTCCTCCATTCAGTACGTTCGACACAGTTCCCACCGATACACCGGCATCCCGTGCAACGTCTTTGATTGTTACCATTTGATTTTCCTCCTCCACACCATCCTATCAGATACTCAAGTTCGACACTGCAAGTTTCTGACATGACGCGTCCTTCATCGGAACCTGAAAAGGCTATATTTATTTTTATTATAGAATTATTTTCTCGTATTGTCTATGTATTGTTGTGCACTTTATTTTCTATGATACCAGGGTCGTGAGAGTACGAAGTACGGATCAATCCGGTATCAAAGGGGGTAAAATACCTTTTGACCCCAACAGTTTTCCGTTTATATAAGAAAAGGTGAGTGTATCTTTTCTTTATCAGATTCAGATACACTCACCTTTCAGTACCGCTTTATTATGATTTTACTGCACCGGCAACTACACCAGCGATAATATATTTCTGTAATGCGATATACAGGATGATTACCGGGATGATTGCCATAACCAGTGCCGCCATCAGAAGATCCATATCATTGCTGTATGTTCCCTGGAACAGCTTGGTTGCGATCGGGATCGTGTACAGAGATTTATCTGTCAGGATCAGGCTCGGCAGCAGGTAATCGTTCCACAGAGACAGGGCATACAGGATAACCAGTGTTGCTGTGGTCGGTTTTAACAGAGGGAACACAATCTGAAAGAATGTTCTCAATCTTCCTGCTCCGTCAATCTGTGCTGCCTCTTCCAGTGAGATCGGTACACCGCCTTTGATAAATCCATGGAACATGAATACCGCCATAGATACCGAGAAGCCCAGATGCATGAATATCAATGTTGCTCTGTGGTTCAGGATTCCAAATGTTCCACCGTAGATAGAGATCAGCGGGATCATAACTACCTGGAACGGGATTACCATGGAAAACAGCATTACCATGAAGATGATCTGATTGATCTTCCATGCTTTTCTTACGAAGATGTAAGCTGCCATGGAGGAGAACAGAATGATCAGGAACACACTCACACAGGTAATGATCAGGGAGTTCTTCAGGATGTTCATGAAGTTCATCTGCTGGAAAGCATCTACAAAGTTATCTGTTGTAAAACCTTTTTTACCACCCCAGCTCAGTGGCATTTTGATAATATCACGTTTGTGTTTGAAGGCATTCAGCACGATCATGTAGAACGGGAACATATAGATGATAAACAGCACTACAGTTACCAGTGTTTTCAGGAACGTTTTGATGCCTCTTACTGTCTTTTCCTGTCCTTCCATTATGCTTCAACCTCCTTCCGTTTGTTGATGATTGTCTGAGATACTGCAATAATCGCTGTAAAGATAAACAGGATGATTGCTTCTGTCTGTCCGACACCATACTGTTTTGCAGAAAAGGCTTTCTGATATACATACATGGCAGCCATAACAGTAGATCCGTAAGGACCACCTTCTGTCAGGGACAGGTTCACATCGTAGATCATGAAACATCTGGTGATGGTCAGGAACATACAGATCGTGAAAGATGCTCTCATCAGCGGAAGTACGATATATCTTGTTGTCTGAGATTCGTTACAGCCATCGATCTTGGCTGCTTCTTTCAGGTCTTCGGATACACCGGTCAGACCTGCGATATAAATTAACATCATGTAACCGGAGAACTGCCATATTGTTACCAGTACCAGTGCTGCGAATGCAGAGGCACTTCCTGACAGCATGGATTTCTGCAGAACTGTAACGTTCAGTGCATCACCAAAGTAAACAATAACTTTGTTAAATACGAACTGCCAGATATAACCAAGGATGATACCACCGATCAGGTTCGGGGTAAAGAATCCGGCACGGAAGAAATTCTTTCCTTTGATTTTTCCGGTTACCAGCAGTGCCAGTAAAAATCCGATCACGTTTACCAGTATTACGGAAACTACCACATACAGCAGTGTCAGTCCCAGGGACTGCCAGAAGCTACTGTCTGCAACTACTGCCGCATAGTTTTTCAGTCCTACAAAAGGTTTGTTGCTGGATACGCCGTCCCAGCTTGTAAATGTCAGATATACACCATATAAGAATGGTACGATTACCACGGCCAGGAATGCGAAGGTTGCAGGACCTGCAAATACCAAGAACGTGGAAACTTTGCTCCATAAGCTTTCTTTTTTACTATTCATCTCGTTGCCTTTCTTTCCCTCTTTTAGTAGCAGTTGCCGGGTCAGTGTTCATTACTCTGCCCGGCAACTTCTTAACTAGCAACCAATTATGTATCTGCCTTTTTGATTATTCGGAAAGGTTTGTCCAGTAATCCTGAACTTCTTTTGCGAATTCGGCACGGTCGATCTGTTTGTCAAGATATTTCTGCATGATCGCACCAACTTCTGACCAGTGATCTCCAGGATAATTAGAAGGCTGATCAAACAGTTTTCCTTCTACTGTGTATCTCTGGATACTCTGTCCCAGCATATTTGTAGCTTCTTCTGTGATGTTGGAGAATGCAGGTACTAAAGAGCAATCATCAACCAGTACTTTGTTTCCTTCAGCTGTGTTTGCCAGCCAGTCAAGGAAATCTTTTGCTGCTGCCTGCTGTTTTTCATCGTTACATTCTTTATCAATCATAACCTGTTTGGTAGCACCACCACAGATGTAATCATTTACGTTAGCATTTCCTTCTGTTCCGTTCTGCGGTACCGGCATGATTCCGATTTCAGTATCGTCTTCAATGTAATCAGAAATCTCTGCCCATGCCCAGTTTCCGTTGAACCAGAATGCCACATCACCTTCTGCCAGATCTGCAGCGTTTTCATCGTAATCAGCAGCCAGCGGATCTGCTTTATTGATGTTATATTCCATCAGCAGATCGTAGGTATCCATCAGAGAAGTAAATCTTTCGTTGGACATCAGATCTACGCTTCCGTTTCTCAGATCTTCCATAATCTTTTCTGTACCGGTCAGTGTTCCGTCCTGCTCTTCATATACCTGTGTGAAGTAATGTCCTGCATTGCTCCAGTCTTCCTGGTTCAGAGCCACCGGGCTTTCCATACCGTTGTCTACCAGTTTTTTCAGCAGTGCTTCGAAGTCATCCATGTTTGTTACAGAAGTCGGATCCCAGTCTTCTCCCAGAGTATCTTCGATTGCTGTTTTGTTGTAGATCATACCTCTGCCTTCGATACAGAATGGGAAGCTGTACAGTTTTCCGTCATTACCTGTGATACCATACTGTGTACCACCATTTGCTGCCCAGGATTCATCACTCAGATCTACGCCTTTTTCTTCGCAGATAGAAGCAACGTCCTGCGGATCACACATGATCAGTGTCGGTGCATTCTTTGCTGCGTATCTTGCAGATACTTCCTGAGAAGGTGTACCACTACCGATAGTGTAAACTTCCAGTTTTGCTCCTGTCAGTTCACCCCACTGTTCAGCGGCAGCTTCCAGCTGAGATTCGATCTCACTCTTTGTGTTCAGCATGGTGATAGATACACCGCTGAAATCTTCACGCGCGCTGGCTGTGGAATCACTGCTTCCGCTTTCATCTGTTGTTGTGGTTTCGCTCTTGGAAGAAGAGTCATCGGAAGAAGAGCTTCCGCATCCTGCCAGCAGGCTTCCTGCCATTGCCATTGTTAATATTGCTGCAACTACTTTTCTTTTCATATCAGATATCCTCCTAAAATAGTTTATGCACTTTGCTACTTTGAAACGGTTCATTTTCGTTTCTTCGTAGTTCCTTTCGTTGTACTTACTATACTACAACATCTTGCACAAAGCAATTGTGATTTTTAATCAAAGTTACCGGTTACTTTTTGTGCATTTTTACCTTTCCTTCCATTTTCCTATTTAGTTTTTATCTTCTTTATCTTTGAACCGTTTCATTTTATATGAATTAATCAATAAAATCTATGGGTTTCAATTTGATTTTTTCGCATATCTCCAGGTATCAATATGTGTTCAAATTTTCATTCCTCTGCTGGCTAAATTATTTCACTATTCAATTGCCCCCTGTTTATACAGCTTTTTTCCCAATTCTCAATTTCTATCTTTGTGTATTTTTACTACTGGTACTTTTTGCCGATTTATCCTATGATTAATTTATATATTGAATCATTTCATTTTATAAAATAACGTAACGGAGATAACAAGGAGGACATCCAATGTCGACTTTAACAACTGTATCAAGTAATTACGGAACTATTAACGGTATTCAGAAAGATGGATATTCTGTTTTTCGGGGCATTCCATTTGCAAAAGTTCCCACAGGTGCTCTTCGTTTTGCACCACCGCAAAAACCGGAAATCTTCGATGAAGCTTATGATGCGTTTACTTTCCGTTCCATCCCAATGCAGCATTTCACCGACCCGGATGGTTTATATCAGAAAGAATTCTATGACAACCCGGACTTTCATTTTCCGATTTCTGAAGACTGTCTGTATCTGAACATCTGGACACCGGCACATACTGCTTCTGAAAAACTTCCGGTAGCAGTATGGATTCACGGAGGTGGCTTTGAACATGGTTTTTCCTCAGAACTGGAGTTTGATGGGGAAGCTTATTCAAAAAAAGGTGTGATTCTGGCAACCATTTCTTACCGCGTCAACGTGTTTGGTTTCCTTTATGATCAGAAACAGGAAGAAGAACTTGGTTTCAGCGGCAACCAGGGACTGCTCGACCAGATCGCCGCACTGGAGTGGATTCATGAAAATATCGCTGCCTTCGGTGGAAATCCGGATAACATCACAATCATGGGCCAGTCCGCCGGAGCCATGAGTGCACATACACTCACATTTTCTCCACTGTCCACACCGATGATCCATCAGGCTATTCTTCAGAGCGGAAGCATTGCCTGTTTTCCGTCTCCAATGGTATTTACCAAAGCACAGGCGCAGGCGGTAACGGATAAGTTCTATGAACTCTGTGGTGTTTCTTCTATCGAAGAGTTACGCAGACTCTCTGCCGAAGATCTGCTGGACAAATCCGATGAGCTGATGGCTCTGTATCCATCCCTTCCGTTCCGTCCGGTAGTTGACGGTCATGTACTGCCTGATACTCCGGATGTTCTGACAAAAGAAGGCTCCATGGCCCGTATCCCCTATCTGATGGGTGTTACCAAAGACGATCTGTTTATTCCGGAGGGTGCTTCCCACAGAGAGGGTGGGTTCTTCACTGCTGCAGTTTCTTTTGCAAATGCCTGCCAGAAACAGAATCTTCCGGTATATCTCTATGAATTTTGCCACAATCTGCCTGGTAGTGATGACGGTGCATTCCACTCCTCGGAACTGTGGTACACCTTCGGAACCCTGAACCGTTGCTGGCGCCCGATGACCGATGAGGATCATGCACTGACTGAGGAAATGGTGACCTGTTGGACGAACTTTATGAAGCAGGGAGACCCGAATGGAGATGCAGAAGAGAACTGGAAAGCATGGACGGAGGATGCAGCTTTTATCAAAACATTTGCCTGATCTTTTAAGCTATCCCCACATTTGATAATAGAATAGATTCAGTTGCGGATATGCAATACAGGAAAAAATGGGATCTGGAAGTTGAAAACGACTTCCGGATCCCATTTTTATTTTTTGAAATTTTTGAAATATATATGTTTTCTTTTCACACTATACTCGCGTGTTCTGTGCAGAACATTCATATACTATTTGACAGTCTTCAGTCGTTCCAGCATATCCCAACATCCCCACAGATACATGATTCCCAGTGCCCGGTCATACAATCCGTAGCCCGGTCGGCAATGGGCTTCTTCTCCCCAGAGATGTCTTCCGTGATCCGGGCGTACATAGCCGGTATAACCACAGTCGTGATAGGCTCGCATAATTTCCAGAATCCCGGTATCACCGTCACAGTCTCTGTGGGAAACTTCTGAAAAATCTCCGTTCGGGTAGTGTCTGAGATTTCGAATATGGGCAAAAGCAATACGGTCACAGTAGGTTCGAATGATATCTGCCACATTATTTTCCATATTCGCACCCAGCGATCCGGAACACAGACACAGACAGTTGTATTCATCATCTACCATATGAAGAAACCTTCCTATAGATTCTTTATCACAAAGCAGTCTCGGAATCCCGAAAATATCCCATGGGGGATCATCCTGATGGATCGCCATCTTGATCCCGGTCTCATGGCAGGTCGGCATAATGGCTTCCAGAAAATACTGCAGGTTTTCCCAGAGTTTTTCCTTCGTCACCGGGCGGTACGCCTCAAAAAGTTCATCCAGTTTCGCCATCCGCTCCGGCTCTCAGCCCGGAAATGTTTTCCCGTGCAGATTTTTCAGGATATACTCCGTCATCTCCTTATAATCATCCTGTATCTTGCTTTTTTCATAATATAACGCATTGGATCCATCCTCCAGCGGATGAAAAAGATCCGTCCGTGTCCAGTCAAAGATCGGCATAAAATTGTAAGTCACTACTTTGACACCGAATTTTGCAAGGTTTTTCAATGTTGTCTTATAATTTTCAATATACTGATCCCGTGTGGGCAGACCGATCTTAATATCGTCATGGACGTTGACACTCTCCACCACATCCATGTGAAAACCTGCACCCTCGATGCGCGCTCGCACTTTCTCAATCTCTTCCACTGTCCAGATCTCTCCCGGCTGCTTGTCGTGAAGTGCCCAGACAAGTCCGCCCACGCCCGGAATCTGCCGGATCATCTCCGGTGTAATATCATCATTTCCATCTCCATACCAGCGAAATGTCATCTGCATCCCGACACCTCCATCTGCTATGCAAACACTACCCGCAGTTCCACCGCTTCGTGTCCCGTCAGTGCCGTACTTCTGGCATCCGGCTGAGTGGTTGCTACATACAGAGAGAATTTGTTGCTATCGACATAACGTTTTCCCTCTTCGTCCACGATGGTAAATGCCCGCGGATCGATGGTAAGTTCTGTCTCGATACTCTCTCCCGCCTTCACCCTCACGCGCCGGAATCCGCACAGGCTGTGATTTCGGACTGCATATTTTGACTTCCAGTCTTTGATGTAAACCTGAACAACCTCTTCTGTATCCCATTTTCCCGTATTTGTCACCGTACAGCGAATCTTTACCGGTTTTTCTTTTTCCGGCTGTTCAGCAAATTCTGCTGCTGACACCTTCACATTCCCATAAGTCAGACCAAAGCCAAACGGATACAACGCTTCCTGTTCCATATAACGGTAAGTTCTGTTTTTCATGGAATAATCGGTAAATTCCGGTAGATCGGAGGTATCCTTATAGAAGGTCACCGGCAGTTTTCCGCTCGGCGATACTCTGCCAAAAAGGACATCCGCCACAGCAGTTCCACCCTCTGCTCCCGGATACCATGCCTGTAAGATGGCATTCGTATGGGCATCCGCATACCGAAGATCCATGGCGCTTCCGGAGAGAACAACAGTGATCACCGGTTTTCCCACAGCAGTAACTGCCTCGAGGAGTCTCTGCTGGCAGCCCGGGAATTCCAGAGAGGCTTTGTCTCCTGCCTGTCCACGGTTGCTCTGATCCGGCTCTTCTCCTTCCATCAGTTCATCAAGACCCAGTACCACGATCGTCACATCACACTGTTTCGCCGTGATCACCGCTTCCGAGATCCTGTCATCCTTCCAGGCCAGATTTTCCATCGTATCTTTATACATATGTGATCCTTCTGCATAATATACCCGGCAGTCGTCTTCCACTTCTTTCTGGATACCTTCCAACACCGTTACGTAACGGGAAGAAGTTCCATGATAATTCCCCTGCAGTGCGATCCGGTTGTTGGCATTCGGTCCCACAACGCCAATCGTACGGATTTTCCGTTTATCCAACGGCAGGATACCGTCATTTTTCAAAAGTACCATTCCCTTGTGCGCCGCTTCCACAGCCAGGTTTCGATGTTCCTTACACTCCACAACCTCATATGGAATATCATCGTATTCACTTCCGTCGAACATTCCCAGAAGAAAACGGGTGGTAAACACACGGATACAGGATTCGGTGATCTGTTCTTCCGTCACCAGTCCGTCCTGCAGTGCAGCCATGATATATGCATAGGTGCATCCACAGTTCAGGTCACATCCCGCTTCCAGTGCCATCTGTGCGGACTCTTTCGGTCCGTTTGTAACCTTATGGAACTGGTGAAAATCCTGGATTGCCCAGCAGTCCGATACCACATGTCCCTCAAATCCCCAGTCTTCCCGAAGAATTTTTTTCAGTAACGTCTTGCTTCCGCAGCTTGGTTCTCCATTGGTCCGGTTATATCCTCCCATCACTGCTTCCACACCACCTTCTTTAACTGCCGCCTCAAAAGCCGGAAGATAAGTCTCATACAGGTCTTTTTGTGAAACTACCGCATCAAACTCATGACGGATCGCCTCAGGACCGGAATGTACGGCAAAATGCTTCGCACATGCCGCCACTTTCATCGTCTCCCCATCTCCCTGTAAGCCCTTGATAAATGCCACACCGAGTCTCGAGGTCAGAAACGGATCTTCCCCGTAAGTCTCATGCCCGCGTCCCCACCTCGGATCACGGAAAATATTGATATTCGGTGACCAGAAAGTCAGCCCTTTGTAAATATCTCTGTCTTCTTCTTTGGAAAATGCATTATACTTGGCTCTTCCCTCTTCTGCAATCACATCCGCGATCTTCTGCATCTCCTCTTCATCAAACATGGCAGCACAACCGATTGCCTGTGGAAATACCGTTGCAGTACCTGCACGTGCCACTCCGTGAAGTGCCTCATTCCACCAGTTATAGGTCGGAATTCCCAGCCGTTCAATCGCCGGGGCGTCATATTTGAGCTGTCCTGCCCGCTCCTCGATGGTCATTTTTGCTACCAGGGCTTCTGCTTTTTTTCTTGCCTGCGCTCTGTCCATATTTTTTCTCCTCCTTGGTATGTTGCTGTAAAAAATCCCCTTCTGTGCCAAATATTATTTTCTTTTTTTGCACAGAATTCCTTCCTGCAAATTTTATCATATTTTTCTGTATCTGTGTTTAATTTCAGTATTTTTACACAAAAAATCCTGTACAGAAAAAACGCTTTCCATTCTCTCCGTACAGGATGTTATCTTTTTTATTTGCTCAGTTTTTCTCCCTTGTTCTGCAGACATGCTCTACAGTATGTCACCGATGTTACCAGCCAGATCACTGACGGCATCACGATGGCAAGGATCCCCGTATCAAAAAACATATGCAGGATCAGCGCCACAAACGTCAGGATCGGTGCCCATTTCATCACGGTCTGATAGCCTTTGTAACTTGCCTGGTAGATACATTCCTTTTCTGCCTCGTCGCAGCTTTCCAGCCACTGCTTCGGGAATTTTAAAGAAGTCGGGTCTCCTTTTTTGTCCGGATAGATCTTCTGTATCACGCGGACATAGCGAATCTGCCATACGTTCAGGTACACTTCCAGTGCGATAAATGTAAGAATTTCAAGCAGAAACCACATGATCCCCGAACCGTCCAGACTTTCAATATACTTCGTGGAATATCCGGTTGCAAGAAGCAGGATCATCGCAATACTTCCGGCAAAGCTTACGATCATTCCCCTACTTCCCGCAGCTTCCAGCTCGTAATCCAGCCGTTCATACGCTTCATCTTCTGCCTGTTCCATGGCTTCGCCCGCTCTTTTCAGTCTGCCCATATACTGCTCACAAAGTACCAGCGCTATCACTCCACAGATTGCCATCAGCGGAAGCATCCAGTTGCGGACACTGTTCAGGAAGAATTGCATTCCCTCCTGAATACCTGTCAGAACTCCATGCACTTGTCCCATTTCCATGACACCCCCCAGAATTCCTCCCAGCGCACCGCTGATACACATGATTACCGCATATTTTACATACACATTTTTCTTTTTTGTTTTATTCATCATTCTCTTCCTCCGTATAGCTGAAAATATCTTCCACGGTTACCTGACAGATCTTTGCCAGCTTCAGCGCCAGCGTTACCGACGGTGAATAATCCCCCCGCTCGATCAGACTGATCGTCTGCCGGGACACTCCTGCCCGTTTTCCCATATCCGCCTGATTGATGCCAAGTCTGGCGCGATGTTCCTTTAACCTGTTTTCCAGCGGCATATCTGCTTCTCCTTTCTTGTTTCTGTTTTGACTTGTATTCTTGTCATTTTGACAACTTTATTTGTCATTCAACTTGTGTTTATTCTATCATTGACAACTATAGTTGTCAACACATACTTTCAGAAAAAGTAAAAAGCCGCTGTTCTCAGAAAAATACTGAGAACAACGACTTTTCACTTTTTCATTCATCCATTTTTACATAGCTATCCATCCAAATGCATTTGCCACGGAACTTGCCAGAATGATCAGGGCAAAGATCGGGCACAGATACTTGATCATAACTACAAAGATTTTCTTTCTTCGGAAAGCACTCTCGCCGTGGCGGATCTCTTCTTCGATCTTATCCACACCGATCACACGGGATACCAGAAGGCTGGTCATCAGGGCTGCGATTGGCATCATGACGGAGTTTGTCAGGAAGTCAAAGAAATCCAAAAACTGCATGCCGATGATCTTTACAAAGTCCAGAGGACCATATCCCAGACAGGACAGGGTTCCCAGGGCGATCATGATCACACCGGTCAGAACGGTTGCTTTCTTTCTCCCCCAGCCAAGTTCGTCCTCGAAAGTAGATACCGCACTTTCTGTCAGGGCGATAGAACTTGTCACTGCTGCAAACAACACCAACACGAAGAACAGGATACCGACTGCGGTTCCGAATCCCATGTTGGCAAATACTTTCGGGATCGTGATAAACATCAGAGACGGACCTGCCTGCAGGGTATCCGGATCGCCGCCGGAGAATGCGAAGACCGCCGGGATGATCATCAGACCTGCCATCATCGCAATCGCGGTATCAAAGATTTCCACGTTTCTTGTGGAATCTTCGATGGAGGTATCTTTTCTCATATAAGAACCAAAGGTTACCAGGATACCCATGGCGATGGACAGGGAATAGAACATCTGTCCCATGGCTGCCACTACCGTCATCCAGGAGAAGTTTTTCACATTCGGTACGAGGAAATATTTCACACCTTCGATGGCTCCCGGTCTTGTGACCGAATAAATCGCAATGATTACGGACAGCACAATCAGAATCGGCATCATGATCTTTGACACACGTTCGATACCATTCTGTACACCTGCGTAGATGATCACCAGGGTGAACATACAGAAGATCACAAAACAGATTTCTGTAGCACCTCCGTTTGAGATAAAACCGGAGAAGTATCTGTCTTCCGCCAGTTTGCTGCCATTTCCTCTGATATACTCAAACAGATATTTGACTACCCATCCACCGATTACAGAATAATACGGTACGATCAGTACCGGGATGATCGCGTTGATCCAGCCGCCGAAGCTGAGCCAGCCCACTTTTTTTCCCTTTGCAAAGCTTCGAAATGCCCCAACCGGACTTTTTCTTGTCATACGTCCAAGGGCGGACTCCGCAACGATCATCGTATACCCGAAGGTCAGTGCCAGTATGATATACACCAGCAGGAAAATTCCTCCTCCATACTTCGCCGCCAGATACGGGAATCTCCAGATATTTCCCAGTCCGACAGACGCACCGGCCGCCGACAGGACATAGCCGATTTTCCCTGAAAATGCGCTTCTTTTCTTATTCATCTGCGTCTTTTTCACTCTCTTTCTTTTAACTTTTCCGACATTTTCTCTCAAAATGCCCTGCGGGACTTCTCGCCCACAGAATACTTGTTATTCTACCACGCTTACCGGATAAAGTCACGACTAACAGAAAAAAACGCAAAAAGATTATTTTACTTTTCTACAGAATATTTCCGTTTATTCCACGATCTTATAATATGCCTTTGCCGTGATTGTATACACGATCAGGTACACAATAGCGAACGCCACAATCGTCACTGCAGTAGCTACCAGAAAAATACCACTGTCCTGGAAATTCATCATCGTCATCAGCTGTCTCGTCACCGGAAATGCCACTACGGTGTGCAGAATAGCCACTACAAGCGGCAGGAAAAATACGGTAACAACCTGTGACCGTATGGTCTGGCGGACTTCCTGACGGCTCATGCCTACTTTCTGCATGATCTGAAAACGCTTCCGGTCATCAAATCCTTCGGAAATCTGTTTGTAGTAAATGATCATCACTGCACCCATAAGGAACAAAGTACCGACAAAAATTCCAAGGAACATGATGGAGCCGTACATCTGATAAAGGCTGGCCTTGTTATTTTCCCGTACTTCCACATAGCCGTCACATTGCGCCTGGTTCACAAGCTTCTCAATTTCCTGTCCGATCCGCGTCTCCAGCTTCGTATCCCCAATCAGATCTATCTGATACTTCCAGCTGTATCCGGCAGGTGTTCTTCCGGTCATTGCCACATATGCTGCCTGTGCTTCTTCTTCGTCTGCAAATACGATAATTCTGGTATCATACATTACATTCGTGGTTTCCACCATATCTTCCTGTGTATTTTCCGTATGTTTTACCTCACAGCTGATCGTATCTCCGAACTGTATCGTATCATATTTGTATGGTTCCTCTTTTCTGGTAAATACAAGTACCTGGCCCGGTTTCAGATCTGTAGATTTTCCGGTCATCCGTTCATATTCCGAAGCTTCCATGAATTCGATCATGCTGCGACCGTCCTCAAACCCTTTCAGTTCCTGCGTCAGGCCTACCCAGTTTTCTTTGTTTTCTGCCACTGCTAACCAGTAGGTTTCATCCCGTTCAAATCGTTTTGACACCTGCTGCTCCTCCAGATAGTTGTTAATCTGTTCCCGCACAGAACTGATTTCTTCTTTTGTCAGCGCAGTACCGTCACCATTGGCCGACATAAGAGTGTCGTTGACTTCCACCGCTATCTGATGGGGAAATCTTGTCTGGATAATTTCCTGCATGCCAAACCACAGACAACTGGTGGTGGAGATTACCAGAAGCACACCGGTAGACAGGATACAGATGTTGGCAAGTCCCATCGCATTCTGTTTCATCCGGTATAACATCCCGGAGATACTAGTGAAGTGTCTCGTCTGGTAATAATATCTTTTGTTGCTTTTTAACAGTTTCAGCAGTGCGATACTACCTGCCGAAAACAGACAGTAGGTTCCCGCCATGACCAGAAGCACCGCACCGAAAAACTTGCCCAGAGCCTCCATAGGTTTCTGACAGGTCAGTGCCATATAATAACCGAGTCCCAGACAAATCAGTCCGATCCATGCGGTAAGAAGCTTCGTTTTCGGCTCCCGCTCTCCCTCCTGTTCACCATGAAGCAGTTCTATCGGCTGAGCTGCGTGGATCTGGTGGAGGCTTTTCAGATAATTGATCAGAAAAATCACGGCAAATAAAACCACCGTGTTTCCTGCAGCCTTCCAGTGAAAAGTAAAATGGATTGTTCCCTGAAACCGGGTCAATTTTAACAGCACCAGAAACAGCAGCTTGTAACACAGGATTCCAAGCAGAATCCCACCTCCAACCGACAGGATCCACAGATACAGACTTTCAAAAAACAGAATCTTTGCAAGATGTTTCTTTTCCATGCCAAGGATCTGAAACAGTCCAAATTCTTTTTTCCTGCGTTTTGCCAGAAAACTGTTGCTGTAGATCAGAAAGATCACAGCAAAAAGTCCGATGATATATACGCCAAACTGCATTACTATCTGAATCGTGGCTTCCCCCATCATTTTTTTAAGACCTTCACTCAAAGACAGAGTACTCATAATATAAAACATTATAACCGTACCGATACACGACAACCAATAAGGAAGAATATTCTGTCTGTTCTTACTGAGATTTGTTTTTGCAAGTTTTGCATACAGCAGACTATTCATGACGCTCACCACCTGTCGCAATAATGGTCAGCGTATCCGAGATCTTCTGATACATCTCATCCCGTCCCAGATTTCCCGGTACAGCTGGTGAAAAACTTCTCCGTCTTTGATAAAAAGAACCCGTTTTGCAGCACAGGCCGCCTTCACGCTGTGAGTGACCATTACAATGGTCTGTCCCTCCTGATTGATTTCCTCAAACAGCTGCATCAGTGCATCTGCCGCATGGGAATCCAGAGCCCCACTGGGCTCATCCGCCAGTACCAGCTGAGGGCTGGTGATCAGTGCCCTTGCCACCGCAGCACGCTGTTTTTGTCCGCCGGACACTTCATACGGATATTTCTCCAGCAAATTACTGATTCCCAGTTTTTTGGCAATAGGATCTGCTTTTTGTTTCATTTCCCGGTAATGTTTTCCCTCCAGTACCAGCGGGAGAAAAATATTATCTTTCAGCGAAAAGGTATCCAGCAGATTAAAATCCTGAAAGACAAATCCCAGATTTTCTCTTCGGAATGCCGCGATCTCTTTTTCTTTCAGATCTCCCAGATTTTTTCCATTTAACCGGATCTGACCACCGGTCGGTTTATCAAGTGCCGCCAGGAGATTGAGCAGTGTGGTCTTACCGCTTCCGGACTCTCCCATGATTGCCACAAATTCTCCCTGTTCCACATTGAAAGTAACGTCCCGTAACGCTTCCACCCGATTGCTTCCCAGTCGGGTCGTATATGTTTTTTTCAGATGTTCTACTTCCAGAATTGCCATTCGTTTTCTGTCCTTTCTGTACTCTTTTTTCCGAAATCCGGTATTTTCTATTCCTTTACGGGAATCTGCCGGTTCTGTTCTTATTTACAGGTTTATTATAACAATCCATCCTTCCGGCTGCCTTAACCTCTGCTTACAAAAATACCGGGAACCTTACATTCGTGTAAGGTTCCCGGCAAAATTCACAGTTTATCGCGCCCGATCTTTTCTGATTCGTTTCTCTGACATGCTCTGATTTTCGTTTCCGGCGCTTCTACAATTCCACCGTATCTAGCCCAGGATACACCCGCGTTCCCACACCCATCTCCGATTCGATCCGGATCGTGTGGGAAAGCCGGTCCATGATCTGTCTGCACAGGTACAGACCGATATACCTGTGGATCGTTTGTCCGTGCGACCGTTATAGCCGGTATACCCGCGCTCAAAGACCCGCGGAAGATCTTCCGGTGCTATCCCGATACCGGTATCTTCGATCACCAGCGTCTTAGGGCTTTGTGGATCCATATAAATTTTTATCTTTCCCTTCCTGGTGTATTTCAGGGCGTTCGAGAGAACCTGTTCAAGGACAAATTCCAGCCATTTTTCATCGGTAAGTATCTGACAATGGACATCCTCATATTGCAATGCGATCTTTCGACGGATAAACAGAGGTGCGTATTTTCGAACTGCCTGATGGATCAGAGCGTCCAGTTCCTGTTTTTCAAATACCAGATCCGTGTTCATCCTTTCCATCCGCAAATACTGTAGTGCCATCTGCACATACTGTTCCACCTGAAAAAGTTCCCCCTGTAATTCTTTGGAAACCGGTGTTTCTTCTTCCTGTAATAGCAGGTGCATGGCAGCGATCGGCGTTTTGATCTGGTGGGTCCACATCGTATAATACTCCACCATCTCCCGGTATCTGTCATCCATCTGCTGTTCTTCTTTTCGCAGTTCCCGCTCATATTGCCCAATGATCTGCCGGTACAGTTCTTCCGGCAAAGTGTCCGGTTTCGGGAATGCATCTATTTTCTCTCTGGGATCCGTTGTCAGCAGTTCCAGTGTCTTACAGCGCTTCCGATAGCGGACGAAACGAAAGAGTAATACTGCGATACCACTGAAGAAGGCAAGTTGCAGGGTGTAAATGGTGACATCCTGTGGAATATCTTCCAGGAAACACAAAAGCCAAAAAATCCCGATAAAAAACGCCACCCAGAGAAGGATCCCCGCCTGTTCCCGCAAAAATGCAAGGATAATTCTTTTTTCCTGATTCTTTTTTCTTCCCTTTTCCTGCATCGTTCTTCTCCGTTTCTCTACTCCTTGCTCTCACAATCTTTTCAAAAAAGTAACACTGCGAAAATCTCCTGAACCATATGCTAAATCCCATATTATGTCAACAGATATCCCACACCTTTTTTCGTCTGAATATAATCCGAAAGTCCGATTTCTTCCAGTTTTCTTCGAAGTCTCGTCACATTCACGGTCAGTGTATTGTCATCGATAAAGCTGTCCGACTCCCACAGCCGCATCATCAGCGTGTCTCTGCTCACCGCTTTTCCCTTGTGTTCCATTAAGACCTGCAGGATCCGCCATTCATTTTTCGTAAGTTCGATCTTTTCTCCCCGATACGTCAGAATCCCGTTTTCTTTATCCAGGATCGCTCCGTTGTGCTCCAGCAGATTCGTGGCTCCGGCAAATTCATAGGTTCTTCGAAGCAGTGCCTGTACCTTGGCAGTAAGCACATTCAGGTCAAATGGTTTTGCAACAAAATCATCGCCACCCATGTTGACTGCCATGATGATGCTCATATTATCAGAAGCGGAAGAAAGGAAAAGCACCGGTACTTTCGACACTTTTCGGATCTCCTGGCACCAGTGGTAACCGTTAAAAAAAGGAAGATGAATGTCCATCAGAACCAGTTGCGGACCGGTTGCGGCAAATTCTGTCAAAACATCGGAAAAATCCTGCACACAGAACGCCTCCATGCCCCACGAAACCAGGTATTGCCGGATCGCACCGGCAATTACTTCATCATCTTCCACGATCATAATTCGATACATACATTCCTCATTTTCTAAATCTTCCCATGGATAGGTCATCGGGAAGATTCCTGGTTTGAACTTTTATAAAACGGGCTGTATACCTTTTGTGGCACACGGAAACATGATATATAAACTCCCCCGTTTCTGCCCGCTTCAGGACACAACCCGTTTTCTGTTTTTCTTATCTTTTTATTTTCGCACTGCCTGTTCATGTTCGGAGCAGTTACGAGTCAAAATACATTTAAAATCACCTTCGGTCTTCCTATACTCTGACGATATAGTCCGCTTTTCTTTTCTTTGCTTCCGGGTATTCACAGTCACGATATCCAAGGATGCAGTGTCCGATGCCGACCAAATTTTCCGGAAGTCCCCACTCTTTTAAGAGTTCTTTTCCCTCTGCACTCTCAAATTCTTCTTTTGCCCGGTGGATCCAGCAGGAATCCACACCTACCGCATGAGCTGCCAGCATCAGATTGCCCATAACCAGAGAACCGTCCTCATGATAGGTTCCGATCTCCGGATCTGCGAGTACGATCAGAACCGTCGGTGCACCGTAAAACGGATCATTGCTGCTTCCCATCACAGCCGCGTTCATCTTCGAAAGTTTTGCGATCAGTTCCGGTTTCTGCACTACCACGATCACCGGAGACTGTTTTCCCATTCCGGTAGCCGCATAGGTTCCGGCTTCCAGGATCGCATCCAGCTGCTCGTCTGTGATCTGCTCTGGTTTATATTTGCGGATGCTTCTGCGGGTTTTCATTGCTTTCAATACTTCATTGTTCATGATAAAATCCTCCTTTGGCCCATTTTCATCGTTTTTTTCTGATACCTATTATAGTACAGATTCCTATGAATCTCAACGCCAGACGAGTTCCTGATCTTCTTAATTTTTTAATCTGTAATTTTATTTTTGCATGGTTTCAATGACGCATTCATGTTTTTTAGTCATCTTATTATAATTAATTCCTACCAGCAGCAACTTCCCCTGATATTCTTTCAACGCATTTCCATACTGTTTTTCTTTGATCTGCTCTATCGCTCCACCTGCGCTCTTGTCCCATTTCAGTTCGATCACGACAGCCGGTTTGTCAGGATACTTCTTTCTCGGAATCATACATACATCGGCAAATCCCTTTCCCGCAGGTAGTTCCCGAACTATGGTATAGTATTCACGTGCAAAGTAAAAGGCAAGCTGAATGGTACAACTTAAAGAGTTTTCATCATTGTATTGAAGAATGGAAATTTCCTCATGTGCCTTCTCGATTCCCTCTGCAACCGCATCTGCATCCATGTTCCACAGTGCTTCCAGTAATTTGCGGGAGGATTCCACGGACTCTGCCACTCCATGCCAGTTCATGGTGCTGATGGCATTCACATATTCCTTGGAAACCTCTTTATTTGGTATACTTACGGTTCCATCTACACTGTCATAGGTCAGATATCCCAGGTGCACCAGCAGAGTCAGCACATCGTCTTTCGTTGCAAAGGTAGTCATATCGTTGCTGAATGTTCCGATATTAATGGGGACAGATTCTCCCGCAAGCATGTGAACCACAGAAGCTTTTAAGCCGTCCATATCCATCTGGATATAGATTTTTAATGCTTCATATGTTTCTGTCTGATTCCAGTAGGTTCCGAACTTATGACGCAACATGGCTTCTACAACCGATTTGGGGCTGTACATGGAATAACATTCATTTCCTGTCTGTCGATGGGCAATTAATCGATAGCCATCATACCATGTTTTTGCATCTTCAAAATTCATCTCATATTTCTCACAGAGAACTGACACTTCCTGCTCCGTAAATCCAAAATACTCTGCCAGCTCACCGGGATCTGTCATGGAATATTCTGTAAACATATTCAGTGCCGAATGAGAACCATATTTTTTTATTGGTAAAATACCGGTCATGTAAGCCAGTGCAACATAATCTTTGTCCTTGAGCCACGCCCGCAGGAAATCCAGATATTTCTTCTGTGCCTCCTGATCCTGCTGATACTCCCGAAACAGACAATCCCACTCATCAATCAAAATTACAAAAGGACATCTGGTATAAGAAAATACATCTTTCATTACCTGAATCAGATTTTTTTCATCCCGAAAACGCACTTGCGGATAGGCTTCCTCAAAATCCAATACAAGATATTTTTTCAACATATCCAGCATCTCTTCCATTGTCCCTGACATACTCAAAAATTCCTGCATATTAATTTTGATCACATCGTATTGATTCAGATTTTCCTTGTAGGAACTGTCTTTGCTGATTGCAAGATTCCGAAACAATTCTTCTGTATTTTCACTGCGATCATAGTATGCAGCAAGCATATTCGCTGCCATGGATTTGCCAAATCTTCTCGGACGACTCACACAGATATACCTCTGTTCTGTGCAAAGAGCTTCATTGGTCTTTGCGATCAATTCACTTTTGTCTACATATATTTTCGAACGAAGACTTCCACGAAATGAAAAATTTCCTGGATTCAGATAACTGCCCATGCAAATTCCTCCCGTCAAGATTTTATAAGATATATTATACTGGATTCCACTGGTAATCACAAGAACGGTATTTCCTGTTTGTAGCCATTTTCCAAGAACATCTTTACTTTCCGAATTTATAACACTCCGGATAGGATGTTTTCTGTATCAAAATATCTGCCTTTGCTTCCGTAATTTGCCGTACGATGACACACGGCAGAGTATTCACCTGTTTATAAAGAACACCTGTAGATATGGAAAGTGCAAATGTCTTTTTCGTCTCTGCCAAAAACTTTAATTTTTCATCTGGTATTCTCGTGATATATACATTCCCGTATCCGTCATCCTCATCATCATTCTGTTCCATTTCACAGCCGTTCTCCACCCACAATTTAAAGTCAAACCATTCTTCTGGTTCCCCTTCGCCTAGTTCTGCCGCATCTAAAAATCCACACTGTACAGCTCCCTTTTCTGCTTTTATGATAAGTTCCCTATCCCCATTATCATTTCCTATGCTTATATATCCGGGAGCATAGTCTGCAAATTCATTGCATTCATAGCTTTCAACAATTCTGTGCGTATCGTATAATACACACAAATCCAAAACCATTCCATTCGCCTGTCTCAGAAATTCTTTGTAGATTTTTGGCAACACACCGTTAATATGTTTCTCTACGTTTTCTATTTCTTCTTTCGTTGCAGGAGCATTTTTCTTTATATATTCCAGATTTTTTAAATTCATAGAGATCTTTTCACACTTCCTATCGCTTTATATCATTTTCCCCATTTCAAAAACATATCCTTTAAACTGTTCTTCTTAAAGAATATTTCTATATGGTCTCATATTTCTCCTTATTTATTGATTCCTGAGGAATGCAATTTAATTTTTTCACCATAAACTCAAATATTTCCGCCTCATATCCTGATGAATACAATATTTGGAAATTATTGTGTTGCCTAATAATAATATATTTTTTCTTATTTTCTAAAAATTCAACACGGAAAACTGCAGATAAAATTCCACTACAAGGAAATCTTTTTATTCCGTTTACTCTGAGAAAATACTCATGATTTTGTTCAAAAAAATCATAATCCAATGTATCATTTATTTCATGTTTTTCCAATTTTCGAATTATTTCATCCTGTGGCATTTCCGTTTGAAATATTAAATCCTGTCCTGCATTTTTATACGTTCCGTTGGAATATTTCATATATCTTTTCCAGCGCATAACGATAATCATTATCGAACAAACTGTCGCTATGCAAAAAAATGTATAAAACACCGGAATACTACTCATATAATTTTTCCTCCCGGTCTACTTATTCTCTTTTTTTCAGTATCTTTTTAATATTCCCAATCAAATTCATCAATACTGCTCTTAATCTCCGAAGAAACCGACCTATCGTTTTTTAAATCTTTCATAAGTTCAGCAAACTTTTCACGTTTTGGATTTTCCGTATCATTATAGCAGCGGTGCACCATCCAGATATTGTGTGGCGTTGGATGGTTTCTTACTGAAGCAATCAGTAATTCCTCATATCCGTGTTTATAAAACTGCTCCACAAAATGAACCAGATCCCCTGGCATGCCAAAATCGACCCGTGGATTGGTAGCTATAATTTCCAATATTGGGTCTACTAGTTCAAAAGGTTCTGGATATTGGTTGATAGCGTCTATCAAATCATCCTCTATAAAATACTCCTCTTCCGGTTTTATTGTAGCTTTCTATCCTGTAATGATTTCTTCTTTTGTCATAGATTTCATTGTTCTTCCTCCCTGAAATTCCGCTGCCAGATCATCACATAATCTTTTTCACCGGTAAGTTTGTCCAAACCTTCGCATTGGATTTGGAAGCCTTCTCTTCGATAAAAATTAATAGCCCGTACATTCTTTTGATACGCATTTAAAAGTAATTTTTCTTTTTTACTTTTCACATAATCCAGCAGCATTTTTCCGATCCCATGCGACTGCATCTCATCAGAAACAAAAATGCCTTCTATATACTCGCCGTTTAATCCTGTAAATCCCTGTATGTTCCGGTCGTTCTCATATACATAGACTTCCGCCTGTGACAGCATTTCTTTCACTAATCCAAAATTACTTTTCCAGTATTGCGCCGGAATAAAATGATGTGCTTTCAGATTGCTGTCTAACCAGATCTCAGCAACTCTTTCTATATCCGCTTCCTGTAACGCCCTAATCATAAACATTGTTCTCCATGAAATTTAATTTTGTTACTACATTTCTCTTATCTTTATCAAAAAGCCCCATACCTGCTGTCTTTGTCACACAGATATGAGACTTCTGTTATTTTTCAGATGTATTTCCGAATTTTCCCTGATTTCCAATCAGAACTTTCTTCCCGCGAAATGCAAAGCCGTAATGTCTGATCCGTTCTTTTGTAATTCCTCTTGACAGCAGTTCTATATCATATTGTTTCTCCTCAATCTGACGAAGTGCATTTTGCACGGTCTGTTCCAGTGACTTTTCTTTTGCCGTGTTCTGCACCTTGAATTCCATTATGATGGCATCCAGATTTTCTTCCAACGGTTCCATGATGACATCATAACGTCCGAATCCACTTTCTCTGTTGGATGTGATCCTGTATTTTCCGGCGAGATCAACGATCAGACCAAGAACAAATCCATGATAAAATCTTTCCGGTTCCAGTTCTTCTGACGGTTTTTTCCCTGTATCGAAACTGCTGAATGTCTGAAGTGCCACCTGATTGATAAACTGGTTCATATAATCCAGATCCCGGCAAGCAGCGCCTCTTTGAAATTACCATACGCGGACTCTTCTTCTGTAAACCAGTCTCCGATCATATTCTCAAACATCAGCATCGTCTCATGGTTGGTAATCTTCAGATAATACCGGCGTTTTCCTGTCCGTTTATCCATCTCATACCGGTCAACTTTCAGATAACCGCTGGCCAGCATAAGGCTCCAGACTGCACCGCGCTTTCTGCCAAGCTGTTCAAAAATCACCTGTTCATCCAGTTCTGTACAGATGACTCCACCATTTAACAAATCTTCCATCTCCGACTTGATTTTTGCCGGACTCTGGCGGATCAGTGTGGAAATCAGTGCATTTCCGCTGGTGTCTGCCCAGTAGGTTCCATATTCTCCTGTATCCAGATATTTTGTAATCGACCATGGATTATAAATATCTTTTCTTTTTCCAAAAGAAAATCCATCATACCAGTAGCAGACGGTTTCTTTTTCTTCAGACAGACCACTGGTCTCCAGCACATGAAAAACTTCCTCTTTTGTAAACCCAAAAGAGCTGCTGTATTTTTCTGATGTTGTCGTTACCACTTCAAGATTATTCAGATCGGAAAAAATAGATTCTTTACTGACTCTTGTAATTCCTGTCAACAACCCACGCTCCATATATGGATTCGTTTTAAAGGTCGAATTAAACAGGCTTCTGATAAATCCCGTAAGGCTTTTCCAATATCCATGAATATATGCTTCCTGCAAAGGAGTATCATATTCATCCAGAAGGATAATCACTTTCTTTTTGTAATAGCGGCTCAAATAATCCGACATATAATTGACAGCCACGGCTGCCGCATCATCCGACATATTTTCTTCCACCGAATCAAAATATGCGTGATCTTTTTCATTCAGCACTTCACTGGATCTGACAAATTCAAAGGTGCTGTATAACTTCACCAGTTTACGGATAATCGCCCTTCTTGCGGATTCATACGTTGTTGCTTTCACATCTGCAAAACTGATAGAAATTACCGGATATGTTCCCTGTAGTTTACGAAATCGCTCCTCTTCCCAGATACTTAATCCTTCAAAGTACCGTTTGCAATCTGCATGGTTCACAGAAAAGAAATACTCCGTCATACTCATATTCAGTGTCTTACCAAACCTTCTCGGGCGGGTGATCAGAGTAACACTGTCCTGCTTATCCCACCATTCCCTGATAAAATCAGTCTTGTCGATATAAAAACAGTGATTCTTTCTAATGGATACAAAATCCTGATTTTCGATGGAAATTACTGATTTCATGAGTCTGTCTTCCTTTCTTAACTTGTTGATTGCTTTTGTTTTCTTCATTCTAGCACATTTTTTTGATAGAACATAGCATTTTACCCATTTATTCCGTTGTATTTCCGCAGCTTCTCGGTATAATAAAAATAACTACTATTTTCATAAAAAAGAAATGGAGAACACACCTATGACCAATCAAGAACTCCTGCAAATCGCCCTGCAACAGTCGGCAATTGACTGCAATTGCAAGCCGGAAGATTTTCTGCAAAGTGAAAATCTGGTTACTACATCGCGAAAACATCCTTCCGCGCGTGTCTATCTCCCGCTGCCATTTGCCTGTGATCTGGTTTCCTATGGGAATAATATTGTGGCACAGGTGCGAGAAGATCTGCGAGATACCGTTAAGGACTACATCGATACCTATCCGACAGAACACTGTTTTGAGACACCGAATATGCAGGTGCTGGAAGAAAAACTGGCTCCTTACGGGCTGCAGATCTGCTTTATGGCAGAATATTTTCTGCCGGATCTTACCAGCCTGGGAACCCATCCGTGTAAATACGAGATCCGCCTACTGCATCCGCAGGATTTTCAGTCTCTCTATCTGCCGCAGTGGAGCAATGCGCTCTGTGCGGATCGAAAAGAAAAAGATGTCCTGTGTGTCGGTGCTTACGACGGGGATACCCTGATTGGTCTTGCCGGGGCGTCTGCGGACTGTGAAACCATGTACCAGATCGGGATCGATGTCCTGCCGGAATACCGGAGACAGGGGATCGCCGCCGCACTGACTTCCCGGCTGACCGAGGAAATCTTAGCACTTGGCAAAGTTCCGTTTTACTGCGCTGCCTGGTCCAATATCCGTTCCGTGAAAAATGCCATCACCTGCGGCTACCGCCCCGCCTGGGTGGAACTTACCGCACGCGAAAGATCCTTTGTAGAGCAATGCAACACACCGCAGAAATAATTCTTTCAATTACTGCAAATATATCATACTTTCTGACAGATTGCTACTGCTCCCTCCGTTGCTTTTTTCTTTTGGTTGTATTACAATCATAAGTAAGATGTTGGAGGCAAAAGGTATTTTGCCCGGAGCAATAAAGGAGCGGCCGCCATTATGGACAAAAAAAGTGTGACAACTCTCACGTTAAAACAAATCAACAAACATACCGTCTATCAATACATCTACCGCCAGCGGGAGACTTCCAAATTTCAGATCGTACAGGATCTGAACATGGGGCTTTCTACGGTCAGCCAGAATCTGACCACGCTGGAAAAAGAAGGACTGATCGAGCGAAACGGATATTTTGCCTCCACCGGAGGACGAAAAGCGCAGATCATACGGATCGTACCGGATCTGAAAATTGCCATCGGGATCGGGATTTTAAAAAACATGTTTCATCTCGTTGCGGTGGATCTGTACGGAGAGACCGTTGCGATGGAGACGATTCCACTTGCATACGAAGACACGCCGGAATATTACGACGTATTTGCCAGTGAAGTGCTTCATTTTATTGAAAAAAATCAGTATCCGGTGGAAAAAATCTCTGGAATCTCCATCGCCACACAGGGAATCATCTCCCCCGATGGCTCGTCCGTGACTTACGGTGCCATTATGGGAAATACACGGATGCAGCTTTCTGATTTTGCTTCCCGCCTCCCTTTTCCGTGTCATCTGGTGCACGATTCCAAGGCGGCCGCGGATCTGGAACTCTGGAATCATCCGGAACTGGACAGTGCACTCGTCTTTTTGTTAAACCGGAATCTGGGTGGTGCGGTAATCACCAATCACAGCGTCCATCAGGGATTTTCCATGCACAGTGGTTCTCTGGAACATATCTGTGTGGAACCGGATGGTCCAGTCTGTTACTGCGGAAATCGTGGCTGCCTGGAAACCTTCTGTTCCGCCAATGCACTGGAACTGCACAGCGGACTTTCAGTTAAAGAATTTTTCCGGAAATTGCGGGATCCGGATAGCTCCGGGGAACATTTACAGGACATCTGGCAGGACTATCTGCATCATCTGGCTTTCGCCATCCGCAATCTCAACCTGCTGATCGACTGCCCGGTGATCCTGAGCGGATATCTTGCACCTTATTTTCTCCCGGAGGATCTGGATCGGCTGCTTGGCCTGATCAATGGGCGTACACCGTTTCCTCTGGCGAAAGATTCGCTTCTTACCGGCACCCACGGGCAGTATACACCGGCGATTGGGGCAGCACTGTTTTATGTGAAAAATTTTCTGGATACATAGGTATAGCCATGGTACTTTCTCATTGCACTGCTATATTCTTATGTTAACCAACAAAGAGATGACAATTTAAGTCTATAATTTCATATATTTTCCTGTATTCTCTTGCACCCTCTTTCCATGAGTGCTATAATCCTTTCAAACAGCAGAGAAACCCTATGTGTCTGCTGTTTCGATTGAAATACTATGCAAAATAGGTTTCCATGCGTCAAGTGTTTTGTGGATGGGGAGTTGCCACAGAAACGAAAAGTCGGTTCGCCTGCGGACCGGACTTACGATATGGTTACCGCACCCGTTGCAACAACCAGATGATAAACATCCGATTGTGAAGGGATATACTCATAGTTATTTTTCAATAGCTTTATTTTCTTCACATCAGGGTGTTTTTTTCTTACATATTATTATTCTGTACATCTATGCAGAACATCCTGATGCATATTTTTTTATGCTCAGAATCTTTCTATATCCGATTTTACAGGAAGTTTCTCAGCATACAGCATTTTATTTACACAGGAGGTTTTGTACCATGATGGATCACGAAAAAATCAAAGAAGGCGTTCGTCTGATGCTGGAAGGTATCGGCGAAGACATAAATCGAGAAGGTTTACTCGAAACACCCGACCGTATCGCCAGAATGTGCGAGCAGATCTACGGCGGGCTCTATGAAGATGCCGGTGTGCATCTGTCCAAACAATTTCACGCAACCAATAACAATATCGTTCTGGAAAAAGATATCACCTTTTATTCCACCTGCGAACATCATCTGCTGCCCTTCTACGGAAAAGCTCATGTAGCTTATATCCCGGATCAGCGCGTGGCTGGTCTTAGCAAACTGGCCCGCACGGTAGAAGTCTATGCAAGACGCCCCCAGATCCAGGAAAATATGACCGCACAGATTGCAGACGCTCTCGAAGAACATCTGCAGCCAAAAGGTGTGATGGTCATGATCGAGGCAGAACATATGTGTATGACCATGCGCGGTGTCCAGAAACCGGGCAGCAAGACCGTGACCACCATCGTGCGTGGGGCTTTTGCGGAAGATTTTTCCCTGCAGCAGACCTTTTTACAGATGGTAAAGGCTTAATCTGCCATGGAACAGCAAATTTCCATGAAACGCATCGATCAGATTGTATCTCACCCCGTCTTTCGGGAACAGTTTACGCTTTTGCAGGAAGCAGAAAAAGACCGGATATTCTGCCGGCATACGATGGAGCATTTTCTGGATGTGGCGCGGCTGATGTATATCTATAATCTGGAGGATCAGGCTGGCTTTTCCAGGGAAATGATCTACGCCGCCGGACTTCTTCACGATATCGGCCGTTATGAACAGATGGAAAAAGGTACTCCTCACCACCTGGCAGGGGCAAGACTGGCGGAACTCATCCTTACGGACTGTGATTTTTCTCTTACTGAGCAGGAACCGATTCTTGCTGCGATCCGAAGCCACCGGGTAAAAGATACTGCGGAAACTCCCTTATTTTCCCGCTATCTCTACCGGGCGGACAAACAGTCGCGTAACTGCTTTTCCTGCCCTGCCCGTGCAGCATGCAACTGGCCGGAGGAGAAGATGAATCTGACGATTCGTTATTAATTTATAACTTATGTAAACCGCAAAAGGAGAAAACACGTATGAAAATTGGTAATCGTGAATTTGATACAAAGAATGAAACTTATATTATGGGAATCCTGAACGTGACTCCCGACTCTTTTTCCGATGGTGGAAAATTCAATCATATGGATGCTGCTCTCGCTCACGCCGAGCAGATGATCCGGGACGGCGCTGACATTATCGATATCGGCGGTGAATCCACCCGTCCGGGACATACCGTGATCTCTGACGAGGAAGAAATCGCAAGAGTAACGCCGGTCATCGAGGCGGTCAAATCACATTTTGATGTTCCGGTTTCCATCGACACTTACAAAGGAAATGTCGCAGAGGCCGCTCTTCAGGCCGGTGCGGATCTGGTCAATGATATCTGGGGATTCAAGTTCGACTATAAAACCGCCGAGGTGACCGCCCGTTACCACGCTGCCTGCTGCCTGATGCACAACCGAAACGAAGCCATATATCAGAATTTTCTGGAAGACATGGTCGCCGATATGAAAGAATGCGTCGCTATCGCACACAAAGCAGGTGTTCCGGACGATAAAATCATGCTGGATCCGGGTGTTGGCTTTGGGAAAACGTATGAGCAGAATCTGGAAGCCATCAATCATGTAGATGTCTTGCAGGAACTCGGACTCCCGATTCTTCTCGGCACTTCCAGAAAATCTGTCATCGGTAACACCCTGGATCTGCCGGTAGATCAGCGCGTAGAAGGAACACTTGCCACCACCGTGATCGGCATGCTGCGCGGATGCTCCTTTGTCCGGGTACACGATATCAAAGAAAACCACCGGATCATTCAGATGACGAAAGCGATCCTGTCCTGCTAGGAGGAAATTTATGGATAAAATAAGAATTGAGAATCTGGAAATCTTTGCAAAGCATGGAGTATTTCCGGAAGAGAATTTTTTAGGACAAAAGTTTGTACTCTCCGCCGTTTTGCATACCGACACCAGAAAAGCCGGGCTCACCGATGAGCTTTCTTATTCGGTACATTACGGTGAAGTCAGCCATCTGATCAAAAAAGTAGTCGAAGAAAATACCTGGAAACTGCTGGAGACGGTGGCGGAGGCGACCGCAAAAGCGATTCTGCTCTCCTACCCGATGGTCTCTCAGGTAGATCTTACCATCAAAAAACCGTGGGCGCCCATCGGTCTGCCTCTGGATACCGTATCGGTGGAGATCAGCCGCGGCTGGCATACCGCTTATATCGCGCTCGGCTCCAATATGGGGGACAAGGAAAAATACCTGATCGAGGCAGTTGAAAAACTACAGCAGACTTCAGACTGCCAGGTGCTGAAAGTGTCTGATTTTCTGGTGACTGCACCCTACGGCGGTGTGGAGCAGGATGACTTTTTAAACGGTGCACTGGCACTCAAAACACTGCTGACACCGCAGGAACTGCTCGAACGCCTCCATGAGATCGAACAGGAAGCGCACCGGGAGCGCCTGATCCACTGGGGACCGCGGACGCTGGATCTGGATATCTTACTGTATGACGATCTGGTACTGGACACCCCGGATCTGATCATTCCTCATGTGGAGATGCATCTGCGGGACTTCGTCCTGATCCCGCTGGCACAGATTGCTCCGTGGAAACGCCACCCGGTACTGGGACTTACCGTTTCACAGATGCTGGCAGATCTACAGGCGAAGCAGGAATCCTGATCTGCTATACAGATTCCTCATTCTGGTAATTATGTAAACCATTCTGCTATTTCTGACCGTCAGACTCCTCCTTCGTCTGCTCATTTGACGAATCCCCCGGCTTGCCCTGTGGCACGTCCCCCTGCGGGCGTTCCCCGTTTTGCGTATCCGGTGGATTTCCCTGTCCCTGCGACAGGGTCGGACGGTCTGAGTTATCCAAATTGCCAGCATCGCCACTATTATCTCCCATCGGACCACCCTGCGGTTTCTGTCCTCCACCCTGTCCCGGCGTATTCGTCACTTCTCCGTCGGTGTATACCAGACCTTCCATGGTTACTTCCTGGCTGTTCTCCCCTGTGTGTATCGTATAGGTACTTCCATCGCTTAATTCTGCGCAGCTGATCACCACAGAATTATATTCACACACCGGCGTATAACTTAACAGCGTATTGTCATCCCCATCTTCCAGTGTGATCTCCCCGCTCTGGTTATCCGTCAGGTTCACCAGCAGCGATCCCTGCGTGGAATCGGAACCAAAGTTCTGTGCCATGCCGCTCATACCGGCTGCTACCAGCGTTCCCCCGGTGATCGTCGCCGTTCCATTGTAATCCAGAGCACCATTTCCGTTATCGCTCGGGCCGGAAACAAAGATGTTTCCTCCGCTGACGGTCAGATCCCCATTGCTGTCAATGCCGTCTCCGGTGGCATCGATCGTGACAGTTCCACCGGAAATCGTGATCCAGGCATCCTCGTCTGCCGAGAACATATCCCCACCAAATCCGTCCATACCGCTCTGGTCATTTCCACCGGCTGCATTCAATCCGTCATCGCTGGCTGTGATATCGATGGTTCCATTGGAGATTTCCATATTCTGTCCTTCGATTCCTTCGTAACACGTTTTGATCGTAATCTCTCCGCATATACCTGATCTGCCCCATCCGCATGCATGCCATCATCTCCAGTGCTGAGTGTGTAAGTTCCTCCGCAGATGGACAAATTGCCGTTGGTATGGAAACTGTCATCGCAGGAATCTATCGTAAAGGTTCCGTCTTTTACCAGCAGATCGCCACTCGCCTTGATTCCTTTTGTACTAGTATCTGCTGTCGTACTGGTGGCTTCTGTCGTGCTGCTGTTCTTTATTTCACTTCCGGTAGCTGTGTTGTCGGTAGTTGTACTTTCTGCTGCTTCACTGTCAGACTTTGCACTGCCGGTTTCTGTTCCGGTCTTTTTCACACTGACATTTTTACTTGTTTCATCCGTACTGCTGTCCGTTCCGCCATTCTGCGTATCACTATTTCCACCATTGTCTGTTCCTGCATCCTGCGTTGGCTGCATATCCGACTTTCCAGGGCCGCCCTGACCGACTTTGATCTCCATCAGCGTCTGATTTTTTTCCAGCAACGGCCGTCCGTAGACCGGTGCGGAAAGATCCAGCTGTGTGGTACGCCAGAGGATATTCTGGTCGAAGGTGATACGAAGTTCGTGATCGTCCTTTCCATAAAAAGCCTCCCGCTCATAGGAGAGATACACGGCCGGGCGAATTCCCTGATACATCTGCATCGCATAATCCAGTTCCCGCCGGATCTGGCTGTGTTCGATGGAATCCTCTCCCTGGCAGAGGTATCGGACCGCATCCGCATATTCAGTCCGTACTCTCCGTTTGTAGACCACTTTTTTATATTTCTTTTTCAGCTCGATAAAGGCTTCGCTGTCATCCTGTGCCCGTCCATAGGTACGCAGCCGGATCTTTTCTTTGTACACCTTTCCTTCGATCGATCTGCGGATCAGAAGATAATCCGGCGTATCAAAATACAGGTTACAGATGGTATTGCGTCCGAATGTATCCGGTTTCATATAGGTTTCCATATAAGCCAGCAGGTCTTTTTTCTGATCTGCGGTAAGCAGATATTTGTATTCATATCGTTTGAAAATTGTCTGATTTGCCATCTCGGTTCCTCCTTATGGATGTGATTGTATCGGAGAAACCTTAAATGAAGTTTAAAGAAACATAGAAAACACAGAATCTACACATTTATTCAAAACAAAGAATATACTTTCTCACTCTCGCGAATTTTACTCGTTGCATTGCATATCAATAATTGATCTAGTGGATCAATTTTGATTATCGCGACAGTCTCCAAGGTCTCGTGCAAGTACAAACTTTGACTCGTTGCTCGCGTAAATTAAAAAACAGAACCCGCATAAAATCCTTATGCAAAGTTCTGCTTTCTATATAACTTTATATAAATATTATCATTTTTTCCCTTCCACACAGATCCAGTCCGTGCCCTCTTTTACGTGGATCCGAATGTCCGTGAAACCAGCTTTTTCAAACAGTTTCCTGAATTCTTCAGCAGTCGGAGTGAAGAGGTGAAAACGGTAAATATTTTCCAGTGTCTTCGGGTCCAGACCTTCTTTGTTATAGGTATCTGCCACCAGAAGAAAGGTTCCTCCTTTTTTCAGAACCCGCTGTACCTCTTTCAGATTTTCCTGTGGATCGGGCCAGAAATAAAAACTTTCTACCGTGATGATCTTATCAAATTCATCGTCTGTAAAAGGCAGCGCTTCCACAGAACCTTCCAGAACTTTCATCTTTCCGCTCTCCACATCCTGTCGATTTGTTTTCAGCGAGGTTTCCACAGACACCGGTGAATAATCTACACCCGTCAGATGACCTGTCGTTATCTTCTCACTCATCCGTTTTAACGTAGCCCCACCGCCGCAGCCAATATCCAGAATCTTCTCTTCCGGTGCAATCAGCCAGTGTTCCAGTGCCCAACATGTCACCGGTGAATGACTCTCATTCATCCGTTTCAGCATTGTCGCTCCATCCTCACCCTGTGGTTTTGCCGGGTTTCCGGAAATGGTGATTTCTTCCTGCGTTCGTTCTGTTTTCTTTTCTGTATAAATATTACACATATTGCTTCTTCCCATTGCACTTATCTCCTTTACAGTCATTTCCACATAATACTGCTTTTTCATTTCCGTCATTTGTAACTAACTCTAGAGCGTGTTTGAAAAAGGCTTTTCGTGAGCTGCGAGTCCCAGTTTGCGAAAATGATTTTTCAGACACGCTCTAGTATAACCCACCCCACAACTCACCGCAAGTTCACGTTGTATTTTCCTTTCAAGTCATGTATACTCGTTTTAAACAGTAGCTTTTATCCCATGGTAAAGTAATAAGGTATGTATTTGTCCGTGTATCAGAAGATTGTCATGTACATAATATACCGTATTTTTCCAGGTACTTTAACAGATTCAGAAAGGATTTTTATGATTCAGGATATTACCCCACATCATCTGTATAATGAATTTACACCCCGATCTCCACAGAACGGAGATCTGATTTTTGCTTTCCGTGAACGAAAACTTTTGGCAGATCTCTCAGCAAATACCTGCCGTTTTCCACTGTGGGAAGATGTTTCTTCACAATTTTCCACCACCACTTCTCTGATCTGGCTGTTTTCTCTGGATCAGACTTCCTGTTTTCTCGTGATGGATGCGGATCTGGAGTGTCCGGAAACTTATACATTCCACTCTCTTCAGGAAATCCGCGGTCGAAAGCCCAAACACCAGATTTTCGCTGCAATGACGGCTTTTCATCTGTATGACTGGTACCGGAACAATCGCTTCTGCGGACGTTGCGGAACTCCTGTTGTTCCGGATCCTTCCCATAAAGAACGGATGCTCTCCTGCCCAGAATGTGGAAATACCATATATCCGAAAATCTGTCCGGCTATTATTGTCGGAGTGATCGACGGGGAAAGAATCCTGCTGACAAAATATGCCGGACGAAATAATCCTAATTATGCGCTGATTGCCGGTTTTACTGAAATCGGGGAGACCGCCGAGGAAACAGTAATGCGGGAGGTTTATGAAGAAGTGGGAGTAAAAGTGAAAAATCTGCGGTATTACAAAACCCAACCCTGGGGAATGGCATCAGATCTCTTGATTGGCTATTACGCAGAGTTGGACGGTGATCCTTCCATCACTCTTGACCGCAGCGAACTTTCCACCGGACTTTGGATGGACAGGAAAGATATCATCCTTGAAGACGAAGACTTCAGCCTGACACGGGAAATGATCATACGGTTCGCAAAGACCGGTCGGGATGTACTGAAATAATATTGTATTTACACATTTCTGTAAAAAGGAGAACTTAAATTATGTCATCATTAACAATTTCGAAAGAGGAAGAAAAAAGACTGAAAGGGCTTGGTTTTTTGAACAATAAGGGGACAGATAATTTTTCTGCCCGTATTCTAACAGTAAATGGAAAAGTTACTGCTGCCCAGCACCGGGCGATGGCAGATGCTGCAGAAAAGTTTGGAAACGGGATTCTGACTTTTACCACGAGACAGACAGTTGAAGTACAGGGCATTCCTTACGAGAAACTGGAAGAGTTTCAGGAGTTTGTCCAGGATGCCGGTATGGTCATCGGTGGTACGGGTGCTAAGGTTCGTCCCGTAGTTTCCTGTAAAGGAACCACCTGTCAGTATGGACTTCTGGATTCGTTTGCGATTTCAGAAGAGATTCATAAGCGTTTTTATGAGGGGTATCACGATGTGAAGCTGCCTCATAAGTTTAAAATTGCAGTAGGCGGTTGTCCCAACAACTGTGTAAAACCAAATCTGAATGATCTGGGTATTATCGGGCAACGGATTCCTCATTTTAAGGCAGAACTTTGTAAGGGATGTAAGAAATGTAGTGTTGAGGCAGTTTGCCCCATGGGAGCTGCCAAAGTATCGGATAAAAAATTACACATTGATGAGAATGTCTGTATTCACTGTGGTCGATGTGTGGGAAACTGCAGATTTGATTCGATTACAGATGGAACGTATGGGTTTAAAATTTATGTTGGTGGTCGCTGGGGTAAGAAGATCTCTCATGGCCGTGCACTGAGTAAGGTGTTTACTTCTAAGGATGAGGCAATGGATGTGATTGAGAAAGCGATTTTGCTGTTCCGTGAGAGAGGGCTCGCAGGAGAAAGGTTTGCGGTTATGATTGATCGGATTGGGTTTGAGTCGGTTGAAGAAGCGCTTTTGATGGATGATTCGTTATTGGAGCGGAAAGAAGAAATCCTGGCCCGTGAAGTATAAGACGCTATTCGGAGGAGATTGTCTCTACACAAGATGATTATCGCTGCACGGACGAACCGTATGGATGAGTGCAAAAGACAGTTCAGCTGCATTTATAATGCATTGCTGAGCTGTCTTTTCGTTTTCTCTTTCTATTTTGTTTTCATCTTCTATATCATTTCTGGTGCTATGCCGTTTTTACATCTGCCTGTCCGTAAGTCTTTTTTCTCACAAAGTAATAGCAGATCACCTGCATGATGATAGTGATGAGCCAGGAACCCGGGTAGGAAATAAAGAGGACATAGAGACTTCTGTGGAATGGGAATATTCCAAAGATCCACAGGATTCTTGTGCCTACGGTTCCTATGACAGACAGGATCATGGGTACGGTGGACGATCCCATGCCTCGCAGGGCACCCGGAAAAAGATCCATGATTCCGCAGAGGAAGTAGGGGACAGTTGTAATGGACAGGATCTCAAGGCCTGCTTTGATAACTTCAGGATCCTCTGTGTAGATAGATAAGATCGGGGAGCCGCCCAAATAGGCTCCACAGCCGAAAACACCTCCTACGATCACCGAGAGGATCAGGCAGTCGATCAGAACTTTGTCCATTCGTTTGTATTTTCCCACACCATAGTTCTGACTGGTAAAGCTCATGCATGCCTGTGTTACGGCATTGATGGATACGTAGAGGAATCCGAGGATATTATTGGCTGCCGTGTACCCTGCCATAGCTATCGAACCGAAGGAATTTACCGAGGACTGCAACAGGGCATTGGAGAAGTTAATAACCGTACTCTGGATACCCGCCGGAACACCCACCTGAAAGATCTGCATCAGATAAGCTTTTTTCATGGTCAGTTTTGAGAATCGCAGCTGATAGCTTCCCTCTGACCGATACAAACACCGCAGTACCAGAATACATGAAATCAGCTGCGAAATGACCGTTGCAATGGCAACACCTTCCACCGCCATATGAAAGAAAATGACCAGAATCATATTTAACACAGCATTGATCACACCCGAAATAATCAGATAGAATAGCGGGCGCTTCGTATCTCCTACCGCCCGCAAAATGGCAGCACCATAGTTATACACCATGAAAAATGGCATACCCAGAAAATAGATCTGTATGTATAATGTTGCCTGGGCAATCACATCCTCCGGCGTTCCCATCACTTCCAGAGACCAGCGGGAAAAGATCAGTCCGATCACTGCCATTGCCACACCGCTGATCAGTGCCAGTGCAATAGACGTATGAACCGTTTCTGACATTTCTTTTGTTTTTCCTGCTCCGTAGAACCTGGCCGCCAGTACATTGGTTCCCAGAGAAATTCCGATAAACAGGTTGGTAAAAACATTGATGAGTGCTGTTGTAGATCCTACGGCCGCCAGTGACTGGCTGCCGCTGAACCTTCCCACTACCACGATATCCACAGCATTGAACATCAGCTGCAGAATACCGGAAAGCATCAGCGGCAACGCAAAAGATATCAGTTTATCCATGATCGACCCATTGCACATATCGATCTCATATTTATTATTTTTCATAGTGTGTTCTCCCCTACCTACGCCAGATGATCTGTTTCTTTTCTTTATATTCTGAACTATTTTCCCTACAAAATCAATATCTCTTTCTTTTATAATTATGCAAAATAACCACTGACTTTTTGCAAATTCGACATTTTTGAATTAAATACATCAATCCATTGAAATCGCTGTTTTTTTTCAGTATAATGACTAATGGTGATAGTGATTATACACCTATTGATAAGGAGGAATATATTATGGCAACATGGAAAAATCTGGACACCCTCTCATCTTATGATAAGCTTTCCGGACTGAAAAATCATGTGGATATTGCCACTGCAATGTCCGGAGAACAGGGTGGCGAACGTGTAAAGAACTACAGCACTCCAATGGCTGCAGGTTTACAGTACAATTACGCAGCAAAAGAAGTAGATGAAACTGTCCTGACAGCTCTGGCTGAACTGGCAGACGAAGCACAGTTAATTGATAAATTTGAGGAGCTGTACAACGGCGCTGTAATCAACACCGGCGAAAAACGTATGGTTCTGCATCACCTGGCACGTACACAGCTGGGTAATCCTGTCGTTGTTGACGGCGTTGACAAACGTGACTTCTATGTGGCACAGCAGAAAAAAGCTGCTGATTTTGCTAATAAAGTACATGCCGGTGAAATCGTAAACGAAGCCGGCGAGAAATTCACAACCGTTGTACAGATCGGTATCGGCGGAAGTGACCTGGGTCCCCGCGCTTTATATATCGCGCTGGAAAACTGGGCAAAAGCCAACAATACCTTCAAAATGGAAGCAAAATTCATCAGCAATGTAGACCCGGATGATGCAGCTGCTGTTCTGGCATCTGTAGATCTGGCACACGCACTGTTTATCGTAGTATCCAAATCAGGTACAACTCTGGAGACCCTGACCAATGAAGCATTCGTAAAGGATGCGCTGACAAAAGCAGGTCTGAATCCTTCCAAGCACATGCTGGCAGTTACCAGTGAGACTTCTCCACTGGCTAAGAGTGATGAATATCTGACTGCGATCTTCATGGATGACTATATCGGAGGACGTTACTCTTCCGTATCCGGTGTAGGTGGAGCGATCCTTTCTCTGGCTTTCGGACCGGAAGTTTTCGCAGAACTTCTGGATGGTGCAGCAGCCGAAGACAAACTGGCTACCAACCGTGATCTGTTGAAAAACCCGGATATGCTGGATGCTCTGATCGGCGTATATGAAAGAAATGTACAGGGATATCCTTCCACAGCAGTTCTGCCATACTCTCAGGCACTGAGCCGTTTCCCGGCACACCTGCAGCAGTGTGACATGGAATCCAACGGAAAATCTGTCAACCGTTTCGGTGAACCGGTAGATTATGTAACCGGACCGGTCATATTCGGAGAACCGGGAACCAACGGACAGCACTCTTTCTACCAGTTACTGCATCAGGGAACTGACATCGTTCCACTGCAGTTCATCGGCTTCAAAAACAGCCAGCTGGGTGTAGATGTGGATATCGAAAGCAGCACCAGCCAGCAGAAGCTGTGTGCAAACGTAGCTGCCCAGATCGTGGCATTTGCCTGCGGTAAAGAAGACGAAAATCTGAACAAAAATTTCAAAGGAAAACGTCCTTCCAGCATCATTGTAGGAGACAAACTGACACCGGCATCTTTAGGTGCCCTGTTAGCTCACTTTGAAAACAAAATCATGTTCCAGGGCTTTGTATGGAATCTGAACAGCTTTGACCAGGAAGGCGTACAGCTTGGTAAAATTCTTGCAAAACGTGTTCTGGCTCATGATACCGACGGTGCACTGAAAGTCTTCAGTGATATGCTGAATATCTAAGCAAAACTGTTTGTGCAACGATATCAGATTTCCCTGTATTCACGGATTCCTGAACGTTGTCCTCTGTAAAAAGAAGCCATATCATCTTTCACAGGATGATATGGCTTCTTTTATCTCTTTACACATTTTCTGTGGCAGTTTCCTTTTTATAGAGATCATAATATTTTGAGGTTCTCTGCCGATATAACATCAGACAGCCACGAACACAAAGTTCCACCGCCATAGCGATCCACATACCGTGAAGCCCCAGACTTTTTACAAGAATCATTGCCAGACCCAGCCGGACGATCCAGATACTTCCAAGATTCATAAGGCTTGGAACAAAAGTATCACCTGCGCCACGAAGTGCTCCTGCTGCCACGATAGATGCTCCAAACAATGGTTCCGCCAGAAGTTCGATACGAAGTACCTGTGCCGCCATCGTCCGTACGGATGGATCCGGTGTCAATACCCGGAATACAATCGGACAGATCAGCATCATGATCGCTCCGGTTGCAGCCATGAAGCATGCACCCATCGCTGTACAGATATTCGCATACCTTTTTGCCTGTTTCGTCTCGCCTGCACCCACGCTTCTCCCAACCAGTGTTGTTGCCGCCGACCCAATACCATATCCCGGCATATAGCACAGACTCTCCGCTGTCACTGCAAAAGAATTTGCCGCAATAGAAACAGCGCCCAATGGGGCGATAATCATTGTGGCTGCCACCATCGCACTGTTTATGGCTATTTCCTGCACTGCCACCGGCGTTCCGATCCGGAATGCTCTCTTTAATATCTCCGGATCATAGTGAAACCCTTCCGTTCTCCTGAGATGCAGTTTTTCATTGTGGATACAGCACCGCGCCGTCATGGTCAGGCTGACGCATGCACAGGCAAGCGCTGTTCCCATCCCGGCACCCATAACTCCGAATCTTGGTATCAGAAGTGCATTGAAAATCACATCCAACACACACATGATTGCATTCAGGATACTTGGTGTCACCATATCTCCGCTGCACTGCAGGAAAGACGAATTCAGGGAATTGATCTGTGAAAACGGTACCATCAGCGCATAGACCATAAAATACGCCGATGCATCTTTCCGGATCTCCGGATTACCGCCCAGCCACACCGGCAGTCTTCCGCTGATGGAAAGTCCGATCAGACACAAAATTCCTGATACCAGAAGTGCAACCAGCAGACCATGGCATACCACCTGTCTGGCTTCTTTCTCTTTTTTCCCTCCAATATAATGTGCGACCTGTACGGAAAATCCCGCTGCTATCGCATAAGTAATTCCGCCTAACAACCAGGTAGTTGTTGCTACCAGACCGATCGCAGCAGAAGCATTTGCTCCCAGTGCTCCTACCATCGCAGAATCTATATATTGCATGGCTATTGTTGTAATTTGTGTCAGAATAGCTGGCAGGCTCAAATGCCATACTTCTCCAATCTGCTGCCACAATTCCTGACTGCGTTGTTCTCTCATTTTTCTTCCTCTTATCTTCCCGTTTTTTCCCAAACATTGCCATGGTCTGAATCATCTAATTTAGTTCCATGGGCATTTTATCTATATTTTTTTTAATTTTTTCTCATTTTTGTTATACTTTCACAATTGATTATACTATCTCCCAGAGATTTTCACAATGGATATACTACAAGTTTCTGCTTCATATACAGGATAACTGTTTTCTGCAAACATTTATGTCTCCCGGTGCTATTTTTTCTCTACCATCAATACCCGATCTTTTACTGTAATACCTGGTATCTGAGGCAGGGCGGTATCTGTATGACAGGAGCGGTAAAGATCCGCAAGTCTCACCGGTGCCTGTGCCGATGAATCGGTACGATTTTCATACAACCCGGTAAGAAAATCTCCCAGGGAGATCCCCTGCTCTTCCACAGCCTGCGACAGTTCCGAAAGACTGTCTGTTGTGAAAATACAGAGACTGTTTCCTAGGCTGCTCTCCGACTCCATTCCCGTAAGCACTTCTCTTAATCTCTCCCTGTTTTCCCGGAGAGAGGTACCAAAAATTACTGCTTTTACATGTCCGATATCCAGATACTGTTCCCTGGTCGCTTCATAAGCAGTATGGATCTGCGCCCCATCCGAACCGGTAAAATACAGTTCGTTTCCCGGCTGCGTCTCTGCGCTTTGTTTCCTCTGCCCGGTGTCTTCGGCAAGAGATGCCATATGCATCCACACTGTATACCTTTGTTCTTCTTTCTGCCAGTCGATGCCGATCACCTGCGGATACGCCCGTTTTTCCGGTTCCACCGCCTGACAGGCAATAAGAAAAACAAATCCGGATACAAGCAGGCAAAACAGAAGTTTCACTCCAGTCCGGATGCTCTGCCTTTCTTTATCTTTTTCCATAAGATTTTCTCCTCGCCCATGCTGCACAGACCGTCATCATCAAACATACGGGCAGATAGACCCGGCTTAACATCTTCGGGTACTGACGACTCCAGTTCCACTGCTCCTGTGCTGTTGTTCCCAGTAAAAAACAAAGAATCGCTGACGGAAGACGGCCAATAGAAATATGAATCCTGTCTGCCACATAGCTGCTGTAAAAGAAGATACTGCCCAGCAAAAAGACCAGCGAAAACAATAGTATGCTTAAAAAAATCAAATCTACCCGTCTTAAAAAGCCACCGGGGAGCTCCACGCCCGCCATCACTTCCAGAATAGGACAGGTATTCATAGTTGTTGCATCTGTTCCAAAATTGACAGTGAGAAGCACCGCTCCCGTCAGAAACCAGAGGGATAACTGACCAATGGCCGGCGCAAGTCCTTCTTTTTTTCTTTTTTCTTTGCTGTCACGAACCTGTACCGTCAGCCAGGTCATCAGACCGATGCCAGATCCGTATGCCACATATTTTCCGATGCTTTTCACACTCCGTTTCCAGTCAAACCCTGTTGTTTCCAGATGTTGATCGCCCCACACCATCTCCAGAGAGGGACTGTTTTGAACTGCAGCCAGCAACAGCAAGATCCCTCCCAGCCATGCTGCAACCCCCCATGAGATTTGCGCCAGCCGCCCCCGTGCCTGTACATGATGGGATCCTCCCAGTGCCGCAAGAACAAAAATAAGGGAAAGTAATGTCTCAGGCACTCCGGAAACCAGATATTCTCCTGCCAGATGCCCGACTTTTCCCACCAGCCATCCACCGGTAAGCACCAGATAGCTCTCCCAGATTCCAGCTATCAGCCAGGCGGGAACTTTTCCCAGATACCTGATCGGATCCCGGAATACTGTCATCTGCCTTCGAAGGATTCCGCTCCACAGGACGAGAAGTATGCCGCCGATCAGGATTCCGACTGCTCCTTCTCTTCCGGTAAATTCCGGAATTCCCCATATCAATCCCATGCCCAGTGCCGCAAGCAAGCACTGACAGTGCATCTGCGACCATGAGATTCTATTATTCTCTGCAAACATTGCCTCCGTCACTCCTCATTTTTCTATTTTTCCCTTAAGCGAACTCTCTGGGATCTTCGCGTATAGATCGGACGATACCGCATTTTCCTCATCGGTGCCCGCACCAGAAGATCTCGTTCGTCCTGATATCCGGCAATATCTTTTCCGATAAATGGCATCAGATATGGAATCTTAAAACTGGTCAGCCGGGCCAGATGTCCCAGAAGCAGATACAGCCCCAGTACGATTCCATACATGCCCAACAGTCCTCCAAGCAGAATAAAACCATATTTGATCAGCCGGAATGCCGAAGTACATTCTTCATTCGGTATAGCAAAAGAACTCAATGCACTTAACGCCACGATCACCACCGCCATCGGACTCACCAGATTGGCACTCACCGCCGCATCACCGATGATCAGCCCTCCTACAATACCAATCGTTCCACTTAAAGCTCCAGGCATCCGAATCCCCGCCTCACGGATCAGTTCAAATGCCAGTTCCATAAACAATACTTCCAGAAGACTTGGAAATGGAACCCCCTGCCGGGACTCTGCAAAGGACAGAATCAGATTGGTCGGCAGGATCATCGTATGGAACCCAATCACTGCCAGATATGTTCCGGATAACAAAAAAGAAAAGATCATCGCCGCATATCGGATTACCCGTTCAAAAGAGGCAATCTCAAACCGGTTATAACGATCCTCCGTCACATTCATAAAATCCTGAAATACACTGGGGAGCAACAATGCTACCGGTGAATTGTCACACAACAGAACAACTCTTCCATCCAGTACTTCCATCGCAGCAAGATCCGGTCGTTCGGTAGTCTGAAACTGTGGAAACGGTGACACCCAGTCCTCCTCTGTCAGCTGCTCAATGATTCCACTGTCAAGAACCCCATCAATTACAAATTGATCAATGCCCCGCCGGATCTGTTCCAGCACTTCCGGATATACCAGCTCTTTCATATATACCAGTACCAGCCTTGTATTCGACCGGACACCTGCGGTCAGCTCTTCTACTTTCATATCTGTACTCCGGATTCTTTTTCGGATCAGTGCTGTATTGGTTTTTACCGACTCGGTAAATCCTTCGTTTGATCCCCTCAGCACCTTTTCTGTATCTGTATTATCTACAGAGCGTGCGGGATATCCCTTACTTCCGATTTTCAGCCCTTTATCATATCCCTCTACCAGAAGAAGCAGATTCCCTGCCAGCATTGCATTCATCCCTTCTTCCCGGGTCTGCAGTGGCTGTGCTTCCGAAAGCCCCAGGCTGTTTGCTTCCACTGCCTGATACACTTCTTTCGGATCTTTCCCCGCCATGTCGATAAACATCCGTCCAAGCACCGATTCTTCCAGGATCAGATTCGGTACGGTATTTTCCACATAGATGGCAAGCGCAGAGACGCTGCCGTCTTTCCCGAGTCTCATGGGCTGGAGTTTAATATCCGAACACCCTTCGCAGCGGCTTCGAAACCAGACCTCGTTTTCTTCCAGATTTTTTGTTACCGGTGTTCCATCTGTCATCCTTTTCCTTCCTTTCTTTCACTCTCCTTATTCTCCCCGGTTCTTCCGGTTCTATACCCGTAAAACCCGAACATGTAAAATAAGCAAAAAAAAACAGAAAAACAGGAAGACTCTAATGATCTTCCCATCTTTCTGCTTCTCTGTTTCCTTATTTTACTTTTCCTGGTAACTGTTAAGTACCTTCACAGTTACCAGCCAAAATGCATAAAAAATCACCTTCGGTGATGGCATTTTGGCTTGTATGTCTCGGGATTTTGACATATTCATGTCAAAACACCTCGCGGGACAGTGGCTACTGAATAGTTACTTTACCTGTTCTTCTTTATTCATCTGCTCCAGGCTTCGCAGAATCGCATTCTGCTGATTGACAATATGAATGCAGATATCTTTCACCGCCTGTTGCTGATTTCTGGCTTTGAGTGCCCTGTAGACAGCATAGTGTTCTTCCACCAGCGTCTTACGGCTCTCCACATCTTTCAGATATTCCACACGATAGCGGTACATCTGTTCCCGAATATTACTGATGATCTGTACCAGTCGCTTGTTATGGGTACTTCCATAGATCACTTCATGTACTTTTACATCCGCTGCCGCAAGTACCCCCAGATCGTCTTCTTTCATTGCTTCCTCGAATTCCTTCACAGCCCGTTCCAGTTCTTCCAGCTCTTCTTCCGTAATCCTCTGACACGCGATCCGTACCGCCAGTTCTTCCAGCCCCAGACGGACTTCCAACACATCTTTCAGATCTTTCTCGGAAATCTCAGCCACCTGTGCACCTTTTCTCGGAATCATGATCACCAGGCCTTCCTGTTCCAGCATTCGGATGGCCTCCCGTACAGGAGTACGGCTGACCCCCAGTCGCTGAGAAAGTGCGATTTCCATCAGTCGTTCTCCGGGCTTCAGTTCCCCTCGAAGAATTGCCTGACGAAGTGTATTAAAAACCACATCCCGCAGTGGCAGATATTCATTCATCTCCAGGTGCAAATCACTCGCCATCGATTGTTTTTCCTCCATAGTTGTTAAATGGTACCGTCAGAAATACCTGCTGGCATAATCCGCTCTCCCGCAGCTTCTGACATGCCTCCTGTGCTTTTTCTTCATTGTCAAAAATTCCAAATACCGTAGGACCGCTTCCGCTCATCATCGCATTCACCGCTCCCAAGGTTTTCATCTGTTCCTTGATTCTTTCCACTTCCGGGTATGCAGGAATCGTCACATCCTGTAAGACATTTCCCATCCGTTCCGTAATGCCATACAGATTTCCGTCTTCCAGTGCCTTTTTCATCCCGTCAATATCCGGATGTACCGTATCCGTATTCAGATCAAGTGTTGTATATACATATTTTGTGGATACACTGATCCCTGGTTTTCCGATCAGTATCCAGCAATCCGGCATCGGCGGAAGTACCGTCAGTTTTTCTCCGATTCCCTCTGCCAGTGCAGTTCCGCGAAGCACACAGTACGGAACATCCGCACCAATCTGCACACCCAGTTCCATCAGTTTTTCTTTGGATAATCCACAGTGAAACAGGCGGTTCATGCCTACCAGCGTCGCTGCCGCATCTGAACTTCCTCCTGCCATACCTGCTGCCACCGGGATCACTTTATGCAGATGGATACTTACACCTTCCATGATTCCACAGGTATCCATCATCAGTTTCGCCGCCCGCCATACCAGGTTATTTTCATCCACCGGGATATATTTTTTATTGGTCGTCAGATGAATCCCCGGCTCCTCACTCTTTCGCATATCCAGCTGATCATACATCCGGATTGTCTGCATGATCATGCGGACTTCATGGTATCCGTCTTCCCGTTTTCCTAACACATCCAACCCAAGGTTGATCTTCGCAAAAGCCTGTAAACGCATCCTTTCTGCTCCTTTTCTTCTGCACCTGTCTTTTTCTTTCTGTGTCCCGATGTTGTTCCGTAACATTCGATCAACAGATCACAAGCTGTGCAGCTATGTACTTTGTATACAATATTCATATGAAAATATATTACACTGTTTTTTTCAAAAATTCAAGCAGCACTTTTGGGGTTTTTTTCTCAGTTACCCCCGCTGTTTTTCACCACCAGAAGTGTCTGGCGCGGTTTGACCTCCCCTTCTCCGAGATCATTCAATTTCCGGATATCCTCCATTGTAGTATAAAACATTTTTGCAATATCCCACAGAGTATCCCTGGGCTGTACTACATAACATACGATTCCCGGCAGTTCTTCCAGTTTTTTCTGATCCGGTTCCCGCGTCTGAATCTCCTGTATGAGTTCTTCTTCCCACTGCATTACCAGCAATGCATTCAGATTCAGCACCACCTTCACCTCAATCTCACTGCTGTCCAACATCATCATCGACAGCTGTTCCAGATCAGTCTGCAGCTGATAACCACATTGTCCGTTGATCTGTTCTCCCTCGATCATCTGAGAAAACGGTATCACAGTTTCCATCGAATAAAACGGCATCTCATCGTCACTGATACTGTAAAGAATCCTTACCTGTACAATTCCTTCCACCCGGATCCCATGCTCTGCCTGGTGCACACTATCCACCTTCACTCTGCCCTCTCCATGACAGATCTGAAGAATCTTTCCCTGGGCTTCTTCCACAGATATCCGGTCACTGACACGACATTTGGCAGCATTTCTTACCACCAGCTGTTCCAGCATCTGCGGTTCTCGCTGCGGAATACATTCCAGCTTTGGCGTATAGATATCCAGAAGTATCGTTTCCGTTTCTTCCTGATAAAGCCTGATATCCAGTTCTAACACCACATCCACAAGAAATATCCGTTCTTCTCCGTCCGCATCCGGTTTGATCTCCAGACTGGACTGCAGCATCGTGGTATCAATATATGGAATCATATCCATCGTACATCCTGTACAGGAAAGCTCACCGGAAAATGTTATCGTCTGTTCCAGCCACTGCAGCGGATTAGCCTCATCATCGGACACATACAGCACAAATACTGACAATTCCCCCCGCGCTGTCACCTTTCCTTCCTGTGCCCGCATCTCAAGCCCCCGTACCTGAATATCCTTCCACAGAATCTGGTGAATATTCGGTTTATTCGAAGCAATTGTAATTTCCTCCTTCTTTCGCAGAGTGTCTTTTTTATGTACCCCAAGTGTCAGAACTCTGATTGTCTTTTTCTTTGTGGAAATCTGTTCTTCTCCTTTCAGTTCCACCGGTATTGTTATCTGCTTTTCCTCATCCACAACTGCCAAGAATTCCACGATTGCCTTCACATTCAACTTCCTGGAATTAATCAGATGAATCGTCAGATCTTCAATCTCCCACTTTAAGCAAACTTTGTCCCCGCTTTGTACCTTATCCAGATGCAATGTTTCTTCGATCGGAAGCTTTCCTTCCAGACTGGAAACTGTTCTTCCCGGACTGTCTGCCACATACAAAAGCCGGAAGATCAACTGTCCCTGAATCACTGCTTTTCCTTCGCTCACCTGTACCTGTTCAATCTCCACCTCACCTTTCTTCTGGATGATCTGACCGATATCCGCTTTATGATCCGGCACATTAAAATCCTCATCAAATGTAATCTGATTCTGAGCTTCGCTTTTCTTTTGCATCATATGTAAATTTTTTTTTCGCAGTTCCATATACTCCCTCCTAATCAAACACTACTTTTTTATGACGGTTTTCCACTTTGATCACAAGATACGGACAAGATATCCCCTCCGTTTCTCCATCTTTCCCCTCCGGGCCGATCAGTTTTGTCTTTACGTGAAGCTCCGTATCGTTTTCACTGACTTTTTCCACGCGGATGCTGTACCCTCCACTGCTCTGAATCCCATACCCCTGTAACAGATACAGCATATCCTCTTCCTGATATGTCATCTGAAATTCTTCCTGCTTTTTAACATCCAGCACTTTCCGAATCTCGTCAGGTATCTGGTCCTCCCCCAGCACCGTATATTCCACTCCATGTTCTTTTTCCTTCTTCTGCCGCATCCTTCCACATCCCCAGATACTCCCTGCCAGCACAACAATCAGAAGCAACAATACCATACTCCTGTTCATCCGCATCCCCCCACGATTGATCCTTATTATTTTATGTGGATTTTTTCCATAAATTCCTATATAATAAGTGTACTGCAGTGATGTTTCGTATATTTATACTCGAAACACCCATCTGAGAATTCATGTATATGGAGGCACATATGATAAGATTTCTTTTAGTATGCATTACTGTTATCGGTTTTCTGATCCTCTCAATTCCTATTCTTATCATTGAATGGATCATCGGTAAATTCAAACCCTACACAAAGGATATCAGTTCTCTGCATCTGATCCAGGCGGTTTTTCGTTTTATCCTGTGGCTGACCGGTGTAAAGGTTACTGTTATTGGCGAAGAACTGGTTCCGACGGATGAAGCCGTTCTGTATATAGGCAACCACCGAAGCTTTTTTGATATTCTTCTCACCTACACCCGCTGCCCTCGACTGACCGGCTATATTGCCAAAGCTGAGATGGAGAAGATACCTCTGCTCTCAAACTGGATGCATTATCTCCACTGTCTCTTCCTTGACCGAAAAGATATAAAAAAAGGACTGAAAACCATCCTGTCTGGGATCGAGCTGATCAAGTCCGGTATCTCTGTCTGCATCTTCCCGGAAGGCACCAGAAACCGGAATGAAAGCGATCTGGAACTTCTGGAATTCCATGAGGGAAGCTTTCGTCTGGCGACCAAAACCGACTGCCTGATTGTACCGATTGCTATGAACAACACCGTATCGATCTTCGAAAAACAGTTCCCGAAGATCCGGAAAACTCACGTGGTACTCGAATACGGCAAACCGTTCCGTCCGTCTGAACTCTCCAAGGAGGACAAAAAACATATCGGTGAATACACAAGAGCACAGATTCTTGAGACATTAAAAAAGAACGAGCCACTGGTTTAATACCGGTGACCCGTTCTTTTTTATTATTCAATATATTTCATTTTCTTTATTTCTGTAATGCCTCCACTACTTTTCCAAAATTCATAAAATGAGAAGCCTTTACAAGGATCGTATCGCCCTGTTTTACCTGCTCTCCAAGATGAGCCAACAGATCTTCCAGTGTGGCAAAATGAACGATCTCCAGTGCTTTTCCTGCCTCTTTGCTGCTCACCTTTGCCGCCTCTGCGATCTCCTCTGCCAGAGTACCCACACAGATCAGAAGATCAATCCCGCAGGTTCCCGCGAAAGTTCCGACTTCTCTGTGCAGCTCTTTCTCATTCGCACCGAGTTCTCCCATATCGCCAAGTACGGCAACCTTTCTTCCCATCGCATCTTTCAGGATACCGAGAGACGCTTTCATGGACATCGGATTAGCGTTGTAGCAATCATCCACGATTGTATAATTTTCATTTTCAATAATATGGAACCGGCCACTTAATGACTGCAGACTTTCAATTCCTTTCTGAATCTCAGAAAGTTCCATACCGTATGCCAGTCCGACCGCTGTTCCCGCAAGTGCATTGTAAACCATATGATGTCCCGGAATCGGTACCACCACAGAAAATGTTCCCTTCGGCGTATGAATCCGACAGGCAATCCCCTTCAGTCCTTTGCTCTCGATCTCGTCAGCATATAACGGAAATTCCTCATTCAGTCCGAAATATATCGGTCTCCTTCCCTGTACTTCTTTTACAGTGACCAGTTTATCGTCATCTCCGTTTAAGATCACTGTAGCATCCGGTTTCAGATGGTCAAATACCTCTGTCTTAGCTTTCAGTACACCATCACGATCTCCCAGATTTTCCAGATGACAGGTACCAATGTTGGTGATCACACAGGTATTTGGCTGTGCAATAGATGCCAGACGATGCATCTCACCAAAATCGCTGATTCCCATCTCCAGAACTGCAATTTCATCTTCCTCGCGAAGTCGGAACACCGTCAGTGGAAGTCCCAGTTCATTATTAAAATTACCCAGAGTTTTCAGTACCTGAAATTTCTGTTCCAGTACTGCTGCAATCATCTCTTTCGTGCTGGTCTTTCCCACACTTCCGGTGATACCTACAACCGGAATCTGCAACTGTTCCAGATAATATGCTGCCAGATCTTTTACTGCCTGCAACGAAGACTCAACCTGAATATAAGGGAAATCCACTTCTCCTAACGGGCGTTCGCTCAGAGTAGCCAACGCCCCCTGTTTCATTACCTGATCAATAAATTTATGACCATCTGCCCTTGCACCCACAATCGGAACAAACAGGCAACCCCTTTCTACTTTCCGACTGTCTGTTGTTACTGCTTCAATGCACTGACTCTTTTTTTCTTCCGAGCCGAAATAGGTACCGTGGCAGGCAGCCGCGATATGTCCCAGTGTAAGATTCTTCATCATTACAATTTCCTCTTTTTCCGTAACTGTTTCATGTCCTTACAGTTACTTTTCTTTTTGCAAACCATCATTTACTTCTGATATTTTCTCATAGAAATTTCAATCAGCTTTTCACACAGCTGAGCATAATCAATGCCCAGAACTGCCGCCTCCTGCGGAAGCAGACTGGTCGGAGTCATACCCGGAAGTGTATTTGCTTCGAGGCAGTACATGGAACCATCCTCTTTCATCAGGAAATCCAGTCTTGCATATCCCTCAACTGCCAGTGCCTTGCATCCTGCTTCTGCATATGTCTGCATCTGCCTGGTCTGCTCCTCGGTCAGAACTGCAGGACAGGTGTCGATGGTCGCGCCTGCGGAATATTTATTCTTATAATCGTAAAATCCTTCTACCGGGGCGATCTCGATGATCGGATAGGCTTTACCGTCTACCACACCAACAGAAAATTCTCTTCCCTCGATATACTCCTCTACTACCACTTCATCCTCGTAGGAAAATGCACCTTTCAGTGCCTCTTCGTATTCTTCCGGTGTCTTTGTGATATACACTCCAACGCTTGAGCCTCCACAGCAGGTCTTAACCACAACCGGAAGTTCCATATTATAGTCAGCCAGATTCATGCTGTCTTTCCCCTTTTTCAGTTCCACACCGCGTGGTGTCGGAACACCGGAAGTCCGAAAGATTTTTTTTGTGATTCCTTTGTCCATCGCCATCGCACTGCTCAGATAACCGGTTCCGGTATACGGGATACCGCACAGATCGAAGTAGGCCTGTACTCTTCCATCTTCACCGTTCGCTCCGTGAAGTGCCATAAAGACCACATCCGCTGCCTTACACAGCTCAATCACACCCGGACCGAAGAATTCTCTTCCGCTTGCCACCGCATCTTTTACCTGTGCATTAAAACTGCTGATATATGCAGCTTCTACATCTACATCATAATCTCCGTCAAAAGCAGTGGCAGGATCTGCACCTTCCTTGCCGAAAAATACATCCACAAGAATCGCCTGATGTCCCCTGGAACGAAGTGCCTTACACACTTCTGTTCCCGATACAATAGAAACCTCACGTTCCGTGCTGGTTCCAGCTGCCAATACTACAATTTTCATTTTTCTTCTCCTACTCTTTCTTTCCAAAATTATTTTCGCAGTTTCTGTTTCAGCCACTGCTTTCTTCTTTTTAATACACGATTACCGGTGTTCCAATCTCTACCGTATTAAAGATTTTCTCCGCGTTTGCTGTAGGTGTGTTCACACATCCGTGGGAACCGCTGGTTTTGTAGATCTCACCACCGTATTCGGAACGCCAGGTATCCGCATCATGAATTCCCACATTACCATTAAACGGCATCCAGTAGGTCACAGGCTGTGTATAACCTTCGCCTTTTAAGACTGCATCATGTTTTTTCGCATCAATTGCCCAGACACTTCCTGACGGTGTATCATATCCTTTTGACACATTACCCGTTACTACGGGCGTATCCACCACGACCGCGCCATCCTTGTAACACCACATTTCCTGATCCTGGATACTGATCTCAACGTAGGTGCCACCGATATCGTTGGTATCCCGGCTCTTTCCTTCATACAGATAAACCGGCTCTACCGTTCCGGTTTTTCCTTCTTTTATGTATTCCACAAGGGCTGCGGTGGTTTCTTTTTTCTTGATGACCCATCCATAATCGCCGCCCTTCAAAGTGATCTTCTTTCCTGCATGTGTGGTAAATTCATGGGTCAGACCAAATGTATCATATTTATAAGCAAGCTGCTGTACATAATCAGCCGCTTTGCTCTCATCCACCGTCCAGTTTCCATCACTGTCCCGGATCAACCAGTCTTTTACTACGGAACCATCTACCGTCTCACTCCGATCTCCGAAGTCATACGTAATATCGACTTTCAAAAGCTGATTTTTCGCATCCCTCTCGGCAATCAGATCAGGATCATCCTTCCATACCGATGGTTTTTCATAGCAGCCAAGTTCTTCCAAATTAATTTCTGTCTTTCCGCTTTCGATTGCATCCTTTACTGCCTTTTCCACCTTTGTGCGATCCAGTGTATTTCCTTCTTCCTCCGGAACGATCACATACTCGCCATTTTGCTCCTTCAAACAGGCATCCTTGGGTGCGACCACATTTTCTTCCTGAAAACAGCTCATATCATCCAGAGCTTCCTTCAGTTTTTTCTCATCATAGGTGGTCGTTACTGCCAGTTCGTATGTCTTTTTTGATGAGAATGCTGTGATCCATTTCCACTGTTCCTGTTCTTTTAACAGTTCATCTACTTTATTATCATCCACGTAAGTAAGATCGATCTGGGTTGCCTGAATTGTCTCTGTCTTTCCATCCAGTTCCGCGATCCGCAGTTTATACTGCCCAAGCTGTTTCTGAATCTTCTTTTTCACCTGCGTGGCTGTCTTGCTGCTGCAGTCGATACCACTGATCGTAGTTCCTTTCAGAAAATGGCTGGAGAAATAATAGGACACCCCCATATATCCAAGAGCCATAATCGCTACATAGGCAACCAGTACGCCAAGAACCAGTTTCTTCGCATTCTTTTTTTTCTTTTTCGCCATAACTATAATCCCTTACTTTCTTCCGAACATGCAGACCTTCCGGCGCATTTTACTTTTCCTTCTCTTTTAAAAATCTGCCGGTATTCCTGCATCATCCCTTCATTTACTTCACAGACCTCCGCATATCCCCCTCGCGTCTGTCTGTTCCACATTATTCTAACACCGAACCTATGATGGGTAAAGCCATTTTCTTAAAAAAGAGCAAAAGAAAAAGACCATTTACCGGAAAATTTTTCTCCGGTAAACAGCCTTAGTTTTCCTGTGTTTTATGCTTCAAGAAGCTTATCGATACTTACTAATTTTACGCTCAGTACGAAGATTTCAACGGCAACCGCCAGTTCTTCTACTGTCGGGAAAGACGGAGCGATACGAATGTTACTGTCTTTCGGATCTTTTCCGTATGGATAGGTTGCACCTGCACCTGTCAGTACCAGACCTGCTTCTTTTGCTTTCGCAACGATAGCTTTTGCACATCCTTCCATAGAATCAAAGGAAATGAAATATCCACCCAGAGGTTTTGTCCAGGTACCGATCTCAAGACCACCCAGTTCTCTGTCCAGAACCTCCCATACTTTTTCAAACTTCGGACGCAGGATATCCGCATGTTTTCTCATATGTGCATACATTCCCTGCATATCTTTAAAGAATCTTACATGACGCAGCTGATTCAGTTTATCGTGACCGATAGTCTGCACACGCATGTATTTTTTCGCATCTTCCAGGTTTGCTTCGGATGCTGCCAGTGCTGCGATACCGGATCCCGGGAAAGATACTTTGGATGTAGAAATAAATTTCAGAACCATATTCGGATTTCCTGCTTTGACGCATTCATTTAACAGCTCCAGGATCACGTCTCTCTTGTCATCATACAGATGATGGATGGAATATGCATTATCCCAGAAAATACGGAAATCTTCTGCTGCCGGTTTCAGGTGTGCAAATCTTTTTACAGTCTCATCAGAGTACGAGATACCGGTTGGGTTTGCGTATTTCGGTACACACCAGATACCTTTGATCGCCGGATCCTCTGCTACCAGTTTCTCCACCATATCCATATCCGGACCGGTCGGCAGTAATGGCACATTGATCATCTCGATTCCAAAGAATTCGGTAATACCAAAGTGACGGTCATATCCGGGTACCGGACAGAGGAATTTTACTTTATCTAATTTACACCATGGAGTGCTTCCCAGAAAGCCGTGTGTCATGGCACGTGCTACGGTATCAAACATAACATTCAGGCTGGAATTGCCATAAATCAGGATGTTTCTCTCCGGCACTTCGCTCATATCAGCCAGCAGTTTTCTCGCATCACTGATACCATCCAGAATCCCATAGTTTCTGCAGTCTACTCCGTCAGAGCTTACCAGATCGGTTTCACTGTTCAGAATGTCCATCATGCCGTTACTCAGATCCAACTGAGCTTTTGCCGGTTTACCACGGGACATATCCAGTTTCAGGCCCTTACCTTTTACATCCTCAAACTGCTTCTCCAGTTCTTTCTTCAGAGCGGTTAATTCTTCTTTGCTTAACTGACTATACGGTTTCATAGATCTCCTCCTGTGCTTTTGCTTCCATCATGGTTCATTGTGCAGTCGTTTCACTTTCACGCTACACAACGCTACTAGAAAATATTGTATCGGGAAAGTGACCATATGTCAAGAAACACTTGCATTTTCGGCAAATTATACGGATGTATTTTATTTTTCAAGGCAGTTTATGCAACTTTTCTTCATAAAACTTGCATTTTCAAATAGCTGTTGTATTGTCTTTCCGGTTTATGCTATTCTATAGATAGATATGTCCCTTGGACATTCTGACTTTACTCATAGAACATATACAGGCTTTTTCCCAATTTCCGGAAAATACTGTTAGCCAAACATACATTTATATAGAAAGAAAGGATATTTTATCATGTGGATTGCAGATCAATGGAAAGATTATCAGGTGCTTGACACCTCCAAAGGAGAAAAACTGGAACGTTGGGGCGACTATCTGCTGGTTCGTCCGGACCCACAGGTTATCTGGGATACCCCGAAGAAGAATCCGGGCTGGAAAAAGATGAATGGCCACTACCACCGCAGCAAAAAGGGCGGCGGTGAATGGGAATTCTTCAACCTGCCGGAACAGTGGACCATTCAGTACAAAGACCTTACCTTCAATTTAAAACCTTTCAGTTTCAAACACACCGGTCTTTTCCCTGAACAGGCAACCAACTGGGACTGGTTCGGTGACAAGATCCGCAAAGCCGGACGCCCGATCAAGGTGCTGAACCTCTTCGCCTACACCGGTGGTGCCACCCTTGCCGCTGCAGCTGCAGGTGCCAGTGTTACTCATGTGGATGCTTCTAAGGGAATGGTCACCTGGGCGAAGGAAAACGCAGTTTCTTCCGGTCTGAAAGATGCCCCTATCCGCTGGATCGTAGATGACTGTGTAAAATTTGTAGAACGTGAGATCCGCCGTGGCAATCACTACGATGCGATCATCATGGATCCGCCGTCTTACGGTCGTGGACCCAAAGGAGAAATCTGGAAGATCGAGGAGGCGATCCATCCGCTGATCAAGCTGTGTGCAAAACTACTCAGCGATGATCCGTTATTCTTCCTGGTAAACTCCTACACAACAGGACTTGCTCCGGCAGTACTGACTTATATGATTGCTACCGAGTTGAAACCATTTAACGGTCATGTGGACTCTCAGGAGATCGGTTTACCGGTTCGTGATACCGGACTGGTGCTTCCATGCGGGGCTTCGGGACGCTGGGAACGGTAATCATTATAAACGATTGGTACTATGCAACATTATTATGAGAAACAGGCAGAAGAAATCCATTTTTCCGGATCTCTCCTGCCTGTTTTTTCTCTGATCTATTTCATTTTCCCATTAGTTTGTACAAATCGCCACAAACTGTTTCATACAACGATTTCCCGTATCATTGTTCATCTGTTCCGGATGGAACTGTACACCATAGACACGTTTTGCACTGTTTGAAATAGCTTCAACTGTTCCATCTCCTGCCCGCATATCTACCTGGAAACCAGGTGCCAGATCACGGATGGACTGATGATGATAGCTGAGGACACTCACAGAACCGGAATATACTCCTGAGAGCCATCCACCGGCAACCACATGTGCCGAATGCCATACACCCATGTGACCTCCAATATTCTGATTCAGTGTTCCACCAAAAGCGACATTCACCAGCTGTATACCTTTACAGATGCCAAGAACCGGTTTTCCGGCTTCGGCACTTCTTTTCACTGCATCGATCTGTCTGTCATCCAGTGCATTGTCGATATTGCTGCTTCCTGTATTTGCCTGTCCATATCGTGATGGATCCAGATCTCCACCTCCCGGAATAATGATTCCATCATACTGTGAAGGATCATAGCCTCCTGTGACGATCACGGCATCAACACCCATTTCTCTGACTTTTGCCGCCGTAGTTGCCGCTCCTGCCTCATTGTTACCGATAACTCCAATAAGAATATTCTTCCATACGCCATTTGGTTTCAGATAATAATTTCTCTTTCCATCATTGATCCAACCGGTTTGCATGGCTCCGTTACCGCCAAAATAGTACCAGGAACCGTCAATCTGACCCCAGCCTGTCTGCATCGCTCCACTTCCATTAAAGAAGTACCAGGAGCCACCCACAACGTTCCATCCGGTGAGCATAGCTCCGCTTCCGGCAAAATAATACCAGGTTCCATTGATCTTTTTCCAGCTATTGGTGATTCTGCTTCCATCTGTTCTCTGGTAATACCAGGTGTTTCCGTCCTGTACCCATCTTGCATTCTGATCCGGGTCATAATTCGGGATCCAGTTCCCGTCAGCTCCTACCCAATATGAGCCAACCCATGTATTTGTCAGCATCGCTCCGCTTCCACCGACATAATAATTTCCGATCCAACGGTTGCTGCACATGGCACCACTTCCGTTCATATAATACCAGGAATTATCGATCAGATGCCATCCGGCTCCGACCATGGCTCCATTCCCCGGCACCATATAATACCAGGAACTGCCGATATACGCCCAGCCTTCCACCATAGCTCCGCTTCCGGCCAGATAATACCAGGTTCCTCCACGGTTCAGCCAGCCTCGTTGCATCGCTCCGCTTCCATTCATGTAATACCAGATGTTTCCGTCTTTCACCCAGCCGATCTGCATCGCTCCGTTTCCCGGCTGAAAATAATACCAGGTACCACCGATATTTCCCCAGCCTTCTGCCATCGCTCCGCTTCCGGTCAGGTAATACCAGGTTCCTCCACGGTTCAGCCAGCCCGTCTGCATCACGCCACTTCCATTGGCATAATACCAGGTCTGTCCATCCTGAAACCAGCCGCTTTGCATCGCTCCGGCAGAGTTCATATAATACCATTTTCCACCGATCCATCGCCAGCCGGTAGCCATAACTCCCTGATCATCAAAATAATACCAGACATTTCCCAACAATCGCCATCCTGTCAACCGGTTCATGTTTTCATCCAGATAGTAGGTTTGTCCGCCACTCTGATTCCATCCCGGATGTGGTGCTTCCACCGTCTGCGTCTGAACCGCACTCTGAGCTTCCTGGGACTGTACAGCGGGCTGCTGTGCTTCCTCATTCAGTTCAGGAACTGCTGCACTTTCCGATGCCGGCTGTTTTTCCTCCTTTATCTGTGCTTCGGATTCCGCCTGTTCTTCTGAAACATCCTGCGTTTTGCCCTCTTCCTGTGTTTCCACTTCGGCAGCTTCTTCTTTTTCTTCCTCCTGATCCGGCTTCAAATCCTCCTTGTCAGCGGATTCTGCAGATGTTTCCGCATCCACTGTACTTTCAGTACCTTCCGTCTCCTGTATATTTTCCTGCGCCATATACTCCCCGGTATCCTCCGCATGCACAGCCACTCCCGAAGCCAGAAGCACCGCACTGGTCAGGACTGCAACAGCCAGTTTCTTTCCGTATTTTTGTAATCTTTTGTAATGCATACACTCACCCTCCTTGCATTCTTTCTGTTATATCTTTTCTTTTGGCTCTTAAAACATTACAGTTTTAAGTTTTCTGTTGCATTCTCACTTATATAGATACATGGGATTGCTTTTTGGTTCTAAATTTGTTGAATTTTTTATATAAATTGATCTTTAAAAAAGAAACATATAAAAATACCCCTGACAGTCTGAAGATTTTTCAGACCATCAGGGGTATTCTTTCTCACTACTTATATGACATTAATTTTCTAAGCACTGCAGGATAACTTGTGTTTTCTTTCCATCTAAAACCACGTTTACCCAGGCAGTTCCTGGTTTGCATATTTTTATTTTATTTCCGTCCACGATTTCAACAATTCCGTCTTCTGCTTCGAATCCGGTATCATAAGCAGGACCACTGTGTCCACTTTTCACAATAGAAACTTCCACATCATTCAAGTCATATGGATAGGTCACAGGATACACCTGAATATTTGGAGTTATAATATCACCAACTTTTACACACTCATATCTGTTATCCGGACCTGTATATTTCCATTCAATTTTATCCAGTTCTGTGTTATCACCGACTCCTTCTACCTTGATCGTGCAGCTGACTGTAATATATGGATTTTTATTATCAGGACTGAAACCATAGTCTAAAGATCCTTCCTGTACACTACATGTAATGGTCGTTTCGCCTTCACTCATGGCTCTTACAACACCATCCCAGTCAACTTCTGCCACCTCCGGATTGCTGGATTTCCAACCAGATGCGGAAATCCAGGCATTTTCCGGTGTTTTACTTACTTCAAGCTGAAGTTTATCTCCTGTTTTCATATTGTAAACACCCTGTTCAAAATAAGCTGCCTGAAGTTTTTGTATCGTTTTTACTACAACAGTTGCAGTTCCGATCTTTCCTCCCCATTCTGCTACGATTGTTGCAGTTCCATCTGAGATTCCTTTCAGATACCCATCTTCATTAAAGTCTGCCACATCTTTGTTCAAAGAGTACATTTTCAGCTCATATTTATCGTTCAACATTCCATCCTGATCGGATACCCCTACATAGCATGCTCTGCCTGCCGGTAAAAAAAGACCATTATCGTAAATCCTTACTGCGAGATATTCTTTCGATGTGATCGTACAGCTCGCTTTCTTTCCATCCACCTCTGCTGTGATGGTTGCTTCACCATTACCAACCGCTTTTACTTTTCCGTTTTCTACAGTCGCAACACTTTTATCTGAACTGCTCCAGATTATTTTCTTATCTACGGTAGTATTGGACGGGTTATACGTAACTTCCAGTGTTTCACTCTCTCCTGCCCACATTTCCAGAGAAGTCTGATTCAGGCTGATGGATTGCAAAGCGATCTCCTGTTTTTCAGGTTCTTTTTGTTTATTCGGTACCCATTTTCCGCTACCATCTACATAATACTGTCCGATCCAGGTATTCGTTGCCATGGCTCCGTCAGCTCCCAGATAATAATCACCTGCCCAGGCATTTTTTACCATTGCCCCGGATGCATCCATGTAATACCAGCTTCCGTTCACCTGTTTCCAGCCGGTGACCATCCAGCCGGATCCGTCGAAGTAATACCAGGTTCCGTTGATCATTTCCCAGCCGTTCGTTGTATAACCACCGTCAGCATGGCGATACCACCAGTGGTTTCCGCTTTTTACCCAGCCTGCCTGCGTTTTCACTTTTCCGGGAATCCAGGCTCCGCTTCCGTCTACATAATTGTCACCGATCCAGGTATCTGCCTGCATGACTCCACTTTCATTCATGTAATACCAGGTGCTTCCTACCTGCACCCAGCCGGTGGCCATTGCTCCGCTTTCCGTCAGATAATACCAACCACTGGAAAGTTTTAACCATCCGGTTACCATATAACCGTTTCCGTCAAAATAGTACCAGGTTCCGCCGATATTTTTCCAGCTGTTGGTCGGATAACTTCCGTTATCCTCCTCCCACCACCAGCCGGTTTTGTTCTGTTTCCAGCCACCGGCTGCCTGTACGCTGACCGGCGTAAATGTTGACGCGAGCATCAGCACAGACATCCCGATCACCAAGGCTTTTTTGATTGTTTTGTTCTTCATATTCTTCCTCCTTCGAAGTATTTATTATAAATCCTCTTGGTTTATAAACGGTTAATGCAGATATTTTTTCATATCATCAACGGAAATCTCCATCCAGTTTGCCCAATATTCTTCTCTTTCCTGCTGAGAATAGTTTGCTAGTTCACTTTCTGATGGTCCGATTGTAAATATAAGTCCGCGTTTTTCTATTTTTCCATCTACCTTCAACACCAGAACCGCACAGCCTGCTGTTAGTGGCTGATCGGTCTTTTTCATCAGTTGTATCATACAGGATGAATTTTGTATCAGAGCATCCAAGGCTGCTTCTTTCGTAAAGTCCTTATCATCTCCGTACACCAGCTGAACATCCTGTGTTTCCTCATTTTCATCTACACCTATAATTCCGTAAATGTCAAAATCAGGTTGCACATGCATTCCCACTTTGACCTTAGAAGCATAGACCGCATCTTCTTCATTCCACACAAATGGTTCTACCCCATTTGCTGTTCTCATTTTGTTGACTTCATCAAAAAGATATTTGGCATATTCTGTGTCATAAGAGTATTCCACGACATCTTCCTCACCGGTTACGATCACTTCACATTCTGCCCGTTTACCAAGAATCTCTGCATATACGGTTGCTCTTCCCGGTTTTTGTGCGACAATGCCAAAACGATCCGCTGTCACCACACTTTCATCGCTGCTTCCCCATCTTATTCCATAACCGTTAGCATACTGATAATTTGCATACTCCACAGGTTTTGATGTTAACCGAAGGTGTGTTGTCTCGTTCTTTTCCATATATAACGTTGTCTGATCAAAATAAAGCTCTTCTAGGTCTTTATCTGCCGATACTACCGTTATCTTCCGACTTAACTCGATATCCCGTATCGTTATATGAAGCGTGGTCTCTCCTATATCCGTTGCCCACAGAATACCTACCGGAGAATTGAGCATAAGGATATTTTCATCATCGACAGACATTCTGATAAGATTGGTAATATCATAATTTCCCGGCTGCATATGGACAGATACTTCTGCTGCTTCCCCATATTTGAGATAATCAGCATCCGATGTGGGATACTTGATTTCTACCGATATGGATGAAGCATCTTCCGGTAACACAAGCATTTCCACCGACCGTGAAACGTCGGAAACTTTCAATGCGATTTTTACTACTCCCGCTTTATGCGCCGTAACTTTCCCATCCTTGACTGTTGCAATCGATTCATCCGAAGATGTCCACTTTGCAGTCAGATCATCTGTCGTATTTTCCGGATAATACTGCCAGTCTATCTCCTCTTCTTCTCCCGGCTTCAATGGCTGACCTGTTGTCTGCAAACGAATCGTTTCCAGCGGAATCCGTACCGGTTTCGTTCTGTCCCAGTTTCCATCCGAATCCAGATAACGGTCACCAATCCAGGTGTTTTTCAATTTCGTTCCGTTTTTTCCGACAAAGGAATCTCCGACCCACTGATTTCGAACAAGCACTCCATCCTCGTCGACATAGGACTCTCCGATCCACTGGCTGGTTACTTTTTTCCCATCCCCGCCGACATAAGAATCATCGATCCACTGATTTTTCAGTTTTTTTCCTTCCGCTCCTGCATAATAGTCCTGCACCCACTGATTTTTTGTTATTTTTCCGGATATTCCTACATAATAATCATCCACCCAGCAGGCAGTCATCATCTTTCCATCGGAACCGAGATAACTGTCATCCACCCACTGATTTTTTCTCATTGCTCCATCGCCTACCGGTCCCAGATAGTACCAGCTTTCGTTGATTTTCTGCCAGCCGGTCTGCATCCAGCCGTTTTTGTCAAAATGATATTTTTTCTGATTAATGGTCTCCCAACCATTTACCGTATAGCTTCCATCGCTGTGTCGATACCACCAACGGTCACCGGAACGGATCCACTGGCTCTGAACAGCATCCGGTATCCATGCACCGGATGGATTGACATAACATGAACCAATCCAGGTATTTTCTGCCATCTTTCCATTTCCATACAGATAGTACCAGGAACCATTGATCAGCTGCCAGCCGGTCAACATCGCTCCACTGCTGTTCATATAATACCAGGTAGTTCCATCTTTTACCCATCCAGTCAGCATCGCTCCGCTTCCCGGCTGTAGGTAATACCAGGTTCCTCCGACGGATGCCCAACCTTCCGCCATCGCCCCACTTCCGGTCAGATAATACCAGGAACGTCCATCCCAGTACCATCCGGTGCGCATATAGCCATTCCCGTCAAATGCATACCAGGTTCCGTGAATGTATTTCCACTGATTCGCCGGCCAGCTTCCATTATCTTCCTGCCACCACCAGCCGGTACTGTTCTTTTTCCACGTTCCCGCCTGTGACATGACAGGCAGCAGCACGATCATAAGTGCCAATACCGCCATGCATATTATTTTTTTTCGTCTTTTCTTTTTCATATGTACTCCTTCCTCACTATTTGGCTGCACCACATACCGAGCAGACATACCCTCTCGTCACCACTTCATCGTATGCAGGTTCATCCACCCACACCTGCTGCGTCACCGCATCATGGTGAATACTTCCGGTCTGGATCTTCCTGCTGCTGAATCCGGCATTGTGTATCGCTTCGTGTTCCTGTGCATTTGTCGTTACATCTGCTCCGCAGGTATTACAAAAAACATGGTATTCGTAAACAGGCTCCTCGTATGCCTCCTGCACCGTCTTGGTCTCATAATGCCCGGATGCCTCATGATGAATCTTTTCTGTCTGTGCTACCCACTGATGAGTATGCTGATCTGTTTCTGATATGGATGTCCCCTGCTGATTTCCCGTACTTTCTGTATTTCCTGTGCTGTCAGTATTTTCCGTGTTTCCTTCCGTTCCCTGCGAACCGGTCGCAGCTGTCGGCTGGCCATTGTTTTCTGCCGTTGGCTCTGTCTCTGCTGCCGGTGAAACAGGCTGGTTTTTCGCCGGTTCCGGTGTCGTTGTAGGTTCCGAAGTTACGGTTGGTTTTGGCGTATTCTCAGGTGTCGGCGTCACCACATCCTCTGTATTTCCGGTATCTTTTGTATCTTCCTTTACACTGGCTTCCGTCTCTTCGTTTTTTTGATCATCTGTATCCACCAGCAGTTCCTGTATCTCCTGCACCTGCTGGTGCCTGTCCGGAATTTTCGCAGCACCTATCCCAATTCCCATACAGATCGCTGCTGCTGCAATTCCTGTGACAATTGCTTTTTCTATCCCCGCTTTCACCAGGAACTTCGCCTTCGGTATCTGTTCCTGAACTCCCCGAAGTTTCTGAAACAGATACATGAGAATCGGAATCGGTGCAGCTGTCCGCAGGATAACTCCCTTTTTCTCCAGTTCGACGATCTCTTTTCCGATCTTTTTTCTCGCATAATTCAGACGGCTCTTTACAGTATTTACACTGCAGTTTAAAGCTTCTGCGATCTCGTTGACCGACATCTGCTCATAGTAAAACATTCCCACAACCATTCTCTGCTTTTCATCCAGTTCTCCCAAAATCTGGTCTATCAGTTCTTTCGTCTCTGCCTGATCCACTACAATCTCCGGTATATGTTCCAGTCTTTCGTCCTGCAGTTCGGCGATGCTTTTTCCCCCTTCACCGTCTGCCTCCGAGAATAAAACCCAGTCCACTTTCCGCAAATGTGCTTTTGCCGTATTAACCGCTATCTTTTTGATCCACACCGGAAACTTATCCGGTTCTTTCAGCTGTTTGATCTTTCGCAGGCTTTTATAGTAGGTTTCCTGTACAATATCCTGTGCGGTATCTTCATTATGTATAAATACTTTTACGATATGATATACTTCTGAATATGTAAGCATATATAAGTTTGTAAATGCTTCTTTATCGCCTTCCACAGCTCTCTGAACCAGTTCTATGCGGTCTTGTTTATCATCTTCTTTATCGTTATCTGTAATCTGATTGTCTTCCATATTATTATGTCTTTCCTTTTTTCGGAGTTTTTTATATGAATAGAATTGTTTTATTTAGTAATCTGCTAATCTGTTTTGCTTTATACACATATCGATTCTGTATACTCTACATTTTATAGATGCATGAATCGGCTATTTAGTTTTATATTTTTCTGATTTTTCCAAAATATTTTTAATTCTTTTCTTTTGCTTTGCAGTTAACAATATAAATCCCGGCACACACCAGAAGCAGTGCCACTAAGCTACCGGTATTAAATGCCTGTTTCACCTCACCAAGGATCAATGCTGACAGGATCACACTGCATAATGGATTGACAAATCCGAAAATCGCCACTTTTGAGACATCGTTCCAGGCAAGTAATACTGACCACAGCGTGTAAGCAACTGCCGAAACCATTGCCAGATAGAAGATGATCACGACACCCACCGCGGTAATATTTCCAAAATGTCCGCCCATTCCGATGCCGATCAGTATCAGAACGACCCCTCCCATGGTAAACTGTGTTCCGCTGAGCACCACCGGGGATACTTTTTTCGAATAGATATTAATCAGGATCGTGGAGATTCCATAAGCGACCTGCGAGATCAGGATAAATCCTTCACCGGTAAACGTGAATCCCATATCCAGGGACTTTCCCATCAGATTGATCACAACCACACCGGCAAATCCAAGCACGCAGCCCGCCATTTTTCTTCCGGTCATCCGTTCGTTTCGAACGATCAGACAGGCCATCAGGATCGCAATAAAGTTGCCAAGTCCGGTGATAATGCCCCCTTTTACTCCGGAAGTGTGGGCAACACCGATGTAAAAGAAGAAATACTGTCCCACCGTCTGTGCCAGACACACCGGAACCGCGTATTTCAGGATCGTCCGATCCGGAATCAGCACTTTTTTCTCCCTGATGGATGCAAAAATCAGAACCAGCAGCCCTGCCAGCGTAAACCGAACCCCGGCAAATACAATCTGACTCGCCGTATCCGCCGCATCCACCTCCATCAACCGATACCCCGTTTTAATCACCGGAATCGCGCTTCCCCATAAGATACAACATACACACGCAAGAAGCGCGACAATGCCTGTTTTTGTTAACGTATTTTGCTTTTGTGTCATTTTTCTTTTCTCTCCCCTTATTTGTTTGTATTTTTCTGATAGTACTATCATATAGCAAAAAACTGACAAATTCAAAGCGATTTTTATTCTGTTTTTATATATTTTCAGACAAAAAAGTTCTGAACATCAGGCATCTGAGGCTTAATGTTCAGAACTTAAAATCCATAAATTTCAAACCGATAAACCGTCACAACCGGCGTTTTCTCCCCGAATTTCCAAATTCCATCTTTCTCTGCTTTTCTCACCAGAAGTAACAGCATTGAAAAGAGCCGCAATACCTGGATATATCATAATACACCTGTTCCTGATATCGCCAGAATCACATACCGTACAACGACAGGAATCTCACAAAAGCATTCCCAGTATACCAGCCGATTGGGCGAAGACAGTGGGGCGAAAAAATTTCCCGGTATCACATGAAACCTATTGGATACTCCTATCTTTCCATGGTTCATTTTCATTATCTCGCGCAAATACTATTTACGAACACAAGATAACACGCAAAGTCACCGATCCCTTTTCGTATGTAGCCATTTTCCTCAACATCACCAAGCTGTTCTCTCCATACCGCCTTTTTCCCCTGCATTTTAAGATATCTTGCAAGCATATTCAAATGGGTAATCACGGAATCATGATGTGAAGTTCTTAAGGAATCCGTATCTATTTTTTCTTCTTTCGACATCCGAAACCACTTTGCACGAACCGCCGCATATCTGGTTGCTGCATCGATCAGTTCTTCATACAATTCCACAGCTTCCGGATCCTCTCCAATCTCCTCTGACAATTCTCCGTGAATCCGCTGCATTTGATGAAAATCCAACGCATATGGTTCCTTCAAATATTGTTCAAATGTATACACTTCCATCCCTTATCTCCTTTTCAATCCAAGAATTTATTCATTTTCCAACCTATTTTATCATTTCAAAAAGTAGCTCCTGTAATCCCGCCGTCACATATCAAACATACTCAGCTGAGCTTCTTTTTAAATGCATTTCTATTTTTCATATTATACAATAATAGCCATAAAAACCCCATTTATATTTCGGAAGATAATTTTCCCATAGGATCTGGCGATATGTTATATTTCTTTTCCTGGCTCAAGGATATATGTTTTCAGCTCCATATATGTTTTAGATTCAAACCCTAATCATCTGATAAAAGAAATGCTGAAAGCCCACATAAATACAGGCTTTCAGCATTTTTGTCTCTATATTCTTATTATACATCAACAGCTATAAAATTCAACGCAGCTTATTACGTCAGAATTGCTATCTCTTATACATGGTTTTTTCTTCCCCATCATCGGCGTTAGGAATTCCTGTGCCGAGCTGATCCCAGTTCAATATAACAGAATCAGTAAACGCATTGATAACCAGACCAGTTAATACATATCGTGATTCTTTTGCCATATTAATCGCATCAGAAATGTATACTTCTCTTTGATAAAATTTCTTCCCATACTCTTTCATTTCCGCTGCACTTGTAAACACAGGAAGATAATATCTTTCTCCATTTTTCAGAATATCCAGCTGGTTCTTCTCGCTGATATAGGGAACCCATACTTTACTGATCTTCAAAGCCTCTATCATATCATTTTCTGCAGACCAGCTTTTCTCTTTTTTATAAATATTCAGTGCTTCTTTCAAATTTTTCGATGCGCCGGCCGAAACAAAACCATGATCCTCTTCCGGCTTCTTCTGCCAGTAAGTTTCGTTATTGGCAGCCTGGGATGTATGATATTGCGCATATGCATTATTCTGCGTTCTTCCGTCTGTGCTGTTTCCAGCAGAATTTCCCTGATTGTTTCCAACAGAGATTTCCTGATAAAGTTTCCATTTTTTATCGATCCGGATCGCACCAACTAAAGAGAGTAAAAAGGATATAGCACCAATGCCTACTGATCCACCTGATGTAATTGCCAGAAGTACATATACCAATTCTATTATAGCCAGAATATAAGCCATTGTTGTTGTTTTCTTTTTAATTAAGAGAATTCCCAGAACAATACTGACAACCATAAACAACAAATTGAGCTTTACTGCTCCCATCTGGAACAAACCATCAATGCTTCCTCCATTCTGAAGTATGCTTTGCGATAGGTGTCCTATCAGATATGTAAACTATGATTCCGGGAAATGAATAGATCTCTTACCTTTGTAAGTCTCAGATCCGCCGGAATTTCTTTCACTTCTCCTGCACGCCGCAGCCGACACAGCATGTGCTGAAAATCATTCCATTCCGGGCAACTAAAAGAATACTATATTTTGAAACAAAAAAACGTTGCATCTCTTGAATCCCAGTGAATTCAAGAAATACAACGTTTTTTGTTTCTGATAGCTCCTTTAAAGAAAATCTTTTTTATGCAACCCGATTATCCGTCCTCTCATATCATTGAGCACACCATTCTGCACACCGTGATTCCTTAGTTTTCACAAGTTAAAACTCATCTCAACGATAAACTCATTTTCCTCTATCTTTGCACCAATCTCTCCATTCATACGTCTGACAAATTCTCTTGCAATAGATAACCCCAGTCCGGTAGATGTTTTACTTCTTGCTGCATCCGCTTTGTAAAATCTATCAAATACATGTTCTATATCAATCTTTTCTGAAGCTATCACCTGATTACTGATTCGCAATACCGCCTGGTTCTGCTCTCGTTTTAACACAATGCGTATTTTCTTTTCTCCATGATCCAGACCATTTTTTATTACATTCTGAATAATCCGGCTCAGCCCCTGTTTATTTCCATCTATATACAACTGTTCTTCCGTAATCTGAATGTCCGGCTGGATCTCTCTTCTCACCCACTCATCATAATACGAAAAAACAGTTTCTTTCAGAATCCGGTTGATACAACAGGATGTCAGTTCCAGACGATAGGATTCATTTTTTAACTTTGTGAACATGAAAAGTTCTTCCAGCATTTCATTCAGACTGTGTATTCTTTCATGAATAATATTCAGATAACGTCTCTGCTCTTCGACATTTTCACATGCTTCCATAAGCTGGAAATACCCGTCCAGAGATGTCAGTGGTGTCCGGATATCATGAGAAAGATTCGTATAAGTATCAGCAATCAGAGTTTCTTTCTCCTGATAGTACTGTTTCTCTTTCCTACGCAATTCCAGAAGGTCATTCAGCCTGTCTGAAAGCATTCCGATTCCTCCCAGACCAAACTCATGATGAATCAACATATTACTGTCATGTTTCATAAGGAACGCCAACTGGCGGCAGATGTCTTTCACCTGCCGCTGATATTTCCATATAATAATTGATTGTAAAATAATAATTCCTGCCAGTATCCCAATTATGATATACATCTGTTAAATATCCCTCTTTTGAAAAACAACACTGCTTACAGATATCATTATAATAATGAATACACATGCCACGCCAAGTGCCAAAAAACAATCATTTCCACCTGGATTCATAGGAAGAAGTGATATTTTCCCAGTGATCGTATACTTATACATCTGGAAATTATGAATTCCCATTTTCCGAACTGCGCTGTTTACTAATCCGTATACAATACTCATTACGTTCATTGTCAGACAAATGGAAATAACCATGCTGATCACATTATTTTTCAAAACAATCGCAATCGCCATACAGATCAATACGAGCGCATAATGAAGTACCAGCTCAGTCAGGAAATAAGAGCAGGCGGCCTTTGGATCGCCCCACTCCAAGTCTCCGAAGACAATATAGTTCGCCACTGCCTGCAGTATAAATGCCCCTGTCATTGTCAGTGCCATAAAAACTGCCAGGGCAATGGATCTGGAGAAGATCAAAGCTCCTCTTTTTTGAACCTGACCGCCAATATTTTTTATATAACCACTTCCTATATCTGCTGTTGAAAACAGAACAGCAAAAATCACCAAAAACAATGCGTAAAATTTTCCCTGAGAATTTGCATAAAAAATGTCGTATACTGTAACTTTTTCTCCAGGTTCTGTAGGCAATGTCACCATCATTCCCACATTAATATTCTCTGCTGTTGGCTCAGTAAACTGCTCCTGCTGCGCAGCATCCTCTTTGTTCAATGAATCATAATCTGTTTTACACAGAAAGGTTGTAAACAATACTGCCACAGCCAGCACGATCCAGACTATATACATACTCTTTGTCCGAAACATCCGGTACAAATCCATTTTTATCATATTAAGCATGGCTGGCACCTCCTGTCAGATTCAGGAAATAAGCTTCCAGTTCTTCACTGGTTATAGAAATCCCTTTTACCGGAATTCCGGTCTTCGCAAGCTCCATATTCAATGATGCACTTTCACTCAGACGTTCAAAAATGTGAATATGCTCTTTATCTGTTACCTGATAACTCGTAAATCCCATGGCATCCAAAACCGGAATCGCCCGCTTCGGATCATCCAGTGTCAATTCCATCCGTTCACTACATTTTCTCATTAATTCATCTCTTGTAAGTTCCTGCAATAAGCTTCCATTGTGAATGATTCCATAATCAGTAGCAATCTTCGATAATTCTTCCAGAATATGACTGGAAATACAAATCGTCATATTTCTCTCTTTCTGAAGCCTCTGAATCGTATCGCGAACCTCTGCAATCCCCTGTGGATCCAGCCCATTGATTGGCTCATCAAGAACTAATAAGTCCGGTTCTCCAACTAAGGCAAGGCCGATTCCCAGACGCTGTTTCATTCCAAGTGAAAAGTGTTTTGTCTTTTTTCTTCCCACCTGCTCCAGACCTACTGTTTTCAATATCTCTTCCACATAATCTGCTTTCTTTATTCCCAACAGCTTGCATTTGATATTCAGATTTTCATATGCGGTCATATTTCCATACAACCCGGGCGCTTCAATCAGACATCCCACCCGTGAGCGGACTTTTTGCAAATCCTTTCCTTTGTATCCAAAGATTTCGATTTCTCCACTGGTCGGTTTGGAAAGTCCACTGATCATCTTCAGGCAGGTTGTCTTCCCCGCTCCATTCCGTCCTATAAATCCATAAATAGCGCCCTTTTTAATATGCATACTGACACTATCCACAGCCTTATGGTGACCATACTGCTTCGTCAATCCTCTTGTTTCCAATAACATCTCACTCAATTTTTTCATCTCCTTTTCTTATCTGCATTTATAATAAAAGAGGAATCCTAATCAAACGCAAATAAACAGTAAAAAAAGAGTAAAGATTATGCATGAAGACGATAACCGATTCCCCATACTGTCTCGATGTACTCGTCTGAAGTCACTTGTTTGATTTTCTTGCGGATATTGCTGATATGCACATCCAAGGTCTTCGTCTCACCCATATAAGGCTCATCCCAGGCATATTCGAAAATATCCTCTTTGCTAAAAACCTGTTTTGGATTTCTGAGCAGTAATTCTAAAATTGCGAACTCCTGTTTTGTGATCTTCGAAAGTATCCTACCATCAATTCTGACCTGAAATGTATCTCTGTTTAATATCATATTTTTAAATGAAAGATTATGCTCTCTTCCTGCTTCTTTTTCTTCCTTATGGCGAAGCTGCACCTGAACTCTTGCCAGCACTTCTCTGATTTCAAATGGTTTTGTTATATAATCATCAGCTCCGCTGGTCAAAACCTCTACCTTTTCATCCAGACTGTCTTTTGCAGTCAGAACAATAACCGGAAGATTTCTCTTTTTTCGTATTTCCTCCAGAACCGCTTCTCCTGAGATTCCGGGCAGCATCAGATCCAGCAACACCAGTTCATAACCATGCTCCTGCATATTTAAGAGCAGTTTTGCTTCGGTTCCTGAAAAAGCCTGTTCACAGGAATAGCCTTCTTTGGATAATGCCTCCTGAAGCAAATTATTGATATTGGTATCATCTTCTACGATCAGTATTTTTTGCATGCTTGTCCACTCCTCTGTTTTATACTGTGAAAACATTATATTTTTGTATTATATCACAGAATTTATGCTAATCGCATAAATTTGCGTGGTATGTCTGGGTTTTCTGTGACCTTCGCTCGCGAAAAACGCCTTGCGGGATATTATCAGTAAACAGTAATGAAAAAACAGTCTGCCTTTATGGAAAATATTTCTATAAAGGCAGACTATTCTTCATATTCACACTAATTATATTTTCTGAGCATAATTACTTTTTGCGAAAATCTCAGATAACTCCGGTGTGGACTGCGTTCAATGCATTAAGAACTCCTACCAATGCGCCATGTCCGCTTCCATTGGTATCTACTACTTCTGAATGTACTACTTTTCCTTCCTCCACATCGTAAATCTTAAATGTCTCTGTGTGTCCAAAGTGCTGGAAAATCTGTCCGTTTTCGTTTGATGGCTTCACGCAAGGAGGATGCTCCGGCACCAACTAAATATGTCTGAAATACCATATTCCCAAACATTGTAAGGAAAAATATCAAAAAGCCATATCGGAACCATTTTGAACTCATCCATCGCAGGATTGGTTTATTTCTTGAGCATTTTAAATCTCCACCAAGCTTACTAAAAAACTGGCCACGTCCACACAAATGATTACAGAAAAATTTATTTCCAACGAATATTGCTATTCCTAACGGCACCAGGGTTTCCGCTCCTGCTCCGGTCAGCGCAAAACCGAGGTTCACCGAACCTCGTGCGCCCTTGGTCGGAGTCTGTTTCCCATCATTCGGAATAACTGCCTGTGCATCCTTTTTTACAATAAAGTCTCCTGCAGTGATGGATACGCAACTAACATAGACTTTCTTGCTTCTCTGCAGTCATCCGGGATAAGTTCGCCAGCTACACGAAGCCATTCACCATTCTTAAATGCACTTGCTATTGACAATCCTATTTTCTATCTAAAATTTTATTAAACTGACTAAAGAACGTTGAAGTTGTTATTATCGCTGCCAAAATATCACTGATTGGCTCAGCCAAAAATACCGCAAATACTTTATTCTGGATAAAATGCGGCAGGATAAAAATCAACGGAATCAACAGAATCAATTTTCTTAAGCAGGCAAGTAATAAACTAACTTTCGCCTGCCCCAATGCCATGAAACTCTGCTGACAAGCAACTTGGAATCCAAGAGAAAAAATACCTGCCATGTAAATTCTTAACGCCCATGCCGTATACGTGATTAATTCTGTATTATTTGAAAAAATACCTGCAAATATCTTCGGAAACAGAAGCATAATCAACCAGAAGCATCCCGTAAAAATTGTACAAATTGTAAATTGAGTAAAAAATGCTTTTTTTACTCGATCTCTATTGCCTGCACCATAGTTATAGCTCATGATTGGCTGTCCACCCTGACAAATTCCCTGCAATGGTAATGTTGCAAGCTGGCTAACGCTGGTAATAATTGTCATAGCCCCTACTGCGAGATCTCCGCCATATCTTGACAAACTGGAAGTAAAACTGATAGACAAAATACTTTCCGTAGATAACATGACAAATGTAGATATGCCAAGAGCAAGGCATGGTAAGATGATTTCTTTTTGCAGTTTAAAGTTTTCTTTTCTAAGATGCAGAATCGTCTTCTTTCCTGACAAGAAACGAAGGATCCATATTGCCCCTACAGCCTGACTCAAAACAGTGGCGAGTGCAGCTCCCTTTACTCCAAGATGAAATACGAAGATAAAAATCGGATCAAGAATGATATTGATTACAGCACCAAGCACTGTTGTCATCATGCTGATCTTCGCAAATCCCTGTGTCGTAATAAATGGATTCATTCCCATCACGATCAAAACAAAAATACTTCCAAGAATATAAATCCTTGCATAATCCACGCCATAAGGAAGTGTCTTATCGCTAGCACCAAACATCGTCAGTAACTGTGGCGCAAAAGTAAAGAATATCACCGTCAAAGCTGCGGCCATAAGCATGAGGATTGCAAAACAGTTTCCAAGAATCTTTTCAGCTGTCTTATTATCTTTCTTTCCCATAGAAATCGCTGCACGCGGTGCACCTCCGGATCCTGCCAGCATAGCGAAGGCATTGATCAGCATAAGAATTGGTGTAAACAATCCAACGCCTGTTAATGCTGCGGCACCGACACCTGGAATATGTCCGATATAAATACGGTCAACAATATTATATAAAAGGTTGATGATTTGAGCCACAACAGCCGGTATTGCAAGCCGGGCCAAAAGACGTGATATTTTTTCTGTTTCCATAGCTTGTGCGTTTGACTTACTGTTCATATCTGTGTTCTCCTAAATATTTTCTAGTCATCTCAATATAATCAAATTACTTATGCAGTCTCTCCCCTGAGTGTTCTGGTATTCTGGCTATGTATCAAACAACTGATATAACCATCATTATAGCACACAAACCAATTAACAGATCCTGCTTTAAATCAGCTACCGTCAGTTTTGGCAGAGGCACACCATCCCATGTTCTTCCCTGCGTTTTTAACACTCATCCTGCCATGATTCCTTCCACTCTATGGATTGATGTTCTTTTTCCTTCATATATTCATCAACTTTCCAAATTACTACTTGTCCACTTCCGTAAAGAAGTATTCCAATGTATCTACAAACATATTTGCATCAAACAATTCTTTTATCTGTTCCCGATTCATCCAAGCAACCTGTGCCACTTCATCCGTTGTAGCATTGCCCAAATCAACCTCTCCATCATATTCAAACAGCCAAACATCCATAATATCATTAAAAATTTTTCCATCAATGATTTTACGTGTCTTTGTAAAAAGAACTTGTCCATTTTCCGGCATCAAATCAACACCAACCTCTTCCTTTGCCTCTCGAATTGCTCCCTGTAAACTATCTTCTCCCTTCACAACCGAACCGCCTACACATTCCCACATCAAAGGATATGTTGGCCTATTTGCGGAACGCTGCGAGATAAGGTACTCTCCCTTAGAATTACGAATCCAGACATGCACCACCAGATGGTATCCGTCTATCGGTAACTGTTCTCCTCTGATATGGTCTTTCCCAAGAAGTTCTCTATTCTCGTTATACAAATCCCATATTTCTGCGTCTGGCACATACTCCACAATATCCCCAAAGTCTGCATGTAAGGTTTTGCAGATTTTGCTAAGAATCGTTAGACTCACCTCTTCATCACGGCGAAGCTTTGTCATTGTATTAGGAGCAATTTCTGCCTTCTTACGCAAATCCGATTTGCTCATTTCTTTATCCACTAATAATTTCCATAATCGTTTATATGATACAGCCATAATAGTATCTCCCATTTTATTTCCTATTTCGGTTACCCAACCAACTTATCCAACATCTCGATAATCTTTTCTTTCTCGCCACTACCATTAGTCATAAATCTCAGTAATGGAACTTCATACAACTCCATTATATGATTTTTTAACAAATCTCTTGAAGCCTGAACGGTATCCTCTTTATGGTATTCATATCCGTCAACTTCAATCGCCAACACAGGCTTTTTACCAATTCTGTTATAAACCAGAAAATCTAAATGTGTTGCTGGATTCATTGCATACTGACATTCCTGCTCATTTAATAGTTCTGGATTCTTAATCAACATATTCAACGGAAAATGACAAACAACATCCAGGCTTGAATACTTGTTAGCAGAGATAATGTCCTCTATCAATGAATACATCAGATTTTCCGAATCATATTCTGATACTTTTTTGTGCTTCTGCAAGTATACCCTTCTTTCCTCAGTATACTGCTTGTAAAGGTAATCAAAAATCGAATAAATCTTGCTTTCAGTAACCTCAAAATTATTATACTGAATGTAATCTATCAATTCTGTTATATTACGCTCTCTTGATTGCTCGTTTCCAGTTACAACCAGCATCAATTTCTTTTTGGCTCTTGATACAGCAACATTGATTAAATATGGATCATCTGCAAAATCAGATATTTCATCATCCACGGTAGATATAATAATATTCTCTTTCTCCTTGCCCTGGAACTTATGCACTGTAGCAGCATCAATATCTGTAATCTCCTTGCTTAAAGCTTCTACCTGATTTTTGTACGGTGCAATAATTCCGGTCTCCTCCGGATTGGAAACATATTTTGGTATAATCTCATTTTTAATAACATCTATCTGACGCTGACTATAAATGGTTACGCTCGTGATTTCCTGCGACTGTTTTTACCACCGATAAGACATCTTCTTCACCCTTATCCGTTGTCATTATAATCAATTCTCCACGGTAAAATTTCTGGTTACAGAAATTTATTATTTTAGGGTGACACCTGTAATGTTCCCGTAACAATGTTTGTGTTACGTTTGGCATAACATCCAAAATGGATTGCAGAAAACTGTTTGTATATTGATATCCTTCACTCACGTTAAAACTGTCAAATATAGCTTTTGCTTTGGCTTTTATATCATCTGTAATAACATTGGGAAGTTGCTTGGTATCACCCACAATAACAACATTCCTTGCACAGGACAATGCCAACGCACCAGTTGCAATATCTACCTGTGATGCTTCGTCCATGATAAGGTAATCATACACCACATCTGAATTCAGGCTGTTTCTTGATGAAAATGTTGTACTTAATATAACCGGATACTCAGCTAGTACATCATATGGTTCCTTCCACAGATTATCTTCACTAAAAGTTTTCCTACTACTGTTACCTTCATATTTCCTTGCCAGTTTATCTTTTAGGACAACCATTGACTGATTGCATAAATCCTCAAGCAAATTCTTATTAACACTATTTAAATACTTTTCAATATCTGCAATTTCCGCAGACAACTCCGCCTGCTTCGCACGATAATACATTGCTTGAAAGGTTGTAAGTATCTTTGAAATATCCTGCTTATAAACGCTCCAATCGGCTACTCCATATTTAAATAAGGCTTTTAACTTAAACCAAAATCCTATTGCCGTTTTCTCTTCTGAAATCAACTGGCACTCCTGCCACAATACCATCCATTGCTTTGAAGATAGTTTTTTCTTGAACTTAATACTATCTGTATGAACATCTGATTCTTTAACATATTGATTGAAATATTCCTGTTCAGTAACCAGCTGTGAAAGTTCCTGCCTTAAACACGCCAGTTTTTCCTGCTTATCAAAAACACTTTTTAACTGACTGGATTGCTCTGCTATTTCCTTCTGCAAAACACTTGGATCTTCTCCCGTTTTCCACGACGAAAAATCGGGATAAGCGGCGTCCTGATGCTCAACAAATAATTTCTTATTTTTAGAACTTCCTAATGTCGCAGCAATAAAACCCAAATTGTATTTTGGAGAAGATAATTTTTCATATACGTTTTCCGTTGCCGAATTATTATTGGATACTATCTGTACCGTTTTCCCTTGCATTAATATATTGGAAATAATATTCAATATCGTTTGTGTCTTCCCCGTTCCTGGAGGTCCCTGTATAACACTAATCTGATTCTCCATGGCATTTTTTACAGCCTTATACTGACTGTTATTGCATCCAAATGGGAAAATCGGAATGTATTCGCGTCCTGTTCTTTTCTCTTGCAATAATGATGGATTCAAATACTTTGCTAAAGCTACATCACTACCCACAAAAGAAATCTTGTCAAACTTCTTAGACAATAATTTTTCACCAGTCTCTTCATTCTTAAGATTACTCAAACCTGCAATTTGCTTTATATATTCAAATACATTTGATGACTGACTCTGGGCAAGACATGACTCTATAATATGCAAGTCGTTCCGACGATAATCTCTTTCACTACCATCGCCAAAACAAATGTGCCAATAAGACTCACTTCCGCTTCTAAATACATATATTGCATTAACATCAAAGAACTCTCGTCCTTCTCTGCTAATCCGATACATGTTAGGATTCAAAACCTCCGGATCAGTCAACTTTTCCACATTCAAATATGCATACGAGTATGTTTTTCCATTATTGAATTTTACATCCCATTTTTGGGTATTTCTATTGTAACCACATGACATTATTTCGGCTGTCTTTATTTCACCCTTGATAATGACCATATAACATCGTGTATTCATTTATTCCTCACTACTTCTTATCTGCACGCTGATTGCCCTTGAATTCCTTCTCCACATAGCAATGTTCATGTTTGCCAACCAGCTTATCGCCCATATCTACCTTCAATTCTTCTGCAACAGTATGTGCTATTCTCTTTGCCAAGTTACTTTTGATTTCATCGTTTCGTCCCGGCCATAGTTTTACAATCACATGTGGCCTATTTTCTCCCTCGCAATCTAATGAAATCTACCATTATCAACCTTATCCCCAAATGAATCCGATGCCTTCCCACGTGTTGCAATTGTGACATCATGACCTGCGGTTAAAAGCTCATTAACCATATGTATACCAAAAAATCTTGTTCCACCAATGACTAAAATATTCATTGTTATGCCTCCTTGCCTCTATATTTCACCACTTTCAAACGCCTTTTTCACCTGTTCCAAATCGGAGTACTTACCTTTTATTATCTGCAAAATTTCTTCATCCGGTTGCCACAAATCCGGAACCATGATTGGCTTACATCCCGCTCTGTAAGCCGATAGTAATCCGTTTTTTGAATCTTCAAGAGCTATACACTCTTCAGGATTTTCATTTAACATTTCACAGGCTTTTATGTAAATGTCCGGCGCTGGCTTAGATTTTTCAACCATATCTCCACAAATAATTGCGGAAAAGCAATCTATAATTCCTGCGTCATTTAGATGTTTTTCCACTTCCCAACGCAGCGATGAAGAAGCAACTGCCAACTTGGCATTTGCATTTTTCAAATACTCCAACAAGACATACAATCCTTGCTTTAAAGGAACTTTATTATTTTCATAATAGTTTTTTAGAAATTCTTTTGTGTATTTACGCAATTCTTCCTGATTATACCGATCACCAAACTCTTCGTTCCAAATCTCATAAGAGGCAACAATGCTCATTCCTAAAGTTTTATAGACCATATATCCGGCTTTCCCAATACCAATCCTTTCACCAGCATAATCCCAAGCCTTTATAAACACTTTCTCTGTGTCAAACATCAGTCCATCCATATCAAAAATAACATTCATTTTCTTTACCTCCTTTTAAAGTTCTATCAATCCGGCTTCGTCAAAATAATAAATATTCTCTTTCTTATAACCATACTTTGAATCTGGAAATGCTATGTGTGGCTCAAATGTAAAATACTTTACATCGCCAAGCTTGGTCATATTACCTTTTTCAATGTAAACTCTATCACCTTTGGTTTTTACAATGGAATGTCCCAAATTGCCCATAAAATCAAGATTCACAAATCCATTTTCCACTATGAACTTATTCATATGATAGTACAATTTCTCAAAGGTTGTTTCCTTCGTAGCAAAGCGTAACAATTCTGCATGTAATTTCTCTTCCATCTGGAGACCGCTTTTCCATTCCGGATTTTCAATCAGCCCTATATTCTCTACAACCATGCCGTTTTCTACAATAATAGTTCTCGCATAGTCTCCCCAGATATTTCCCACCTGTGGACTTAAATCAATGGTTATTATATCGTTGTTTCCTATAACTCTATCCGAAGTTATATACTGCTTACCAGATACAGAAACAGTTGTTTCATCTCCTGCAAAGACAAATGCTCCAACATCCCAATACCAGAACGAATCTGCACCCAACTCTAACAGTTTTCCCTCGCATAACTTTCGAATCTCGAGTAAATTCATTCCTGGCTTGATAATTTTCTTTATGTATTCTATAGTCTGTTTCGCTGCCAGCTGTATGCGACTGTAAGACTGCTTTTCTATCTGCAGATACTTTTCAATCAATTTAGGCTGAATCAGCGGATATGTCCAGTTTTGTGGCAACTCATCCATAAGCACAACCTTTTCCATCTCACTATCCAGCTGACCTGAAAATTCCCTTACCTCCGCAAAACATAATAATCCAAATGTTTCCTCATCGGTCTCATTTACACTATTCTTACCCGTGACGGAATAAACGCATATTGGCTTAATATCAAACTGTATGGCACCTGTTTCTTCCTGAAGTTCTCTCTTGGCAGTTTCCAAAATGTCTTCTCCAACTTCACGATGACCTCCCGGAGCCTCATAGGTATCTCGTTCCTTATGTTTGCAAAATACCCATTTGCCATTGCTCTGCGAAATAATTACTGCAAATTTCAATAGTGAATCATCTACTGTATCATAAAATTTTACTTCCAACATATCACTTTTCTCCTTCCCATTCTGCCATAACTCTTCAAGAAAGTCCTCCATAACAGTTTGTCTATGCATAGCCATTTTCTTTGCAGTCTCAGTATTCATCATATCTTTAAGCAACAAGAGTTTTTCATAAAAGTGATTAATACTTGTAGAATTATGGTTCTGATTATAATCCGCCTTATTCCTATTAGTCATAGGTTTTATATCCGGGTCATGTATTCTTCTTCCTTTACTACCGCCATATGCGAATGTCCTTGCTATTCCAATCGCTCCCATTGCATCCAGCCTGTCTGCATCCTGTACACATTTTCCTTCTATCGTGCTTGGCACAACCGAATCTATTCCTGCAAATGAAACTTCATCTATAATCTTACACACAGAAGCTATAACTTTATCATCCACGCCATTATTTTTCATAAATCCAACTGCATTTTTCTTTGCCTCGTGTGTTTCCGGTGAAAGCTTAACATCATCTACATCGTGTAATAAAGCTGCCAACTGCACTATCAACATATCCGCATTTTCTTGCTCTGCAATCTGCATAGCCAAACGATAAACCCTCATGGTATGATAATCGTCATGCCCACTACAATCATCCGCAAATATCTGTTTTACATATTTTATGGCATTTTCAATCATCACACCTACCTCCAATATCAATCGCTAATTCAGATTTAAAATATTCTTGAAGAATTCTAAAAAACCATCTTCAACAGCCAGCTGCTCTAATTTATCTTCCGGCAAATCGTAATAGTATTTATTCGTCTTTATATCAAGAGATATGCTATCCAACGGGAATCCCTCTTTTCTAATCGTGCTGTGAGGTTTATCTGTTAAAATAAATTTCTCGCTTTCCATAGACGGCTCCATTGTCTCATATATATGCGTATTATCCATTACAAAACAAATTGCATTCCTGTACCTTGCCACAAGATTCCCATATGCCTTTACCAATCCTGAATAATAATCTATCATTTCATCATCTGACAAACATTTTCCATTCACATTACGAACATGTACGCCAGGCTGGACCTCATCTGGGACATTATCAAAATACAATCCTGAATCACAAGAAAATACAGGAATTTGAAAAGCCTCATAATATACCATTGCTTTCAGCCTTGCATTTTCAAGAGGCGTATTGCCATCCTCTTTTACTTCCGGAACATTCTTGCCCTCTACTCTCAAATCATTTAATCCAATTAATTCTATATCTAACTGTTCAAGTCGGTTCCTCATTGCAGATAATTTTGCCAGATTCCCCGTTCCATATAGTAATTTCATTTTATTATTACCTACAACCCTTTCAAATCCTTTACATCACAATCTCACTATCAAAATACTGTTCCTGAAAATGAATCTGCTCCCTGATTTCTTCCTTGGTAAAAGTCATCCCTTCTGGTGCAACAACCCATTTCTCTTCCACATCATCATTCCTATGAACAATAGCGATAATCTTACCTGTGAACTTTTCTATCGCTTCATCCACACCTAATATGTAAGCATCCTGCTCTTCTCCGTCCGATGCCATGATGCCTTCCACATACCCATAATTTATTGGATAATACATATCCTTATGTTCTGGGTGGTAACTGCCCAATGGTCTGTCAACAGTTACGGTTACTGTTCTACCAATAACAGAACTAATTTCTGCATACTCAATAATATCATGTCTCATTTTCTATTCTTCCTTTAGCAAATCCACATATACCTTTGCTACAATGCTATTCGCATCCATTTCACAGGTAATAAGCTGTTCCTTAAGAACAGCAGAGAAATCTTTTTCTCTCCACCATCCGCGCATATGTTCCTCACCAAATTCTTGGCTTTTACTCCTTGTTTGATGTCGTCTTATCGTCTCCTCAAATGGAATATCAAAATAATACGAATATACATTTGAACCATATAATTCGTTCGCCACCTTAAACAAGGGATTATACCATTCCTCGTACATAATTCCTTCCAGAATAACAATATCACTATGCTCATATCCATATTTCAAAAGTTCTATCATAAGCGGTAATGCTTTAGTATCTATGCCATCTTTAACCCACAATATATTCCTTCTGATTTCATCTTGCGAAATGAGCATTGTATTGTAACCAAATTTCTTTTGTAATTCCTTAGCCACCGTTGTCTTTCCACTTCCCGAATTCCCTCTAAGTATAATTAGTTTTCCCATATCCTCTCCGTTACTCAAAATACCATTATCTTAATCAAAGCATAATTTTTACCTACAAACTCTATTTCTTCTAGCATATCACATCACATATTCTCCTTCAATAAACTTTCGCATTTTCTTGCGATTGTTTCTCAATTAGTAGTATCGAAAACTCCACTAGACTAATTCAGGTGCTATAGCCCACGCCATAGCACCCAAATCATTACAACTATCTGCTATTCCTATTTCGCTCACCCTTCTTCTCTCGCATGCCAGATTTATAAGTGAACCGTTTTTTCTCAGCGAGATGCAAACGATACCTCCTTGCATAGCACTTTCTCTGGTACGGTGAAAAAACAGCTTTTCTTGCCGGCAGTAATGAAACAGCTCGATTTACAGGAGCTGCAAGACTTGCGTCCCCATATCGAAACATAGCTTCCAGACTCTCCCTGCACAAATCCTCTGAAATGGTATCCAATCTTTTAAACCGCTTCATCCCCGGAACCTTTACAGCGATATGTTTGCCCTGTTTTACTTCAAATCCCAGCTTCTCCAGAAGAAATATAAAATGCTCCATATTTTCTGCACTGATAGCACAAAATAAGGCATCCTGCTTGATCCATTTGGAAAACAGGAATTTTCTATGATGGTAATATAGCAGGCAATTCAGTTACTCCGGATACAGCATATGCCAATGCAGGACTTCCATATGGTCCTATGCCCCAAAAACGGCATCAGGAAAAATAATCCCGATGCCGCAAAGAAAAGCTATCTAATAACAAAACAATGTGAAATAGAGTAATTGCGGTTAGTAGCAAAAGAAAAAGTCTCGGAATCCGCTTGTTTAGCGGATTCCAAGACTCGCAGCTGTTCCGGGGCACACCACATTATCCTCAAAGGGCAAAATCCACTATCCTCACATCCCACAGCAAAGCTACACAGCAAAACCCTCCGGCACTGCAGCGCAATTCCACAGCACATTCCGCAGTGGTAATCCTGACAACCCAACTTCTATTGCGTCCCATATAACAGTATCATCTTACACA
>OLNH01000086.1_pt1 | contig 89006 bp, 76 predicted proteins | sample 1643101 | NCBI WGS metagenome assembly OLNH01 (sample SAMEA3136758, study PRJEB25190) | human gut metagenome | biome: human gut; feature: human-associated habitat; material: faeces | place: Austria | collected 2013 | reverse complement strand
GGAAAAGAGCCGCCCTTTCGGACGACTCAAACTGTAATGGGGCTTTTTTAGCTGCGTCAAACATGCGAGCTGATAGGTAAAAGTAGTCAATATGGTCCCGTCCCAAATGGGCTGGTTTCAAAACTATGGCGGATTACGGGGCTGGACCTGTATTACTTGACCATGGGAAAAATCGCGAAATTAAAACCGCAGGTAGAAGGCTTATCAAAAATCGAAAATTGCCGGTATGGGTGGGGGTCTCCGAATCAGCCCCGTAATCCGGCATAGTTTTGAAATGGCACTAAAGTAGGCACAAGCTAAATACCGATCCCAAAGCAAGTTGCGGTGGAATAGTTCCTTGATGCCGGGGTTTTGGCGGAAATCGGGAATTATTTCACCGCAATTGAGGAGGGGCGGGGCGGATGCGGGGTAGCTAAAAGAGCACCGTCCCAAACGAGCTGCTTAGGCCGGGTCGATGTCCATGCTGGCGATGAGGTCGGTACCGGTGTCTAGGAGGTTGGGGAGGACTACATCGCCCATGCGGATGGGGGCCTGGACGACCAAGCCGCGGATGAGGTCCATGGCTTGGGCGTGGAGTGCCAGCGGGATGGCTTCGGCCGTGCGGACGGGCAGCAGCGCCTCGTCGCCGCCTGATACCGCCACGGTGGTAGTGAGGACGCGCATGGGGCAGGTGAGCTCCTGATGTGCGAACTTATCGCCGCGCGGGCAGCTGTTGCCGGTCACGGCGCGCACCGTCGCCACGCGGTCGTCGGCCCCGCGCTCCACTTCCACCGTAAGGAGGCACTCGGATGGGCAGGTGGTGCAGTTGAACTGTAGCGTCTCGATCGCATTTGTGCTCATGGCTATGCCTCCTCGACGGGCTCGACGGAAAGGATAATCTCGCTGGAACCCAGGTCGAGCGCTCGCTGTATCACCTTTGCCGGCAGCGGGAAGCTTTCCATAACGCTCGGTTTAAACGCGCGGACCTTGCCCGTAAGCAGTTCCTCGTCGCCCGCCAGAATGCGCACGCGGGCGGCATCGACCGGCCGGCGCACGCGGAAGTTGAGCCTGGTGAGTGCCACGGCCGTAATGCGTCCCGGCAGCGCGTAGCCGGCAATGTCGGCAGGGGAGACCGTGAGCTGGCAGCCAGCGCCCGTCTCGACATCCGCGCCGGTCCCCAGCGCGTACGTCGCCGCGGCTGCGCCGGCACGCTCGGACTCGGCCGTCACGTTATCGGCCAGGTCGTGCACGTGCAGCACGTTGCCGCAGGCAAAGATGCCCGGCACGCCCGTCTGCAGGCTCTGGTCCACCACGGCGCCGCGCGTGCGCGGGTCAAGCTCAACACCCGCGCCTACCGAAAGCTCGTTCTCGGGAATCAAACCTACCGAAAGCAGCAGCGTGTCGCACGGAACGATGCGCTCGGTCCCCGGAATGGGCGCCAGATTTTCGTCGACCTGGCTCACCTCGACGGCCTCCACGCGGCCATGCCCAATCACGCGTGTGACGGTGGTGGACAGGTGTAGCGGAATGCCAAAATCGTCCAGGCAGTTCTTCACATTGCGGCGCAGGCCGTTGGCGTATGGCATAAGCTCGTACACGCCCTCGACCGAAATCCCCTCGAGCGTGCAGCGACGCGCCATGATGAGCCCAATGTCGCCCGAGCCTAAAATGACGGAGCGCGAGCCGGGCTTGAGGTTGTCGATGTTGATGTATCGCTGCGCCAGGCCGGCGGTAAACACGCCGGCGGGGCGGCTGCCGGGAATCTTGATCTCGCTGCGCGTGCGCTCGCGACACCCCATGGCAAGGACGACGGCGCGCCCGGTGAGCTGCAACATGCCGGCGCGGCTCATGAGCGTGACGGTGTGTGCCGAGGCTTCGCTCGCCGCGCCACTTGCGCCCGTGCCTGCGACTTTGTCCTCGCTTGAGTCGATCCCAATCACCATACTGTCCAGGAACAGTGCGATATCGGTTTTGCGCACCTGGTCGATAAAGCGCTGTGCGTACTCGGGACCGGTCAGTTCCTGCTTAAAGTGTGAGAGGCCAAAGCCCGGGTGGATGCACTGGCGCAGGATGCCGCCCAGGTGCTGTTCGCGCTCCACGATGGCCACGCGCGCTCCGGCCTTGTGTGCGGCAAGTGAGGCCGCCATGCCGGCAGGTCCGCCGCCGATAACGACTACGTCGAACGCCTGCGTCTGCACGGCGCCGGCAGCAATTGATACCCTGTCGGCATCTGCGCAAGTGCACTCGACGCCCGATACCGCACCCATATTGATACTCGTCGCCATCCTAGCGCACCCCCTTCAACGGTCCCTCTACCAGCCAGGAGCCATCGTCTTCCAACGGTACCTCGCTGGGGTCGCAGCCCAGCTCGCGGGCCAGAATCCGCACCACGCGGCTCTGGCAAAAGCCGCTCTGGCACCGACCCATGCCGGCACGGCAGCGGCGTTTGACGCCCTCGACCGAAACCGCACCCGGGCGGCGTCGAATCGCGGCCACGATCTCGGCCTCGGGCACCGTCTCGCAGCGGCAGACAATCTGCCCCCACGCGGGGTCGGACTCAATGAGCTCTTCCTTGCGCGCAAGCGGCGCGCGGTCAAAGTCGTCCGGCGCGCGGCGAATCGGATCCCAATCGGCCCGCTCGCGCAAAGCAACACCCGCCTCGCGCAGCACCTGCTCCATGCGCTCGGCAATGGCCGGAGCGCTCGCTACGCCCGGCGACTGAATGCCCGCCGCCTGGAACAGCCCCGGCACCACGGCGGACTGTCCAATAAAAAAGTCGTTCGTTCCCTTAATGACCGGACGCCCGCCGGCAAACGCTCGCACCACGCGGCGCGTGTCCAGATCGGGCACCAGTTTGCGCGCGCCGCTCAGCAGCGCGTCGACATCGCTCGCATAGGTCTGCGTATCGCCCGCCTCGCGCATAGCGGCCGTCGCGGTGATCACCGTGTTGCCGTGGACGGTGCCCGTAACGATGACGCCCTTGGAAACCGGCGTGGGAACGGGGTAGAGCGGCATGAGTGCACGCGGCTCCTTGTCCAGCACCACAATGTTGCCCTGGCGCCAGACCATCTGGAACTCCTCGGCGCCCGCCATATGCGAGATGTCTGCGGCGCCGTTGCCCGCCGCGTTAATCAAATAGCGGCAGCGCACATCACCGGCCGGTGTTACCAGCGTAAAACGAGCGGTCCCGTCACCGCTCATGTCGCCAGCGCCGGGAGCTACCTCGATCGTCTCCACCGGTGCGGAGCGCACAAACGTCACGCCGTTGGCTACGGCGTTCTCCATTGCGGCGATGGCGACCTCAAACGGATCGACATAGCCGGTCGAGGGACACCACAGCGCGCACGTGGCCTGGGCGCTGGCGCGCGGCTCCAGCTCGTGGATGCGCTCGGCCCCGATGATCGCCAACTCGGGTACGCCGTTTGCCAGCCCGTTGCTTTGCAGCTGCTCCAGCTGCGCGCGGTCTTGGTCGCTAAATCCCAGCACCATGGACCCGGTGCGGCAAAACAAAAAGCCCAGCTCCTGGGCCCACGTGCCATATAGCTCGCAGCCGCGGGCGTTGACCTGGGCCTTAACCGTGCCCGGCGCCGGATCGTAGCCGGCGTGCACCAGGCCGCCGTTGGCCTTCGACGCGCCCAGGGCAATGTCGTTGGCCGCCTCGACCACGCAGATGGACAGGTCATAGCGTGCGAGCTGCCGCGCGAGGGCGCATCCGGTGATGCCCGCGCCCACAATCGCGATATCAAACGTTTCCGTCACAGTGCCTCCAAGACGAGTTGACAGGCTGTCAATAAGGCTATCCTACGGTGTGCGCATCCCCCGCGCAGCGGCAATGCGGCGAACAGCCCCGCTGCATCTGCCAACGGCAGGCGAGGGGAGACTCAGGTCAATCGGTGACCTCGTCTGGCACCCCTGTTGTCAAAGGTTTGTCTCGTTCTGTAACGGTAAGCAGAAGAGTTGGGCTCCAGATGTTACAGATCGAGACGTTTACCAGGCGGGCCCTCTGTTTGTCTTGATTTGTAACAGTAAGAGTAGAAAATCGGTCCTATGTGTTACAGATTGAGATTTAAAGTCAGGGAGAGGTCATCTGTCTCGATCTGTAACATCTCGGGACCGTTTTGGGGTCTAGATGTTACAGATTTAGATGAACCCATCAGTCGGTTTCGAATGTCTAAATCTGTAACAGTTAGACCTGTTTTTGCCGAGTTGTTGTTACAGATTGAGATATTGAGATTGGACATTTTCCTTTATCTTGATCTGTAACAGATAGAAGGATTTCTGGCCCCTAGTTGTTACAGATTGAGATATTCAACGGAGGGCTCACCGTTCATCTTGATCTGTAACAGTAGGGACTGATTCTGGAGCCAAGATGTTACAGATTGAGATTAAAGTCTGGGGGAGAACGGTTTGTCTAATTCTGTAACATCTGGACCCGGATTCCGCTCTCACCTGTTACAGATTGAGATGTTTCTATCCGCCCATGCCTGCGACCTGCCAAATCGTTAACCCCCGTGTTACACTTACTCGAGTTGTAACTACCCCGAAAGGTACCCGTAATGTCCAAGTACATCTCTGAGCTCATGTCGCCGCAGCTTATGGGCGTCATCTATGCCTTTGTTGGCTTTATCATCGCCCTGTACGTGCTGTCGGTCGTCTATGTGTTTATTGACGCCCGCCGCCGCGGCGCTAGCGCTTACGTGGCATGGGGCATCATTGCCCTCATCCCGTTTGTAGGCCTCATTGCCTACCTGGTCCTGCGCCCGCACTCCTATGCGGCCGACCGCGAGGAGCAGGAGCTGGACATGGCCTTGCGCGAGCGCCAGCTTGCCCAGTACGGCACCTGCCCGCAGTGCGGTGCGCCCATCGAGAAGGACTTTGTGGTCTGCCCGGTGTGCGACACCCAGGTTCGCAACGTGTGCCCCAGCTGCCATCGCCCGCTCGACGCACACTGGAAGGTCTGCCCCTACTGCCGAACTCGCATCCAGTAGCGCATCCATCGCCGGGCCGGCCGCAAGCCACGGGCCCCGCGCGCCACGCGAACGCCGCGCGCAAGCCGCACGCAGCCCCGCCCCCACGCGATGAAGCATGCGTAGAAATTCGCCCGCCGTGCCATTCAGGTGCGGCGGGCGCTTGTATACCTAGGTAACCTGCCTATAATGATGCAAGTCAAAACGCACGCGCCGGCAAGCGCAATGCACACCGCACGGCGCCAAGCAGCACTTGCACAAGGCATCCGAGAGGAGAAAACATACCCATGAAGGCACTCTACAATGACGGTTCGGTGGCCGAGCTCCCGCAGGACGAGGTCACGCACGTCATCCGCCACTCCGCCGCGCATATCATGGCGCAGGCCATCAAACGCCTGTACCCCCAGGCCGACTTTGCCTACGGTCCCGCGACCGACAACGGCTTTTACTACGACGTCGACCTGCCCGAGGGCGTCAAGATCAGCGAGGACGACTTCCCCGCGATCGAGGCCGAGATGAAAAAGATCGTCAAGGAGAACCTCAAGTTCACCGTGTACGAGAAGCCCCGCGCCGAGGCCATCGCCCTTATGGAGGAGCGCGGCGAGAAGTACAAGGTCGAGCACATCGGCGACCTGGACGACGACGCCCGCATCACCTTCTACCAGCAGGGCGACTACATCGACATGTGCGTCGGCCCCCACATCTGCTACACCAAGGCCCTCAAGGCCTTTAAGCTCACCGGCGTCTCGGGCGCCTACTGGAAGGGCGACAAGGACAACAAGATGCTCACCCGCATCAACGGCGTCGCCTTTGCCACCAAGGAAGAGCTCGACGAGCACATGCACATGCTGGAGGAGGCCAAGAAGCGCGACCACCGCAAGATCGGCCGCGAGATGGACCTCTTTATGATGCGCGACGAGGCCCCCGGCTTCCCGTTCTTCCTGCCCAACGGCATGATCCTTAAGAACGCGCTGCTGGACTACTGGCGCGAGATCCACCACAAGGCCGGCTACGTGGAGATCTCCACGCCGCTCATCATGAACAAGCAGCTGTGGAAGACCTCGGGCCATTGGGACCACTACAAGGACAACATGTACTCCACCGTCATCGACGACGAAGAGTACTGCATTAAGCCCATGAACTGCCCGGGCGGCGTGCTGGTGTACGCCTCCAAGCCGCACTCCTACCGCGAGCTGCCCATCCGCGCCGGCGAGATTGGCCTGGTGCACCGCCACGAGCTGCGCGGCGCCCTGCACGGCCTGTTCCGCGTGCGCTGCTTTAACCAGGACGACGCCCATCTGTTTGTGCGCCCCGACCAGCTGACCGACGAGATCGTGGGCGTGGTCAACCTTATCGACTCCGTATACCAGAAGTTTGGCTTTAAGTATCACGTTGAGCTTTCCACCCGCCCCGAGGACTCCATGGGTTCTGACGAGGACTGGGCTCGCGCCGAGGAGGGCCTGCGCACCGCTCTGGAGAAGCTGGGCATGGACTACGAGGTCAACGAGGGCGACGGCGCCTTCTACGGCCCCAAGATCGACTTCCATCTGGAGGACTCGCTCGGCCGTACCTGGCAGTGCGGTACCGTGCAGCTCGACTTCCAGATGCCGCTCAACTTTGATCTGGAGTACGTGGACGCCGACGGCACCAAGAAGCGCCCCATTATGCTGCATCGCGTGTGCTTTGGCTCCATCGAGCGCTTCATCGGTATTCTGATTGAGCACTTTGCGGGCAAGTTCCCCACCTGGCTGGCTCCCGTGCAGGTCAAGGCGCTTCCGGTCTCCGAGAAGAGCCGCGACTATGCCCACGAGGTGTGCGCCAAGCTGGAAGAGGCCGGCATTCGCGTGGTCTGCGACGACCGCGACGAGAAGATCGGCTACAAGATCCGCGAGGCCCGCAGCATCGACCGCGTGCCCTACATGCTCATCCTGGGCGAGAAGGAGGTCGAGGCCGGCAACATCTCCGTCCGCGATCGCTCCAACGAGACCGTTCAGATGAGCGTCGATGAGTTTGTGGCCAAGGTGACCGAGGAGATCAAGACTCGCGCCTAAGACAAACGCACAGAACCAAACAAGAAAAGGCGATCGTCTATGGACGGTCGCCTTTTTTGGTGAGGAGAGACGGCAAAGATTAGGCTTATAGGACAAAATGTGTGTCCACGTTGGGGGCATCGGCGCAGGCCGACGTCCCTTTTTCAGCCGTTTGAATTCCGTGCCCGCTTTTAACCGCTCGGACAGAATGCGTGTCCGGTTGCCTATCGCCCCCGCAGGCAGATAACCTTTTCCGGAGCCGTTAGATACCCTTTCGGAGAAGGCGCCCATGAAGGCTGGCTATTGCCCCTACCGCGGCGGTCGGGCCAATCGCAACGGCAAGACCTCGTCGGGGTCCCGGCGGTGGAGGCGCACTGCCCGCGGCGCGTCGACGACGGTGAGGTGCGACGACACGGCGACAAGGTGTCGGCGGGGACGCTGTTCACCCACCTCGCCCCCGCCCTGCCAAGGCCGGCCCGCTGCCGTCGACCAACAACATGATCGAGGGAGGGGTGAACTCGCAGCCGGGGGCCGACGTCGGTCAAGCGCGTGAAGGCGGTGTTCCGGTGGTGCCACGCGCACTCGGGGGACGCGAGGACGGCGCGCGAGAAGCTCGCCACGATGCCGACCGACGCGGACATCGACTTCCTGTTCAGCGCCTGCCCCGCCTCGCCGTTGCGCGAGGACGAAGGGCCGGAGTGGGGCGAAAGGGCCGTGTGGGGGGCTCCACCACAGGGACCCGTACCCGTTCTGGCTGGATTAATGGATTAAAACGGATGTTCTATCGGGACACACATTTTGTCCTATAAGCCTGAATTCTAATATTGTCTTTTTGGCGGACTTGTTTCTCAGGATCATCCGAACCCTCCGTTCAAAGAGATGGAACAAAAGCAAAATCGTCCTTACATCGTCTTTTTGGTCGAGATCGAGGACCATACGTGGGCTGTACCTTTTCGCTCGCATATTCGCCACGGGTACGCATTCTTTACCGATGCCGAAAATAAATGCGGAATTGATTATTCAAAGGCTGTTGTAGTGGGCAAGCCAGAATATATAGACCAGCAGGCACGCCCGTACTTACACCCGAACGAATTTGAAGCTCTTCGCGGAAATGAATTCGTCGTGCAAATGGGATTTGAGAACTATATCAAGCTTTACAAGCGGGCTGTTAAATCCGGACACCCACGCTATCGTTCGCTTATCAAGTATTCAACTCTACAGAATTACGATTTGTAATTGATGGTCTGACATTTGAGCTCGAGCTAGCACATGTCTGCTCCTTAATGCAGCGGGGCATGAGAACTGCAGCTTTGAGAACCGATGCCGGAAGTATGCAGCAAATTCTGGAAACTCTGAGCACACACCCTATTTTGTCCAAAGAACCCGCAGGTAGATTGATCGCGGTGTTCCCGCGTGGTCGGCGTGTTTCAAATTTGCCGCATACTTCCGGATTTAACGGTTCAACGAGGTGCGTTCTGACGTGCTAACCTGGCAAATCGCTGCACTTTATCCGGCCAAGTCGTCCGTTGCCGGGATGTCAATCATCGCTCTCACCGTCCACAGATTGCAAAAACGATTTACGCCGAATTGTTCGCTTATCCCGGCGTACTTCGATTTGTTACGGATCCAATCTCGTTACACTAATAGATGCTGCTACCAGGCCATTTTCTGGTGCAGGTCTATTGGCTTTCCGTGGAGATCGGAGCGGCCATGTCAGTCGTTTTGTCCAGTCATCATCGTCGCCACATTCTGCTTGTCGCTATGGCCTGCCTATGCGTTTTGCTGAGCGGGCCTTCTTATGCCGCGGGTGCGGATAGCCTTACCATCGCGGACCAGACCTACGACGAGCCCGGTGTCTCGGGCCCCGGCTGGGCCTGGACCGATGCTGACCATCTGCAGCTTAATGGCTACGCGGGCGAGGCCATTGGCGCGGAGGAAGATCTGGTGGTAACGCTGGCGGGCCAAAACGTTGTGGACGAGGCGCAGGCCGAGGATGCGGACATGTGCACGAGCGGCCTTGAGGTGTGGGGCAACCTTACGCTTTGCGGCGCGGGCTCGCTGCGCGCGACGGGTTCGCAGTGCGGTGTCTTTGCGTTGGGCGCGCTGGTGATTGACGGCTGCTTGGTCGATGGCCGGGCTGACGGCAGGGGCATGATCGATGCTTCGGTGGCCGGCGTGCGCGGTGCCACCGTTAGCGTACGCGGCGGTGCGCATGTTGTTGCCGCCGGCAGCGGATCAGGCGACGATTGCCACTTCCTTGGTATGTACGCCTCCGATGGCCAGTTTGCCGTGGATGCCTCCTGGGTGGACGCGACCGGCGCCAAAGCCGGCGTTGCCTGCGAGAGCGGTTCACTTACCTCTGCACTGTTTGTGACGCCGATGGGCGGGGCGTTTGGTAGCACCAGTGTGATTGATGCCAACGGGTCTGTGACGCAGCATGTGGTAATTGGGCCCACGGGCGCCAATCCGCCGGGGGGGGGAGACCCGGCCCGGTACCGATGAGTCCGCCGGCGGTGATCCCGCGGGGGATACAAAGTCCGGTAGCGAAGAAAAACCCAAGGACGAGAACAAGCCCAGCGAGGATCTCATGCCTATGCCCGATCAGGCTCCTGGGACGGACGAAAAGCCGGTGCCTGCTTCCGCCAAGACGCCTGCGACCAAGACTGCCAAGAAGACCAAGCCCGCATCGACACCGGCCGCCGCTCTCGCCAAAACCGGCGACGGCGATTGGATGATTGTTTCCCTGGCATGCGTAACGATGGGGATGCTGCTACTTTGTTTAGCTTTACTGGCTGCGAAGTGATTGTCGCTAGACATGCCTCAAGTGGCTCATTAGTTTCCACGCGCATCTACCCTGCGACCTATGGCGTGTCCGTTGATGCCGCTGGCGCGAATGTGACCTACCACGCGCTCAACATCTAGGCGAGCAATCGCCTATTGGCGCTATACTGCAGCCGTTGCCCACGATGTGGGAAACATCCGCATCGTGGGCTTTTGTTTTGAGGGGACGGTGCCACGTGGACGTGCAACAGCTAGAAGAGGCTTGGGCTGCAAGGGCCAACGCACGTGAGGCGCGACTGGTTGCAGCCTCGCATGCGCCGGCAGCGCTTGCGCTGTTGGGGATTGTGCGCCCCGGTGACCGCCTGGTGGCCTTTGCGGATGACTTTGCCAAAGCTTTTGTGCGCGGCTTTGATGGCTGCGACATGGCTATGGTGGGGGAACCGTCGGTTGCGGCGTTTGCTGCCGCGTCCGAGGGCTTTTATGCTTCGCTTGATGCCGAGGGGCCGCACCTGTGGTGGTTCGTCAACTCCATCGGCGGGCATGGCCTTCGTGTGCCCGATTTGCGCGCTCTGGGTCGGGCGGCTCGCGAGGTCCATGCGCTGCTCGTGGTGGATAACACGGTGGCGTCGGCTTTTGGCTGCGATCCGCTGCGGCTGGGTGCTGCGCTGTCGCTCGAGGCGCTCGATCGCGTGTGTGCCGGTGATGCTCCGCACAAGTTGGTTGCTGTATCGGTGGCGCGCTCGCAGCTCAAGCGCCATCGTGTGGATGCCGCAGCTGAGTGCGCGCATGCCCTGCTTGGGGGCTGTGGCTTGGCCAAGTTTGATTTGCCTGATGAGGAGGCCGACGTGCTGGAGCGCGGGCTTTCCTCGCTTAACGCTCGCATGCAGGCTCATTTCGACCGCGCCCGTGCGCTGGCCGAGTATCTGGCCGCGAACGAGATGGTGCGCAACGTGCGCTATCCCGGGTTGAGCTCGCATCCTGACCATGCGGTTGCAACGGGAATCCTCGAGCATGGCTTTGGCCCGGCAGTTGAGTTTGACCTTATCGAGCGTAGCGCGGGAGAGTTGTTCGACGCTTTGCCGGGGGAGTTTCGCACATCGTTCGCCGGCGGTGCAACGACGCGCCTTTCGGCCCCACGTGGCAAGCAGGGGGACACCATCCGCCTCTTCGCCGGCACCGACGATCCCCTGACGGTAGCCGCCGCCCTCGATAACGCCCTCCGACAGTAGTTAATTTGGGACGGGGCTTTTTTAGCTACCCAATGTCAGTTTTTGGCTATGAGTTAAGAATGCTCTGGATGGGTAGCTAAAAAAGCCCCGTCCCAAATTAGCTACTCTTTGATGGTGTCGATCAGGTCGTTGGCCCTTGCGGCTATGACTTCGTTAATCTCTGCCTGCAGCTCCTCGTAGGCCGCTATGGCTCGCTCGCCGGCGGGGGTTAGCGAGCTCCCGCGGGCGCCGTCGCGCTCGATGAGCTTGCACCCCAGCTGCCCCTCGGCCTCGTTCACAATGCGCCATGCCTTGGAATAGGCCATGCCCATGCTCTTGGCGGCGCGGTTGATCGAGTGTTCGCGGGCGATACCCTGCAGCAGCAAGACGCAGCCGTGGCCGAACACGCCCGGCAGATCTTTGTCGCACGACTGAATGACCAGTTTTGCCGTCGTCTTGTACTCCATGCGCTCCACGTCTCTCCGCTAAAGTGTTTGCTGGGCAAACGCAAAGCCTGCGTTAAACCCTCGTGTGCTCTTCTTAAGTCATGCATTGTAGCAGTCAAAGTGCGTTAAGATACTTGCCCAGTATTGGGCGCCCAAGGTTGGGCTGGGTCCTACGAGGCCTGCAGCCGACCGGTCGCATGGAAAAAGGAGAAACATGGCTACGTTCTTTCCCGGTGAGTCCCACACGTTTTCGGAGTATCTGCTGGTCCCTGGTTATTCGTCCTCGCAGTGCATCCCCAACAACGTCTCTCTTAAGACGCCGCTAACCCGCTTTAAGCGCGGCGAGAAGCCGGCAATCACCCTGAACATCCCCATGGTTTCCGCCATCATGCAGTCCGTCTCGGGCGTCGACATGGGTGTCGCGCTCGCTACCGAGGGTGGCCTGTCCTTCATTTACGGTTCCCAGACCCCCGAGTCCGAGGCCGCCATGGTCAAGGCCGTCAAGGATCACAAGGCCGGCTTTGTCCAGTCCGATTCCACGCTGACCCCCGACATGACCATGGAGCAGGTCATCGAGCTCAAGGAGAAGACCGGTCACTCCACCATGCCGGTCACCGACGACGGCACTCCCAAGGGCAAACTCTTGGGTATCGTTACCAGCCGTGACTATCGCCCCAGCCGCGATGACCACCAAAAGAAGGTCTCCGAGTTCATGACCCCGCGTGAGCAGCTCATCGTGGGCGACAAGAACATCAGCCTCAAGGTTGCCAACGACGTCATCTGGGACAACAAGCTCAACGCCCTGCCCATCGTCGACGACAACGATCACCTCATGGGCATCGTCTTCCGCAAGGACTACGACAGCCACAAGACCAACCCCAACGAGCTGCTCGACGGCGATAAGCGCTACATGGTCGGCGCCGGCATCAACACCCGCGACTATGCCGAGCGCGTGCCGCTGCTCATCGAGGCCGGCGCCGATGTCCTGTGCATCGACTCTTCCGAGGGCTTCAGCGAGTGGCAGAAGCGCACCATCGAGTGGATCCGCGCCAACTACGGCGAGGATGTTAAGGTCGGTGCCGGCAACGTCGTTGACGCCGAGGGCTTCCGCTTTTTGGCCGACTGCGGTGCCGACTTTATCAAGGTCGGTATCGGCGGTGGCTCCATCTGCATTACCCGCGAGACCAAGGGTATCGGCCGTGGCCAGGCCACCGCGCTGATCGACGTCTGCCGCGCTCGCGACGAGTACTACGAGGAGACCGGCGTCTACGTGCCCGTATGCTCCGACGGCGGTATCGTCTACGACTACCACATGACGCTCGCCCTTGCCATGGGTGCCGACTTTATGATGCTGGGCCGTTACTTCGCCCGCTTTGACGAGAGCCCGACCGAGCGCGTCAACGTAAACGGTCAGTACATGAAGGAGTACTGGGGCGAGGGTTCTGCGCGTGCCCGCAACTGGCAGCGTTACGACCTGGGCGGCGCCGCAAAGCTCAGCTTTGTCGAGGGCGTCGACTCCTACGTTCCCTACGCCGGCTCCCTTAAGGACGGCGTGGGCGGCACGCTCTACAAGATCAAGTCCACGATGTGCAACTGCGGTGCCCTCTCGATCCCCGAGCTCCAGGAAAAGGCACGTTTGACCCTGGTGAGCTCGACCTCGATCGTCGAAGGCGGCGCCCACGACGTAGTCGTCAAGGATTCGCAGCAGTCTGTGTCTTATCGATAGGATAAGAGCCGCACATAAAGGTTGAGTTCCAACCACGTTATTAAGATAAAGCGAGATGCCTGCAAGTCGTAGGCATCTCGCTTGTCGTATTTGCTATCATCAGTCAAGTTAACCTTAGGGTCGGTCGGCTTGGCTTTGTTCGCTACAAGTTCCGCAGGCAAAGAAGAGCACTTAATGTGCTCTTCGTCTTGCGCAGGACTGTCCGCAGTAGCGAATAAAGCCAAGCCGACCGACCCCAGCTAAGATTAAAGGAGCTGATATGTGCGATTGCACAGATCATAAGGACGAGATCCCTGCCTACGACGCGCAGGCCATTGAGTCCAAGTGGATGAAGGCCTGGGAGGACTCCAACCTCTTTGCCGTCGACACCGACGCCAGCAAGCCCAAGAAGTACGTGCTCGAGATGTTCCCGTATCCTTCGGGCGACCTGCACATGGGCCACGCGCGCAACTATACCATCGGCGATGCCATGGCCCGTCAGGCCCGCATGCGCGGCTTTGACGTGCTGCACCCCATTGGCTTTGACGCCTTTGGCCTGCCCGCCGAGAACGCCGCCATCAAGCACAACACGCAGGCTGCTGCCTGGACGTATAAGAACATGGACCAGGCGCTCGCCACGATGAAGCGCATGGGCTTCTCCTACGATCTGGATCGCATGGTCAAGACCTGCAGCCCCGACTACTACCGCTGGGGTCAGTGGATCTTTGAGAAGATGTGGGAAAAGGGCCTGGTCTACCGCAAGAAGAACCCGGTCAACTGGTGCCCCAACTGCAAGACCGTTCTGGCCAACGAGCAGGTTACCGAGGGCAAGTGCTGGCGCTGCGGCACCGAGCCCGAGAAGCGCGACCTTGAGCAGTGGTACTACAAGATTACCGAGTACTCCCAGGAGCTGCTCGACGATCTGGAGAAGCTCCCCGGCTGGCCCGAGCGCGTTAAGCAGATGCAGGCCAACTGGATCGGCCGCTCCGAGGGCGCCGAGGTCGACTTTACCCTGTGTGATGCCAACGGCGATCCCATCGAGGGCGACGAGGGCAAGATCACCGTCTTCACCACGCGTGCCGACACGCTCTTTGGCGTCTCCTTCTTTGTCCTGGCTCCCGAGTACGCTCGTCTGCACGAGCTCGTCGAGGGCACGGAGTACGAGGAGGCCGTGACCAAGATCGTCGAGGACTCCAAGCATATCTCTGCCGTCGAGCGTGCCCAGGGCACCCTCGAGAAGCACGGTGCGTTTACGGGACGCTACGTGGTTAACCCCGTCAACGGCGAGAAGGTTCCCGTGTGGGTTGCCGACTATGTCGTTGCCGATTACGGCACCGGCGCCGTCATGGCCGTTCCCTGCGGCGACCAGCGCGACTTTGAGTTTGCCCGCAAGTACGACCTCCCGATCGTCCCGATCATCCTGGACGATGACGACCGCGCTGCCGTCGAGGCCAGTGGCGAGACCATCGATACCTTCCATGCCGAGACCGTCGACTGGGATTGCGCCCACGCTGCCGAGGGCACGCTCGTCCAGTCCGGCAAGTACACCGGCATGCGCGGCGGTAAGCACTCCGAGGGCGAGGCTGCCATCGTGGCCGACCTCGAGGCCATGGGCTGTGGTCGTCGCAAGGTCGAGTTCCGCCTGCGCGACTGGCTCATCAGCCGTCAGCGCTATTGGGGCAACCCCATCCCGGCCATCCATTGCGAGCACTGCGGCATTGTGCCCGTGCCCGAGGACCAGCTGCCGGTGACGCTGCCCGAGAACCTGGACCTGGGCGCCGGCGAGACCCTCGCCGAGTGCAAGGACTTCTACGAGACCACCTGCCCGGTCTGCGGCCGCCCGGCCAAGCGCGAGACCGATACCATGGACACCTTCACCTGCTCCAGCTGGTATTACCTGCGCTATACCGACCCGCACAACACCGAGCTGCCCTTCTCCCGCGAGGCGGCAGACCGTTGGATGCCCGTCGATAACTACATCGGCGGCATCGAGCACGCCATTTTGCACCTGCTCTACAGCCGCTTCTTTACCAAGGCGCTGCGCGACCTGGGTCTGCTCAGCGTGGACGAGCCCTTTACCAACCTGCTGTGCCAGGGCATGGTCAAGGACGAGAACGGCGACACCATGTCCAAGTCCAAGGGCAACGTCGTGCCTCCGAGCTCGGTTATCGAGCCCTACGGCGCCGACACCATGCGTCTGGCGATCCTGTTTATCGCCCCGCCCGAGAAGGACTTTGACTGGGATCCCAAGGCCGTCGAGGGTGCCAACCGCTTTATCAAGCGCGCCTGGCGTATCGTGTGGCAGCTTGTCCAGTCGGGTGATGCCAACGCTGCCTTCGACAAGTCCGTGCTCGACGAGACCGCGATGAAGCTCTATCGCGAGCGTCACCGCACCATCGCCAAGTGCACTGAGGACTTCGATCGCGGCCAGTTTAACACCGCGATCTCGGCCGTCATGGAGCTCGTCAACGCAGCGAGCGCCTACCTCAACGCCACCGAGGGCGCATCGCGCGACAAGGCACTGTGCTATGGCGTGGCCAAGGACATCGTGAGCGTCCTTGCCCCCATCTGCCCGTTCTGGGCCGACGAGCTGTGGCACGAGGCGCTCGGCTGCGAGGGCAACGCCTACACCGCCGCCTGGCCCGAGTTTGACCTGGCCGAGTCCATCGAGGACACGGTGCAGATCGTCGTCCAGGTGCTCGGTAAGGTCCGCGGCCGCATCGATGTGGCCCGCGATGCCTCCAACGAGGAGATGCAGGCTGCCGCCGAGGCCGCTGTTGCCAAGTGGCTCGAGGGCAAGACGGTCGTCAAGGCCATCTGCGTGCCCGGCAAGCTGGTCAACCTGGTGGTTAAGTAAACCTCGCGCATATAGTTGATGCACAATAGACGAGGGACGATCCGGCTGGGTCGTCCCTCTTTTTGGATATGGATACTTGCGACTACACCTAATTATCCATTTCTTGTGGAGAACCTGTGCTCACGCTGACCTGCGGGTTTGTGCTGTGGTTGCACGTTTTCGCAGGTATTGGTATAGTTTGCTTGCAAATGAAGTTGTAATTGAAAGAAGTGGGGTTTCGGCCCCGCTTCTTTTTTGTATGGATGGAGGTGCCGCAATGGTCAAGACCAAGACCGAGCAGGCGATCATCGACGCGCTCGAGGCCGTCGCTCCTCAGCACGATGTCGATATTGTCGACGTTGAGCTCGTGGGTGCCACCAAGGCCCCCTGCGTGCGTGTGCGTATCGAGGGTGCCGAGGGTCAGAGCCTGTCGCTCAACGACGTCACGGCCAACACCAAGTGGGTCGGCGACGTGATCGAGGAGCTCGACCCCATCTCTTCGAGCTATACGCTCGAGGTGTCGAGCGCGGGTATGGCGCGCCCGCTGCGCCGTCCGCGTGACTTTGCCCGCTTTGTGGGCGAGGACTGCGAGCTTTCCTCCACCGCCACCGAGGGCCGTCGCAAGTACTCCGGCAAGATTGCCGCCGCGACCGAGACCAACGTAACCCTCGAGCTCGAGGACGGCGAGTCTGTCACCCTCGATTTTTCCGATGTTAAAAAGTGTAAGTTGAAGCCCGTCTATGACTTCAAGCCCGCGAAGGAAGGAAACTAACATGGCAGCATCCGACATGATGTCCGCCCTGATGGAGCTTTGCCAGGAGAAGCACATCGACCAGCTCTACCTGATCGACCGCCTGGAGCAGTCACTCGCCAAGAGCTATGCCGAGATCCTGCATCTTGAGTGGGGCGCCAAGGTGACCATCGACCGCACCACCGGCAAGATCTATGTCTACCGCCTTGAGCCGATCGACGATTCCATGGACGAGGAGGGCAACTTCACCGAGTTCGAGGAGATCGACGTCACCCCCAAGAACACCAGCCGTATCGCCGCCCAGCATGCCAAGGCCGAGATCAACGCCATCGTGCGCAACTCCGCCCGCGAGCAGATCTACGAGGAGTTCTCCGGCCGTATCGGCGACCTCATCAGCGGTACCGTACTGCAGTCCACACCCGACTTTACGATCGTCAAGATCCGCGAAGGCGTCGAGGCCGAGCTTCCGCACTTTGATCAGCGCCGCTACGAGAACGAGCGCAACGAGCGCCCCATGGGCGAGCGCTATCTGCACAACCAGCACATCAAGGCCGTGATCATTGACGTTCGCGACCCCAACTCCACGCTTCCGCCGGTTCGCGGCGAGCACAGCCGTCCGCCGATCGTTATCTCGCGTACCCACCCCGAGCTCATGCGTCGTCTGTTTGAGCAGGAGGTGCCCGAGATCTATGAGGGCACCGTCCAGATCAAGTCGATCGCCCGCGAGCCCGGCCAGCGCTCCAAGGTCGCCGTCCACTCGCTCGACGACCGCCTGGATCCCGTGGGCGCCTGCGTCGGCCCCAAGGGCAGCCGTGTGCGCGCCGTCGTGGGTGAGCTGCGCGGTGAGCGCGTCGACGTCATCCTGTGGGATGCCGATCCGGCCGTCTACGTCGCCAACGCCCTGTCGCCCGCCAAGGTCACTCGCGTCCTTATCGACGAGGAGAAGGCCTATGCCGGCGTCATCGTGCCCGACGACCAGCTTTCGCTCGCCATTGGCAAGGAGGGCCAGAACGCCCGCCTGGCCGCACGCCTGACCGGCTGGCACATCGACATTAAGTCCGAGACCCTTGCCGCCGACATCCTCAAGAACGTTCCCGTTCACGAGGAGCCTGCCGCCGACCTGATCGGTGACGAGGAGGATGACGACGCCCGTCGTTGCGAGTACGTGTCCGAGGACGGCATCCAGTGCCGCAACCAGGCCCGTCCCGGTTCCCGTTTCTGCGGTGTCCACGACACCGACGCCTTCGATGATGCGGAGGACCTGATCTAGCGCGCGGTTGCGCTGGACAGGTTCCGGCGCACATCCCACGCTCGTTCAGTCTCTAGGCACCCAAGGTGCCAGAAAGGGTAGGTGAAGTCATATGGCAAAAGTCCGTGTGTCCACCCTGGCCAAAGAGTTCGGCATGACCTCCAAGGAACTGATGGGTCACCTCGCCGAAATGAAGATTCCCGCTAAGTCTGCTTCCTCCGCCCTGGAGGACGCTTATGTTGCCATGGTCCGCAAGCAGCTTGCCTCGGTGATCGAGGCCCGCGCCCAGGAAGTCGAGGCCGCCAAGCAGGCCGAGGAGGAGGCTGCCGCCGCCGAGGAGGCAGCGCGTGCCGCCGAGGCCGAGCGCGAGCGCATCGCCGCCGAGAAGGCACGCGAGGAGGAGCGCCGCCAGTTTGCCGCCGCCCAGGCCGCCGAGGAGGCAGCCCGTGCCGAGGCCGAGGCCAAGAAGAAGGCCGAGCAGGAGCGCCTTGCCCGCGAGAAGGAGGAGGCTGCTCGCGAGGCCCAGCGCCGCGCCGTTCCCGCTTCCGACTCCGGTTCGCGCTTCCGTTCGCTGCTCGATCAGATCGCCGCACAGGAGACCGTGCTCAAGGAGAAGAAGGACGCCGAGGACAAGGCCAAGGCCGAGCGCGGCAACCGTCGCGGCGGCAACAACGATCGTCGTGGCGGCCGTCACAACGACCGCAACGCCTCCGAGAACCGCCCGCACAGCCATCGCACCAATGCCAGCAACAATGTCGCTGCCGGCATGGATTTCCCCAACCCCGATAAGCAGGGCAAGGGCAAGAAGCGCAAGGGTGGTCGCAACAGCGAAGAGGACCACTACAGCCGCATGGCGCGCGAGGCCGAGGAGTACAGCCGCGAGAAGGTTCTCGAGGAGGCCCGTGCCGCCGTCGAGGAGGCCTCTCGCGAGTCCACCGGTCGCCGCAAGAAGCGCAAGGAGAAGCGCGAGCGCGAGGCCGCTAGGGCTCAGGAGGAGCGCAAGATTGAGGAGGCGCTGGCCCAGGGCGTGAACCCCGAGGAGCTCGACGCCATCAAGGTCTCCCAGGGCGTTACCGTCCAGGAGCTTGCCGAGGCGCTCGACGTTCCGGCCAACGACATCATCAAGCGCCTATTCCTGCTGGGCACGCCGCTCACCATGACGCAGTCCATGTCCGACGACCTTGTCGAGCTCGTTGCCGACGACTTGGGCCGTCAGATCAGGATCATCACCCCCGAGGAGGAGAACACCTTCTCGTTCTACGACGATCCCGCCGACCTTAAGCCCCGCGCCCCGGTCGTCACCGTCATGGGTCACGTCGACCACGGCAAGACGAGCCTGCTCGACGCCATCCGCCACACCGGCGTTGCTGCCGGCGAGGCTGGCGGCATTACCCAGGCCATCGGCGCATCGCAGGTCATGATCAACGACCGCAAGATCACCTTCATCGATACCCCGGGCCACGCTACCTTTACGGCCATGCGTGCCCGTGGCGCCAAGGTGACCGACATCGTCATCCTGATCGTCGCCGCCGACGACGGCGTCATGCCCCAGACGGTCGAGTCGATCAACCACGCCAAGGCCGCCGGCGTTCCCATCGTCGTCGCCGTCAACAAGATCGATAAGCCCGGCGCCAACCCAGACCGCGTGCGCCAGGAACTCACCGAGTACGGCGTTATCCCCGAGGAGTGGGGCGGACAGAATATGTTCGTCAACATCTCGGCCAAGCAGAAGATCGGTATCGACGATCTTCTGGAGACCGTGCTGCTCCAGGCCGACGTGCTCGAGCTCAAGGCCAACCCCGATACCTTCGCCTCGGGCAACGTCCTCGAGGCCAAGCTCGACAAGGGCCGCGGCTCGGTCGCTACCGTGCTCGTGACCCGCGGTACCCTGCACGTGGGCGATACGCTGGTCGCCGGCCTCACCTATGGCCGCGTTCGCGCCATGCTCGACCCCAAGGGCCGCGCCGTCACCGAGGCCGGTCCCTCCGACGCCGTTGAGATCCTGGGCCTGCAGTCCGTCCCCAACGCCGGCGACGAGTTCCGCGTGTTCGAGGACGAGCGCGAGGCGCGCGCCCTGGCCGATGAGCGCTCGCTCAAGGCCCGTATCGAGGAGCAGAGCCGCGTGAAGCACGTCACGCTCGAGAACCTCTTCGAGACCATCGCCGACGCCGAGGTCAAGGAGCTCAACCTGATCATCAAGGCCGACGTCCAGGGCTCCATCGAGGCCCTTCAGGACTCGCTCGACAAGATGGATCAGTCCGAGGTCCGCATCAACACGATCCACTCCGCGGTCGGTGCCATCAACGAGACCGACGTCGTCCTGGCCGACGCCTCCAACGCCATCATCATTGGCTTTGGCGTGCGTCCCGACGGTAAGGCCCGCTCCGCTGCCGAGCGCGAGGGCGTCGAGATCCGTTGCTACGACGTTATCTACAAGTGCCTCGAGGAGCTCGACGCTGCCCGTATCGGCATGCTCAAGCCCACCGAGGTCGAGGTCTCCACGGGTACCGCGACCGTCCTGGACACCTTTAAGGTGCCCAAAGTCGGTATCGCCGCCGGTGTCCGCGTCGAGGAGGGCGAGATCGCCGCGACCGATTCCGTGCGCCTGGTGCGCGACGGCATCGTTGTCTTTAACGGTAAGATCGCCTCGATGCGCCACTACAAGGACGAGGCCAAGAGCCTCAAGAGCGGTTCCGAGGGCGGCATTGGCCTGGAGAACTTCCAGGACATCAAGCCCGGCGACCAGATCGAGGGTTACCGTATCGACCAGGTTGCCCGTACCGAGTAGGGGGTAGCGCTATGAAGCAAACGCAGGCAACCCGCCGTCTGGGCGAGCAGCTTCGCGAGAAGCTCGGTTATATCCTTCTCTTTGAGGTTTCCGATCCGCGTCTCGACCTGGTCACCCTGACCGCGGTCGAGGTCGCGGTGGACCGTTCGTTCGCGCGCGTGTACGTGTCGTGCGATGCGAGCCGCTACGATGAGGTCATGGAGGCGCTCGCCAGCGCCAAGGGCCGCATTCGCAGCCTGTTGGCTCGTTCACTCGACTGGCGCGTCACGCCCGAGCTCGATTTTCGCATCGATCGCTCGACCGATGAGGCCGAGCGCATTACGCGTGCGCTGGAGAATGTCCCGGCCACGCTGGCGATCGAAAAGGACGAGGACGGCTATCCCATAGTGGATGCCGCCCAGGAGGCAGCTTTAGATGACTAATTCCGCCGACCTCGTCTCGTGCGAGTCTGCAGATATTAAACGACGCATCCTCGAGCTTATCGAGGATGCGTCCTCCATTGCAATCTCGGGTCATACCTCTCCCGACGGCGATGCCCTGGGCTCCGTGTTGGGCTTGGGTCTCTCGCTCATGAAGGCGTTCCCCGACAAGGACATCGCGCTGCTGCTCGCAGACGACGATCCCGTTCCGCGTATTTACCGCTTTATGGAAGGCGCCGATTGTCTGGTGCCGGCTTCGAGCTTTACGGGCGATCCCGACCTGTTTATCTCGGTGGATGTGCCGGTTGTCGAGCGTCTGAACAACTCGGCCGACGTGCTCCGCCGCTCCAAACATGTGGTGTGCTTTGACCACCATCCGGCGCGCGAGGAGTTTGCCGAGGTAAGCCTGAGGCGTGTCGATGCTGCGGCGTGCGCCATGATCATCGACCGCTTTTTGGATGATTGCGGCATTGTCGTTCGCGATCGCATCGCCACCTGTCTGCTCTGCGGCCTGGTTACCGATACCGGTCGTTTTCAGTATCAGAATGCCGATGCCGCTGCGTTCCATGCGGCTTCGCGCCTGGTGGCGCACGGTGCCGACCCGGCGCGTGTCGCGCTCGAGGTCTATCAGAGCATGCGCGTCGAGTTCTTGCACCTCAAGTCCATCGTCATGGGCCGCATCAAGACGGTCGCGCACGGGCGCGTGGCGTATAGCTACGCGTACGAAAGCGACCTTAAGGAATGTGGCGTCACCTCGGATGAGTGCGACGGCTTGGTCGATGTGGTGCGCTCGGTGATGGGTGTCGAGGTCTGCCTGTTCCTTAAGGGCATCGAGGGCGATACCAAGGTGCGCGGAAACCTGCGCTCCAAGGGCGACATGGATGTCTCCGAGATTGCGGCCAACTTTGGCGGAGGCGGACATCACGCTGCCGCCGGCTTTACCAATAACGGAACGATTTTCGAGACGCTCACCGCGGCACTTCCCATGCTGGCCGAGCTGGTGGGGGAGGATCCCGCTTCGGTGACCGTCGAGCTCTAACTTTTTGGATGGTACATGGCTCGTCGTACGCCTTCTCAATTGAATATGCTGCTCGCCGTCGATAAACCGGTGGGCTGCACGTCCCACGACGTGGTTTCGCAATGCCGGCGCGCCCTCCATGAGCGGCGCGTCGGTCATGCCGGCACGCTCGACCCCATGGCGTCGGGTGTCATGGTGGTGGGCGTGGGCCAGGCTACACGTCTGCTGGGCATGCTTACCCTCGATACCAAAAGTTACGTCGCCGATATCTCGTTTGGCGCCGAGACCAATACCGACGATGCGGAAGGCGAGGCCGTCCGTACGGTTGCCATTGCACCCGAGCTGCGCGATCCGGCCTATGCCCGTGAGCGCTTGAGCGCCATGCTGGGCCCTCAGATGCAGATCCCGCCGGCGTTTTCGGCTATTTCGGTCAACGGCGTGCGCGCCTATAAGTCTGCACGTGAGGGCAATGCCGTTGAGTTGCCTGCGCGCCCGGTCGAGGTATATTCTGCCGACCTGATCGCCGTGAGTGGCGAGGGCGATTCCTGCATTTGGACCGTTGCCTTCTCGGTGAGCAAGGGCACCTATATCCGTGCGCTCGCTCGCGACCTGGGTCGTGCCTGCGATAGTGCCGCGCATATTTCTGCGCTGCGCCGTACCGCTTCTGGCATTGTCTCCATCGGTGCCTGCCATGCGGTCGAGGAGCTTTCTCCCGATTCCGCTGCCGGCTTTGCCTTGGACCCCATTGCGGCCCTCGGCGCCACGCGCGTCGACTTGCCGGGCAATCTTGCGGAAGATCTGCTGTGCGGACGTCGTATTCCTATTGATCGCGCGCTCGCCGGCTTCGATGCGTCGAAGGCACCGTTTGCGCTGGTGCTCGATGGCGGGCTCAAGGCTTTGGCGCGTATCGAGGATGGTCGCTTTGTGATGGAGCACGTCTTTCCGCAGGCGATCGGCGGTGTTCGATGATGCTGGACCCTCGCGAGCTCGCGCGCACATTTTTTGTGGGCGCGGCGGCGGAGGCCCGCATCGTTTTGGCTGATGCTTTTGGTGACTGCGAGTCTATGGGTGCCGCCTCGATTGCCATCGGCGTGTTCGATGGCGTGCATAGGGGACATCGTGAGCTGATCGACGCGGTCATTCGCGATGCGCGCGTCCACGGCTGCAAAGCGGTAGTCGTAACGTTTGACCCTGATCCAGATGTTGTGGTGAGCCCTGCGCCCGCTCAAAAATTGATGACGACGGCCGACCGCCTGCATGCCCTGGCTCAGACTGGGGTCGATGCCGTGGTGGCTGTTCCCTTTACGCCTGCGGTAGCGTCGCTCGACCACGTGGGCTTTCTTGAGCTGTTGGCGCATGCTGTCGACATTCGCTCCATTCGCGTTGGCAGCGATTTTAGGCTGGGCCGCGGCGGCGCCTCGGGCGTTGCCGAGATGCAGGCATGGGGCGCTGAGCGCGGTGTTGACGTGTATGGGCACAATTTGCTGTGCGAGGCCGGCGAGGCTATCTGCGCCACCCGCATTCGACGTGAGCTGAGCTTGGGCCACGTTGAGCTGGCAGCCGATTTACTCGGCCGTCCCTATATGGTGCGCGGCGGCGTGATTCACGGTCGCCACGAGGGCTCCGATATGGGATTTCCGACGGCAAACCTGCTGGTGCCAAACGGAATCCAGCTGCCTGCCGATGGCGTCTACGAGGGCCTTGTGCTGGTCGACGATACCGTGTGGCCTGCTGCCGTCAACGTGGGCCTGCCGCCGACGTATGCCGACGATGCCGCCTCGGCGCATCTCGAGGCCAACTTGATCGGGTATGCGGGCGACCTGTATGGACGTTCGGTTTCGTTGGCGTTTACGCGTTGGCTGCGTCCTTCGCGCGTGTTTGATTCGCTGGACGAGCTTATCGCGACCGTCGAGGGTAATATTGACGATATCCGTCATAACTTGGGTGAGCAGGGGGTGGGCATCCGTGATTAGCGATGAGGAGAAAGACCAGGTGCGCGCTGCGTCCGACCTGGTTGCCATTGTGCAGGAAACGGTTGAGCTCAAGCCCCGCGGCCATGAGTTTTGGGGTTGCTGCCCCTTCCATGGCGAAAAGACCCCATCGTTTCACATTATCCCCGCTACGCAGGTGTGGCACTGCTTTGGCTGTGGCGAGGGCGGCGACGTCTTCACCTACATCATGAAGCGCGAGAACCTGAGCTTTCCCGAGTCGATTCGCTACCTGGCCGATCGTGCCGGCATTGAGCTGCACGATACCGGCGCGCAGCGCGATCGCGGCACCAAGCGCGCCCGCATCTATGACCTGTGCGCCGAGACGGCCCAGTTCTATCACACCATGCTCATGCGCGGTAAGGACAGCCGTCCGCGTGAGTACTTTGCCAGCCGCGGTATGGGTGGCGACGTCTGCCGTCGCTACTGCCTGGGCTTTGCGCCGGGTCGCAATATGTTGGTGGCCCATCTGTCGCAGAAGGGCTTTACCCCGCAGGAGATGATCGACGCCAACGTGGCCGTGAGCCGTGGGCGCGGACAGCTTGCCGATCGTTTTTACGACCGCGTGATGTTTCCCATCTTTGACGAACAGGGTCATAACATCGCCTTTGGCGGTCGTATTATGGGCGACGGCCAACCCAAGTACCTCAACACCGCCGAGACGAGTGTGTTTCATAAAAAGAGAAACCTCTACGGCTTTAACTGGGCCAAGGAGTTTATCGTCGCGCAGGATACCGCCATCGTGGTGGAGGGATATACCGACTGCATCGCCTGCTGGGAGGCGGGGATCAAAAACGTCGTCGCCACGCTGGGCACGGCGCTGACGGAACATCACGTAAAGACGCTCACCCGTTTTGCCAAGCGCATTGTGTATATGTTCGATGGTGACGCCGCCGGTCAAAAGGCCGCGCGCCGTGCGATTCAGTTTATCGAGCAGGACTCGATGGACCTGCGCTGCGTGGTGCTTCCCGACGGCAACGACCCTATGGAGTTCATCACGGCGCATGGTGGCGAGGCACTGCAGGCGCGTATCGACGCCGCCGAGCCTCTCATGGACTTTGTGTACCGCTCACTGCAGGAGTCGAGCGACATTACCACGCCGGGCGGTCGCGCCAAGGCGCTCGAGGATGCGCTGACGCTCATCTATCCGCTGCGCGATAGCTACATGATCGATACATACTTTATCCAGATCGCCGACCTTCTGGGCCTGGATTTGGAGACGGTGCGCTCGAGCTCGGGCCGTGTGTTTCGCGATGTCGCCAAACGCGAGGACGCCGAGCGTCGTCGCGAGCAGAACTACGAGCGCCAGCGGATACAGGCCGAGCGCGCAGGCAGCGCGGGCGGTCGGGCGTCTGGTCCGCAGGGGGCATCTCGCGGTGCCTGGGCGTCGGGGACGACGCCGCCGGTATCCACACCGGTCGAGGAGGAACCGTACGACTATGTGCCGCTCGAGGCCTACGGGGCCGCGCCGGTCGAGGTCGTCGACGATATGCCGCCGATCGATGTGCCTGCTGGCATGGACGCGGCGCCCGCGGGGTCTGCTTCGAGCGCTTCCGTTCCGGCGACGCCGATTGTGCTGACCGATCTGGAGCGGAAGTCTCTGGCGGGGGAGCGCGAGCTGTTGACGATGCTCACCAGCTACCCCGACCTATTCCGCACGTACACCGATCGCATCTGCTCGATTGAGTGGGTAGACCCCCGTCACGAGTCCATCGCGTGGGCCGTGCTCGCGACGCCGCCGGGCACCGATCCCGCGGCGTGCATGGACGCCGCGCGCGCGGTGTGTCCCGAGGCGGCTTCGCTTGTCAGCGCCGGGCGCATCTCGGCGACGAGCAAGCACCCCACCGAGACGAACATCGTCTTTATGCTCGATACGCTTGAGCTTTACACCATCAAGCGCCGTATGCGGGCTGCCCAGGCCAAGCTGCGCCAGGACCGGTCGCTCGACGATGACGCGCGCCGTGCATTGACCATGCAGGCCGCGCAGGATTCTTTGCGCCAGCGCGAGCTCCAGAAGTCGATTGGCGGCGTGGCCGATCCGTTCCGGTTGATTGGTTTGGAGGCCGCGGGTCCCGATCAGGCCTAGATGTTGTGGTCAATCGGCATGTTATCTGCTATATCCAGTCTGAATTTTGGGTATAGACGTGTAAGTGTGTGCTAAAGTAATGTGTCCTGTGGACTACGAAGGGAGAATCTGTGCCAAATAAGACTGAGAGCACGGGTACTGGGCTGGAATCCTACGTTGCTAAGCTCATGGGCAACGGCTCAAACAGGACTTCGGTAACCGAGGACGAGATCCAGGTCGTCCTGAAGGATATCGATGTTTCTGACGAGCAGCTCAACGCGGTCTATTCCGCGCTGCGCAACAGCGGCATCCAGATTATCTCCGCGAGCGGAAACGACGACGCCCCCATGGACGTCGACGATGACGATAACGATACCGACGATTTCGATGACGACGAGGAGCACGATTCCGGCTCGCTCGACGATCATGAGCTTAAGATGGCCCGTCAGGCCGATGCCGAGATGGGTTCTTGCAAGAGCAAAAAGAAGCGCACCGTCCGTACGTCCCGTTCGCGTTCTCGCGTGCGTGGCATCGATGCCTCCACGGTGATGCTGACCGGTGACCCGGTTCGTATGTACCTTAAGGAGATCGGCAAGGTCGACCTGCTGACCGCCTCCGAAGAGGTCGATCTGGCCATGAAGATCGAGGCCGGTCTCGAGGCCACCGAGAAGCTCGAGGCCGCCGAGGCGGGCGAGATCGAGCTCACTCGCGCCGAGATGCGTCGTCTGACTCGTATCGAGAACGTGGGCCTCGAGGCCAAGCAGGCGCTCATCAGCGCCAACCTCCGTCTGGTCGTCTCCATCGCCAAGCGCTACGTCGGTCGCGGCATGCTGTTCCTGGATCTGATCCAGGAGGGCAACCTCGGTCTGATCCGCGCCGTCGAGAAGTTCGACTACCAGAAGGGTTTCAAGTTTTCCACGTACGCCACGTGGTGGATCCGTCAGGCCATCACGCGCGCTATCGCCGACCAGGCCCGTACCATCCGTATTCCCGTGCACATGGTCGAGACCATCAACAAGCTTGTCCGCGTGCAGCGCCAGCTCCTCCAGGATTTGGGTCGCGACCCGACCCCCGAGGAGATCGGTGCCGAGATGGACATGAGTGCCGACCGCGTCCGCGAGATTCAGAAGATCTCGCAGGAGCCCGTGTCGCTCGAGACTCCTATCGGCGAGGAAGAGGATTCCCAGCTGGGCGACTTTATCGAGGACTCCCAGGCCATCGTTCCGCCCGATGCCGCCAGCTTCTCCATGCTGCAGGAGCAGCTCACCCAGGTGCTCGACTCGCTTGCCGATCGTGAGCGCAAGGTTATTGAGCTGCGCTTTGGACTTGTCGACGGACATCCCCGCACGCTCGAGGAAGTCGGCCGCGAGTTTGGTGTCACGCGCGAGCGCATCCGCCAGATCGAGTCCAAGACCCTGGCCAAGCTCCGCCACCCCAGCCGCTCCAGCAAGCTCAAAGACTATATCGAAAGCTAGTCAGGCAAGAAACGCCCTCAAGCACATCCGCTTGAGGGCGCTTTCATGTAACAAGGGCCGGCAGTTGGGGCACGGGTAGTCTTTTTGGTAGTCTTTTTGGGACGGGGCTTTTTTAGCTGCCCTATCTCAATGAGCGGCTCAAGCTTTAAAGGCCCCAGATTGGGTAGCTAAAAAAGCCCCGTCCCAAAAAGACTACCCTGGGCGTCAGGTTGATTAGTCGTTGGGGATGTTCTTGAATGACTAGTCGTTTAAGAACGTCCCCAATGACTGGGTCGGAAAATTTCTCAAAAAAGTTCTTGCCCTGAGCTGATTCGTCCGTATAATAAACTTCGTTGCTTGAGAGCATGCACCTATTCCTCGGTAGCTCAATGGTAGAGCACGCGGCTGTTAACCGCGCTGTTGTAGGTTCGAGTCCTACCCGGGGAGCCAGATTGTAAAACCCGTCGCTTTTGCGGCGGGTTTTTTCATACCGCGATTGCTTAACACAAACGTTGCCATATCAACATTTCGTGTCGAGGATGTAATCCCGCGACCCACCACCTCAACATGGCGCGGTCGTTGTAGAATATTGCAATGATTGCTCCCACGACATGGTGCCGCGAGCACCAGATAAGGAGATTCTTGTGTCTGAGACCATTAACGGCAGCCTGAGCGTCTCGAACGACGTTATTGCCGATATTGCCGGTTATGCCGCGATGACGTGCTATGGCGTCGTCGGTATGGCCGAGCAGCTCCAGGGCGCCGAGAGCGTGCGCCTGCTTGCCGGTCAGCGCCTCCGCAAGGGCGTGCTTGTCTCCGCCGACGAGAACGGCCTTACGGTCGACCTTCACGTCGTGCTCGAGAACGGCGTCAACATGAAGTCCGTCTGCCACAATCTTTCGAGCTCCGTTGCCTTCACCCTGCAGGAGATCGCCCAGATCGATCCCGCCAGCCTTAAGATCGGCATTCACATCGACGCGCTCAAGAGCCGTCTGAACTAGCATCCGAAAACGGAGATTCAAATACTCATGATTGTAAAGACCATTCGCACCTGTTTTCCGATCGCTGCGGCTGCCGTTTCCGACAAGGCCGAGGAGATCAATAAACTCAACGTCTTTCCCGTGCCCGACGGCGACACCGGCACCAACATGTCGCTCACGCTCGCCTCGGTGACCAAGGAGCTTTCCGCCCTTCCCGCCGATGCCGATATGGAGGCCGTCGCCGGCGCCATCACCCACGGCTCCCTCATGGGCGCCCGCGGCAACTCCGGCGTTATCACCTCGCAGATCCTGCGCGGCGTGGCCGAGGGGCTCGTCTCTGTCGATGAGCCCATCACGTCTGCCGACATCGCGCATGCTTTCCGTCGCGCCGTCAAGGTCGCCTTCCAGGCCGTCCGCAAGCCCATCGAGGGCACGATTCTTACGGTCCTGCGCGACGTCTCGACCAAGGCCGACGAGTGCGAGAAGAAGAAGTTCTCGGCCGAGGACGCGCTCGACGCCATCGTCGTCGAGGCCTACCAGTCTGTGGCTCGCACGCCCGACCTGCTGCCCGTTCTGAAGGAGAACGGCGTGGTCGACTCCGGCGCCTTTGGCTTTGCCATCTTCCTGGAAAACTTTGTTGCCGCTGCTCTGGGTCGCAGCACCGTTGTCGAGGATTTCTCCACCACGTTTGATTCCGCTGGCTCTGCCCGCGATGCGGCCCTCGGTCGCGTCGAGATCGAGGCCAACGACGACTGGGAGGGCTCGGAGTTCCGCTACTGCAACGAGTTCCTCTTTAAGGCCGACGCCCCGTTTGACGAGGACGAGTGCCTTAAGTTCCTGGGTTCCATGGGCGACTGCGAGCTGCTCGTGGGCACCTACCCCGACTACAAGATCCACGTGCACTCCAACACCCCCAACCTGGTGCTCGAGCACATGCTGCAGCTTGGCCAGATCTACGAGGTCTTTATCCACAACATGGAGATGGAGGCCCACGACCGTACCGCTAAGATCCACGAGGACCAGGAAAAGGCCGCCGAGCCCGAGAAGGCCCTGGGTTTTGTCGCCGTTGCCGCCGGCTCCGGTGAGGCCGACATCCTCAAGTCCCTCGGCGTCGACGTGGTCGTTTCGGGTGGCCAGACCATGAACCCCTCCACCGCCGACCTGCTGGGCGCGGTGGACCAGGTCAACGCGACTTCGGTCATCATCCTGCCCAATAACGGCAATATCCGTATGGCTGCCGAGGCTGCTGCTTCTGCCTGCACCGACAAAAAGGTCGCCGTGGTTCCCACCAAGACCGTTCCGCAGGCGTTCTCCGCTCTGTTCGCGGTGCTGCCCGATTCCGAGCTCGAGGACGCCGTTGCCGCCATGGTCGATGCCATCAGCGAGGTTCGCGATGGCGAGGTCACCCGTGCCGTGCGCGATTCCAGCGCCTCTGACGGCTCGCCGATTCACTCCGGTGACGTCATGGGTATCATTGCCGGCTCCATCGACGTGGTCGGCTCCGATGTGAAGCGGGTCACGCTCGACTGCATCAACCGCATGCAGGAGGAAGAGGAGGGCGACGCGCTGACGATTCTGGCCGGCGAGGAGCTGTCCGATGAGGCCTTCCAGGAGATCGTCGACGCCATCGAGGAGGCTCAGCCCGACCTGGAGATTGACGCCCATCGTGGCGAGCAGCCGCTCTATCCCGTGATCTTCTCGATCGAGTAGGCATCTGCCCATGTCCGAGCTTTGCTCCGTGCCGCGCGTCTCGGAGCGCTTTGCCCAGAGCAATGCGCTCGACGAGGATATCGCGCGACTCAAATATGTTTCGGGTAAACGTGAGGAGGCCCTTCGCCGTCTGGGAATTAGGACGGTGGGGGACCTCCTTCTCCATATCCCTCATCGATATCTGGACTTTACACGCTCCTGGTCCATCGAGATGGCGCCTATCGGTACGGTGTGCACGATCGTCGCCACGGTCGATCGTATCGTTCAAAAGCAGCCCCGCCCGCGTATGCAGGTTACCGAGGTCTCGCTTGTGGACGAGACGGGCGTGCTGCAAGTCGCTTTTTTCCGCCAGCCCTGGATTGCCCAGCAGCTCAAGCAGGGCGACCGCCTGGCCGTGATGGGTAAGGTCGAATTTGCCTACGGCTTTAAGCAGATGGCCTCGCCGCATTTCGAAAAGCTCGAGGACGGGCGTGCCGCGGGCACCATCCTGCCGGTTCACTATGTGAGCGACGGTGTGAGCCAGGCTTGGATGCGCCGTATCGTGAGCGGCGCGCTCGAGATTGTCGGCAATCCTTTCGACCCGATTCCCGCGCCCCTGCGCGCCAAGCGCCGCCTTATGAGCAGCGCCCGTGCGCTGCGTTCGATTCACTTTCCCTCGAGTATGGCCGAGCGCGATATCGCGCGCGCACGGCTTGCCTATGAGGAATGCCTCTATCTTCAGCTGGCGCTTCGTCTGCGCAACGACGGCGGTATGGTCGAGGTGGTTCCCTACACCCATACCGCAGGTGATCATTTGACGGCGCTTAGGCGGGCCCTGCCGTTTTCGCTGAGCGACGAGCAGGAGGCCGCGTTCCAAGACATCCTTCATGACATGTGCGATGGCGACCACGTGATGAACCGCTTGCTGCTGGGCGATGTCGGTACCGGCAAGACCGCCGTCGCCGCCTGCGCGCTGGCAGTCGCGGCCGATTCGGGTACCCAGTCCTGCGTCATGGCACCCACGGGCGTGCTGGCATGTCAATATGCCGATAAGACCGGCCCTTTGCTCTCGCAGGCCGGTATGTCCTGGGCGCTCCTGACGGGTGCTACCCCGGCCGCCGAGCGCGAGCGCATCCATGCACAGCTGCAGTCTGGTGAGCTCGATGTGCTCTTTGGTACCCATGCGGTCCTTTCGGATAACGTAACGTTTAAACATCTTTCACTCGTCGTTATCGACGAGCAGCATCGGTTTGGCGTGGGGCAGCGCAATGCCCTGCGTGCCAAAGGCCCAGGTGCGGACTTGCTCGTTATGACGGCCACGCCTATTCCGCGCACACTGGCGCTCTCGGTCTATGGCGACCTGGACACGTCCATCATTCGTCATCGCCCCGTTCCCGGGGCCGGCGTCTCGACGCGCGTGCTCACCGAGTCGAGCCGCGACCTGGCCTACGGTGCCATTCGCGAGGCGCATGCCCAAGGACAGCAGGCTTACGTTATCTGCCCGCTTGTGGAGCCGAGTGACTCCGCGGACGATTTGGAAGACGTTCCCGGCATTGCTCGCGACGATGAAGGTCGCGTGACGGTGCCCGTGCCGTTACACGACACCGCGACCGAGCTCGACCGCCTGCGTCTGGCATTGCCGGGGCTTTCCGTCGAGCGTCTTCACGGCCGCATGCCGGCGGGGGAGAAGGACCGCGTGATCGACGCCTTTAAGCGCGGCGAGATCGACGTGCTCGTCTCGACTACGGTGGTCGAGGTGGGCGTCGACGTGCCCAACGCCACCGTCATGGTTATCGAGAACGGCGAGCGCTTTGGCTTGGCGGCCCTGCATCAGCTTAGAGGCCGCGTGGGCCGCGGCAGCGTGTCGGGCACGTGCCTGGTCATGACGCATTCCAAGGGCAATGGCGGTGCGTCTGCTGCGCAAGACCGCCTGCGGGCGCTCGAAAAGACCTCTGACGGTTTTGCGCTTGCGCAGATGGACCTGCGTTTGCGCCACGAGGGCGAAATCTTGGGTTATCGCCAACATGGCGGTGTGACCCTGCGTTTTGTGGACCTGGACGTCGACGAGGATCTTATCGAATGGGCCCATTTGGACGCGGTCGAGCTCTTGCGGTATGCTTGCAACCTTGACTCCGTGGCGACGCGTCCCTTGCGCGATGCGGTCGCCACGCGTTATCGACATATCTTCAAGGAGGTCAGCGGAGGATGAGAATCATCGGCGGTGAATGGCGCGGCCGCAAGATCGAAGAGCCGCGTGGGCGCGATGTCACCCGTCCCACGACCGACCGCGTGCGCGAGGCATGTGCGTCCATGGTCATGTCGGCATTCGATTTCGATCTGGACGAGGTCCGCGTGCTGGATGCCTTTGGCGGCTCCGGTGCCCTGGGAATCGAGATGCTCTCGCGCGGCGCTCGCTCGCTCATCACGTTCGAGATCGATCGCAATGCCGCCCGACTGATCACTAAGAATATCGAGTCGCTGTGTCGCGACCGCTCGCGTTGGCGCGTCGTTACCGGCGATGTGTTGGCGAGCGCCTCGCGCGGCCGTGTTCCGGGCGGCCCCTTTGATCTGGTCCTGCTCGATCCGCCCTATGCCTTTGGTGCCGAGCCGGTCGAGGAGCTGCTGCGCAATCTTGCCCAGCAGGGCTTGCTGGCACCAGGGGCCTTTGCCCTGTTTGAGCATGCCGCAAGCGACGCGGGCGCTCATTCGGCTGGTTTTGAGACCGTGCGAGAGAAACGCTACGGCATTACCTCGGTTGACTTGCTGCGCTGGGTGGCCGCGGACGAGTGCGACCATGCTCATGACAGCGATATTGACGGGGACGTGCCTTTGGAGGATACCCATGAATGACACTATCAACCGCGTGATCGTTCCGGGTACGTTTGACCCCATCACGTTTGGTCACATCGATGTAATCCGCCGCGCCCGCCGCATTTTTCCCAGCGTGATTGTCGCCGTGGCGGAGTCGCAGGGCAAAAACGGCGTGGGCACCACCTTTATGCTCGATGAGCGCGTGGCGTTGGCCCGCGAGGCCCTGGGCGATATTGACGGTGTCGAGGTACTGCCCTTTACCGGTCTGTTGGTCGATTTTGCCCGTGAGCAGGGTGCGGGTGCTGTGGTCAAGGGCCTGCGCGCCATGACCGACTTTGAGTACGAGCTGCAGCAGGCGGACCTCAACTATCGCCTGGACAACGAGCTTGAGTCCATTTTTGTCATGAGTGCGCCGCAGTACGGCTATATCTCGAGCTCGGTGGTTCGTCAGATCGCATCGCTCGGAAGCGATGTGTCGACGTTTGTGCCGCCCAATGTGGTCGAAGCGCTTAAACATCGCTTTTCGTGACGTTTCATATTGCCTGATGGCATGTGGTAAACTAACACGATGACATGTTACCTATGAAAGGAGACCGGATGCCGGGCGAGAATTTTCCTGGCGACAGGATCGTGAGCCTTGTCGAGGAGCTCGAGGGGCTCATCGAAGAGGCTAAGACGCCGTTCGGCAAGAATGCCCAGATGAAGGTTATCGATGCCGACGTCTTCTTTAACATCCTTGACGAGATCCGTATGAGCTATCCCGAGGAGTGGCAGAAGTCCCGTCGCATCCTCAAGGAGCGCGACGAGCTTATGGCTTCCGCCGCCGCTCAGGCCGATTCCATCATTGCCGATGCTCAGCAGCAGGCACTCACCATTGCCGGTGAGCAGGAGATCGTCCGCTTGGCACAGCAGCAGGCCGACGATATCCGTGATCGTGCCCAGCAGTACGAGCGCGAGACGCGCTATGCGGCCGAGGATTATGCCGAGCAGGTCTTTACGCACCTCGAGGAGAACCTCAAGAGCCTGACCGGCACCGTTACCCGTTGCCGTCAGCAGCTCAACGAGGGTGCCGCCCAGCAGAACGGTCAGTGGTAATGGCTGAGTTCCCGAGCGTTACCGTCGATCTTTCCGAGCAGCTCGAGTTTCCCGGAGACTCGTATCCGCTGACCGGCAAGGTCGATGTCGCCACCTACACGGTGGGCGAGAAGGAGTACCAGCTGCAGGACGGCATTGCTTACGACGTGGTTTTTACTAATGCGGGCACCGGTGTTCTGCTCTCCGGCATGGTTCGAGCGCACGTCACCGGCGAATGCGACCGCTGCCTTGAGCTCGCCTCGTTTGATATCGCCGGCGAGATCGAGGAGTTCTACCTCTTTGAGGAGCCCGAGGATCCCGAGGCCTACGAGGACGGTTACGAGCTTTTGGGCGAGGACCGCATTGTCGATCTGGGGGAGCCCATTAACGACGCCGTTGTCATGGACACGCCGTTTGTGGTGCTCTGCAAGCCCGATTGCCGCGGTCTGTGCCCCACCTGCGGCATCAATCTCAACGTCGAGCAATGCGATTGCGCTGCCCAGGCCGAGGCCGAATGGGCCGCTGCCACGGAAAATCCATTTGCAGCATTGAAGAATCTCAATCTTGATGAGTAAAAATGTGGTAGTATCGCTACTTGCGCGTAATCGCCACACTGGATAGTTCATAAGGAAGGTCACTATGCCCGTACCTAAACAAAAGCAGGGTCGTATCCGTACCCATACCCGTCGTTCCGCCAACATGAAGATCTCGGCTGCGGCTCAGTCCACGTGCCCCCGTTGCGGCGCTGTCAAGCTCCCGCACCACGTGTGCCCCAGCTGCGGTTTCTACAAGGACCGCGAGGTTATCGTTACCGAGTAACTGTATACTCTGGATACGATGCCGTTCCAACTGGAACCACAATGGCCGGCTCAATGAGTCGGCCATTTTTGTATAAGGAGCACTTGAAATGAGTAACGTTCGCGTTTGTGTAGACGTTGTGGGCGGAGACGAGAAGCCCCAAGTTGTCCTCGACGGTATTGAGGCCGCACTTGCCGCCGATCCCGATATCGAGGTCATTGCTGTTGGCCCCGCCGATATCGTCAACCCCTTTGCCGCGGCGCACGCGCGCGTGGAGGCTCTGGAGGCCCCCGATGTCATCGCCATGGACGACGATCCCATCCGCGCCGTGATGACCAAGCGTAAGTCTTCGATCGTGCTTGCCTGCCGTGCTATTAAGAAGGGCAACGCGGACGCGTTTTTCTCCGCGGGGTCGACCGGCGCCATGACGGCTGCCGCCACCGCCTACGTGACGCCGTTTAGATATTTGGTAGAGGGTAAGAAGCAGCCGGTGCGTCCATGCCTCACCAATGCGCTGCCCAACCGCGCCGGTGGCCTTACGGTACTGTGTGACATGGGGGCCAACCCCGATGTCGAGGTCGACGACATGGTTCGCTTTGCCCAGATGGGTGCAGCCTATGCCCGCGTGGTCCTGGGCATCGAACATCCGCGTGTGGGCCTGCTTGGCAACGGCACCGAGGACGAGAAGGGTTCTAACTTTACCAAGGCGTGCTTCCCGGCTCTGAAAGCCGCGGTCCCCGGTTTTGTGGGCAACTGCGAGGGCACCGATCTTACGTCGGGCAATTTTGACGTTGTGGTCGCCGACGGCATGTCGGGCAATATTGCGCTCAAGGCAACCGAGGGCGCTGCCAAGTTTTTGCTGCAAGAGCTCAAGGGCGCCTTTATGTCTTCGCTCGGTACCAAGATCGCCGCGCTGCTCATCAAAAAGCAGATGCGCCAGATGAAAGCCAAGCTCTCGGGCGATGCCAAGGGCGGCGCGATCCTGCTGGGCCTTCGCGGCGTCGTTTTGATTGGCCATGGCGCCACGTCGGCCGAAGCCGTTAAAAACGGTACGCTCGCCGCGGCTCAGGCCGTTCGAGCCGGGCTTATCGAAAGCATTGCCAATTCCATGGAAGGTATCGTTTAGCAAGAGCTCCGTTACGTGGCTCAAGCTATGCATCGTGGGGTAGAATCGGAGCCGTGCTGCAATGCGGCTTCCGCCCGCGCGACACATTGTATTCCACGACTTATGAGAGGATGCGCTATGGATCGCTCCGAAATCTTTGACAAGATCGCCGAGGTCGCTGCCGACGTGCTGGGCGTTGACGTTGCCGAGATCAGTGATGAGACGACTTTTGACGACCTCGATGCCAATTCGCTCGAGCGCCTGCAGCTGGTGACGGCCATCGAGGACGAGTTTGACCTCGAGATCGATGACGAGACCCTGTTGTCGCTCACCTCCGTTGCCGACGCCGTCGACGCTATCGAAAACGCCAGGGAGGCCTAGGTCTTGGCTTTATCTCAACGACTCACGCGCGCTCAGGAAATCCTGGGCCATGAGTTTAATAACAAGGTGCTGCTACGCGCGGCGCTCACCCACCCCTCGGCAGTAGAGGGGCAGCCGGTCTCTGCCAGCTATGAGCGGCTTGAGTTTTTGGGTGACTCCATTCTGGGCGCCGTGGTTGCCCGTTCGCTCTTTGAGTCTTATCCCGAGTTCGATGAAGGCAAGCTCACGCGTCTGAAGGTATCGCTTGTTTCGGGTGCCACGCTGTCCGAGGTTTCGCACGAGCTGGGCATCGACGACATCATCATCTTTGGCGCCTCCGAGACCGGTACCGGCGCGCGCGGCCTTAACTCGGCGCTCGAGAACGTCTATGAGTCGCTCGTGGGTGCGTTGTACCTCGATGCCGGCTGGGATGCGGCGGCGGAGTTCATCCATCGCACGCTTAAGCCCCATTTGGCCTCCGAGCGTGCCGAGCACCCCGCGAACCCCAAGTCGTTCTTGCAGGAGTGCGTGCAGGCAGACGGTCACGAGCCCCCGGCATACAAGCTGGTAGGCTCCGAGGGCCCGGCACATGCGCCCACCTTTACCGCCGTGGTGCTTGTCGACGGTATCCGTCAGGGCCGCGGCACCGGCGCCTCTAAGAAAGAGGCCGAGGGAGCCGCTGCACTCGAGGCGCTCGACCGCATGGGTTACACCACCAACGGTGTGATTCTCAACAAGAAGCCCGTTTAAGCGAGGAACCGTGTATCTCAAGTCCCTTACGCTCAAAGGGTTCAAGTCGTTTGCCGACCGCGCCCATATGACGTTTGAGCCGGGCCTGACCGTCATCGTCGGTCCTAACGGCTCGGGAAAATCGAATATCTCCGATTCGATTCTGTGGGCACTGGGTGAGCAGAGCGCCAAGCAGCTGCGCGGCCAGGCCATGGAGGACGTCATCTTCTCGGGCTCGTCGGCGCGCAAGCCGGTGGGCGTTGCCGAGGTCACGCTGGTGCTCGATAACTCGGACCATGTGCTGCCTGTCGACTTTGATGAGGTTGCCATCACCCGCCGCATGTATCGTTCGGGCGAGAGCGAATACCTCATCAATTCGAGTCCGTGCCGCCTGATGGATATCCAGGACATTTTGCACGATTCGGGCTTGGGTAAGGATACGCATTCCATTATCAGCCAGGGCAAGCTCGATGCCATTTTGCAGAGCCGTCCCGAGGAGCGCCGCGTCCTTATCGAGGAGGCTGCCGGCATTTCCAAGCACAAGCGCCGCAAGGAGCGTGCGCTCAAAAAGATTAAGTCGATGGACGAGCACCTTACTCGTGCCCACGACATCAATAAGGAGATTGCCCGTCAGCTGCGACCGTTGGAGCGTCAGGTCGATCGCGCGCGCAAGTACAAAGAGCTGTCCTCGCGCGCGAACGAGCTTACGCAGATGCTGGCCGTTGACGAGCTTCGTTCGCTGCAGTCGCAGTGGAACGATCTGGAGAGCCGTTCCAAAGAGGGTGCCGCCGAGCTGGAGCTTGCGCAGTACCGCTTGGGCGAAAAGGAGCGCGAGCTCGAGAAGCTCCAGGTGATGCTCGAGGAAAAGGGCCTGTTTGTGGGTGACTTGGGCGAGCAGCGCCGTCATATGCAAGATGTGGTCGGCCGTATTAACTCCGATATGCGCCTGCTCGAGGAAAAGGGCCACAATATGGTGTCGCGCCTGTCCGATATGCGCGGCCAGATTTCGAGCTCCGAGCATCAGCGTCGTCGCGTGGTCGAGGAGCTCGAGGATGCACGTGCCCAGCTAGAGGAAGTGACCGGTGCGCACATGCAGGCCCAGGACGACGTTGACGCCGCCGGCCCTGCCGCCGCCGAGCTCCACGAGCGCCGTGTTGAGCTCGACAATCAGATTTCGCAGCTTACGCGCGAGCAACGCGATGTGCAGCGCGTGGCCGACAAGGCTGCGCTCGAACTTGCCAAGGTGAAAGACTCGCTGAGCAATGCCGAGGTCGAGGACAACATGTATGCCTCGCGCCTGGAGCAGATTGACGAGCAGCTCGAGGAGGTCACGGCCTCGCTCGAGAGTCGTCGCGACCGCGCCGAGGAGCTCGACGGCGCGCTCGATCAGGCTCGCCAAGCCCAGGCCGATGCGCGCCAGGCCACCGAGGTCGCCCGTGCGGCGTTGAAGGACTTGCGCGCCCGTGAGAGCGAGTCGCGCAACAAGCTGTCCGAGGTGCGCTCTGAGCTTGCGAGCCAAAAGAAGCTCGATGCCCGTATGGCCGATAGCTCGCCGTTGGTGAGCCGTCTGGTAGGGGCATTGGGCGATGACGTAACGGGCCGTCTGGGCGACGTGCTCGAGGCGCCGCGTGAGCTTGAGGGCCTGGTCGAGCAGCTGCTTGCCGGCGATATCGATGCCCTGTTGTTTGATGACGCCGCCACGCTTGAGCGTGCCGGTCGTGCGGCTTTGGACCAAAAGAAGGCCTCGGGCGAGGCACTGCTGGTGGCGCGTGCTGTGAGCGGCTCTGCTGCTGCCGAGGGCGCTGCCGGTTCGCGTCTGGTTGATCGCCTGTCCGTGCGTGCCGGTTATGGCCCGATTGTCGAGGCACTGCTCGGCGGCTATTACGTGGTCGATGACTTGCCTTGTGCGCTGGCGGCACCAGTCGTTGACGGTGTGACCTATGTGACGCCCGATGGCGCTCGCGTGAGCTTTGGTGGCCTGGTGCGCGTGGGGCTCGATGCCGGCGAGGCCTCGGGTGCCCTGGAGCGGAAGCGCCGCATTCGCGAGCTCGAAGGCCTGGAGCCCGATTTGGCTGCCGTTTTTGAGCATGTGTCGAACCAGGTTATCGAGGCCAATGCGGCCGTCGAGGAGGCGCGTGCCGCCGAGGGTGATGCCGCCGGCGAGATCGCCCGTCTTGAGGGCGAGCGCCGCTCGCTGCTCTCCGAGATTGGCCGCCTGGAGCAAAGCGCCAACAACGCCGAGGTCGAGCGTGCGCGCATCTCCAGGCGCCGCGAGCAGGCGGCCGAGGCCGTTCGCGCCGCGCGCCCGCGCGTTGACGAGCTCACCCGTTCGCGCGACGAGGCCCGTGCGCAGGCAAGCGACCTGGGTCTCCAGATTGCCGAAGCCAACGACGAGCTCGATCGCGTGCGCCGTGACGATTCCGAGGCAGCCGGTAAGCTTGCCGATGCCAAGGTGCGCCTGGCCCAGACGAGCGAGCGCCTGCGTTCGCTGAAGGGCCGCGTGCCCGATCTGGAGCATCGCCTGGAGGGCATTGACCGCCGTATCCGCGGAACACGTCAGGCTTCGCGCTCGCTCGAGCTGCTGCGCCTGCGTGTCGATCCCATGCACGAGCGCTATTCGGCCCTGCTGGAGCGTGCATCTGATTGGGCCGCGCGCCTGCGTGACCAGGCCTCACTCGAGGAGGCAGACTCGGCTTCGCTCAAGAAAACCATCGAGGATGCCAAGGCCGAGGTCTCCCGCGCCAAGGAGCGGGTCGATGCCGCCACGGCGACACAAAACGAGTTCAAGGTCGCGCGCGGCAAGCTCGAGGTGCAGGTAGAGGCGGCCATCAAGGCCATTACCGCCGATGGCACCACCGTGCTCGAGGAAGCGCTCATGCTTCCTGCTCCCACCGATCGCGACGCCGCCGAGCGCGAGCTCAACCAGCTCGTGCGCCAGATCAACAACCTGGGCCCTGTGAACCAGGTTGCCATGGAGGAATACGAGCAGCTCAAGCGCCGCGCCGATTACATCGAGGAGCAGCTGGCCGATCTGGAGAGCGCGCGCAAGGCGCTCACCAAGATTACCGTGGCCATCGACCGCAAGATGCGTAAAGCCTTCCTGGTGACCTTCGAGAAGGTCGATGCGAACTTCCGCGAGATCTTCGCCATGCTGTTCCCGGGTGGCCAGGCACATCTGGAGATGACCGACCCCGAGCACCCGGCCGAGACGGGCATCGAGGTCGTGGCGCAGCCGCGCGGCAAGCGCATCACCAAGATGATGCTCATGTCGGGCGGCGAGAAGAGCCTGACGGCGCTTGCCCTGCTCTTTGCCGTGTATCGCACGCGTACGGTGCCGTTCTATGTGCTGGACGAGGTCGAGGCGGCGCTCGATGACGCCAACCTGTCCAAGCTCATCGGCGCGCTCGACGTGCTGCGTTCCGATACGCAGCTCTTGGTTATCTCGCATCAGCGCCGTACTATGGAGGACGCTGACGTCCTCTACGGCGTCTCGATGCAAGCTGACGGCGTCAGTCGCGTCGTCTCGCAAAAACTCGATCGCGAAACCGGAAAGGTCGTGAATGCATAAAATGGGATTCTTCGATGCTCTCTCGCGCGGACTTGAGCGCAGCCGCGAGGCCCTCAACGAGGTCTTTTACTTTGGCGGCGAGGTCGACGAGGATTTTTGGGAGGACCTAGAGGACACCCTCGTCATGGGTGACATGGGTGCCGAGGTCGCCATCCAGGTCTCCGACGACCTGCGCGATGCCGCGGCCAAAAAGAACCTCAAGACCGCCCCGCAACTCCGTCGGGCCCTGGCCGAGCAGCTCGAGCAGCATTTTGTACCCGTCGAGCGCGATCCGTTCGCCGACACGCCGAGCTGCGTGCTGTTTGTGGGCATCAACGGTGCCGGCAAGACCACTACGGTCGGCAAGATCGCGAGCGCCATGGCTGCCCGTGGCAAGAACGTCGTGATCGGCTCGGCCGATACCTTCCGCGCTGCCGCCATCGAACAGCTCGATGTGTGGGGCCAGCGCGCCGGCGTCCCCGTCATAAAGCGCGACCGCGGCTCAGACCCGGCAAGCGTTTGCTACGACGTGCTCGACGAGGCCGATAAGCGCGGCAGCGACCTGGTGCTTATCGATACCGCCGGTCGTCTGCACACGAGCCCCGAGCTCATGCGCGAGCTTGCCAAGGTGGTCAACGTGACGCGTAAGCGCGCCGCCAATATGGCCGCCGGCCCCATGCCCGTCTCGGTCGTCCTCGTGATCGATGCCGCGACGGGCCAAAACGGCCTGAACCAGGCGCTCGAGTTTAATGAGGCGCTGGGTCTGGACGGTATTATCATGACTAAGCTCGACGGCACGGCAAAGGGCGGTATCGCCATGGCCGTGGCCGAGAAGCTCAAGCTCCCGATTCTGCGCGTGGGCGTGGGCGAGCAGGTCGATGACCTGCAGGAGTTTAATGCCAAAAATTTCTGCCGCGCCCTGGTGGGCGAGTCCAACTAAGGAGTGACCAGTGTTTGATTCTCTGAGCGATCGCCTCAACGACACATTTGACCGCCTGCGCGGCAAGGGCAAGCTGACCGAGGCCGATATCACCTCGGCCATGCGCGACATTCGCATGGCGCTGCTCGAGGCCGACGTCAACTTTAAGGTCGTCAAGGAGTTTGTCGCCAAGACCAAGGAGCGCTGCATGACCGCCGAGGTCATGGAATCGCTGACGCCGGCGCAAAACGTCGTCAAGATCGTGCTCGACGAGCTCACCGAGATGCTCGGCTCCACCGAGAGCAAGCTCGTCTTTAGCAACCGCATTCCCAACGTCATTATGCTCGTGGGCCTGCAAGGCTCCGGTAAGACCACGGCGGCTGTAAAGCTGGCATACCTGCTCAAGAAGCAGGGCCGCTCGCCGCTGCTCGCCGCGTGCGACGTCTACCGTCCCGCCGCTGCCGACCAGCTGGCCACGCTTGGTGGAGAGATCGGCGTGCCGGTCTTCCGCGGTGACGGCGAGCACCCGGTCGATATTGCCAAGGGCGCCATCCAGGAGGCCGTCGACCACCTGCGCGATGTGGTCATCGTCGATACCGCCGGTCGTCTGCAGATCGACGAGCAGATGATGCAGGAGGCCGTGGACATCAAGAAGGCCGTCAAGCCCGATCAGGTGCTGATGGTCGTCGATGCCATGACCGGCCAGGATATCGTCAACGTTGTCTCGACCTTCGCCGAGCGCACCGACTTTGACGGCGTGATCATCTCCAAGCTCGACGGCGACGCCCGTGGCGGCGGCGCGCTTTCGGTGCGCCAGGTGACCGGCAAGCCCATCAAGTTCGTGAGCATGGGCGAGAAGCCCGATTCGCTGGAGCCGTTCTATCCCGATCGCATGGCCAAGCGCATCTTGGGCATGGGCGACGTCGTCGGCATTATCGAGAAAGCCCAGGAGGCAGCCGATGCCGAGCAGCTCGAGGCTGCCGAACGCATGCTGCGCGAGGGCTTTACCATGAACGACATGCTCGACCAGATGAAGGCCGTCAAGAAGATGGGCGGTATGAAGGGCATTCTGGGCATGCTTCCCGGCGGCCAGCGCGCGCTCAACCAGATGGGCGGCAACCTGGATGAGGGCATCTTCGACAAGAACGAGGCCATCATCATGTCGATGACCAAGGAGGAGCGCCTGCGTCCTTCCATCATCAACGGCCAGCGTCGCGCCCGCATCGCCAAGGGTGCCGGCGTGACCCCCACCGAGGTCAATAGCCTTATGAAGCAGTGGGGCGAGATGAACAAGATGATGGGCCGCATGCGCTCGATGGCCAACCAGGCGCAAGCCGGCGGCAAGAAGGGCAAGAAGGGTAAAAAAGGCAAAAAGATGCGCATGCCCAATATTCCCGGTCTGGATGCCATGGGCCTGGGCAACATGGGCGGCCTGGGTGGTATGGGATCAGGTGGTCCCAAGTCCGATATGGACCTGCTGCGCCAGATGGAAGCGCAGATGCGTAATAAAAAGTAACGACTGGTTGAGTCGAGTATGGCGAAGGCCGCCTGGATGGTACTCCAGGCGGCCTTCGCCGTTCGTTCGCAGGTTTTCTCACGCGCGGAAGCGTGTTGGCGTTGAGGTGCTTGCCACTAGTGGCAGCCACAGCCCTCGTGCCCATCATGGTCGTGGTGGCCGTGGCAGCCGCAGGACTCGCCATGCTCGTGGGCGTGCTCGTGCTCGTGCCCATGGCAGTCGCAGGTGGCCTCGCCGGTCTGCGCGAGCGTGCCGGCAATGAGGGCCTCGACGCAGGCGTCGCAGCTGCCCTGGGCGCCCGCATAGACCGTGATGCCTGCCTGGGTGAGCGCGTTGATGGCGCCGCCGCCGATACCGCCGCAGATGAGCGCATCGACGCCACCGTTGGCGAGCAGACCCGCTAGGGCGCCGTGACCAGTGCCGCCGGTGCCTACGACCTGCTCGTTGAGCACCTTGCCATCCTGGATGTCATAGATTTTGAACTGCTCACTGCGGCCAAAGTGCATAAAGATGTTGCCGTTGTCGTACGTCGTTGCCACCCTCATGGTGCCGACCTCCTTTGCTGGCCATATGGCCGTCGTCGTAGGTGTAGGGGAGTATGCGATATTGCCGCCCTCGATACTAAGTGCTCGCCCGTTGACCAGCGCGTTTGCCACCTTGCGATGCGCGCGGCTGCAGATGGCCGCCACGGTGGCACGGGCGATGCCCATTTGCTGGGCGACAGCCTCCTGATTGAGGCCTTCCAGGTCGCAAAGCCGTAGGACTTCGAGCTCATCGACCGTCATGTCGATGGCGTCTCCGCTGGCAAGGCCGTCAGGGGTAAAGCCGCGATATTCGGGAATGATCCCAACGCGGCGCAATTTTTCGCGTCTTCCTGCCATACACTCTCCAAATCTGACATATGTCAACAATAGGATAGCGCGTATGCGGAGCCGCTCAAGCTATTTTTGGCATATGTCAAAAAAGCTAAAGGTGCAGCATTTGCGAATGCGGCGACGTACTGCCGTGCATTGCGTGTGCCGCCCCAAGTGTGCAATTCGATGCTGCGCGCCTGGGCTACAATAAAAATCGCTTATAGGCGACTGACAGGAGGGTCAATGAGCAAAGCTGATCAACAGTTTGTAGCCATGTGCCGCGATATTCTGGACCATGGCACCACTACCGAGGGCCAAAAGGTTCGTCCGGTGTGGGAGGACGGCACCCCTGCCTATACTATTAAAAACTTTGGCGTTACGGCACGCTACGACCTGCGTGAGGAGTTTCCGGCGCTTACCCTGCGTCGTACGGCCCTCAAATCTGCCATGGACGAGATTCTATGGATCTATCAAAAGAAGTCCAATAACGTGCATGACCTCAACAGCCATATTTGGGATGAGTGGGCCGACGAGACCGGTTCCATCGGCAAGGCCTATGGGTATCAGATTGGGCAGAAGAGCCATTATGCCGAGGGTGACTTTGACCAGATGGACCGCGTGCTGTACGACCTTAAGCACACGCCGTACAGCCGCCGCATCATGACCAATACGTACGTGTTTAGCGATCTGTCCGAGATGCACCTGTATCCGTGCGCCTACAGCGTGACCTATAACGTCACGCAGCGCCCGCAGGATGACAAGCCCACACTCAACATGATTCTCAACCAGCGCAGCCAGGACATTTTGGCCGCGAACAACTGGAATGTGTGCCAGTACGCCATTTTGCTGATGATGGTCGCGCAGTCGGTCGATATGATCGCTGGCGAGTTGCTGCATGTGATCGCCGATGCCCATATTTACGACCGTCATGTCGATATCGTCCGCGAGCTTATCGAGCGTCCGCAGTTTGCCGCGCCCAAGGTAACGCTCAACCCCGATGTGCATGATTTCTACGCGTTTACGACTGATGATCTGATCGTTGAGGGCTATGAGCACGGTCCGCAGGTCAAGAACATCCCCATTGCGGTGTAGGTGACGCGCATGACGTGTAAGCTTTCTGCCATTGTCGCCGTGTGCGATGACTGGGGCATTGGGTGCGAGGGTGACATGGTCGTGTCCAACCGTGCCGACATGCGCCATTTTGTGGCGTGCACCAAAGGTTGCCCGGTCATTATGGGACGCAAGACCCTGCTGAGTTTTCCCGGCGGGCGTCCGCTTAAGAACCGTCGCAACATTGTGCTCACACGCGACGAGGGCTTTGCCCCCGAGGGCGTCGACGTAGTGCATAGTATCGATGAGGCGCTCGCCGCGGTTGCCGATGAGCCCGTTGCCTGGGTGATCGGTGGCGGCGATGTCTATCGGCAGTTTTTGCCGTACTGCGTGGAGGCCGAGGTCACGCACAACCATTGCACTCATGTCGTGGACACGTACTTTCCCAATTTGGATGTCGATCCTGCGTGGGAAGTTGCGCGGCGCGACGGGGTTGCCACGATTGCCGCGGGCGAGGGTGACGAAGGCCTCGATTATGAGTTCGTGACATATCGTCGTTTTGATGCTTAAATCGTCTGGCGTGAACGGTATCACCGGGTTGATTGAATGCATGGGGCGGCGCTTAGCGTCGCCTCGTTTGGTATAGATGTGCTGTAAAGAAGGGTACGGGCTGGCTGCTATGACTGATGCCGTTGAGGTGCTGCGAATCGATTCCCTTAATGATGAGCGGCTCGACGCCTACGTGCGACTGACGGAGCGCGAGCTGCGCTGCGTGCTGGAGCCGCAAAAGGGCATCTTTATCGCCGAGAGCGCCAAGGTCATCGAGCGTGCGGTGCGTGCCGGATACGAGCCGGTGAGCTTTCTTTTGGGTGAGCGCTGGCTCGATCAGATGATGCCGCTGTTCGAGCGTCTGGTTGTACGCGAGGGCGCAGGTCCAGTTCCTGTGTTCGTGGCCTCCATGGAGCTCATGGAGCAGTTGACGGGCTTTAACGTGACGCGCGGTGCGCTCGCGGCGTTCCGTCGCCCGCGTCAGATTCCGGTTGATGAGTTCTTGGGCGGCGTCGTCGAGGTGGCGGGTGAGCGCCCGGTGCGCGTGTGCGTGCTCGAGGGTATTGTCGACCATACTAATGTGGGTGCGATTTTCCGCTCGGCGGCAGCGTTGAATGTCGATGGCATTTTGGTAAGCCCCACTTGCTGTGACCCGCTGTACCGCCGCTCGGCCCGTGTGAGCATGGGCACGGTGTTCCAGGTGCCCTGGACGCGCATTGGCAGCGAGGCGCGCGTATGGCCGCATGATGGGCTGGCGGCGCTGCACGATGCCGGCTTTTCGTGTGCCGCCATGGCATTGACGGATGATTCGGTGTCGTTGGACGATCCCGCGTTGCAAGAGATTGACCGGTTGGCGATCTTTATGGGCACCGAGGGCGCCGGCCTGGGCGCCAAGACCATCGCGGGCTGTGACCGGGCTGTGCGTATTCCGATGGCGCATGGGGTCGATTCGCTCAACGTGGCCGCGGCGAGTGCTGTCGCTTTTTGGCAGTTGTGTCCGCACGTGAGCAACGAGTATCACTACCAGCCGGGACTGTATCACTAGGCAGATATTTTGCACCGGGCTCTGATTCCGTGTGTTTCGGTTGACGCCGGTCGGTGCTAAGCTGGTGTCGGCTTTGGTCATAAAATTGACGTTTTGTTGTTTGACGTGCGCTGGTGGGGAGGGCGTGTGGCTAAGAAATCTACGGCTATCGATGTAACACAGGGTGTTATTTGGCAGCAGTTGCTTTCGCTGTGCGTTCCCATCTTTTTTAGTTCGTTTTTTCAGCAGGCCTACACACTTATCGGCACCTATATCGTTGGTCAGTTTGGCGGCAAGCTCGCGTTGGGCGGCATCCAGGCCACGATGGTGCTCACGGAGCTCTGCATCGGTTTTTGCGTCGGTGTGGGTGCTGGATGTGCTGTTATTACGGGTCAGTATTTTGGCCAGCACGATGATGAGCGACTGAGTCGTTCGGTCCATACGGCCATGACGCTCGCTCTGGTGGGCGGTATCGTCGTCTCGATTCTGGGCATAGTGTTCGTTGAGCCCATGCTGGTGCTTATGAATACGCCGCATGAACTATTGGCCGAGGGCGTGGCCTATGCTCGTTGCTATTTTGCCGCCATGGTTGCGGCGCTGCTGCTCAATATGGGAACGGCACTGCTGCGCGCCGTGGGCGACACGCGTGGACCTGCCGTGATCATCGCTTCCGGCTGCCTCGTTAATGTGGTGCTGGATGTCATCTTCGTTGCCGTGCTTCATATGGAGGCTCTGGGCTGCGGCATCGCGGTGGCGCTGACCATTTGCTCCAACGCCACGATGATCGTGATTCGCATGATGCACGCACCGGGTGCGTGGCGGCTTTCACTGTCCAAACTCGGCATTGATCCTGGTATTTGCAAGAGCATGATCTCGTGTGGTCTGCCGCTTGGCTTTCAGTCTGCTGCGTATTCGATTTCCAACGTCTTGATTCAGGTGTCGGTCAACTCGTTTGGTGCCGATGTCACCACGGCCTGGGGTCTTTCGGGCCGCTTAGATGGCATTGTCTGGATGGTTACCGAGGCGCTTGGCGTGTCGATCACCACGTTCTCGGCACAGAACTTTGGCGCGCGCAACTACGAGCGCATGCGCAAGGGCTACCATACGTCGCTCGTGCTGTCGTTTATGCTCATTGGTGGCCTGTCTGCCGTGCTGCTGGTGTTCTCGGGTCCTCTGTCGCGTCTGTTTGTCGACGATGCTTCGATTTCGGCCTACACCACGACCATCATCCATTTTATTGCGCCGTTCTATGCGATTTTCTCGATTATCGAAAACGCGTCGGGCTCCATTCGCGGTGCCGGCGTGAGCTTGCAGCCCATGATTCTCACGATTTTCGGCACCGTCGTGCTCAGGGTGATCTGGGTGTTTGCGATCATGCCTTTCGATCCGTCGCTTGAGCTCCTGCTGCTGGTTTACCCCGTAACCTGGCTCATCACGGCCGCGATGTTCACCATCTACCACCACAGCGGCAACTGGCTAGGCCGCGCCACTGCCTAATGATCCATATGAGACAGAGGAAAACGGATCATTGCTCTCCATGGTGATGTCGATGATTCGTTTTCCTCCGTCCCCTTTGGATCAATTAGTATTCGATGCCTTGGCGGGCTAGGAGGCCTTCGTCGAAGTAGTGTTTGACGGGGCGCATTTCGGTTACGAGGTCGGCAAGGTCGGCGAGGGGCAGCAAGCCGCGGCCAGTGAGCACGAGCTCCGTGGTGGTTGGTTTCATAGCGATCAACGCTTCGACATCTTCGCGCGTCACAAAGCCCCGTCGTATGGCTTCTCCCAGCTCATCCAAGATCAGCACGTCGACTTGGCTAATCTGCTCGCGCGCCAGCTCCATGATCTGTGTGGCACAGGCTTCGGGCGTGTCGCGGTCGGCTTGTACGATGCAAAGCCCCAATCGAGGAGCTGCGTCATGTTCGGCGCAGTGCAGCTTCTTGGCAAACTGAAGCATGAGCACGTTAAGTCCATAGCCCGTGGCGCGCAGCGCGAGCCCCAGCGCAGCCGTCGTCTTGCCCTTGCCGTCGCCCGTATAGATTTGAACCTTGCCGACTTCCAGTGATGCCATCTCTGTCCTTTCGTGCCCGGTGTCGGTTTATCGCCGGCCGGGTGGGGTATTCTAGTTAGCATTATCAACCCCAGTAGATGGAGTTCAAGCAGATGGAGATGGATGACAACAAACGTAGACGGAATATGATCCTCTACGTGCTCATCGCCTTCGTCGTCTACCTCGTGCTCTCGACCGTTCTGTTCCCCAACATCGGTCACACGCAGCAGATTACGAAGACCGATTACTCGACGTTTGTCAAAGCGCTCGACAAGAAGAGCGTCGATAAGGTCGAGTACAACACGGACGATTACTCGATTTATTACACCAAGAAGGGCGAGGACGAGAACATCGCCTACAAGACGACCGGTGTGCCGAATGATGCGGGCTTTACCGATCGCGTGCTTGAATCTGGCGCCTCGCTTGAGTCGGTCGTTCCCGATAAGAACTCGGGTCTGATGACTTACTACCTGCTCACCCTCATTCTTCCCATGGCGATTTTCTTCCTGATCGGCTGGTGGCTCAACCGCCGCATGAAGAAGGCCATGGGTGATGACGGTCCGTCGATGAACTTTGGCGGCGGCGGTTTTGGCGGCGGTGGACTGGGCAAGTCCGGCGCGCGTGTGATTGCCTCCAAGGACGTGGGCGTGACCTTTAAGGATGTTGCTGGCCAGGAAGAGGCCAAGGAGTCCCTCAAGGAGGTCGTCGACTTTCTGGAGAAGCCGCAGCGCTACGAGGAGATTGGCGCCAAGCTGCCGCGCGGTGCCCTCCTTGTCGGCCCTCCGGGTACCGGTAAAACCCTGCTTGCCAAGGCTGTGGCCGGCGAGGCAGGTGTGCCGTTCTTTAGTATTTCGGGCTCTGAGTTTGTTGAGATGTTCGTCGGCCGCGGCGCCGCCAAGGTTCGCGATCTGTTTAAGCAGGCCAAGGAAAAGGCCCCGTGCATCGTCTTTATCGATGAGATCGACACCATCGGCAAGAAGCGCGACGGCGGCGGTTTTAGTGGCAACGACGAGCGCGAGCAGACGCTCAACCAGCTGTTGACCGAGATGGACGGCTTCGATAACCACAAGGGTATCGTCGTCCTCGCTGCAACCAACCGTCCCGACAGCCTTGACCCGGCCCTGTTGCGCCCCGGTCGTTTTGATCGCCGTATCCCCGTTGAGCTGCCCGACCTGACCGGCCGTAAGAACATTCTTGAGCTGCACGCCAAGAGCGTGAAGACGCAGCCGCCGATCGACCTGACCGCGATTGCCCGCGCCACGCCCGGTGCCTCGGGCGCCGACCTGGCCAACATTATCAACGAGGGTGCCCTGCGAGCCGTCCGCGAGGGTCGCAAACGCGCCACGCAGGACGATTTTGAGGAGTCGGTGGAGGTCGTCATCGCCGGTCAGCAGCGCAAGTCCACGGTGCTGTCCGACCACGAGAAGCAGGTCGTTTCTTACCACGAGATCGGTCATGCCATCGTTGCCGCTCGCCAGAAGGGCTCTGCGCCGGTCACGAAGATCACCATCGTGCCGCGCACGAGCGGTGCTCTGGGCTACACCATGCAGGTCGAGGAGGATGAGCGCTTCCTGACCACGCGCCAGGAGATCCTGGACAAGCTCGCCGTCTATTGCGGTGGCCGTGCAGCCGAGGAGCTCATCTTTGGTGAGATGACGACCGGCGCCGCCAACGATATCGAGCAGGCCACCAAGCTCGCCCGTAACATGGTGACGCGCTTTGGTATGTCCGATGAGTTTGGCATGATGGCGCTCGGTACCGTGCAGAACGCGTACCTTAACCAGGATACGTCGCTCACCTGCGCCCCCGGTACGGCCGAGCGCGTGGACGCGATTGTCGCCAAGCTGATCGAGGATGCGCACGACCGCGCCCTGCAGATCCTGAAGGAGAACAAGTTTAAGCTCCACGAGCTGGCTCGTTATCTGTACAAGAAGGAGACGATCACGGGCGAGGAGTTTATGAATCTCCTTACGCGTGAGAATCCGCTGATGCCAAAGCAGCAGTAATACTAGTTGCGCAGTGCTTTCGCCCCATTTGAGTGTCCATCTCAAATGGGGCGTTTTGCTTGGGAAGGGTTGTATATGAAGATCGTGGTAAGTGCCTGCTTGATGGGCGAGAGCTGCAAGTATAACGGGCTCGATAATTACCATCGCGAGCTGGTCGAGGCTTGTGAGCGCACGGGAACCGAGGTGCTCCTCGTGTGCCCCGAGGTTTTTGGCGGTCTGCCCACGCCGCGCAAGCCGTCCGAAATTGTGAACGGCGAGGTCCGTACCTGCGAGGGCGCCTCGGTCGATCGTGAGTTTCGCCTGGGTGCCGAGCGCGCACTCGACATGTGCGAGCAGGCGGGCGGGCCGGAAGAGATCGCCGCGTGCATCTTACAGGACCGTAGTCCCTCGTGCGGTGCAGGTCGCGTCTACGATGGCACCTTTAGCGGCACGCTCACCGCGGGCAACGGTGTCTTCGTCGACCTGCTCCTGCGCCACGGGTACCGTGTGATTCCCGCAAGTGAATTTGACCCGAGCATGTTGGAATAGCAAATGAAAGGGGGCGGCCATCGAGTAGATGGTCGCCCCCTTTACTGGCAAGCTAAACAATTTCAACAGATATTCAATGGCGTTTTCCCAGATAAAACCTGCCAAAATAAACCTGTCCCTTTTTGGTAGGTTAGGCGAGGAGGGTGTGGCCGTAGGCGTTGGCTGCCTTGATGGCGGCGGCGAACTTCTCGTCGGTGAAGGGCTCGGGGTTACCCTGCTTCCACTCGTTGGTGGCGTGCGCGTACTCGCACAGGGCAGGGATATCGGCCTCGGAAAGCCCGACCTGCTCAAGCGTCACGGGCAGGCCCATCTGCTTGTTAAATGCGGCATAGCGCTTAAGGTTCTCGGTGTCGCCCGTGTAGGCGAACAACACGAGCACGCCCAGGCTTACGACCTCGCCGTGCAGGTAGGTGCCCTCACGCGGAATGCTGCAAGTGGCGTTGTAGAACGCGTGCGCCACGCTCGAGTTGTAGTAGTAATCGTTCTGGTTGGTCAGGTTCGAGACATATCCCGTGTTGACCACGATGTCGAGCGCGATCTGCTTGACGGCCTCGCTCGACAGGTCCTGGCGCACGTCCTCAAGACCCTGGACGCCATAGGTAAACAGCGGCTCGGAGCAGGTGTGGGCGAGTGCCAGGCCAAGACCGGCGGTGTGCTCCAAATTTCCGGCGCTCGTGGCGTACTCGACCTCGGGCTGCTTGGACAGGGCATCGCCTACGCCGGCCCAGAAGTACTCTGCCGGTGCCTCGGCGATGATCTTGGGGTTGATGAAGATGTGCGCGGGGCGGTTGGGGTACGAATAGCCCTCGAGCGAGCCGTCGTCGTTGTAGACAACGGCAATGGCGGTCGCGGCGGAGCAGTTGGAGCAAATCGTGGGCACCGTGAAGACGATCTTCTTGAGCTCGATAGCTGCGGTCTTCACGGTGTCGAGTGCCTTGCCGCCGCCGCAGGCGATAAGCACGTCAGCTTCCTGGCAGGCGGGGGAGTTTACGACCTTGGCGATATTGGCGCGTGTGCTGTTGGTGCCGTAGACGCGCGTCTCCAGAACCTCGACGCCGGTGCCTGCCAGCGCGGCTTCGATACCGGGAAGTGCTGCAGCCAGTGCTCGCTTGCCACCGATGATTGCGACCTTGGTCGCTCCGTATTCGGCCAGCGCGCCGGGCAGCTCGTCGAAGCAGTCCTCGCCGACGGTATAGTCGCTCATTCCGATCGTGCGCATAGCAACCTTCTTTCGTTCGATAAAGTGCTTTCAGGTATTTTGCTCCTAGAGAAGGTCCACAGCCGCGAGAAATTTCGAACGTATAAAACCAGTGTTGAGGGTTTTTCGTCGGCGCGGAACGTGCTAGCATACTCCGCATAAGCGTTGATGGGGACGAGTAGTCGGCCGTCCGCATGCTACAGAGAGCGGGGAGCGCTGAGAACCCGTGCATGCGACCGATGAAAATCACCCCGGAGCTGCGGTCCCAACGGACGTGCCGCGCAGGCACGTCTTAGTAGATATCGCCGAGATGGTCGTCGATACAGGCCAGCCGAGTAACGGATGCGAGCGCGCGGCGACGCGGGCGAGGGCATCTAAGCTGGGTGGTTAAGCGAAGAGCTTTTACGGGCAGACTGCCTGTCTTGTGGCGCTTCGTCCCAGCTTGCAGGGACGGGCGCTTTTTTGGTGCCCAGAGGGCGTGCGCGCCCATGACAAGAAAGGGGTACCGTGGCAAACGAGTACAAGCAGACGATGAATCTGCCCAAGACCGGTTTTCCCATGCGTGCCGGTCTTTCCAAGTCCGAGCCCAAGCGACTTAAGGACTGGCAGGACAACAAGGTCTACGAGCAAGTTCTAAAGAAGAACAAGGGTCACAAGAAGTTCGTGCTGCACGACGGCCCTCCGTATGCCAACGGCCCGATCCACATCGGCCACGCCATGAACAAGATCTCTAAGGACATGATCAACCGTTACTGGATGATGCAGGGCTATGAGGTTCCCTATGTCCCCGGTTGGGACTGCCACGGTCAGCCGATTGAGCACAAGGTCGAGGAGAAGCTCGGCACCGAGAAGTTCAACCAGACCTCCACGGCTAAGATCCGCGAGCTTTGCAATAAGTTCGCTGTCGAGAACATCGAGCTGCAGAAGGCCGGCTTCCGTCGCCTGGGCGTGCTTGGCGACTGGGACAACCCGTATCTGACGCTCTATCACCAGCATGACGCCGCCGACATCGAGGTCTTCAAGGCCATGTTCGACAAGGGCATGATCTATCGCGGTCATAAGCCCGTCCACTGGTGCAAGCACTGCCACACCGCGCTGGCCGAGGCCGAGATCGAGTACTCCGACGAGACGAGCCCGTCCATCTTCGTGCGCTTTGAGATGACCACTAAGCCTGCCGGTCTCGAGAACTTCGACGGCCCGGTTGACTTCATCATCTGGACGACCACGCCGTGGACCATCCCCTCCGACCAGGCCGTTTCCCTTAAGCCCGGCGCCGCCTATGTTGCCGTTGAGCACGATGGCCGTGCCGAGGTCATGCTCGAGGACCTGGCTCCCAAGTGCTGTGAGGAGTTTGGCTGGGAGTACACCCCGGTCATGGTCGACGGTAAGCCCTATGTGGTTCCCGCTGAGACCTTCCACCACATCCACTACAAGCAGCCGATCTTTGACGGTGTCGAGGGCGTGGCACTGCTGGCCGATTACGTCGGTGTCGATGACGGTACCGGTATCGTCCACAACTCGCCCGGCCACGGCGTCGACGACTACTTCGCCTGCCTCAAGGAGGGCATCACCGATATCTGCATGCCGGTTGATGACGACGGTAAGTTCTACACCGGCGAGGAGTTTGGTACCGGTGGCCCCTTCAGCGGTATGGATACCGACGAGGCCAATCCGCACATCATCGAGTTCCTGCGCGAGCGCGGCACCCTGGTCCTCGAGAAGAAGATCACGCACAGCTATCCGCACTGCTGGCGCTGCAAGCACCCGGTGCTCTTCCGTGCTACCGACCAGTGGTTTGTCTCGATGGACAAGACCGGTTTGCGCGAGCAGGCTGGCAAAGAGATCCGCGAGAACGTCAAGTGGTATCCGGCCCACGCGGCCAACCGCATCGGTGCCATGGTCGAGCAGCGTCCCGACTGGTGCATCAGCCGTCAGCGCAACTGGGGCGTGCCTATCCCCAGCTACACCTGCGCCGACTGCGGCGAGAAGGTCATGAACGACGCCACGCTCGACGCCGTCATCAAGCTCTTCCACGAGAAGGGCTCCGACGCCTGGTTCACCGACGCTCCCGAAAGCTACCTGGGCGATGCCTGCATCTGCCCCAATTGCGGCGGCCATCACCTCAAGGCCGATAAGGACATCCTCGACGTGTGGTGGGATTCCGGCGTCTCCTGGAAGGCCGTCTGCGAGTATCGCCCCGAGCTTGAGTACCCGGCGGATGTGTACCTCGAGGGCTCCGACCAGCACCGCGGCTGGTTCCAGAGCTCGTTGCTCACCTCGGTGGGTGCCAACGGCCACGCCCCGTACAAGGCGGTCGTCTCGCAGGGCTTCACGCTCGATGGCCAGGGCCGCAAGATGTCCAAGTCGCTCGGCAACGTCATCGACCCCAACAAGGTCTGCGACGAGATGGGCGCCGATATCATCCGCCTGTGGGTCGCCTCGGTCGATACCAGCTCCGACGTCTCCATCGACCACGAGATCCTTGCTCGTACGTCCGATGCCTACCGTCGTTTCCGCAACACGCTGCGCTTCCTGCTCTCCGAGCTCGAGGGTCAGTTTGAGCCCGAGACCGACGGCGTCGCCTTTGCCGACCTGCTGCCGCTCGACAAGCTCATGGTTGCCCGTCTGACCCAGGTCCAGGCCGAGGTCGACGACGCCTACGCCAGCTACGAGTTCCCGCGCGCCTACCGTGCGCTCTACGACTTTGTGGTTACCGAGCTTTCCAACGTGTACCTCGACGCCCTGAAGGACCGCCTGTACTGCGACAAGCCCGGCTCGCTCGAGCGCCGCAGCGCCCAGACCGTGCTGGCCGAGCTCTTCTCGATGCTCATGCGCGACCTGCAGCCGATCCTGTCCTACACGGTCGACGAGGCCATGGCCTATGCGCCCGCCGGCTGCGTCGATCACCAGAAGTACGCCGCGCTGCTCGATTGGTACAAGTCGCCCATCACGGTCGACGAGGCCAATGAGTTCGAGGGCGTGCTCGAGGCCTCGCTCGAGCTCCGTAGCGCTGTGACCAAGGCCCTTGAGGATGCCCGCTCCGCCGGCACCTTCACCAAGAGCCAGCAGGTCCGCGTCAAGGCGGTCGTTCCCGCCGAGATGTATGCGCTGCTGACCGGCGACAAGGCCGTCGATCTGGCCGAGTTCTACATCGTCTCCGATGTTGAGCTAACCCAGGGCGAGGAGCTTTCCGTCGCTATTGAGGCCGCCGAGGGCGAGTGCTGCGACCGTTGCTGGAACTATCGCACCACCGTCGGCGAGTACAACGGTCACGCGCATATCTGCAAGCGCTGCGCGAATGCCTTGTAGTTACGCGGTTTTACCAAACCGCGTAACAGGTTGACGCTGCAAACCCGCCAGAGCGGCAATCTGCCTTTCAACTTCGGCGGCATGACCAGAAGGTCAATGCCGCCTTGCTTCAAGGCACCTTGCTCGCTCTGGCGGGTTTTCGCTATCGTTACCAAATACGCGACGTTTTCATTGCCGGACAATAGGTAGACGTTGGGTAGTCTTTTTGGGACGGGGCTTTTTTAGCTGCCCTACCTCAAATAAGGACTTAATCTTCGAAAGCGCTGGACTGGGTAGCTAAAAAAGCCCCGTCCCAAAAAGACTACCCGGTGAAGGGACAAGGGGGACAGCCCCTTTGTCGCATTGGTGGATATGTCGTGCGTTCTGCGTATGGCAATATAAGATGGTTATTTGCGTTAAATGGAATTCGATTGTTTTGAGGGTAGGGGATTGATTTGGGTCGTACTGGGGATATGACGCCGCCTTTGCGTTGGCGGTTAGGTGTTGCTGGTGGGGTGGCGCTCTTTGTGTTGCTTGTTGACCAGCTGACCAAGATTGCGGTTCGTGCCGTGGGCGATACCCTGCATATGACTGTTATCCCCGGCGTGATCGATTTTGTGTTTGTCCGCAATATCGGAGCTGCCTTTAGCATGGGCGAGGGCCATGGCATAGCGTTTGCCGTGCTGGCGCTTGCGGCCATTGCCGCCATTGCCGTGTACTTGCTCCGTGCTCCTCAGCTCGCTCGCCTAGAGGTCGTGGGTATGGCCATGGTTGCGGGCGGCGCCATCGGCAACGCGATCGATCGCCTGGCCATGGGCTTTGTGACTGATTTTATTGCCACTACCTTCATTGATTTCCCCGTCTTTAACGTGGCCGATATCGGCATTACCGCCGGAGTCGTGCTGGCGCTCATCGGATACATGTTCTTGAGCCCCGCCGCTCGCGAGGTCGATGCGACCGCCGAGCTCAACGCGCGTGACGAGGCCCGCGCCAAACGTAAAGCTAAGCAGCGTGGGGAGCGTGCCCGCAAGATTCGCGAAAGGAATGAGCGCTAATGGCCGACATCCATATTCTCGTTGCCGACGATTGCGCCGGTCAACGTCTCGACGCCTATCTGGGCGCCAACGATGGCTGCCCCACGCGCTCTGCCTGCGCGCATCTCATCGAGGGAGGCGCCGTTGCCGTCAACGGCGAGACCTGCCTATCTAAAAAGTATGCCGTACACTCCGGTGACCGCATCTCGGTCGACCTGCCCGAGCCGCATGACCCGACCGACGTGATCCCCGAGGCCATCCCGCTCGACATTCGCTATGAGGACGACTATCTCATGGTGCTCTCCAAGCAGCGCGGCCTGGTGTGCCATCCTGCGCATGGTCATGAGAGCGGCACCCTTGCGAATGCCCTGGTCTATCACTGCGGCATCGACCATCTGGGTACCGTGCAGGGCGAGGACCGCCCCGGCATCGTGCACCGTCTGGATCGCGATACCTCGGGTCTTATGCTCGCGGCTAAAGACGACGACACCCAGCGCGCGCTCCAAAATCTCATCCGCACGCGCACGCTCGACCGTCGCTACATTACGCTCGTTCATGGGCACATCGCCATGGACGAGGGCACTATCAATACTGGTATCGCTCGCTCCACGCGCGACCGCGTGAAGATGGCGGTTTCCGATGACCCCTTTGCGCGCCAGGCCATCACGACCTTTAAGGTCCTTGAGCGCTTTGATTCCACGCGCTTCGACGACGGCTACACGCTTGTCGAGTGTCACCTGTTTACCGGCCGCACGCATCAGATTCGCGTTCACATGCGCCATATCAACCACGCCTGCGTGGGCGATCCACTCTATGGCAAGTGCGATGCTCGTGCCGATCAGGGTCTGACTAGGCAGTTCCTGCATTCCTGGCGTGTGGCGTTCGATCATCCCGTGACGGGGGAGCACATCGAGTGCCGTGACGAGCTGCCATGGGATCTTGCGGCGGTTCTGGATGATCTGGCCCCGCGTTCGCTCGGTCGCACTGCCGCTGGCAACGAAATCGTCCCTCAGCTCGGTCTGCTCGAGGCCTAGCCAGTATTAGGTGGTTTCTTGAACTCCGTAAGCCTGCGGTAAGATATACGGTTGTTTACGTCACGCGTTCCTGGGAGCCTGCATGCTCGCCTTTTTACAAACCAACACACCTATCGTGATCTTCAACCAGATTGTCGTCACGCTGCTTACGGTCTGTTTTCTGTACCAGGTGGTCTTCTTTGTCATCGGCGCTCTTCGTGGTGAGGTCGCGCCTCCCAAGGCCAAGAAGCTCCATCGTTATGCCTTCTTTATCGCGGCGCATAACGAGGAGGCCGTGATCGCCAACCTCGTGCGCTCCATTAAGGACCAAGATTATCCGTCCGAGCTTATCGAGGTCTTCGTGGTCGCCGATGCCTGCACCGACAACACGGCGCAGCTCGCGCGCGAGGCGGGCGCCGTCGTCTATGAGCGCAATGACTTGGCCCGTAAAGGCAAGAGCTGGGTCATGGACTATGGCTTCGACCGCATCCTTAACGAGTATCCCGATACGTTTGAAGGCTACTTTATCTTCGATGCCGATAACGTTATCGCCCGCGATTACGTGTCCAAGATGAACGATGCTTTTGACCAGGGCTTCCATGTTGTTACGAGCTATCGCAATTCCAAGAACTTTGGCAGCTCGTGGATCTCGGCAGCTAATGCCACGTGGTACCTGCGCGAGGCACGCTTTCTCAACAACGCGCGCAACATCTGTAAGACGTCTTGCGCCGTTTCGGGTTCGGGCTACCTCATCTCCGCCAGCGTTATCGAGGGTATGCACGGCTGGCAGTTCCACACGCTGACCGAGGATATTCAGTTCACCACGTTCTGTGCCATTCACGGCATTCGCATTGGCTATGCGCCGGCGGAGTTCTTTGACGAACAGCCCGTGACGTTTAAGGCATCCTGGAAACAGCGTATGCGTTGGACCAAGGGCTTCTACCAGGTGTTCTTTACGTACGGTAAGCACCTGGTCAAATCGACCTTCCGCTATCATCGCTTTGCCGCCTACGACATGTTTATGACGATTGCGCCGGGCATGCTGCTCTCTCTGATCTCGATGCTCGCTAATGCGACGTTCCTCATCGTGGGCGGCCTTTCGCACGGTTTCTTGGCTACCGAAGTCGAGATGCAGGCGTGTGCCGCTTCGCTCATTATGACCTTCGCTATGATGTATCAGACTTTCTTTATTCTGGCGCTGCTCACGACTATCTTTGAATACAAGCATATTCACTGCGCGCAAAAGTGGCGTCTGGTAACCAACCTGTTTACCTTCCCGATCTTTATGTTCAGCTATATCCCCATTACGGTGGCAGCGCTGTTCTTGAAGGTCGACTGGGTGCCGACGCAGCACGCCGTAAGCGTTACCCTCGACGAGGTCATGCAGGGCGCCAAATAACCACCATCAAAACCACCACAAAGGGGATAGAACCTTTGCGGTGGTTTTTACGTTTGAGCGCTCAGTTGAGGGGTTTCGATGTCCTATATCCCGTTTTGGATTTGCATCTTTGCCGGCGCGGCGATTGATGTCCGCGAGCGGCGGTTTCCTAATGAGCTTGCCGGCGCGTGTGCGGTGGCGGCGTTTGCAGGCGTCTGGCTCGACAATGGCGTTAACATGGCGCTTGACCACGCCGGTCTTGCGGTCATCGTCTACCTTGCCCTTGTGCTTACTGAGTCACTCTGGCGTCGCCTTCGCCATGCCCCCGGCATTGGCATGGGGGATGCCAAGGCGCTCTTTGCCCTTTGCACCTTCGATCCCCTGGGCGGCGTCGTCGCGTTTGCAGTTGCGCTCCTGACCCTTGCCGCCGCCTGTCTCATCGTAAAATCGCGCTCGCTGCCTTTGCTGCCGTTTTTGGTGCCAATATTTGCCATAATCGAGTTCGTGGGTAGTACGCTGTAACCGTTTGCGCGCCCTTTTTAAGGAGCATGCCATGGCAATCAATCAACAGACAGCCGCCATCAAGGCGCGCCTGGATCGCATTCCCGCGGCGTTGTCGCCCGAGCTGGTCGAGCGCATTGCCGCCGACCGCGCCTCGGGTGTCGTTAATCCCTATCGATGCGGTGACGACCAGGCCATCCGCCGTGTCGATCGGTCCGCAGACGAGGGCACGCTTATGCGTCCGGCCTTTATGCGCGATATCGAAAAGATTCTGCATCTGCCAGCATACACACGTTATGCAGGCAAAACGCAGGTCTTCAGTTTTCGCAGCAACGACGATCTGTCGCGCCGCGGCCTGCACGTGCAGCTTGTCTCGCGCATCGCTCGCGATATCGGGCGTGCTTTGGGCCTCAACTGCGATCTGATCGAGGCGATTGGCTTAGGCCACGACTTGGGCCACACGCCCTTTGGCCATGCCGGTGAGCGTTTCCTCAACGACATCTATCATGAGCGCACGGGGCGTTATTTTTTCCATAATGTGCAGTCGGTCCGCGTGCTCGACGCGCTGTATGGTCGCAACGTGTCGCTCCAGACGCTCGATGGCGTACTGTGCCACAACGGCGAGTACGAACAGCGTGTTTTTGAGCTTTCCGACACAGGTTCTTTTGACCAGTTCGACCGAACCGTCGAGGAATGCATTGCCACGGGTTATAGCGCAATTGAGCACCTGCGCCCCATGACGCTCGAGGGCTGCGTGGTTCGCATCTCGGATATCCTTGCCTACGTTGGGCGCGATCGCCAAGACGCCATTGCGGCGGGCCTGCTGTCACCCGACGCCTTTGACGATGACCTGGGCGGTGCATACAACAGCTGGATCCTTACGCATGCCTCTATCGATATCGTCGAGCACAGCTATGGCAAGCCGCGCATCGAGATGAGCGAGGACCTGTTTGAGGAGATCCGCCGGGCCAAGCGCGAGAACTACGAGAAGATCTATAGCAAGGGCGGCATAGAAGGCGACTCCGAAGCGGAGCTGCGCGAGGCCTTCGAAAAGCTCTATGACCGTTGCCTGCGGGACATAAACGAAGGCGACGAGTCCTCGTATATCTTTAAGCACCACATTTCTCGCATTGAGCAGCAGCTTTCCTACTACGATCGCACCTATGCATGGCAGGACGATAAGGACCAGACGGTCGTGGATTACATTGCGAGCATGACGGACGGTTATTTCTGCGAGCTCACGAGCAAGCTGTTCCCGGGATTGATGTTTCCGCACCGTACCTATATTAACGAACGGTAGTTCGTATATATTCGGTATACTGTTCATGGAAAACGTTTTTGATTGATGCACGGGATGGCTATGGACGACCTTTTTTCTGCTTCGACGCGTGAGCGTTCCTTTCAGAATGCGCCGCTTGCGGTGCGCATGCGGCCCAATTCGCTCGACGAGTACGTGGGCCAGCAAAAGGCCGTCGGTAAGGGCTCGTGGTTGCGTGCCGCGATTGAGCATGACGTGCTGTCGAGTGTGATTTTGTATGGGCCGGCCGGTACGGGCAAGACGACGCTGGCCCACATTATCGCCAACCATACCAAGAGCGAGTTTGTCGAGGTCAGCGCCGTGACGGGCACTGTGAAGGACCTGCGCCGCGTGATTGACGAGGCCAAGACGCGCCTGAATACGTACGACCGTCGCACCATTCTTTTCATCGACGAGATTCACCGCTTCTCCAAGTCGCAGCAGGATGCCCTGCTGCATGCGGTTGAGAACCGTACCGTCATTATGATTGGCGCCACGACGGAGAATCCGTACTTCGAGGTCAACTCGGCGTTGCTCTCGCGCGGTCGCGTGGTGGAACTTGAACATTTAAAGGACGAGGATATCGCCACGCTTATCGAGCGTGCGCTCGAGGCGCCGCAGGGTTTGAACGGCAAGTTCTCGGCCGATGAGGATACGGTTAAGACCATCTGCACGCTGGCTGCGGGTGACGCTCGCTCGGCACTCACGACGCTCGAGCTTGCGAGCGAGATTGCCGTCACGCGTCCCGATACCGAGGGAACGCCAGCGCCGGCGGCGGGGGAGCGTTATCCCATTACCGTGGATGACGTAAAGATTGCCAATCCGCGCCGTGGTTTTTCGTATGACAAAAACGGCGACATGCACTACGACATCATCAGCGCGTTTATTAAGTCTATGCGCGGCAGCGACCCCGATGCCACGATCTATTGGCTCGCGCGCATGATCGATGCGGGGGAGGACCCTAAGTTTATCGCTCGCCGTATTATGATTCAGGCTTCTGAGGATGTTGGCAACGCCGACCCGCAGGCGCTCTTGGTGGCCCATGCCGCGTTTAAGTCTGCCGAGGTCATCGGTTATCCCGAGTGCCGCATTAATCTGGCTCAGGCTGCACTCTATGTGTGCTTGGCGCCAAAATCCAACGCGTGTGAGGCCTCGATTGATGCGGCGTTGGCCGATATTCATTCAAGTGGGCTGCGCGAGGTGCCGAGCTATCTACGCGATCGTCATCGCCCGGGCAGCGACGAATACGGTGTGTATAAGTGTCCGCATGATTATCCCGAAGGCTGGGTCGATCAACGCTATTTGCCCGAGGGGCTGGAGCGCGGCGCGTTTTGGCAGCCTGCCGGCCGCGGCTGGGAAGAGTGGCGTGTAGAGCAAAGCGAGCGCGACCGTAGCGGGAATGCACCGAAGTAGCTGCTGGTAATTTTGTCTCACGTTGCTGCTCTTGGCATGTTCGGTCCCCTTTGGGGTACCATGAACAGCGTCTGTATTTCGATTCCTTCGGGAGGCTTGTATGAGTCCCATCCAAATCGCCCTGCTGCTGCTCGCCGTTGCCGGCGTGTGGGCTGTCATCGAGCTCGCGCTCACGCTGCGAAAGACCCGCACTGTCGTTGATTCGCTCGACAAGACGGTGAGCGACCTTAACAACACCATCGCCGAGGCTCAGCCCGTGGTAGCAAAGCTCGATGGCGCCGTCGATGAGCTCACCCCCGCGCTGGCGCAGGTTGAGCCGCTCCTCAAGTCGAGCAAGACCGCCGTCGACGCTCTTACCTCCAATCTCGTAGAGGTCGAAGCCGTGGTTCGCGACATTTCCGAGGTTACGGGCAGCATGGCCGAGGCCAGCAATGCCGTGTCGAGTGTGACCGACTCTGCGGCCGGTGCCGTTCAGAAACTCTTTAACAAGGTGAAGGCTCCCGCGGTCGAGGCCGAGCATAATCTTTCCGCTGCCGCCGAAGCCGAGCAACCGACCGAGCGTGTCCTGATTGGCGAAGCCGGGGACGATGCCGCTGCTGGTGACGATGACGCACAGAAGCCTGCTGCTAAAGCAGCCCGGTATTACACCTACACGCCCGCCGAGACCTCCGAGGAGTCCTGCGATGAGTAGTGAAGCAACTTGCTCTATCACGCTGACTGTTGCCGGGGATCCGCGTCTGGCACGCCTGGTACGCATGACGGCGGCTAATGTCGGCGCTCTGTGTTCCATGTCCGTCGATCGCATCGAGGACATTCGTATGGCTGCCGAGGAGGCCTTCATCTTTGGCTGCACGGCCGTTGATTCTGACGTTATCTCGATCAAATTCGATGTCGACGAGTCTCACGTGGGCATGACCTTCACCTTTGGCGACCAGGCGACTGTCGATGAGGATGACCAGGCCGCCGTATATGCCGAGCTCATTCTGGCAAGCGTGTGCGATTCCTACGAAAAGACTGCGGCGCCTCTGACGCTTTCCCTCGATCTCAAGGCGGATATCTAATATGACCGAACGTTCCCGGAGCGGTAAGACCGCTTGGGACAAGGAGAAAACCCGCGAGCTGTTTCGTCGCTACAAAGAGACCGGTGATCCGGACGCCCGCGAGCAGCTCGTCATGTCCCATATGAACCTGGTAAGGTTTCTTGCCAACAAATTTAAGAATCGCGGCGAGCCGCTCGACGACCTCATGCAGGTCGGCTATCTGGGTTTGCTCAAGGCTATCGACCGCTTTGACCCCGAGCGCGGACTTGAGTTCACCACGTTTGCCACGCCCACCATCTTGGGTGAGATCAAGCGTCACTTCCGCGACAAGGGTTGGAGTGTGCGCGTTCCGCGTCGCCTACAGGAGCTCTCTGCCAAGGTTAACCAGGCCACCGACAAGCTCACTAACGAGCTGCAGCGCTCGCCTAAGGTTGAGGAAATCGCTGAGTACCTAGACGTGACCGTTGACGAGGTGCTGGAGGCCATGGAATCGTCCTCGGCCTATACCTCGGTGCCCATCGAGGCCCCCGGTGCGTCCGATTCTGACGACGCGCCTTCAATTCTCGACCGCTACGCCAACGACGACAACGAGCTCGACTTCACCGATGACCGCCTGGTGATTGAGGAGGCCATCCGCGATTTCTCGCCGCGTGAGCGCGAGGTTATCGAGCTGCGTTTCGTAAAGGGCATGACCCAGATCGAGATCGCCAAGAAGCTGGGCATCTCGCAGGTGCAGGTCTCGCGCCTGCTGCGCCGTACCCTTAAGAAGGTTCAGGACAAGATCGACCCCGACGGAGTGATGGTTCGTTCATGAGTGAACACCCCCAACAAACCGATCGCGCGCTGCGCGATACCCGTATTCTGACGCTTCGCATTTGGGCCGTCGTCGGCTGCATTGTCATCGCCGCCGTCATCTTTAACCTTATGGGTATCTTGGCGCCGGTTATCGAGTTTCTAGCTGTCGGTTCCATCATCGCTTTTGTGATGTCGCCGATCACTAACTGGCTCGAGCATCACGGCGTCAACCGTGGCATTGGTTCGCTTATCGCGCTTATTGTGGTCGTTGCTGTGCTCGTCGGTGTCGTTTGCATCTTGTCGCCGATTCTCTTTGGCCAGATCATGGAAGTCTTGAGCCGCCTGCCTGAGCAGCTTCGTGTTGCGGGCGGTGATCTCAACGAGATGGTCTCGCATGCCAAGACGCTCAACAACACGCCGCTCAAAGAGTATCTGGACGATAATCTTTCTTCGCTGGTTACCGTGGCGTCCAAGTATGTATCTCAGATTGCCGCCGAGCTTGGTCGCGGTGTATTCCCGTTCATTACCAATACGGCCTCGCAGCTGTTCGTCATCTTCCTCGGTCTGGTGCTTGCCTATTGGCTGGCCTGCGACTATCCCCGTATGCACCACGAGGTTTGCACCATCATCGGGCAGGAAAAGGAGACCTCGTACCGCTTTATGGTCGCGATTCTTTCGCGCTCGGTTGGAGGTTATATGCGCGGCATGGTCGTGACGTCCATCTGCGGTGGCATCCTCGCCTTTATCGGTTTTACGCTCATTGGCCATCCCTACGCGGCGCTCATGGCCATCTTTACGGGCATCATGCACTTGGTTCCGGTTGTCGGTCCCTGGGTGAGCGCGGCGATCGCCACGGTGCTCGGCTTTATGTTCAGCCCGATGCTGGCGTTATGGACCTTGGTCGTGACCATGGTGGCGCAAAATGTCACTGACAACGTCATTTCGCCTAAAGTCATGCAAAGCTCGGTCCAGGTGCATCCCATCATGAGCCTGACGGCACTCGTTATCGGTTCGGCGCTTATGGGCGCCATCGGCATGGTTATCGCCATTCCGCTGTGCGCGGCCCTCAAGGGCATTTTCGTCTACTACTTTGAGAACGAGACCGGCCGCCAGCTCGTGGCATACGACGGCGCCGTGTTTAAGGGCACGCCGTATCGCGATACTGAGGGTAACCCGGTTGCCGCTTATGACGCGCTTGGAGACGATACGTTCATCTATGAGTCCGAGCTCATCGGTAACGAGACTGCGCCCGAGGCCCAGGCCATGCCCAAACCCGAGCTCGATAACCCCTGGATCAAGCTCTCGGGCCTTCAGCCCGATGCTACGGGCTTTTTCAAGAATCCCTTCGCCAAAGACGACGATTCCAACTCGGACGACGATACCAATACCGGCATCGACGGTTCCATGGACGATGATGAGCGGTAAGTCATTTCAAGTTCAAGTTCATAGGCAATAACGTGCAAATTCGCTGGAGGGTCGCTGTTTGGCGGCCCTCTTTTTTGCACTTGCGCGGTGGGATGGTAATATCGTTACGTTTGAACTGTTTCGATGTGAAACCGAGGAGATTCCCTCTATGAGTGCTGACTACCCGTCAATGACTACGGCTGAGATTCGCTCTAAGTTCCTCAACTTCTTTGAGGAGCGCGGTCTTAAGCTCTATCCTTCTTCGTCCCTCGTCCCCGACGATCCTTCGCTGCTGCTTGCCAACGCCGGCATGAACCAGTTTAAGGAGTATTACCAGGGCAAGAAGACCATGAAGGAGATCGGCGCTATCTCCTGCCAGAAGTGCGTCCGCACCAACGACATCGACTGCATCGGCGAGGATGGCCGTCACCTGTCCTTCTTTGAGATGCTCGGCGACTTCTCCTTTGGCGGCGTCTCCAAGCAGCAGGCCTGCGCTTGGGCCTTTGAGCTCATCACCAAGGAGTTCAAGCTGCCGCTCGACCGCCTGTACTTCACCGTCTTTACCGAGGACGACGAGACCCATGACGTGTGGCGCTCTCTGGGCGTTGCCGAGGATCACATCTCCCGCCTGGGCGAGGACGACAACTTCTGGGCCGCCGGCCCCACCGGCCCCTGCGGTCCGTGCTCCGAGATCTACTTTGACATGGGCGAGGAGGTCGGCTGCGGCAGCCCCGACTGCAAGCCCGGCTGCGACTGCGACCGCTTCCTTGAGTTCTGGAACCTCGTGTTTACCCAGTACGACCGCCAGGAGGACGGCTCCATGCCGGAGCTGCCGCACCGCAACCTCGATACGGGCATGGGCCTGGAGCGCATGGCCGCTATCATGCAGCACAAGACCGCCAACTACGACGGCGATCTGATGCAGCACCTCATCAAGCTGGGCGAGGAGATCAGCGGCAAGACCTATGACGCCGACGATTACTCCGGTGCCAGCCGCTCGCTGCGTATCATCGCGGATCACTCCCGTGCCGTCGACTTTATGATCTCTGACGGTATCCTGCCCGGTAACGAGGGCCGCGAGTACGTCCTTCGCCGCCTGCTCCGTCGCGCCGTGTTCCACGGTCGCCTGCTGGGTATCGAGGGCGCCTTCCTGACCAAGTTCATCGACGAGGTCAACGCTCAGATGGGCGAGGCCTATCCCGAGCTGCTCAAGAACGTCGCGCTCGTCAAGGGTATCGTCGCCTCCGAGGAGGAGCGCTTCTCCACGACGCTCGACAACGGCCGCGTTTACCTGGACGAGGCCCTGGCCGCGCTCGCCGAGGGCGCTGTCCTTCCGGGCGATGTTGCCTTTAAGCTGCACGACACCTTTGGTTTCCCCATCGACCTGACCGTCGAGATCGCCGGCACCGCTGGCCACGACGTCGACATGGACGGCTTTACCGCCTGCATGGAGGACCAGAAGGCCCGTGCCCGCGCTAATGCCAAGGGCGACGCCTGGGGCAGCTTCAACGACGTGTGGGTCGAGCTTTCCGACAAGGTCGCCGCGACTGAGTTCGACGGCTATGACAACGACGTCATCGAGGGCGCCAAGGTTGTCGCCATCGTGCGCAACGGCGAGTCCGTAGAGTCCGCCGCTGCGGGCGAAGATATCGAGGTTGTGCTCGACCGTACCCCGTTCTATGCCGAGATGGGCGGCCAGCAGGGCGACGCCGGTGAGCTTTCTGCCGAGGGCGTTGCGCTGACGGTTTCCGATACCAAGAACCACAACGGCCTGTATGCCCACGTCGCCCACGTTGCCGAGGGCACGCTGACCGTCGGCGCCACCGTGACCGCCGCGCTCGACGCCGAGCGTCGTGGCTTCCTGCGCCGCAACCACACCGCCACGCACCTGCTCGACGCCGCGCTTAAGCAGGTCCTGGGCGAGCATGTCTCCCAGGCCGGCTCGCTGGTGACGCCCGAGCACCTGCGCTTTGACTTCACCCACTTTGAGGCCCTGTCCTCCGAGCAGCTCAAGGCTGTCGAGGACCTGGTCAACCAGCAGATCTTCGCTTCCAAGCCGGTCGTTACCCGCGTTATGGGCATCGATGAGGCCAAGGCCGCCGGCGCTGTCGCCCTCTTTGGCGAGAAGTACGGCGACGTTGTCCGCGTTGTCTCCGTGGGCGCCGAGGACCAGCCGTTCTCCCGTGAGCTTTGCGGTGGCACCCATGCCGCCAACACCGCCGAGATCGGTCTGTTCAAGATCATTTCCGAGTCCTCCACGGGCTCCAACGTCCGCCGTATCGAGGCCGTGACCTCTAAGGGTGCCCTCGACTACATGGCCGACCGCCTGGCACTCGTCGACGCCGCTGCCGCTGCGCTCAAGTGCCGCGTCGACGAGGTTCCCGCCCGCGTGGAGAACCTGCAGGCCGAGCTGCGCGAGACGTCCAATAAGCTCAAGAAGGCCCTGACCGGTGGCTCCTCCGACGCTATCTCCAGCGCCATCGAGGGCGCCGTCGAGCTCGATGGCTACAAGCTCGTCGTCGCTGAGCTTCAGGGTCTCGAGGCCGCCGACCTGCGCAACGTTTGGGATACCGTGCACCAGAAGGTCGCCGGCCCTGTCGCCTGCGTCGTTGCCAGCGTGACCGAGAAGGGCACCCCGGCCCTGCTTGCCGCCGGCTCCGATGACGCCGTCAAGGCCGGTTTCCACGCCGGCAACGTGATCAAGCAGATCGCGGGCCTGGTCGATGGTCGCGGTGGCGGCCGTCCTAACATGGCCCAGGCCGGTGGTAAGAATGCTGCCGGTATCGCCGATGCCCTCGCGGCCGCTAAGACCGCGCTGGGCGCCTAAGAACCGAAGTAGTCGCTGTGGTCGCGCTCGCACTGGACATAGGGGAGACCAGGATTGGCATTGCCGTCTCGAGCCGTGATGGCAAGATGGCAATGCCCGTCAAGGTACTCCCGGCCGCCGAGGTCACCGGTATGGCCAAGACGTTCCGTTACCTGGTCGAGGACTATGAGCCCGACATCCTGGTAAGCGGACGTCCCTTGACCATGGCCGGCGAGCCCGGCCCCCAGGCCGAGCGCGTTGCCGCCGTGGCGCAAAAGATCGCCGACGAGCTCGATCTTCCGCTGGAGTTTGAGGACGAGCGTCTGTCCTCGCAAGAGGCAAAGCGTATCTTGCGCGAGCAGGGCCTCAACGAAAAGCAGATGAGGGGCAAGATTGACATGATTGCCGCCAGCCTGTTTTTGCAGACGTGGCTCGATCGTAAAAACGAGGAGGTTTCGCATGCCTAGCGCTTCCGATCCGCGCCAGCCGAATCGTACACGTCAGACCGCGTCGCGCCCTGCCCAGCCTGGCCAGCGTCCGTCACAGCCGACGCAGCGCGCAGCTCAGCCTGGCGCGCGCCCGGTGCAGTCCTTCGCTCGTTCGGCCCAACCGGCTCAACGGACGGGTCAGCAGCCTTCTGCTCGTTCGGTTCAGTATCCGGCTTCTCGCGCGGCTCAGCAGCCCACTGCTCGTACGGCCCAGCCTGCAGGCGGTACCCGCTTTAAGCAGCAGGCACCTGTCCGGCGAACGCAGGCCACCCAATCGCATTCGCATCATGCTCGCGGTCTGCATGGCGTTGCTCCGGCGACCCGCTCGAGCTACGACACGCGTGCTCGACGCGGTGCTCAAAAGAAGAGTTCTCCGGTTCCCATGATCATCGGCGTTGTGGTGGCGGTGCTCGCGCTTGCTGCGATCGCTTTCTTTGTCGTGCCGGCCGTCAAGGGCTTCTTTGCCGGTGAGGATACGAAGGTTACGGCTGGTCAGCAGGTTACGGTGACCATTCCCGACGGTGCTTCGGGCGACACCATCGCCTCGATCCTCTCCGAGAACCATATCGTCGAAAATCCCAAGGATTACTATGCGGCGGTCAAAAAGCTCAATGCCGATATGTCGCTCAAGCCTGGTACCTATTCGTTCACCACATTCATGGATGCGACCAAGGTTGTTCAGCAGCTCATGGAAGGCCCCAATGCGGGCTCCAATGCGCTTACTATTCCCGAGGGTCTAACGGTCGATCAAGTCGCCGACCGTGTGGCCCAGGCCTACGACAGCATCTCTAAGGAAGACTTCCTCAACCAGGCCAAGGCTTCCAACTACGTGGACGACTATAGCTTCCTTAAGGGCGCTGCCAGCGATTCGCTCGAGGGCTTTCTGTTCCCCAAGACCTATTCGCTGGGCAAGGACCCGAGCGCCGATGACGTTATCCGCGCCATGCTCGATCAGTTCAACACCGAGTACAAGTCTCTCGATTTTGCCGGGTGCGAGGCCAAGATCAAAGAGCGTTACGGCGTGGAGATGTCCGATTACGACATCATCAATCTCGCTTCCATCGTTGAGCGCGAGGGTCTCAACGCCGAGCAGCGCGCACATGTCGCCTCGGTCTTCTACAACCGCCTTGCCGGCAAGCTCGACGGCCTGCGTTATCTCAACAGCGATGCGACCATGATGTATGTCACCGGTGGCGAGGTTTCCGCCGACGACCTGCAGAGCGATAGTCCGTACAACACCTATAAGCACGAGGGTCTGCCACCCACGCCCATCTGCTCCCCGTCGCTCGAGGCACTCAAGGCCACGCTTGAGCCGACCGACTCCGATGACCTGTATTTCTACATTACGCAGGACGAGGAGTACTTCTCGCAAACCTACGAAGAGCACCAACAGTCTTGGAATTAAACATGAGGATTTTCAGCCCCAAACGATATGTTGCATCCGTCGACCGCATCGACCTTGATACCCTGTGGGCCGACGGCAAACGCGCCATTCTGCTCGATCGCGATAACACCCTGGTGCCGCGCGACACCGAGCAGGTTCCCGCCGCGGTTTCCGCTTGGCTCGACGCCGCCCGCGCCAAAGGCTTTAAGCTGTGCATGGTGTCTAACAACTGGCATCGCGACCAGGTCATGAGCTCTGCGCGCGAGCTGGGACTCGAGGCCATTAGCCACGCCATGAAGCCGGCTCCGTTTGCCCTCAAGGCGGGTCTTAAGCGCCTCGGCGCCACGGCCGACGAGGCGGTGCTGATCGGTGATCAGCTCTACACGGACGTGTGGAGCGGCAATTTCGCCGGCGTCGATACCATCCTGGTAAAGCCGCAGGCCACTCAGGACCTGTGGTATACGCAGATCTTCCGTATCTTTGAGCGCCGGGCCCTGCGCGACCTTCCCTGCGAGGAATAGGTCTCGCTATGTCCCAGCACACCAAACACGGCTGCGACCATATCTTCTTTATCGGCTTTTTGGGCGCGGGCAAATCGACGCTTGCGCGCAACGTGGGCACTATGTTCAAACGTCGCTATATCGATACCGACCGCCTTGTCGTGCGTCGTTGCGGTAAATCGGTGACCGAGATTTTTGAGACCGAGGGCGAGGAGCGTTTTCGCGAGCTCGAGACCTCGGCGCTCCGTTCGCTCCAAAGCGAGCGCAGCCTGCTGGTTTCCTGCGGCGGAGGTATCGTCGAGACTCCGGTGAATATTGAGCTTATGCACCAGATGGGTATCTGTGTGTATCTCGAAGGTGACTTTGAGGATTCGATTCGACAGATTCGTCGGTCCGACACGCGTCCCGATTTCCGTTCGCCCGAGCATGCCGCGCGCCTGTTTGAGCATCGCCGTCCGCTATATCGCCAGGCCGCCGATATTACCCTTGATATTCGCAACAAGTCCTTCGAGGACGTTTCCTACCTTTGTGCCGAGATGCTTTTGGAGCGTGGGCTGCTATGATTCGCCGTCAACTGATCAATTTCCAAAACCGCAGTGTCGATGTCCGCGTCGGATTGGGCGCGTTCGAGGAGCTGTCGCGCATGTTTGCCTCGGCTGTGGGCAAGCCTAAGCGCGCGTTGGTGGTTTGGAACGACGCCACGTCAGAGCGTTTTGGCGAGGTCGTCGAGCATGCGCTGGTTGATGCCGGTTTTGTCGTGTCGCAGCTCCCACTCGAGGTTTCGCCTGCTGGTGCCACGCTGGCCGATGCCGATGCCATCTTTGGCGCCCTATCTGCCAACGGCATTACCTGCGACGATCTGGTTGTCGCCGTTGGTGATGCCGCAACCTGCTCGGTTGTTAGCTGGTGTGCCAACCAGTGGTGCGGTCGCACCGAGTGCGCCTTGCTGCCGACAACATTCGACGCCATGCTCACGGTCGCGACGACCATGAAGCCGCTCGTCGCCTCGTCGTCGAATGCGCTTCCCGCTATCGCGTTCCGTCCCGAATCGGGCTTGGTCGTGTGTGACCTCGACCTTGTTCGCGAGGCGGACCCCGAGGATCTTAAGCTCGGCTATGTGGTGCTTGTTGGCACCATGCTTTCGAGCAGCAAGTCCCGCTGGAATCAGTTTACCGAGACTGTTCCCGAGATTCTTTCCGGCGAGGAGGTCGCGCTCGTCAATGCTGTGCAGTGGTCCCAGACCGCGCGCAAAGATGTGCTCATGGCCACGAACCCCAGTGCTCGCCATGCACTCGATTTTGGTAAGACAGGGGAGCGCACCCTTCGTGCCTGCCTGGGCGACGCCGCGGCTAACGTTCCCGCATACCAGCTCCTTTCCGAGGGTATGCGCTTTGAGGCGCGCCTAGCACATGATGCCTGCGACTTCGATATCGACAATGTGTTTGAGGTCGACGATTGCCTGGAGGACTTTGGCATCGAAGAGCTTGCCTTCGACTTGGAGCCCACCGCGTTTATCGAGGAGTTCCGCAAGCAGCAGTTTGCCCGCTCAAACCGCAGCATGCTGCCGCTGCCCGCGGCGCTCGGCGCCATTCGCCTGACAAATGTCGAGGACGAGATTCTCGAACGCCATGCGCAGGCGTATCTGGCTTCTCGCAAGGAACTTTTTTAACTTTATTGACATCCATCGTCTTTCGTATCATTTTGAGGGACGGGTTTTCAATCGGTTGCGAATCGCTTGTGGTTCGGCTATTCGTTTGAAGCCCGTCCTGCTCTTTTTGAGGACAATAAGAAAGGAATCTGAATGTCTGAGTTTGCTGCCGGTCCTGCCGGTCGTATCGAGCGTGTCCGTGCCCTGATGGTCGAGCGCGGCTACGATGCTATCGTCGTGCGCGATGAGGCCAACCTCCGTTGGCTCACGGGTGTGAAGGGCGTCTTCGATTACACCTTCGAGTTTCCGCACGCCGCATTTATTACGGCCGATCAGTGCCTGTTCCATACCGACTCGCGCTATCTCAACAGCTTTGAGGAGAACACGCCCGCCGGCAGCCCCTGGGTCTACGACATGGACGAGGGCACCATCCCCGGCTGGGTTGCCGGCAAGATCGCGGCCAACAAGTGTCGTGTCTGCGCCGTCGAGGATGATATGCAGATTAACTTTTACCAGGGTATTCAGCGTGGTCTTGAGGATCGCTCCGTCGCCTGCATGCTGCCGCTGATGCATGACGACATTCGTAAGATGCGCGCCATCAAGGATGCCGAGGAGATCGAGCTCATGCGACACGCGCAGTCGATCACCGATGCCGCCTTCCAGCACATGCTCGGCTTTATTAAGCCCGGTATGACCGAGAAGCAGGTCCGCAACGAGCTCGAGAACTTTATGTTCGCCAACGGTGCCGACAGCTTGGCCTTTGGCTCCATCGTCGCGAGCGGTCCCAACACCGCCAACCCGCATGCCGTCCCGAGCGACCGTGTCATCGAGAAGGGCGATTTCGTCCTCATGGATTATGGCGCGGGCTACTGCGACTATCGCTCCGATATGACGCGTACCGTCGTGATGGGCGAGCCCACGCAGGAACAGCTCGACCTGTACGAGCTCGTGCGCCGCACCCACGAGGAGTGCGTCGCCGCTATCCATCCGGGCGTCGAGGGTAACGATATCTTCAAGCTTTCCAAGAAGATCATCGGCGATGCCGGTTATGGCGATTACTACAACCATGGCCTGGGCCATGGTGTCGGTATCGACATCCACGAGCTGCCCAACTTCAATCGCAGCAAGAACATCATCGAGGTCGGCTCGGTTGTCACCATGGAGCCCGGCGTTTACCTGCCCGGCGTGGGCGGCGTGCGCTTGGAGGATTACGGTGTTGTCACCGAGAACGGCTATGAGCCCTTCACCAAGACCCCGCACGACTTGCACGTCATCGACTGCTAAGCCATTCAGTTCGATTTTGGAAGCGGGGCGTCCGAAATGATCCGGGCGCCCCGCGTTCTCTTTTTATGCGCTCGCCGCAGGCGCCGCCTGCAAGTGTATAATTTCGCTCGTATGTAATTTGGACGCTTGTGCGTTCTACCCATAACAAGAAAGGTCGCTATGCCTACCATTTCTACCGCCGACTTCAAGAACGGCCTCGGTCTCCGCATTAAGGACAAGGTCTACACCATCGTCGAGTTCCAGCACGTCAAGCCGGGCAAGGGCGGTGCTTTTGTGCGCTACAAGACCCGCGATATCAAGAGCGGTCGTGTCGTCGAGAACACCTGCAACGCCGGTACCAAGTTCGAGAGCGTCATGCTCACCACCCGTGAGTTCCAGTACCTCTACAACGACGGCGCCGACTACATCTTCATGGACAACGAGTCCTACGAGCAGGTTCCCGTTCCAGAGGACATGGTGGGCGAGAACTCCAAGTGGCTGCGCGAGAACGACACCTGCCAGTTGCTCTTCGCCGACGACGAGCTCATGGGCGTGACCCCGCCGATGTTCATCGAGACCACCATCGTCCAGACCGACCCGGGCTTTAAGGGCGACACCGTTCAGGGTTCCACCAAGCCGGCCACCATCGACACCGGTGCTGTCATCCAGGTCCCGATGTACCTCAACGAGGGCGAGGTCATCAAGGTTGACACCCGCGACGGCAAGTTCGTCTCCCGCGTCTAGCAACCAACTCTTCTAGGAGGACTCATGCCCCAGGAAATCAAGATTGACGGCATCGGTATTTCGCCCGATGTTCTGACCGCCATCGTCTCGCGCGCCGTCACGGATGTCGAGGGCATCGCCTCCGTGGGCGTCAAGGACCTTGCCACCAACCTTGTCTCCATGATGTTTTCGTCCAAGTCCCCGGCTTCCGAGCCGCCGGTAGAGGCCGAGGTCATCGGCGACAAGCTCGCACTCACCGTGCGCGTCGTGGTGTTCTTTGGCTATCCGTTCAAGAAACTCGCCGAGGCCGTTCGCTCCGCCGTGGTCGCAGCTATCGATGCCCAGGTAGGCGTCGAGGTCGAGCGCGTTGACGTTTGCATCGACGGCCTCGTTTTCCCCAAGGAGTAACCTTTGAGCCTTAAGGTTTATCGCGGGCGTACGCTTGCCCGCAGTCAGGCGCTGCAGCTGCTGTTCCAGGCCGAGGCGACGGACAGCCCGCTCGAGCGCGTCCTCGAGGGCGATTTCCTGATCTCGAAGGGTCCCCTCGACCCCTACGCTCTGGAGCTGTGCCGCGGTGCCTACGAGTATATCGACCGCATCGACTGCGCCCTGCGCTCCATCGCCAAGAACTGGGATCTTATGCGCATGCCCGGCGCCGATCGCAATCTGCTGCGTATCGCCGTCTATGAGATGCGCTTCCTCACCGACGAGGAGGTCTCGGACGCCATCGTGATCAACGAGGCTGTAGAGCTTGCCAAGGCCTATGGCACCGACCAGTCCGCGTCGTTTGTCAATGGCGTGCTGGGCAAGATAGCGCGTAGCGAGGAGCTACCGGGCGAGGACCTGTATCAGGAGCTGCTGGCCGAGGACCGCGCCCGCGAGGAGGCCCAGGCCGCCGAGGCTGCCGCTAAGGTTGCCGCCGCTCAGGCTGCGGCCGACGTTCTCGACGAGGGTGCCGAGGTCGCCGAGGTCGAGACCGGTACCGTCGAGGAGTAGCCATGCCAGAGGGTTCCGTCCGCAACTTCGACGAGATCTCGGACCGCTTGGACCAGATCATCGCTACCGTTCGCTCCAAGGATACGTCCTTGGAGCGTTCGCTCGATTTGTTTGACGAGGCGATCGAACTTGGCTCCCGTGCGGTCGATATGGTCGACAAGTTTGAGTTGACGCCTCGTGAGGCCGATAAGCTCGAGCAGGAATACGATGAGGATGCGGCAATCGAATCCCAGGATAGCCAGGCCGCGTCTCCGGATACGAATGGTTGATGGCATTCATGAAACGCGTGCGTCTCGATGACGAACTGATTTCACAGGGCATCTGCGCCGATCGCGCGGATGCCCTTCGCACTCTTATGGCCGGCTTGGTCTCGAGTGGCGGCGAGCGTTTGACCTCGCCGGGCCTTAAGGTGACGCCCGGTCTGCCCCTGCACGTGAAGGGCCGTATTCCCTACGTGGGGCGCGGCGGGCTCAAGCTCGAGGGCGCGCTCGATGCGTTTGGGATCGATCCCATGGGCCTTGCTTGCCTCGATGTGGGCTGCTCCACGGGCGGCTTTACCGATTGCCTGCTCAAGCGTGGCGCCGCAACGGTTGTTTCGGTCGATGTGGGTCGCGCTCAGTTTGATTGGTCGCTGCGCCAAGACGAGCGCGTGAGGCTCCATGAGCGCACCAACGTGACACAACTGCCCGAGCTTGGCTACGGCGGCGCTATCGACTTGGCTGTCTGCGATGTGTCGTTTACGAGTATCGCGCATATCATCGACGCCGTGTTGGCGTGCCTGAAGCCTTTGGGTTCGTTCTGCACGCTCGTAAAGCCGCAGTTTGAGGCGCCGGCTGCGCTGGTGGGCGAGGGCGGTATCGTGACCGACCCCTCCGTCCGTCGCGATACGCTTGTGGCGGCGATTGAGCTCTTTGCCGCCAAGGGCCTGTTCCCGCTCGACGTGTGCGTGTCGCCCATCCATGGCGCCAAGGGCAACGTCGAATTTTTCCTGTACGGCACGAGGTTTGCCTCTGGCGAGCGTGCCGACGATGAACTGCAATCACAGGTAACGGCTTTGAGCGAGAAAGCTGCAACGCTATGAAGGTCTTTCTGGTTCCCAATTACTACAAGCAAGAGGCGGTCGAGAGCGGCTTGATGCTCGAGCTTTGGCTTTCGCGCCAGGGCTACGAGGTCGCATGGGCTGCCGATCAGCGTTCCAAGATCCAGCGTGCGCCCGATGTTGACGATGCCGACCTGGTCATTACGCTCGGCGGCGACGGCACGCTGTTGCGTGCCGCCCGCATTCTCAACTACCGCGAGATCCCCATTCTGGGCCTTTCCTATGGTCATTTGGGTTTTTTGACGGCTGCGAGCCCCGAGGATCGCGATATTTTGCAGGTCGTGAGCGATGCCCTTTCCGGTGAGCTCCATGTGAGTCGCCGTGCCACCCTCGCCGCGGATATCGTTTCGGTGCGCGAAGATGGCACGAAGGATGTCGTGCGCACGTTTGCCCTTAACGATATGGCGCTTACGCGCGGGCCCCTGTCCGATATGGTTGAGTTCGACATCACGGTGTCTGGCCATCATATTGACCGCCTGCGCGGTGACGGCGTCGTCGTTTCGACAGCGACCGGTTCCACCGGCTACGCGCTTTCCGCCGGCGGCCCCATCGTCAGTCCCGATTACACGGGCATGGTTTGCGTGCCCATCGCCCCACATACCATTCAGGCTCGCGCCTTTTTGACCTCGCCAAGCGATGTCGTTGAGATCTTTATGTCGGATGACCGCCCGAGCGTGCCTGCGATCGCCATCGATGGACAGTTTATTACCTGCGATGGCACGGTCGAGAGCGTGGCCGTGCGTCGCGGTCCCGGCGATGTTCTGCTGCTGGATTACGGCCCCGAGAGCTTCTATAACTCGGTGAGCCGCGTGTTCTACGGAGTGCGTCATGATCGATGAGCTGCAGGTTTCCAACATTGCCCTCATTCGCGAGGCGACGTTGGTTCCGAGCGCGGGCTTAACGGTTCTGACCGGCGAGACCGGCGCCGGTAAGACTGCGTTGCTCTCGGCGCTTAAGCTCATTTTGGGCGAGCGCGCGGATTCGTCGACGGTGCGCGAGGGCGAGACGCTCGCCAACGTCGAGGCGCGCCTGTTCGACGGTCCGCACGACACGGAGGGCTTCACCGTGCAGCGCAGCCTTTCTGCCGAGGGCCGTAGCCGCGTAAAAATTGACGGCCGTATCGCCAGCGTGCGCGAGCTTTCGGAGCGCGTCGGCGTGATGATGGATCTTTGCGGCCAGCACGAGCACCAGCGCCTGCTCGACCCTGCGCATCATGTTGCCATGGTCGATGCATGGGCGGGGCGCCCGGCGCTCGAGGCGCTCGATCGCTATCGTGCTTGCCTTAAGGCATCTCGCGCGGCTGCCAAAGAGGTCCGTCGCGTCGAAGAGGCCTCACGCGCGCAGGGGAGTCGTGTCGAGGAAGCGCGTTTTGCCCTCGAGCGCATCGCCGAGGTCGACCCCAAGCCGGGTGAGTATGAGGAGCTCGAGGAGCTGCTGCCGCGCTCCGAGCATGCCGAGGTGCTGGTGGCAACGGCCAACGATGCCCATGCGTCGCTTGCTGCCGAAGGGGGAGCACTCGATGCCGTGAACAGTGCCGTCGCGGAGCTTTCGCGTATGGCTACTGTCGATCGCAAGTTGGGTGATATCGCCGATGCGCTTTCGGATGCCTGCATCTCGCTCGAGGATTGTGCCAACGAGCTGCGTGCCTATCGAGATGGGGTCGCCTTCGACCCGCGCGAGCTGGCTCGTATGCGCGAGCGGTATTCCGATCTTAAGGGACTTTTGCGTCAGTGGGGTCCCACCATGGACGACGTGTTTGCCATGCGCGATCGCTCGCGAGAGCTGTTGTCGCTGGTAGACGATGGTGATGAGCAGATTAAGAAGGCGCGCGAAGCGCTTGGCGCGGCGGAGCGCGAACTGTTCGCCGCCGCCAAGGCACTTAAGCGTGCACGCAATACGGCAGCCCCGCGCTTTTGCCACGAGGTTGGCCGTCAGATGGCGCGCCTGGAGATGGGCGGCGCCGAGCTCGTTTGGGACTCGCGCGATCTTCCGCGCGCCGAGTGGACGCCGGCGGGTCCTTCGAGCTACGAGCTTTTGTATCGTAGCGGTGCCGGATTGACGCCGCGCCCCCTGCGCCGCATTGCGTCCGGCGGCGAGCTGAGCCGTGTCATGTTGGCGAGCAAGGTTGTTTTGGGTAACGCGGACGGCGTGGATACGTTGGTGTTCGACGAGGTCGATGCCGGTGTTGGTGGCTCTACTGCACGCGCCCTTGCGAGCGTTCTGGCAGATCTTGCCGCAACGCATCAGGTGATTGTCGTAACGCACCTGGCGCAGGTCGCCGTCATGGCCGACAAACATTACGTGGTGAGCAAAGAGCCCGGCGACGTTCCCCAAACCCATCTGGATGAGGTGGCCGGGGACGCCCGTACCGCAGAGATCGCCCGTATGCTGAGTGGTGATCAATCGGAGGCAAGCTTGGCTCACGCAAAGCAGATGCTCGAAGAAGCGCGTGCTTAGGCCGAGCCGTTACATGTATGTTCGACCCGGCCGCCACGAAACCGGCCCATCTACTACGTTTAATAGGCTATCGGCAACCACGCCTTGAATTGCAAAAAGAAAACCGCAGGTAGAACGCCTGCGGTTTTTCTATTTTCGGTATGTGGTTGGGCCATACTGATAAAACGTAGTAGATGGGCCGGTTTCGTGGCGAGTGGCGTTTGTCGGCTCCCCAAAATTTCTATTCCACGACCTTATCCGGTTGGATAAGCTCCTCGTAGTAGCTAATGTGCTCTCGGGCGTCCTCGATTTCGGGCAGCAGGAAGTTGTAGATAACCTCGATGATCATCGTGGCGCTGATCTTGGAGAACGCAAAGTCGCCCGTGGTGAGCAGCGCCTCGTGGTTCACGGTATTAAAGGTGTAGTCGGCTAGGCGAGCAAGCGGAGACTTGCTGTCGCTGCTGATGACGACTACGGTGGCACCACAGCCTCGAGCCGCTTTTGCCATGCGATTCAGTCGACGCGACTTGCCAGAGTTCGAGATCAGCACGATAACGTCGCCGGGGCGCAACGTGAGCGCAAAGCCGATTGATGTCTCGCTGATGGTGCTTGACATACAGCGAAGGCCCAGTTGCGAAAACTTAAACGTCGCGTCGAGCGCAACGGCGTTGGTATTACCTACGGCTGCAAACTCGATAGCCCCTGCGTTCTTAAACGCGTGTACGACGGCTGCCAGTGTATCGTGATCAATGCCATCGATGGTCGCATTGAGTTCACTGACCTTTGCGGCGAGGATGTTTTTGAGGCTCTGCTCCATATTATCGAGCGAGACCTCGTCTGTCAGGCCCTCGTTGCGCTGACTCTCCAGATCGCGCGCCAGCGAAAACTGAAAGCTGCGAAAGCTTCCAAAGCCCAGCTTGCGGCAGAAGCGCGAGACGGTGGCCTCGGAGGTTGCGGCGGCGCGCGAGAGTTGCGCGGCTGTTAGGAGCGGTGCCTCGGACTGGTGCTCTAGGATATAGTCGACAATGCGCTGCTCGGACTCGCTGTATCCCTTGTGCGTGCTAATAAGGGAGAGTGCGCTCTTGCTGCTATCGGACATGAATGACTCCTAGTTGGCATTAAAAGCTGTCTTGTTGTGTGCCGCTCTAGTATACGGGGATTTCAATTACAAGATACACCTTGCTGTTTCAAAAGTTGATGGTAAACTTTCATCGACCGTTTACGGTTGTGAAAGAACCTTTCACCGGAGAAATAGGCTTGATTGCTTCTCATATAAGCGGTGGCTTGGTATCTTTCAGGAGTGGAAAAACGCGCACCGTAGCGCGTGTAGGGGAGCGCCCGCGGGCGCAGTACTCAAGAAGGAGGGACACATGGCTAAGTTTGACATCATCGCCGCCACCGGTTGCCCGACCGGCATCGCGCACACCTTCATGGCGAAGGAGGCGCTGGAGAAGGCAGCTGCCGAGCGCGGTCTGACCATTAAGGTCGAGACTCATGGCCAGGTCGGTGTCGAGAACGAACTCACGAAGGGTGAGATCGCCGGTGCCAAGGCCGTCGTCGTCGCAGCCGATAAGGATGTCCAGGCGGAGCGTTTCGCCGGTAAGCCCATGGTTTCCGTCGGTGTTTCCAAGGCCCTGTCCGTCGAGGCTGCCGGCAAGCTGATCGACCGTGCTCTCGCCGCCAAGGGCGATGACACGGTTGCGGCTGCTGCCGATGTCGAGGATGAGGTCGAGGAGAAGGAGTCCATCGGTCACATCATCTATAAGCACCTCATGAACGGCGTCAGCCACATGCTGGTCTTCGTCGTTGCCGGTGGTGTTCTGACCGCCGTTTCGTTCCTGTGGGGCATCACGTCCTTCGATTCGACGGCTGCCGACTACAACAGCTTTGCCGCTATGCTCAAGATCATCGGCGGCATCGCCATGAACCTCATGGTTCCCGTGCTTTCTGCCTATATCGCCGAGTCCATCGGCAAGCGCCCGGCGCTCGTTCCCGGCTTTGTCGCCGGTATGATCGCCATCCAGGGCCTGCCCGTTAATGCCGAGACCGGCATGATCGATGCCGGCGGTGCCGGCGTGGGCTTTGGCTTCCTGGGCGGCATCGTCGGCGGCTTCCTCTCTGGCTATGTCATCCTGCTGCTCGAGAAGGTTTTTGCCAAGCTGCCCAAGAACCTGGACGGCCTCAAGGCTATCTTCCTGTACCCGCTGTTCTCGACCGCCATCGTCGGCCTGGTCATGCTCGGCATCTCCGGCCCCATGGCTGCCATTAACACCGCCATGATGGACTTCCTCAAGGGTCTGTCTGCCTCTGGCGCTGTTGTCCTGGGTCTTGCCATTGGCTGCATGTGCGCCTTTGATATGGGCGGCCCGGTCAACAAGGCTGCTTACGTCACCGGTACCGCTATGCTCACCGAGGCCCTGGCTGCCGGTGTCGGCACCGACACCTATAACTTCGGCACCAACTTCATGGCTGCCGTCTCCGCCGCCTGCATCGTTCCGCCGCTGATCACCACCTTTGCCGTTATCGTCGGCAAGAAGTACTTCAGCCAGGAGGATCATGACGCCGGTATCGTCAACCTCATCCTTGGTTGCACCCACATCACCGAGGGCGCCATTCCGTTCATGACCAAGAACATCTGGCCCGTCATGCCCATCATGATGCTCGGTTCCTCCATCGCCTCGATCCTGACCATTATGTTCAACGTCCACGATCCGGCGCCTCACGGTGGTTTCCTGGTCCTGCCCGTTGTCGAGAACGGTCCGCTGTGGGTCCTCGCGATCCTCATCGGCGCCGTGGTCGGTGGCATCCTGTTCGTTGCTTTCAAGAAGTATGACTTCGAGAAGAAACAGAAGGCCGCTCCCGCCGCTGCCGCTAAGCCGGTCGAGGCTCCCAAGGCCGCTGCCGTCGAGGCCCCCAAGGCTGAGGCTTCCGACTTCGTGAAGGTCGAGAACGTTTTTGTCGCCGAGGATTTTGCTTCTCGTGACGAGGCCCTGAGCTTTGTCTCCAACCAGGCTGTCAAGGCCGGTATCGCTGACGACGCCGACGCCGTAATGAACGCCTTCCTGGCCCGCGAGGCCGAGGGCACCACGGGCATGATGGAGGGCTTCGCTATTCCGCATGCCAAGTCTGATGCCATTACCGAGGCCGCCGTCATCGTCGTCAAGGACGACTCTGGCGTGACCGGTTGGGACACCATGGACGGCGCTCCCGTTAACGTGGCTATTGCCCTGCTCATCCCCGGTGCCCAGGCCGGCACCACGCACCTCAAGATCCTGTCCAAGGTCGCTGAGGCGCTCATGGACGAGGGCTTCCGTGCCACCGTTAAGGGTTCCACCGACGCTGGCGAGATCGCTAAGACGATCAACGCCCGTCTGGTCTAATCCCGCAGCTTGCGAATAACATCGCCCCCTGTATATAAGGCGGAGACTCCATCAGGGGTCCCCGCCTTTTTTCAAGTAACCCGGTACTGAGGGACGTTTCCTTTCTGCTGACAGTTCGGGATACTCCTCAGTTCACAGGAGGGTATAGACAACCGCATCAACCAGATCTACCAGGCGAACAAATTATCAGCCAAAATTTCGTTCGCACGATATTGCTCTGGACCGACCGAGTTTCCGCAGCTTGCTCGCCCACAGGGGGCCGGGCGCGGCCTGTGAGATTTATCGCGAGTTCCGCACGAGCCGAAGAGCACTTAATGTGCTCTTCGTGCGAGCAGGACTGTAGAGCAGCAAACTTAACCGCCCCGCCCGGCAGGCGAGCGTGCAGGAACGACATCTGTCCAACAATTCGTGCGAAACATAATGAAAAACCGTTTGATGTGAGTTAATATAATCAACGTCGTGAATATGGCTCCTGTCGCATTGCTGATAGGGGTTAAACACAAAAAAGGAGTCAATTATGGTTTCTGAGAAGGCTACCCTCGTTAATCCTCAGGGTCTTCACATGCGTCCGGCTGGCCTCTTCGCCTCCACCATGGGCAAGTACGCCTGCGACGTGACGGTCGTCACCCCCGAGAAGGAGGTCAACGGCAAGTCCCCGATGGCCCTCATGGCTGCCGGCATCCCCTGCGGTACCGAGGTCGAGGTCAAGTGCGACGGCGCTGACGAGGCCGAGGCTCTGGCTGCTGCCATCGAGCTCATCAAGAGCGGTCTTGGCGAGTAGAACTCAAACGGGTCGCATGTTGAACAACTAAGTTCATATTTGGGGGCGCAGTGACCTGGTGAAAGGGAACTGCGCTCTTTTGTCATGGATATGGCAAAACGCTTTATCACATGACACGGAGAGAGGAATGGGAATGTATCAGGGAGTCAACGCTTCCGAGGGCATCGGTATCGGCACCGTCATGGTTGCCGTCGAACCCGACTTGACGTTTGAGCCGCACGAGGTTGCTGATTCGGCAGCAGAGAAGGAGCGCTACCAGGCCGCTCTTTCGGTCTTCTGCGAGAAGACCCAGGCTCAGGCCGACCACATGAAGGAGACGGTGGGCGAGGCCGAGGCCGAGATCATGAGCGGACACATCGTCCTGGCTCAGGACCCGGGCATGACCGACGCCATCAACGCCGCCATTGACGGCGGCACCTGCGCCGAGCAGGCGCTCATGGACACCTCGACCATGTTTGAGAACATGTTCCTGTCCATGGACGATGAGATGTTCCGCCTGCGCGCGGCAGACATCGCCGACATCCGCACCGGTATTCTGGCCGAGCTTTTGGGCAAGGAGGTCGTCGATCTCTCCGTCCTGCCCGAAAACACTGTCGTTGTCGTGCACGACCTTACGCCGTCCATGACCGCCACGATCGATAAGGCTCACGTTGCCGGTATCGTCACCGAGACCGGTGGCCGCACGTCGCACTCCGCGATCATCGCGCGCGCCCTCGAGATTCCGGCTGTCCTTTCGGTTGCCAACAGCTGCACCGCGCTGCGCAATGGCATGACCGTTGTCGTCGACGGTGGCAAGGGTATCGTCGAGGCCGATCCCGACGAGGAGACGCTCGCCGCCTACACCGCCAAGGCCGAGGCTTTCGCTGCCGAGAAGGCAGCCCTCGAGGCTTTCCGTGGCAAGCCGTCCGTGACTGCCGATGGCATCAAGAAGATCATTGCCTGCAACATCGGTAACCCCGATGACGTGCCCAACGCGCTCGATCACGACGCCGAGGCCATTGGCCTGTTCCGCTCCGAGTTCCTGTTCATGGACTCCGCCGAGCTTCCTTCCGAGGAGGAGCAGTTCAACGCCTATCGCAAGGTTGCCAGCGCGCTCAATGGCGCTCCGGTCATCATCCGTACGCTCGACGTGGGTGGCGACAAAGAGATCCCGTACCTGCACATGGTCAAGGAAGAGAACCCCTTCATGGGCTTCCGTGCCGTGCGTTACTGCCTGGCCAACCCCGACCAGTACAAGGTACAGCTCCGCGCTTTGCTGCGCGCCAGCGCCTTCGGTGATGTCAAGATCATGATCCCGCTCGTCACTTGCGTCGAGGAGGTCTTGGCTGTTAAGGAGCTCGTCGAGGAGTGCAAGTCCGAGCTGACCGAAGAGGGCCGCAAGTTCAACGAGAACATCGAGGTCGGCATCATGGTCGAGACGCCTGCCGCATCGCTGCTCGCTGACCGCCTGGCCGAGGTCGCCGACTTCTTCTCGATCGGCACCAACGACCTGATCGGCTACACCATGTGTGCCGACCGTGGTAACGACACCATTTCTAACCTGTACCAGGTGTACTATCCCGCCGTGCTTCGCTCGCTCAAGAACATCATCGAGAGCGGCGTCAAGGCTGGCATCATGGTCGGTATGTGCGGCGAGGCCGCTGCCGATCCGCTGCTTGAGCCGCTGCTGATCAGCTGGGGCCTCGAGGAGTTCTCGATGAGCGCTCCGTCTATCCTTCGCGCCCGCAAGACCATCAGCCAGTGGACCAAGGCCGAGTGCGACGATCTCGCCGAGAAGGCGCTCGCCTGCAACACTGCCGAAGAGGTCAAGGCGCTGCTTGAGGCTGCCGCTCGCTAATTTGGTATCAGAGGTAACCGCGTGGTTGGAATGGGCTAGCCGCGCGGCCCTCAAATATACAGGGGGTACTGTAAATGTTCTACACGCTAACCGCTAACCCGGCTGTCGACATGACGGTTTCGAGCTCTCCGCTCGAGCCCGACGAGAACGTCCGCACCGGCTCGGCCAGCTACACGGCTAACGGCAAGGGCCTCGACGTGTCCTTCGCCTTTAAGAAGATGGGCGTCGACACCGTCGCGCTCGGCTTCTTTGCCGGCTTCACGGGCAAGTTTATCGTCGAGGAGGTCATGAACCTGGGTTGCCTGTGCCGCCCGGTCTGGACCGACGGCATCACGCGTATCAACACCTATGTCAACGATGGCCAGCACGAGTACGGCATCCTTAACCCCGGCGCCCCGATTACGCCGGAGCACCAGAAGGAGCTCTACAACATCCTGGACACCGCGGGCGATCTTGAGTGCCTGATCGTCTCCGGCTCTGTGCCTCCCAAAGCTACGCCCGACTTCCTGGCTCAGGTCATGGATCACGCTCAGGCTCGTGGCGCCGACGTCGTCCTGGACCTGTCTTCCGACAAGCTCAAGGAGCTCGCTCACAAGAAACCGCTGCTCATCAAGCCGAACCATCACGAGATGAAGGCCATCTTTGGCGTGCCGGTCGACACCGACGACGAGGTCCGCGTTGCTATGAAGATGGCTCACGATGCCGGCGTCCAGAACGTGCTGCTCACCCGTGGTAGCCGCGGCGACGCTTACTTCTCCAACGGCGAGGACATCTGGTACGCTAAGCGTGAGTTCAACATCAAGCTGGTTTCTTCCGTCTGCGCCGGCGACTGTACTCTCGCTGCGTTCCTGCACAAGTGGTACAGGGATCGCGACAACGTCGAGGAGGCCATGAAGCTCGCTATGGCCACCGGCGCCAACGTTGCCGAGTCCGTGGGCATCGGCGACTTCGGTCACGTCGATGAGTATAGCAAGCGCGTTGCTGTCCGCAAGCTCGATCGCAAGTAAGCGAAACGCTACATATTCTTGACCATATGGCGCCCCGGTTTAGGCTGGGGCGCTTATTTGTAAATTGCAAATGAGCTTCAGGGCAACCATTCCTGATATTTTTGCCCCGCCTTGCTGCTTTTCTGGCGACCTGCACGCGTTCTACACCGTTCGCCGAGTTGCTATGGTCTTTTCACAAGGTGTGGAATATACTTTCATTATCACGTTGCTTTGTGAAAGGAACATTCATGATTTACACGCTCACTGCAAATCCCGCCATTGATTACAACATTTCCTGCGACGGACTTTCCGCCAACACCGTCACCCGCACGCGCAACGCGGTCTATACGCCCAATGGCAAGGGTCTCAATGTCTCGTTCACCCTCGATCACTACGGTGTCGACACCACGATCCTGGGCTTTTTTGCCGGCTTCTCAGGCGAGTATATCGTCAAGGGCGCCGAGGCCCTGGGTGTGCCCGTCAAGCCCGTGTGGACTGACGGCATCACGCGCGTCAACGTTTTCCTCAACGCCGGTCCCGATACTGAGTACAACATGGTCAATGCAGGCGCTGCCATCAATGCTGCCAACGAGCAGGAGATGTTTGAGCTCATCGATTCGCTCGACGACATGACCTGCCTGGTCATTAGCGGCTCGCTGCCCCCCAACACCTCCGAGTGTTTCCTGGCCGAGGTTCTTCGCCGTGTTAAGGCAAAGGGTGCCGAGTTCGTGCTCGATATTTCGAGCCATCAGCTGGCCGATCTCATTGCCATGGAGCCGTTGCTCATTAAGCCCAACGACGATGAGCTGCTCGACATCTTTGGCATTAAGGTGAGCGGTGGCGACGACGAGTCCGTTAAGGGCGCTATGGCTGAGCTGCACGCCAAGGGCGCTAAGAATGTGCTGCTGACCCTTGGTGGCGACGGCGCGTACTTCTCCAACGGCGAGCACATTTGGTTTGCCAAACGCACCTTTGAGGTCAAGCTGCTCTCGACGGTCTGCGCCGGCGATTCCTCGCTCGCTGCCTTCTTGTCCGTGTGGCACGATGCCCCCGAGTGCGTCGAGGACGCCCTGCGCCTCTCGATGGCCACCGGCGCCAACGTGGTCGAGTGCCCCGGTCTGGGCGATTTTGCCAAGGTGGACGAATATAAGAAGCACATCGACGTTCGCCAGGTCTGCTAACCGTTTAGACACATCGTTGCCGAACACCCGCTTTGGATCTCCGAGGCGGGTGTTTTTATCTGTTGGCCGCATGGGCTCTGCTGTCTCGTTCGCGCGAATCGACGATGTGATTTCATGTGCGCTCACGCTTGTTTCTTGCTAGACTGCTTGAGAACCATCGTTTAACGCTCTCAAGCGTAGGAGGCCATAGGTATGTGTAATGTTTCGCTCAACGGTACGCAGCCCACAGAAGCCTCCCTGCGTGTGCTACGTGCGCTTGAGGACGCCGGTCTCGAGGCCTGGTTCGTAGGCGGTTGGGTGCGTGACGCCCTGATGGGACGTCCCAGCCACGATGTTGACATGTGCTGTAGCGGCCTGTGGCAAGAGTCCAAGGCGGCGCTCGAGGCAGCCGGCATTGCGGTAGTTGAGTCGGGCATAAAATTTGGCGGCATTACCGCCCTTTGTGACGATGAGCGTATTGAGGTCACGACGTATCGCCTGGACGGTTTTTACACCGATGGTCGCCATCCCCAGAGTGTGGAGCGTGCGGCGTCGCTTGAGGACGATCTGGCACGTCGTGACTTTACCGTTAACGCCATGGCTTGGCATCCCCAGCGCGGTCTTGTCGACCGTTATGATGGCCAGGGCGACCTGCAGCGTAAGCTGATTCGTGCCGTCGGAGATCCCAAGCGTCGCTTTAACGAGGATGCGCTTCGCATGCTGCGCGCCGTGCGTTTTGCCTGCCGTCTGGATTTTATGATCGAGCCTAAGACCAAACAGGCGCTTGCCGAGTGCTCGCCGCTGCTCGATGCCGTGGCACGCGAACGCGTGGGCATCGAGCTCGAGGGGATTCTATCGACCGGTCACGGGGGAGACGCGATGCTACGCTACCCCGAGCTTGTTTGCGCCGCCGTGCCCGAGCTTGCGCCGGCTCGTGGGTTTGACCAGCGCAGCGTCTACCACGCCTTTAATGTCTACGAACATATCGCTCGCGTTTTGACGGTAGCGGGGGAGCTGGCACTGTGTGACGGCGTGGCGCCTTCGTCGAGCTTAATGTGGGCAGCGTTTTTGCACGATGTCTCCAAGCCCGATTGCTTTACGGTCGATCATGCGGGCAGCGGCCACTTTTACGGTCATCCTGAGCTTGGTGCCAAGAAAGCGCGCGCTATTATGGATCGCTTGGCGCTTTCGCACGATTTGGTTCGCGACGTGTGCCTGCTTATCAGGTATCACGATAAGCCGTTGCGCCCCGAGCGCTCCTGTTTGCTCAATATGATGCGCTCGCTTTCGGGTGAGGGCGTCGACACGCCGCGTTTGATTGACGAGCTTATGGACCTTAAGCGTGCCGATACGCTGGGTAAGGCACCGTCGTGCTTCTATTACGTCGAGACGATCGAGGAGATGCGTTCGCTCGCCCACGAACTGTTGGAAGCGGGGGAGCCCTATACGCTTAAGATGCTTGGCATCAACGGAGGGGACCTGATTCGCGCCGGCGTCAAACCGGGGCCTGAGCTGGGACAGCTGCTCAACGTCGCCCTCGGCGCCGTGATCGAGAATAACGTTCCCAATACCCGCGAAGCCCTTCTGGCTCACCTCAACCTGGGGTAGCTAATTTGGGACGGGGCTTTTTTAGCTACCCCCGCTGTCAATAGGACGAACAATCGTGATTCTGGCAGGGGTAGCCAAAAAAGCCCCGTCCCAAATTAGCTACCAGGTTGACCTGCTTGTTCCATAACCTCACGACAAAATTTGGCCAATTTGGAATTTCTTCTTGCGCTCGCGTTTTTTGTCCCGTAATATATGTCCTCGCAGCACGGCAGTGCAGGTGTCATGTGGCCCGTTCGTCTAGCGGTTTAGGACGCCGCCCTCTCAAGGCGGAGATCACCAG